>Ga0105358_10000592_pt1 | contig 18454 bp, 15 predicted proteins | sample GOMGulsemesocosm_5_FD_83509 | JGI IMG/M metagenome (GOLD analysis project Ga0105358, IMG submission 83509) | Methane-oxidizing microbial communities from mesocosms in the Gulf of Mexico - GOM15C Gulf of Mexico | ecosystem: Environmental > Aquatic > Marine > Cold seeps | place: Gulf of Mexico... | reverse complement strand
GCAAAACCCATCGCTAACAGCATCAACCAACCGGCATGAATGGACCAGTAAAACACCGTTACGAATACAAGAATTAATAAGAAAACCAATGGAATAACAATGATATTTGTTTGGTAAGACGCCTCATTCACCGCTGCTGTAACTCCTATTAGCCCACCGGCTAACTTAAGCGAGAAACCTTCAACTTGCGCTGCCGCACTGTTGCTCCACTCTTTAACCATATGAATCGCTCGGCGTATGGTTTCACCTTTATGGTCTTTATAATAAAAAACAATATTCGCATTTTGTTCATCAGGGTCAATAAACTCTAGTAGGGCACCTGGAATTGGGCTCGACATCATATAGGCGAACATTAACCCACCAGATTCAAATTCATCTTTTGGGTACACCAACCAACGTGGGTCATCATTACGAATAATTCGACTCGCTTGTGAAAGCAAATCTGGCAAGCCCTTAGTACCGCCTAAATCAGGGTCAAGCATCATAAAGTTTTGGAAGTCAGCCAATGCTTTAATCGCATCCGGATGCTTTAGGCCATGCTCTTTGTCAGAGTGCGCCAAAATAAACATTTCTTCAGACCCGGGAAACGCATCATTGATTGCCTGTGATGAAATATTGTAATCATGGTTTGCGTATAACAATGGTGAACCCGACTCTGCTTCACCAATTTGTACTTTCGAACTTAAATATCCCCCACCGATAACCAAGCCTAGCGAAACGAATAGTGTTACTAAAGCACCTTTGGGTGTACACGATATTTTTGAAACAGCAGGGATCAACTTCTCTAAAAAAGGATGCTTCGTCGATTTCTCACCTTTTTGAGGAAGAATCTCAAGCAATACGGGTAAGAAAATAAGCACTGTAATAATCACACTACCCGCCCAGAGCGATGCATAAATAGCCAATTTATCATTAATCGGCACAGACCCTAAGGAAATGAGTAATAAACCAATTGCGTCAGAAATAACACCTAAAGAACCTGGTCTAAACAAGCCTTCGAAAGTATTCCGTGCAGCCTCTTGTTTATTGCCAATTTCTCCTAACTCGGTATAAAACCTTTCCACAATTTGAACACCGTGTGACATGGCCCTAGCTGACACCAAAAATGGCACTACAAGCATCAATGGATCTAAGTTATAACCCAGTAAGGACAGCATTCCAAGACCCCACGTTGTGGTCAGCGCGATACCAACAAATGGTAATAATACGCCGTAGAACTTTCTAAAGTATGCGGCTAATAAGATCAATAAAATGGCTAAGGTATAACCAAAAATTTGAATCACTTCGCTCACGTAAGATGTCACCCAACCCACGAGCACGGGCTGACCACTGGCATATAGTGTTAGACCGTCAGTTTTCTCTTCTTCACGTAATTTGCTTAGTGCGTTAAAAACTTCTTCATAATCCAAGTCACCTTCATTCAAGGTACCCTTAATAAGCGCGGACTTTAAATCAGGCGATACTAATAATCCATATACGCGCGGGTTCGATACCACTTGGTTTTGCATCGCCTGTAGCTCATCATCTGAGTAATTTTCCTTAAGCGGATCGTAATAAGGCGCAGATTTCATTGTGCCGTATTCGTTTAACCAGACTCGTCTCGTGTTTCGATGCGTTAAGCTATTCACTAAGTTGTGATTAACAGCAGGTAAAGAATCCACCTTATCAGTTAGGCGTTTAATTCTTTGCAGCACATCATTGGTAAAAATTGTCCCTTCATCTACTTTCAGTGACACGATCACTGTATTCGCCCCACCAAACGTTTCAGTTAAGGTGTTATGTGTTTGTATGTAAGGATGCTCTTGTGGCAACAAGTCGGCAAAGTTAGATACCATTTTGACTGCGGGAATTTGCATTGCAAAGAAGCCACTAATGGCTAATATAACCAAGGCGGTTACTTTTGGAAAAGCAAACACTAAGCGATCAATCTTTTTAAGTTGGTTTGTTATCGCACCCACAATTAGCTCCCTTCCCTATTTCGAGCAATAGCCATTCGCCCTGATCCATCATCGACCAATGCTTTTAAGGTACCAGCTCCACCACCTATCATGATTCCTTTACCATCTAACCGTGCAATAGCGCGTAAATAAAACCTTGTTTCAACGGCTGTAGATCGCTGCCATTTCACGATACCATCAGGGGTCAGTTTTCTTTCCAAGAAAGTTCCAACCCCCCCTACCGCATACACACCTTGCTTGCTTGCTGACAAACCATAAATAGGCGCATCGGTATCTGTTTCTTCTCTTACCCAACTAGTTCCTCCATCATCAGAGTGGAAAATAACACCACTGGAACCACCCACCCAGCCATGTTGCTTATCGGAAAAGCTCACTGCTAATGGAAAAAAGTCATTTGGGATAGGCTCTTCTTTTTGAATCCAATTTATACCACCGTCTTCAGTACTAAAAACGCTTCCAAACTCACCCACCGCCACACCAGTTTGCGCATCAAAGAAATTAACGTAGGTAATAATTAAGTCTTCATCAAATGTTGTTTGTTGCCAGCTTTTCCCTTGGTCAATACTGTTTAAAATAGTGCTGAAACTCGCTGCTACCCATAACCTATTATCTATTGCGCAACTGAGATATTGCGGTGCTTCTTCGGTTAACAAATCATTCGCTTGCCAAGTTTGCCCCCCATCGAGCGACACCCATGCTTGTTTTTCAGCTGACACAAGGACTTGTGTTTTATTTGGACAAATGGCTGCACCAATAAATGACGGTAACCCTACAGGCTGGGTGCGTTGCCACGTTTTACCCATATCGTTGGAGTTTAAAATAAACCCAATACCGGCAACAACAATATTATCTTCTAACGCTGCAGCAGCTTGAATGCGGTCAGTACGATGTATCGCTTCTTTTTTAGATTCTTCAACACCCTCTAACACTAACGGTGCTTCGCAAGCCATTAGCGTAAAACTGGTTAATAGTACTAACAGTACGTGAAATTTCATCTCCATCCTCGATTAAGATCATTCTTTAGATATTTACTTTAGCATTTACCGTACCAACCTATAGTTTACAAGTTGGTACGGTAAATGCTCATTCCATTGGTACTAATTTTCGTCATTGATGAACGGCCCTATGCATTGGTGCTTGTCTCTTGATCATGAGCAAAAGGCCAACTTTATTTAATGATTATTTGGTAAATCATTAAATCATTATTTAACCAAATAGTGATTTAAATCATTTTTTTAAGCCATGCTTTTTATATTGGCATCACCAACAACAGGAAAACTTCATGAAAGCAGCCATCTATTACGGACCTCAAGATATTCGTTGCGGCGAAAAACCAGAGCCAAAAATTAATGAGCCCCATCAAATTCTAGTGGAGGTCAATGCGACCTCAATTTGTGGTTCAGACTTACATCTGTATCGCGGTGCGATGGACCCTATTATGGAACGTGGTCATTCTCAAATTGGCCATGAATTGATAGCCCGTGTTAGTGAAGTAGGTAGCGGCGTTGGCAAATTTAAAGTCGGGGACCGTGTCTCTATGGCCTATTCATGCTCATGCGGTGAATGTTATATGTGCGAAGTAGGCCAAACAGCACATTGTGAAACTACTCAAAAAGCTGTGTATGGGTTTGGTGTGCCCTTTGGTGATTTAAATGGCACACATACCGAGGCACTGATTTTGCCTCACGCCGAAGGGCATGTCATAAAAGTACCTGATGCCATTGACGACGCCTCTGCGCTAGCACTGTCATGCAACTTACCGTCAGCAATTATTGCGAATAAATTAGCTGATATTCAACCTGGTGAGAACGTCGCCATTATTGGCTGCGGACCTACAGGTTTGTTAACAATGGATATCGCCCTAGGCAAATCAGCCGGGCAGGTTGTTTGTATTGATCAACTCGAGTATCGCCTTGCGATAGCAGCAAAAAAGGGCGCTACAACCATCAATTCCACAAAAGAAGGTTGGAAAGAAGAGGCCCTTTCGTTAACCAATGGCCGAGGGTTCGATAAAGTTATTGAGGTAGTTGGTTACCCTGAAACGCTTCAGATGTGTTTGGATATCATTCGACCAGGGGGCACTATTGCTGCAATTGGTGTTTTTTGTGACCAAGAGTTTAATTTGGTACTGGCCGATGTGTTTTTACGCGACATTAGCCTCCACATGAACGGCTTTGCAAATGTACAACCTTATATGTGGGAAGGCATTCGCCTAATGGAACGAGGTGTTATTAATCCTGCCGAATATTTTTCTCACGAATTTAAGCTCGACAATATTGACCAAGCTTTTAAAACGTTCTATGAAAAATCAGACAATGCGCTAAAAATGATGATAAGACCTTAAGCAATACCTAGCCCATAAAAAAAGCCCCTTCTCTTTCGACAAGGGGCTTTTTTGTATCTACCGTACCGCGTTAAGTTTGCGGCTTAAACTTTGAATGATCAAAGTTCTTATGTGAGTCAATATTCTCTGGCACTAAACCAAATGCTGTCTGCTTACTGAGGTTTTGTGCATTCAATTCATCGTATTTTAAATACCACGCTTTATGCATTTTATAAAACGGTATCTCTGGCCATATATGATGAATAAGATGATAGTTTTGGTACACCAATAACGGCGTTAATAACCATTCCCAACCCATGCGCATGGTTGTTGCCATATAAAGATCTTCTGTCTGGCTAACTGTTGCAGGGTAATGAGGTAAAATAACGAATACAATCGCAATCAAAAGGAGCGTGATGCGAGAAGGAATGAACCACAACATAAATAATTCATAGCCATAACCAAAATATATTGCTGCAGCAAATAAAATAGCCAATGATGAATAATAAATAATCAATTGCGCTAGATGGCGCTGAATCACTCTACCGCCATTTTTTAAGAAATAATAGATATACCACCCATCAAAGAATGACCATCTAAAAGGCACTTGCCACCAAGGTGACTCATGCTCAAAACGATCAGGGTCCATCTCACCATTCGTATAATTATGGTGCTGGTTATGCACCCATCTCAATGCCACCATTGGTGCATAAGGAAATAGAAAAAATAACCCAATCGCACCAATTGTTTCATTTACCGGCTTAATGCTCGATAACGAGTGGTGAGAAGCATCATGAATAACGCTAAATAAGCCGTAGGTTAAAAGACCATTAATAATGGCTCCTTGCCACATGGGAAGGACGCCTGTAAGCGCGTAATACCAGACAGTACCCAAACCAGCCATAACGCCAACAAATAATAAAAATGTTGGCACCGCTAATGTAGGGGCTTTTCTAAGAGATTCGAAATATTCATCGCTCGCTGATGTGTCTTGTGAACTCATAATGTCTCCAATTTAATTAATTTATATTTATTTAGCTGTTGATTAGAACAAGTCTCAAATAAATAAATAAGTGTCATTATTTGACATGATCATGTCATTTTGTGACAATTCTAGATACTTTTTTTCAATCACCGCTCAAGAGAATAGTTATGACACAGTCGATTGTACTCCCTGTTAGCTACATACAAATTGCTATTCGAGAGTTATCAAATAAGGGCATTACACCTGAGCAGATTTTAGAGGGCACTGGCCTAAGCACCCATTCATTACAAGCTGATGATCACGTCTCGTTAGATCAATTCATTAACGTTATCCTTAACACAAAAAAACTCAGTCGTAATCCAGCAATAGGCTTGGTACTGGGTTCACTATTACACCCATCAACCCATGGACCCGTCGGCTGGGCGGCCATCAATAGCCCTACTTTGTCGGATGCTATCAATATTTTTCAGCGCTACAGCCAAATACGAACACCTTTTATTTTATATACACCACTCATCCAAGATGACCATTACATCATCCGCCTAACACTAACGGACAACCTCAAAGCCGCTCACACTATTTTTATTGAAGCCATGTTAATGTTATTGCAACATATTATTGAGTTTATTCTTGGAAGACCCATGACGGAGGCTAGCTTGTATATGAATAATTTCACGCCGAGTTATGCAGACAGTTACCGGCAATTTTTTCATTGCCCTATTTATTTCAATTCTGGCTATCTCGAAATTCGCCTTCCTGTATCGTTAAAGGATACCGCAAACCCCAATGCTGACAAACATATGTACCAAATTGCACTGGAACAATGCCAAGAAGCGCACCATCAACTTCAACGCGACATTAATATTAGCACTGAAATATATGACTATTTATCAGCCAACTTAAATTGCTCTCCATCACTTGAACATACCGCCATGCAATTTAGCCTGACGCCTCGTACGCTCATTAGGCGGCTAAAAGACCAACAGACTTCTTTCCAAAAAATAAAAGATGATGTCTACGCATTTCAAGCCAGCAGTTATTTACGCCGCAGTACAATCGCTATAGATACCTTATCGGTTATTTTTGGTTACAGTGACCCTGCAAACTTTAGACGTAGCTTTAAACGATGGTTTGGTATCAGCCCCCAACAATATCGAGAACAGCAAACAAAACATTAAAATGAAGTCAAAATAATAGAAACTACTTATCTTCTTCTATTTTTCCAAGCCTATAGGCCAACTGCGGTCGCGTCATTCCCAACTTTCTAGCCGCACCCGATAAATTACCGCTAGATCTTTTAACCGCTTCTTTAAGAATCGTTTCCTCAATTTCGAATAGGTTGTTTTGGGCCTCGAAAAACATATCGACAAATTGATTATAAAGGCCCTTCTTTAGTGTTTTTAATTGGCCATTCTCATTGACTATTGCCTCCGAATCTTCATCAACATCCATCATCGCAAACAGATGGTCTAGCTCAACATAACCACCATTTTCGCAAAGCAAAACACCGCGCTCAATAACATTTTCAAGCTCACGAATATTCCCTGGCCATTCGTACCGCTCCAATTGGGCCATGGCATGTTCCGTTACCCCTTCAATTTCTTTATGATATTTCACCTTATATTGATCGATAAAATTATCTACCAACAAAGCAATATCACCCTGCCTTTCTCTCAGAGGTGGAATGATAATGGGGTAGACATTTAAGCGATAAAATAAATCGCGCCTAAAATCGCCTGATTCGACCTTGTCGAGCAAATTAGTATGCGTAGCCGCCACAACACGGACATTTACAGAAATAACTTTCGTACCACCTATTCGTTCTAGTTCACCTTCTTGCAATACCCGCAGTAATTTTGCTTGTGCCGAATAAGATAGGTCTCCTATTTCATCTAAGAATAACGTGCCACCATCTGCCCGTTCAAAACGTCCTTTACGAGATTCATGTGCCCCCGTGTAAGCCCCTTTTTCAACACCAAACAATTCAGACTCTAATAGATCATCGGGTATTGCAGCACAGTTTACCGCTATAAAATCCTTATCATGCCGACAACTTTTACGATGTAGTGAGCGTGCAAATAATTCCTTTCCTACGCCAGTTTCACCTAATAGAAGAACCGTAACAGGGCCTTGCACCGCTTTTTCCAACAAGCCAAATGCATCATGAAACGCCTTAGAACGACCAATAATATCTTGTTGATCATGGTCGATACTCTTCATTGAAGACCGTAAGCTGACTACTTCATCACGTAAATTAAGAATCTGGTCAACAATACTTTCAGACTTATAGTATTTGGTTAATTCTTCTGGATTTTCCCATTCTGCAACAGGCTTTCCTATTACTGTACAGCCGTCAGCGCCACAACCACTGCAAGTTTGCTCAGCAAATAGAATGGATTGGCCAGTAAATTCTGAACTATAGCCACTGGCATAACCTACTTCCATCCAACAGACAGGTTCATCAGACAGGCCATATGCATTTTTATGCGCTTCACTTTCGTATGAGTGTTCCCATACAAGCTCCATATAAAACTCTTTCTTCTTTACATCGAGATCAATTTTATTCACTTTGACACGCACCAACCCTTCTAATTGGTGGAGTTCTGGACCCACAAAGAACTGGTCCAATTCAGATGCATTAGGCCGTAGCTTTTTTGCCAGTAAAGCGTCTGCTTGACCTGCTTGAAAACCCGTTCGCATCATGATGCCTTTAGCGTGTTCGACACCCAAGGTTTCTACTAATTCCTTACGCATAGAGCCTGCCGCCGCACTATGCAATAACAGCATACGTTGCTCACCTAGCCAAATATGCCCCGTCTCAAAGGAAAAACGAATACGATCTTTTAAATCGTCGCTCGGCAATAATTTATAGTCATTTAAATGCGTCATGATCAAGGCTGATTTATGAGAAAAACACCCTCATCATAAAGAATTTATTTCATCATTTCATAAAAACTTATGATTTAATAAAAAACCTATTCAAACCACTCGTCTAACTCCTCCCCTTTAAGCTCATTAATGGCATAATCATTAAAGTCTTTATAGGTATTCCAGTCGTGTATTTTCTGGCTTGCCGAATCATTCAATTCCCCGTCCGACAACTGACGTTGATATTTTTTGAGCATCAGCTCACTGTAGTCATTGCATTGCTTAAGAAAATCAATAATGATATTTTTTTTATCTTCTAACGAAATGGTGCTTTCTGTCATTTTATTCTCACTTAATATTGACGGTACTTTTGTTTGACGATAATCTCATAAAATCTAACCATAGTAAGGTCGTATGAAAAAGAAAGTTATTATCGCTATAACAGGGGCTACTGGTTCCATTTACGGTACTCGTTTGCTTGAGATTCTGCAAACTGTTGAGGATGTTGAAACCCACCTAATCCTTTCTAGCGCAGGCGCATTAACCGCCCAATATGAGCTTAACATGGATAAACAAACGATCACCGCTTTAGCCGATGTGGCGCACAACCCTAAAGACATCGGTGCCACATTATCTAGCGGATCTTTCATTACACATGGAATGGTCATCGCACCATGCTCTATGAAAACACTTGGTTGTATTGCCAACGGTATTGCCGATAATCTGGTTGCTAGAGCAGCCGATGTGGTACTAAAAGAACGCAGGAAACTTATTTTAATGACGAGAGAAACACCCTTAAATTTGGTTCATTTAAGGAATATGACGACCCTATCTGAAATGGGCGCCATCATCGCTCCTCCTGTACCCGCTTTTTATATACAACCAGAATCAATTGACGATCTTGTTAACCACACAGTTGGAAGAATACTGGACACATTAGATATTTCTAATGTAGATTATGTCAAACGGTGGCAGGGCCTTTCAAAACAATAATGGCTCAAAACCTTAATCACACTGCAAAGAGGAACTTATGTTAAGCAGACGCACATTCATTAAATCCGCCTTGGCCACTAACGTCGCCTTATTAGCCACCCCATCACAGGCACTTCAGCAGGTGCTGACCAGTGCTGACGAGATACCATTACTTGTATTTGCAGATGAGCATGCGCTCAACTCAAAGCACTTTATTTCCAGTGTCGTGGATAATAAATCCAATATCGATTTGGATATCGGTCAACACTTTGAACTACTCAGAAAGTTTTGCAAAGAATCTCCACAAGGCCTAGTTTCAGGCTTAACTAGAGATTCAGATTTTTTTGTGCTTGAACAGGTCGCTAAAGACTTTGGGTTTTATACTCAATACTCTGCAACTCACCGCTATTCTGGAAACACCTTGACGCATGAGGTATCTACCTCAAAAGATTCGGCAGAGCTTATTGTATCGTCACTCAAAAATGCAAAGAACCAATGGCCCCAATGGCTAGCCAATCATATGCGAGTATTACCGCGAGGAAACTCTCAGCTCGTGACGAAAAAAACGCAAATCACCCTAGCCAATACTGATCAACATGACTTTTTGGTCTCTTGGTCTTTAAGCTCAAACAAACATACTTAATTCTGGAATAAACATGACTAAACCACTCCCACAAGGCATCACATTAGGTCAGCTTAATGCGGCGATTGCCGAGATCGAAAAAGTCGTCGGCAAAGACTATGTTTACTTAGACGACATAAAAGAACTTCGTAGCTATCGAGACCCATACAACACGACAAATGATGCTGACTTTGCTCCATCTGCAGCCGTTGCACCTCAAAATGTTGAGCAGATTCAGAAAATTCTTGCCATCGTTAATAACTATAAAATCCCTGTCTGGACTATTTCTACAGGTAAAAACTTTGCTTATGGTGGCCCAGCCCCACGTAAACCAGGTTATATCGTTCTTGATTTAAAACTCATGAATAAAATTCTTGAAGTCAACGAAAAGCATGGTTACGCCATCGTTGAGCCTGGCGTTAGCTACTACGATCTTTATAACTACCTTCAAGACAAAGGCATAAAACTTTGGATTGATTGTGCTGCACCTGCTTGGGGTGGCATTGTGGGCAACACATCTGAACATGGTGCTGGCTACACGCCATATGGCGATCATCTATTAATGCAATGTGGCATGCAGGTGGTTCTTGCTGATGGCACGATTGTTGAAACAGGTATGGATACAACAGCAAACAGCAAAACAGGCGGTTTGTATAAATATGGCCAGGGTGCTGCCATTGATGGCTTATTCACCCAATCAAACTTTGGTGTGATTACCCGCATGGGAATTTGGTTAATGCCTGAACCTCCTGGCTATACACCCTTCATGATTACCTTAGAAAATGAGCAAGATCTTGAAACGGTCACTGACCTTTCTTTACCACTTCGACTCAACCAGGTTATTCATAATGCTCCTATGACAGTTGATTTGCTTTGGGAATCGGCCATGTCTGTTAGCCGTAGCCAATACTACACCGGTAAAGGCCCTATGCCTGATAGCCACCGTAAAAAAATGGCTAAAGACCTCGATTTAGGTATATGGAATTACTACGCTGCTGTGTATGGCCCTGAACCCATGATGAAAAATAACATGGAGCTAATTCGTGACACGTTTAGTGGTATTCATGGTGCAAAGTTTCACTTCGACGATACGCGTAAAGGTGATCCTGGTTGGGACTACCGGGTAAAACTTATGAAAGGCATACCCAACATGACTGAATTTAGCCTACTCAACTGGATTGGTGGTGGCGGTCATATTAATTTCTCACCTATTTCTGCCGCGGATGGAAAAGCATCCATGAAACAATACGAAATGATTCGCAAACGTGCTCATGAATATGGTTTCGACTACATTGGCGAGTTTTTAATTGGCTGGCGAGATCAGCACCATATCTTTATGCTGATGTTTGACCGCATGAGCGCCGAAGAGAAAAAACGTGCCCATGATCTATTTGCCGTTCTGGTTGATGATGCCGCTGCATTAGGTTACGGCGAATACCGTACCCATTTATCCTTTATGGATCAAATCGCAGGGACATACTCTTGGAATGACAACGCTCTTTGGGACACCCATCATGCCCTGAAAGACGAATTAGATCCAAATGGTATTCTTTCTCCAGGAAAAATGGGCATTTGGCCAAAAAATTTAAGGGGTAACTCATGAACAAATATTTTTTAATTTTTGCCAGCCTGCTATTCCTCACTGCTTGCGAGCAACAAGCGACAGAACCCGCAACAAGTACAGAATCAGCCGTTGAAAAAAGTACTACCGTAGCACCTGAAGTATTGGCAGAACCTACATCGAGTTATGTGCCTAGCAACCGTTCTGGAAAAGTTATTTTCGACTTGCATTGTGCTGGTTGCCACGATGCTGGTAATGCACATGCGGCAACCAAACAACTTGCTCTCGTTCGTGGCAAAGATTTAGCTGTCATCAGAGAACGTAAAGACCTTGTTCCTGCCTACATTAAATACATCGTTAGAGATGGTCTACTTGAAATGCCCCCTTTCCGTCCAACGGATATTAATAATAACGAGTTAGATAATTTAGCAACGTACATTGTCGATAGCGCTAAAGCGCATACAAATAAGGAAACTAAATAATGAGTGCCGATAAAAAACCGTTATCCGCTAAGGCAAAAGCCGTTGGTGAACGCATAGGCAGCTTACGTGACTTTCTAGAGTTTCTAGAAGAAAACGATCAATGCATCACCTGGACCGATGAAGTCATGCCTGAGCCGGACATTCGCAATATCGCTGTTGCTGCCGGTCGTGATTCCATGAATGGCCCTGCCGTTATTTTTAGCAATATAGCTGGCTACCCTGGTAAAAAACTCGTTTTAGGTGTTCACGGCAGTTTCACAAACCTTGCTTTGCTATTAGGTCACCCTAAGGGCACTACCATAAAAGAGCTGTTTTACGACATCATTTCACGTTGGGGTGATGACAAGCCGTTACTTGATTTCATTGAACCAGACACTGCGCCGGTTAACGAAAATCGTATTACAGACAATTTCAACCTTTACGAGTTATTACCGCTTTATCGTATTAATGAGTATGACGGCGGCTTTTATATCGGCAAGGCCAATGTAGTTAGTCGCGATCCTCGTGACCCTGATAACTTTGGCAAACAAAATGTAGGTATTTATCGTATTCAGGTACAAGCACCTGGTGAATTCACCCTACTATCTATTCCTGCTCATGATATGGGTCGTCACATCATGGCAGCCGAGCAAGAAAATGTACCCTTAAAGATTTCAGTTATGCTCGGTAATCACCCTGCTATGTGTATGTTTGCCGCAACGCCTGTTGGCTATGAAGAATCTGAATTTGCTTATGCCTCTCAAATGATGGGAAGCCCCCTTCGCCTAACAAAGTCTGGCAATGGTATGGATATTCTTGCCGATTCAGAAATGGTTATTGAAGCCGAACTTATGAATGGTGTGCGTACACTCGAAGGACCTTTTGGCGAGTTCCCTGGTAGCTACAGTGGTGTTAGGAAGATTCCTAGGTTTAAAGTGACCGCCATTTCACACCGTAACGACCCCATCTTTGAAAACATTTATATCGGAAGAGGCTGGACTGAACACGATACATTGATTGGGTTAAATACCTCTGCGCCTATCTATGCTCAACTCAAAAAAGATTTTCCTGAGGTTGTCGCTGTTAATGCCTTGTATCAACATGGCCTTACGGGCATTATTTCTGTCAAAAATCGTTTCGCAGGCTTTGCAAAGTCGGTAGCCATGCGCGCTTTAGGTACACCTCACGGCACCATGTACCTTAAAAACTTAATTATGGTAGATGATGATGTTGACCCTTTTGACCTTAATGAAGTGATGTGGGCTTTATCAACACGTACTCGTGCGGATGACACCATTGTTATCCCTAATATGCCGCTGATTCCTATTGACCCCGCTGCAGAAGTTGCAGGCAAAGGCCATCGTTTAATTATTGATGCCACCAGTTTCATGCCACCTGATAAATTGGGTTCTGATTCAAAAATTGTTACCCCACCAGCTGGTCCAGAAATTGATGAAATAGCCAAGGTTATTCAACTGTTACAAAATGGAGGTAAGTCATGAGTTTATGCCCACGCTGTCAAGCAGCCCAAGATAAAATCCGAGTTGAGCATAAAGGACTAAACACTCAAGGCGAACTTGTTTGGAGTATTTTTCATTGTAACGCCTGTGAATTTACGTGGCGTGACAGTGAGCCCGCTATCTCCATAGATTACGACGCACGCGAAGCATTTTTTAGGGTTGACCCTGAAAAGCCCTACCCAATCATTATGCCTCCGGCCCAATATAAATAGGTTTGTAGATCATGAAAAATATTATAGAAAATATTAGTACTTTACTCAGCGCAGATAATGTCATTAGCTTGTCTGACCAACCTGAAGAATACCAGTTTTTAGCTGACCGCATTAACAACTCAAATCGTGAGGTTATTGCAGTTGTTACACCCAGCAACCTTGATGAATTGCAAAAGTTACTCGTTTCATCGACTGATAAAAGCTATTCACTCTTCAACCTACTCAGCCCTCGTGAAATCAACACAGCACCTATTCCAGAAAAAGGGTCTATCGTTGTTATCGACTTGAAAAAGCTAAACAGTATTATTGAAGTCAATACCCAAGCGGCTTATGCACTTATTGAGCCTGGCGTTAGCTATGCCCAACTAAACCAGCATCTTGAAGCGAACAATATCCCCTTTATTGTTGACTTTGATAAAAACTCAACACAATCAGTCTCAGGTGGAATAAGCAATAGAAGTTATGGTTATACACCTTATGGCGATCATTTGATGATGCAATGCGGCATGGAAGTAATGCTCGCCAGCGGTCGTTTAATACGAACGGGGATGGGTGCAATGCCAAACAGCGATTCATGGCAGTTATTTAAATATGGCTTTGGCCCCTATGTTGACGGCACATTCACTCAATCTAGCTTAGGTATTATCACTAAAGTAGGGATCTGGCTCATGCCAAAAGCACCCGCTTATAAGCCTTTTGCTCTTCAGCTACCAACGGAAGCAGCAATGAACCAAGCTGTTGAAATCATGCGTGACATGAAAATAAACATGCTCGTCCCTAATACCGTTACTGTTGCCTCAGCACAGTCAGATGCACTTCAATTTGCTGATGAAGAAGTAGGGAAAATTGGCAGCAATGATGAAGCAGCTAAAAAGCACCAGTTAGGTGCATGGAATATGTACGGCGCACTTTATAATATTCCTGCCAATGTTGATTTTTTATGGCAAGCCATTAATGGCGCATTCGGGCAAATTGAAGGGGCTAAATTTTTAATGCAAGATGCCACTGCTAGCAACCCTGTCTGGGCTCAGCGTGAAATGAAAATGAATGGGGAATTTAACACTATTAATCAGCACTTAGCTGGTTATTCCTCCATCAATGTGCATTTTGCTAGTCCTATTGACGGTAACGATGCAGTCACGATGCAAGACCTGCTACAAAAAGTTAGCAATCCAGCAGAACTTAACGTCATCAGCCAGTTTGCTCTCACTTGGCGCACCATGATGAATCAGCTACAAATTCTGTATCCTACTGGTAATGCTGAACAGCTAGCACAAGCACGTCAACTGGCTAAACAGCTTATCGATGACTTTTCAGCCCAAGGTTACCCTACCTGCTTAGTTGACGCTGATATGCAAGAAGCCGTGGATGCTGTCAGTTTAGACGGACTAATAACGTTGAAAAAACGTGTTAAGAAAGCACTCGACCCGCAGTCTGTCTTCGGTTAATACCCTACTACAAAGATAATTGCTGAGTAGTGTAAGTAAGTACGTTGCTCACTGGACTACTCAGCATTTTTGAACCCTAACAACAAACTGAATTATTTTTAAACACATACCTTTTAACTCTTAAATATTAGATATTTCTTATGATTAAAACCTATGAACTTTGGATTAATGGAGAACACACAAAACCCACTACTGGGAAATATTTTGATGTGCTTAACCCTCTAGACGACAGCCTTTTTTGCAAGGCCGCTGAGTCTAATGAAACAGATATCAACAAAGCAGTCGATGCGGCACATGCTTGCTTTAAGAGCTACCGCAAATGCTTGGCAAAAGACCGTGAAGCAATGCTTATGAAAGCAGCCGACTTACTCGAAAGAGACCGTGATGAATTCCTTGAAATACTGATCGATGAAGTCGGCTCACCAATGAACAAAGCACAGTTTGAAGTCAACCAAACAATTGGCCAACTGCGTGCTGCTGCTGGTACTGCACGTCGCATTACTGGACAAACCATACCTTCAGACACGCCTGGTCGTTTAAGCATGAGTGTGCGTAAACCACTAGGTGTTGTTGCTGCCATTACACCGTTTAACGTACCGTTATTAAAAGCAGCAAAATTAGTCGCCTCACCCTTAGCAACAGGTAATACCGTCGTCTTGTTAACATCAGAAGAAGCACCCGCTGTCTCTTTTCGTTTTGCAAAACTCATGGAAGAAGCAGGCTTTCCAGCTGGCAGTTTAAATGTCGTTTCTGGTTTTGGTGTTGATGTCGGTGATTTTTTGACTGGCCACACTTTAGTAAAAGCAGTTATGTTTACTGGCTCCAGTGTTGTTGGCAAACATATCAGCGAAATTTGTGGCAGAAATATGAAGCCTTGTGTTCTTGAACTTGGTGGGAAAAGCCCTTATATCGTCTTAGCGGATGCCGATCTTGGCCTAGCTGTACAAAACGCTATTATCGGCATGTTCTTCTATCAAGGGCAAGCGTGCATAGCATCTAGCCGTATTATTGTAGAAGCACCTATTTACGATCAATTTATTGAGATGTATAGCGCTGCAGCAAAACAGTTATCAATGGGCGACCTGCATGACATGTCGACAATTTTAGGCCCTATTATTTCACCTCGCCAACGTAACCGAGTACGCTCACACATTGAAGATGCCGTAGCAAAAGGCGCAACACTCGTTACAGGTGGCGAATGGGAAGGCAACCGTTGCCAGCCGACTATTCTAACCAACGTGACCGAAGATATGACTGTTTGCCGTCAGGAAACATTTGGACCAGTTACTTCTATTTATTCCGTTAATAGCGCTGAGGAAGCATTAGAGCTCGCAAATGACACGCATTACGGTCTTAGTGGCGCTATCCATACCAACGACCTTAATAAGGCCTTAATGCTGGCTCACGAGGTCGAAACAGGCATGATCCATATTAATGCACCGAGCGTTTACGATGAGCCCCACGTACCCTTCGGTGGCGTAGGCGATAGCGGCTTCGGACGTGAAGGTGTTGACGTAGATATCGATGCATTAACACAATGGAAGTGGATCACCATTCAATTACCAGGCTACGATCAGGCGCACTAGCCCTCGGCCTTCCACATTAAGTATTAACTTAAAGCAACACTCAAAGGAAAACTAATGACTACAAAACATGAGCTATGGATAAACGGTGAACACACTAAACCAGAAAGTGGGCAATATTTTGATGTTCTAAACCCATTGGATGACTCGATATACTGCCAAGCCGCCGAATCAAATGATGCAGACATCAACAAAGCAGTTGAAGCGGCACATAATTGTTTCAAAACTTATAGAAAAACGTTAGCGAAAGATATTGAAGCAATGCTATGTAAGGCTGCTGATTTAATGGAAAGAGATCAAGCTGAATTTGCTGATATTTTAATTGATGAAATCGGTTCCCCGATGAACAAAGCAAACTTTGAAATTCAATATGCCATCACCCACTTACGCGCAGCTGCGGGCGTAGCACGCCGTGTAACAGGGCAAACTATGCCTTCTGACACATCAGGCAGAATTAGCATGAGTGTACGTAAACCAATAGGCGTTGTCGCCGCTATCACACCGTTTAACGTACCGTTAATTAAAGCCGCAAAATTAGTCGCCTCACCTTTAGCAACCGGCAACACCGTTGTCCTACTCTCATCAGAGGAAGCACCAACACTTTCTTTCCGGTTTGCTCAATTGCTGAATGAAGCTGGTTTCCCTGCCGGTTCTGTCAATGTTGTATCAGGCTTTGGTGTTGATGTGGGTGATACGTTAAATAGCCACCCTTTAGTTAAAACTGTGATGTTCACTGGCTCTAGCCGTGTTGGTAAACATATTGGTGAAATTTGTGGCAAGCAAATGAAGCATGCCGTACTAGAACTTGGCGGCAAAAGCCCCTTAGTTATTTTAGCGGATGCCGACCTTGGACTGGCAGTAAAAACAGCTATTTTTGGTATGTTCCTTTATCAAGGGCAAGCGTGTATGGCATCAAGTCGTATCATTGTTGAAGAAGGTATTTATGATAAATTCATAGAGGCTTATAAGGCTGCCGCTAGCCAACTTTCTATGGGAGACCTACGTGAGATGTCTACCATCCTTGGCCCCATTATTTCTCAACGTCAGCGTGATCGTGTACGTCGACATATTGAAAATGCTGTAGAAAATGGTGCTACCATCGAAACGGGGGGTAACTGGCAAGGTCATAAATGTGAGCCAACCATTCTTACTGGCATTACAAAAAATATGGATGTCTGCTACGAAGAAACCTTTGGCCCTGTGACCTCGGTCTATTCAGTCAAAGACTACGATGCAGCACTTGAAATGGCGAATGACACGCCCTACGGCTTAAGCTCTGCCATCATCACTAATGACCTAAATAAAGCCCTAGATTTTGCTGAAAATATTGATGCAGGGATGGTTCACATCAATGCACCCACTTTGTACGACGAACCTCATGTACCATTTGGTGGTACTGGCGATAGCGGTTTTGGCCGTGAAGGCATAGAAGTAGATGTTGATTCACTGACGGAGTGGAAATGGATAACCATTCAACTCCCTAGTGAAGAAGCCGAGCACTAAGTTTTATCGAAATAAAAAAGCAGCCTACGGGCTGCTTTTTTTATGTCATCGGTTTAGTATTAACATTCTTGCTTATTAAAAGGACAACATCATGATCAAACCTGCCAGTGACTTTATTGCCGAAGCTCAACAGCTATGCAATTGTGTTGATGTAAATGCTGCCAAACAACTTGCCGATACATCACAAAGCGTCATCATTCTTGATGTCCGCGAACCGCATGAGGCTGCTGAATCTAAACTTGAAGTTTCTATCAATATCCCACGAGGCCTGTTAGAAATGAAAGTTCTAAACCACTGTAGTGAACCAGCAACTCTTATTCTAACCCACTGTGCTGCAGGTGGACGGGCATCGCTAGCTGCCGCTAGGTTACATGAAATGGGCTTTACCAATGTACATGCTATTACGGCTAAATTTGATGACATAAAAAAAGCTTTTGG
>Ga0105358_10000588_pt1 | contig 18480 bp, 20 predicted proteins | sample GOMGulsemesocosm_5_FD_83509 | JGI IMG/M metagenome (GOLD analysis project Ga0105358, IMG submission 83509) | Methane-oxidizing microbial communities from mesocosms in the Gulf of Mexico - GOM15C Gulf of Mexico | ecosystem: Environmental > Aquatic > Marine > Cold seeps | place: Gulf of Mexico... | reverse complement strand
GTTTTATTATTACGTAACCATTATTTTCTAATTGTTTAGCTATTTCTTTCCCAATACCAGAACTATAACCTGTAACTACTGCTTTTTTAGACATGTACAGTTTTCTTATTCATTTTGTAATAAATATATCCACCCACACTTAATAAAAATAGTATTCCAATAATAATATATCGTAAGTACTCATGGATTAACTCTTGATTTTCTCCAATATAATATCCCATAACCGTCAGAATAACAACCCAAATAAATGCCCCTAAACTTGTATATAAAGAGAATTTAAACAGATTCATTTTTGCAATTCCAGCAGGAAAAGAAATATACTGTCTAACAGCAGGAATTAATCTTCCCGCAAAAGTAGAGATATGACCATGTTTCTCAAAATAAGTTTCCATTTTATGTACAGTTTCTTCTTTTATAAATACATATCGTCCATATTTTATCAAAAATTGTCTTCCAAATTTTATGGCCAAATAGTAATTAAACAATGCCCCAAATAAAGAACCAGCAACCCCTGCAAGAATGGCTAAGTACAAATTCATTTCACCTTTATACACCAAATAACCTGCTGGTATCATCACTACTTCACTGGGGAAAGGTACAAATGAGCTCTCTAAAAACATCATGAAAAATATTCCCATATATCCTAGAGTACCCACTGTATCAACTATAAAATTTGTCATATCTGCTAACATTATATTCTCTTTTGATTTATTTTATTTTCGTAAGCCATTTTCATCATCATTTCCATTTGATTGTTTGAGCTGTACTCATAACCAAAGACATCTTTCCATAAAGATTGATCTTCCATGCATAAATAAAAATAGACATCTTTGTGCCATTTTTCAAAACTGTCATAAGCGGATTTAAACATCTCTTTTTTAGCTTTTAAGTCATAAGAAGCTTTTCCATTGGCATCAACAAAAGACATTTGAAGAATTTTACTTTTAAAATCTCTAGATCTTAGTTTTTGAACAACAGGTTTGATAAAAGTTAAAGTTCCTAGAGAAACCAAGACAACTTCTTTAGGCTCAAATGTATTCATTAAGGTTTCATACACTTTTTTATAATCATCTAAATAGTTTTCATACTGCACTATTGGATGAAAATGAAAGCCTACAAGTACACCTTTATCAGCTAATTTTCTAGCAGCTCCAATTCGCTGGTCCAATTTTGCGGTTAAGTGTTCTTCATTTTCAATAATAACAGGCGTATTTAATGACCAAGTACAAATAATGTTTGAAGGTACTTCATTTTCTAAAAAATATGAAATATTATTTGATTTGGTTTTAAATTCTAGAATAACATTGGAATTATTTCTCGCAAATTCGAATAAGGCATCTAGTATTCCCTCTTTATTTCCCCACATCAAAGAATCAGAAGATTGTCCTGTTCCTATATGATAAGTTTCATTGGGATCAAGCTCTAGCTTTTTTAATTTGTCTGCAAAGTTCACGTCAAAAGCAACTTTGTTTTGATTATAAAAAGACTGAATGGAACAGTAAGAACAATCAAACCCACAGCTCTCAACTGAATCAAGCGTCATTAAGTTACAGCATCTTGTATTGGGACTTGCCACGGGGCAGGCACCTAAAGATAAAGTCTCTTTTTCAACTTTTTCAAAAGTGATTTTTCGTTTATCTGAATAACTTGATTTGTCAAAAGTTGAGTAAGAATTGGGTTTGCTTTTTAATTCATTCCATACATCTCGAATATGATTAAAAGCATTTTTTCTATTACTGTACTCATCTTTAAATATTTCAACAATATCTTTTTCATTCCACATTTTAAAATCAATTGTAAAATCAATAAGTTGTTTTAACTCTTGAAATGAAAATTGATACTGTAAAGCAATGGATTTGAAAAAAACTTGATGGCCTGTAGACAAACTCGCATAATTGGTATTTTCGATATTTTTAATAAATTTTTCTTCGTAATTTTGTTTCATATATTATTTTGCACTTTCTTTTCTATCACCTTTTTGTTCATGACTACTTCTAATAATAGCTGCGTTACTAATCAATGCTTCAGCAACTAACTGTTGCATTAGATGTTTAACCATTGCGTCTTCTTCTTTACTAACAACAGAGTCTTTAAACTGGAAGGTACGATTTTCCTGAACAACACCATCTGAGAGTTGTGTAGATAAACTTTCCGGTTTACCAAGTTGTATTGCTTTTTTGGAAAGATTTAAAGGTTCAGTTTTAGAATATTTGTCACCTTGGGATAAATCTTCTGTAGCAATTTTTTCATAACTTGACACTTTTTTATAAACATTAGTTGGTTGCGCGTAATATTTGTAAAAATCTGTGTTCGCATTATTAACAGTCATATACTATTATATCACATTTTCCCATTTGGGTATTGTTTTTTTGATACTGTTATATACAAAACTTTTGTCAGGAATGGTTTTACTTAAATAATCTGAAACAATTTTAAAAATAAAAATATTTTTTGCTTCTAAGTTTTTGTTTGATACAGCAAGAAAACTGTCTGCTTCCATATCAACTAAGGTTGTATTTAATTTATTTTCATCTTCAAGGACTTCATCCACAGTAGTTAATGTTGCATTGGGAATAGTTTCTAGCTTTTGATTGGTACAAAAAAATGTTCCAAGTTTTATTTGCTTGTCTTTACATCCAGCAATTCCGATATTAACAGCTTTGCAAATATTAAATGTTTCATAAATAAAAGGGAGTATTTGGTTTGTTTTTTCTCTTCCAATACCACAAACAACTAAAATATATTGTTCATTTTCAAATATTTTTAGGGGTTCATATGATTTGTTTTGAATTAAATTAAAGTATTGAATGATTGGTTTTGCCTCTGGATATAAGGCAGTATGTATAAGTGTTTTATGAGTTGACATAAAAAAGCATCAAGGTATTTTAAAAATACCTTGACAATTAAAAAACTATTTTCTAAGTTCTTTAATTTTTGCAGCTTTTCCTGTTAAACCTCTTAAGTAATGAAGTTTAGCTCTTCTTACTCTTCCACGTCTAAGAACATTGATTTCTTTTAAAGAATCAGAAAATAATGGGAATATTCTCTCAACACCAACATTGTTAGCACCAATTTTTCTAATTGTAAAAGTTGAACTAACACCTTCACCATGTCTAGCAATAACTACACCTTCGAAAGCCTGAACTCTCTTTTTGTTACCTTCTTTAATCTCAACACCAAGTCTTAAAGTATCTCCAGCTCTAAATTGAGGAATTTCTTTACCTTCAACTTGTGCTGCTTCAAAGTTAGCAATATATCTATTTTTCATTTTTTTTCCTTATTAGGTCGATAATATTTCGTTTTACAGATTGACATCTGGAATTTTAAGTCGTGAATTTTACTATGATTACCCTTTAAGAATTCTTTAACAACACTTAAATTTTTGAATTTTGCAGGTTTGGTAAAAGAAGGGGCTTCTAATAATCCATTTTCATAACTCTCAACATCCAAAGACATAGCGTTTCCTAGGACTCCATCACAATTTCTACTAATGGCATCAGCCATAACCAAAGAAGGCAGTTCGCCTCCTGTTAAAATATATTCACCAATGCAAAACACTTCATCGGCATAATTTTCAATCACTCTTTCATCAATTCCTTCGTAACGACCACTGACAAAAACTATATTTTTTTTCTTTGCCAATCTTTTAGCATCATTTTGACGAAAAGGTTTCGCTGCTGCTAAGGGGAAGATTATATAGGCATCTTCATTTTTGTTTTTGATATCATCTAAGGTATCAAACAGAGGTTGAGGACTCATTAACATTCCAGCCCCTCCTGCACATACAGGAGAATCAACTTTTAAATGTTTGCTTTTTGTATAATCTCTTGGATTATAAAATTCGTATGAGATAAAACCACTTTCAACGGCTCTTTTTAAAATAGAATCATGAAAATAGGGTTCAACAAGATTTGGGAAAAGTGTGACAAAAGTAAATTTCAAAAACGTGGCCTTATGATTGTTTATAATGTACTTTATATATATAAAATTTAAATTTGGATAAAATCGCATCAAATATTATAAAAAGAATCGCAATGATAACATTAAATGACATAAAACAAGCAAAAGATAAACTTGAAGGAGTCAATCAAAACACTCCTTTAACTTATGCAACAATTTTAAGTAAAGAGTTAAACAGTTCAATTTATCTAAAAAAAGAGAACTTACAATTAACAGGTAGTTTTAAAATAAGAGGAGCGTTTAATAAGCTCTCACAATTAACGCAAATTCAAAGAGATAAGGGTGTGGTCGCTGCAAGTGCAGGTAATCACGCTCAAGGTCTGGCTTACAGTGCACAGCATTTTTCATGTGATGCTACTATTTTTATGCCAGAAGCAACACCGCTAACCAAAGTAAGTGGTGTTAAATCATATGGGGCACAAGTTATTTTAAAAGGTGCCAATTATGATGAATCTTATGCCCATGCAACTGAGTTTTCAAAAGAATATGATAAAGAGTTCATTCATCCCTTTGCTGATGATGCAGTAATTGCAGGACAAGGAACAATTGCCTTAGAAATTTTAGAAGATTGCCAAGACTTAGATATGATTATTGTGCCTATTGGTGGTGGTGGACTCATATCTGGGATGGCAATAGCCGCAAAAGCCATTAATCCAAATATTAAAATTATTGGTGTTCAAGCAAGTGGTGCTAATGCTATGAAAACTTCTTTCGAGATGCAAATAGTATCGAACTCAAAAAGCGTAAAGACCATTGCTGATGGAATTGCCGTTCGAGATGTAACTCCTATGATGTTGGATTATGTTTTAGAATATGTGGATGAAATTGTCGAAGTTAGTGAACAAGAAATTGCCAATGCTATTTTATTTTTGCTTGAAAAACAAAAGCTGGTTGTTGAAGGTGCAGGTGCAGTTTCTGTTGCAGCTATGATGCACAATAAAATTGATATAGAAGATAAAAAAGTAGCCTCTATCATTAGTGGTGGAAATATTGATGTAACTATGTTGTCGTTAATTATTGAAAAAGGTTTGGTTAAATCAAATAGAAAAATGAATTTGCTAGTAACCTTGATGGATAAACCAGGTGCGCTTATGCATTTAACAAATATATTAAAAGACAGTGATGCTAATATTGTACAAATTGATTATGATAGAAATTCTGTGAAACTTGAATTTGGAGAAGCGCATGTAACAATTGCTTTAGAGACCAAAGGAAAAGAACATCAAAATACAATAAGAGAAAATTTGAAACACTCGGGGTATAGATTTAAACAAATATAGACTTACTTTAAAGTCATTTATAAAGTTTTTAGAATTTAAACTATATAATGGCTCTCATATTTAAAAAAGACATTTAATAAAAGGAAAGAAATGGAAGGTAGATTATTTACATTCTTGGGTGCCATTGGTGGACATAGCCAAGAATGGATTACATTATCACACTACGCACTAGTAATTGTGATACTATTTTTAGTTGTTAACGCAGCAACTAAAAAAATGACTTTAGTACCAACAGGTGCACAAAACGCAATGGAAGCATTTATTGGCGGAATTATTGCAATGGGTGCGGATACTATGGGTGAAAAAAATGCTAGAACATATTTACCACTTATTGGTTCATTTGCTCTAGTAATTGTAATCAGTAATGTTATGGGTGTTATTCCAGGATTTGAATCTCCAACAGGAAACATCAACTTCACATTAGCATTGGCATTAATCATTTTTACATACTACAACTATGTTGGTATTAAATTGAATGGTGTTGTAAATTACTTTAAACACTTCATGGGACCTATGCCTATATTGGCTCCATTAATGTTTCCAATTGAAATCATTTCTCATTTTTCAAGAATTATTTCTTTATCATTCAGACTTTTTGGTTCTGTTCGTGGAGATGACATGTTCTTAATGGTACTTTTAATGTTAGTTCCTTGGTTATTACCATTACCAGGATTTTTCTTACTAGCTGCATTTGCTTTATTACAAGCATTTATCTTTAGTATTTTATCTTATGTTTACATTGCAGGTTCTGTAATGATGGCTGAAGAAGATCACTAGAACTTTTAGTTAAGACAATAAAAAAGGGGAAGACATTTTGTCTTCCCCTTTTTTTATGTAAACTACTTAATCTTTATATCTTTAATTTATAATCTAAACAATCATAACTATCTATATTTGTAAAATATGTCTAAGTAATTTAACTTTTTTCACTCATTCAACATATAAATATTATTACACCACAATAAGATAAAGTAAAAACTACGCTCTTACTTCAAGAAGAAGTAATGAAAAGTTTTATTTGGACCCTTCATTACTGTACTTTTTCTATTACTTGTATACCAAAGTGTTTGGTTTAAACGCAGCCCATGAAAACCAAAAGTGATCTGCATGTACAATTTGTTCCAAAGTCTTACCTTTATATTTTCCACTTACTGCTTGACCAAAAATATTCCACGAAGATTTTGTTTTAGTATCAATAATACCTAAGTCCTTGTCATAAGCAAAATCTAAAATAGTACCATCTAACTTAGTACTGAATACTGCTGTTGTTCCAACATCCCTTGAATTAGAGATATTCCTTCCATCCAAAGCACTACTTGTTCCACTTTTATGAAACACTGCTATATCTTTCCCATCAAAAGTATCATTTACTACTTTTTTAGTTTTTAAGATTGTGTAGGTATATGCTTTTGCACTTGTTTGACCTGAAATAGTGACGACTCTTTGCATGGGTTTCAGTCTTTTATCGATTGGATCATTATATAAAAATGGTGAGTTATTAATATCGTCATATCCCACATAAGGATTATTCCCATAAGCTCTATGATGACCAGTCACTTTTGATAATACTTGGCCATTAGGATATGCAGTATAATAGTCTTTAAAACTAATCATCGATGAAGCTAACATAGTAAGTTTTTTACCCGTTAAATTTCCAATGATTGCTTCACCCGTAAACTGTTGCCACAAGGTCTCGCTTTGTCTATCCCACATAACCAAATCAGAATTTCTTAAAAGTCCAGAAGTCCCAAAATCATAAAGTTTTCCGTCTAAGTTTCGATCAAAAACGACGGTCGAATTACATAAAGGACAAAATGTTACAGAGATTTCTTTTTTACCCAAAGTATCATTTACAATTTCATGCCATATTAATATTTGGATGGGATATGCTTTAACTTCATTGTTTATTTTTACAAAAACTACAGGTTCATTATCTTTTATCCATGATTTGGCATCATTTACATCTACAAATTCGGGATTATCTATTGGAGGAATTCCATCTCTGGGAGGACCACCTGATAACAGTTCATCATAGGGAACATTATGTTTTTTCCAATTGGTAGCCCAATAAGCAGTTACTCTTTTTAACTTAGCAGACCTATCATCAATCGTACTAATTTCTGATTGCGCAAATAGACTTACACTTCCAAAAACAAAAATACTCAACAAAATTTTGACAAAACTTCTCATATATTACTCCTTATAAACTTCTTCTGTCTAAAAGTATTATAAAATATCATTGTTAAGACTATGTAAAAGGTAAAAAGTAAGTGAGTGATTTAAAAAAATATTTAATAACAGATCCACAATATTATTCCCATGACCCCATTGAGTTTGAAAGAGTTTTAACACAAGCCCTAACAAAGCAGCACATTGACTACGCCTGTTTTAGAGATAAGTCATCTAGTAATATAGAAGAACTGGCTCAAGTTTTTATTGCTACCTGTCAAAAACATTCGATAAAAAATATTTTTATTAATCAATATATTTCTCTAGGAAAAGCATTGGGCTTTGATGGAATTCATTTAACCTCCTTACAATTTGACCAAATACAAGAAGTAAAAGACTTAGGATTACAAACAGTTATTTCTTGTCATACCTATAAAGAAATAGAAAAAGCAATTGAACTCAAAGCTGATATGCTTACCTATTCCCCCATATTTCATAGCCCAAATAAAGCTGAACCTGTGGGAGTTGGTGAGCTAAAACAAGTAATACAAAAATATGATATACCTATTATCGCCTTAGGTGGTATTATAGAAGAAGATCAAGTTAAATTATTAGAAAAAGTGGATGCAAAAATATTTGCATCCATAAGATATTTTATTTAAAATTTATTTTTACTATTTTGAAAGTTGAGTAGCAGTTTGAAAATTTCTAAACTCAAAATTCATTGCGGTTTTATAAATCAGTATTGCTTGATCATGATTGATGGAACCCGGATATGCAGTTTGATAGTAATCTAAAAAGTTACCCATTACATAGGCACCATGAGGGTCATCATTTCCACTAATCCAAGGAGCATACAAATTACCTGTACTTGCTGGTGAGATTTGATTTGCCAACCAATACCACAAAAACTCACAAGGAAGCATTGCAATGATGGTATAAATTGAATTGGTGCCTGATGCAATCTCTGATTCAAATGCTGAGTATTCTTCACATACAGGAGTTGGAACTACACCACTGGCATCTTTAATTCTCCACGTATTTGGAAAGTCTTTATTATATTTTTCATAACTTATATATTTTTGTTCTAAAAAGTATTTGAGTGCTGGATCTGTCGCTTTTGTATAAGCAGTTTTATAATCATCTGCTCCACTAAAACAATAGTAGGCATCACTTACATTAAATCCTCCGTAAGTTACTGGGTCTAACGTCCCATTTTTGATTCCTTCAATAAAGTCTGTCCCCAAGGCTTCTTGTGCGATTTGCTCACTGGCACTCCACATTTGCCAAAACAATGAATCAGGTGGTGGTGGTTGGGTTGATAATTTGTGTTCTTTTATCATCGATTCTGTTAAAACTATTTTTCTTGGATTTTTCATGCACTTCCTTTTAATATACATGCCGATATTTTACTTTGAGCAGTAAACCATTAGTTTTGAGTGAATAAATTGTATCATAAATTTTACTATTGTGATTTGATTTTTTATTTATTTTCTTTTGTTCATGAAGACCTAAAGGTCTTCGCTTTCTTACTTTTGTATTGACAAAAAGTAAGCAAAAGCAACAGCGGCTTCGAAGTCCTTCGGATACCTTCACTTATTAGTATTTTCTTTTCTGTGATTAAAAACTCACTAAAATGTGCTCCCAGCACATTTTTTACGCTCAAACAGTTTAATCACGGATTACGAAAAGAAAGAACTAACAGCTCAGCTTCTGCAGATGCTGCTCGTTGTCTAACTCCACGATTAATTTAACAAGCAAATCTTCAAAGACCAAAAATATGTAGAAGAATAAAAAAGAAATTGGAAAGTCCATGCTCTTGAGTCCAGCATTTGTTGAAGCTAGGTTTTTTATATCTTAAAGCGTTACCCGATTTTTTCTGTTTGAGTGTGAAAAACATGCTGGGAGCATGTTTTAACGAGTTATAAAATCAAGCTTTTGGATATAAAAAACTTTGGGAGTCGCAGACCTTCAACATTTCGCTGGAGAGTTTTTTTGTTTCTTTTTTTACGGCTAAAAAAAGAAAAGAAGTCATTATTTTATAACTTAGCAAAGAAATATTAATGTTGTCATTCAATTAAATTCCTAAATCTTTATTCTATAATTTTGTGATTATCAATTATGAATTTCTTTTCATATTGTTTATCTAGTTCTTCCAGTCTTTTTACTGCACCTGTAGAAATATTTTCCGTAATAATTACTTTTTTATCTTTAATTATAAAATGAACAAATCCAAAATAGTCAGAATCTATATAGAATCCCATATCAAAATTATCATATATATTTATTTCATTTATAGAATAGCTCAAATTTAAACTTGATTCTCCAATAATAGTTAATTTCATTTTTTTACTCTCATTAACTTTTATTTCATCAATACATCTTTGTCCATCTCTGTCTGACAAACAAAAATTATTAATACTTTTATCACTTTCATTTCGGACTTCAACACTAATATTTTCAATATTCATATTTCTTTTTTCACAAGATACAAATGTCAAGATAATTAAAATAGATATCAAATATTTAATATTTTTCATAAAAATCATCCTTATAGTTTTAAGTTCAATCAATTTAATCACTAAACCTCTTTAATCAAAACCCCATCTTTTTGCAAATAAAGAACATACCCAGACACCTCAGCACTTTTTGATATCTCTTTTATAGCCTCTTTATAATAAGAGACCTGAGTCACATGCTCATTATGTTGCGCTTGCGTAGTTTTATAATCAAAGATTAAATACTTATCTTCTTTTTTCACCAACAAATCAATAATTTTCATCTCACTGTTGTATTTCAGACCCTGCTCTTTTGTAAAAGTACTACCTTCAATTAAATTTTGAAATTGGTCGTGCTCTATTAAAAGATTAACCCTATTATAAATATCATCAAAATCATCAGCACTTAAGTAGTTAGCATACTTACTTTTTGTTAGTGATAAACAAAAATCCAAAGATCCTTGTGTAAAGTCTTTCATCATCTCTAAACAATAGTGGGTTGCGATTCCAAAGTATTTTGCATGTAAGGTAAATTCATCGGGAATCGTTTTTTGTTTCTTGATGTCTTGTTTCCCTAAATCCAAAGGAGTATATGAAACCTTCTCAACCTTCACTTCATTGTTAATAATCTTTTCTTTTACCAGTAATTGTCCCAATTGCACAGGAGATAAATTTAAAATATCAAATACTGATTTCTCACACTTTTTAAAGATGATTAGATTGTTTTTTGCTCGTGTTAGGGCTACATACAAAATATTTATTTCATCTTCTAAACTAAGTCGCTTTTCTTTTTCAATGGCTTTTTTATACTCTTCATTAAAGTTCTCAAGTCCTGACATTTTATAATAAAGATTTTTTAACTCCACACTGTCATAATCAAAAAGTAATGAACCCTTATCTGATACCTTTCTTTTAATTCTGTCCAATAACATAACCGTATCAAACTCCAAACCTTTTGATTTAAAAATAGTTAAGATTTGCAAACCACTTTGTTCTTTATTTTCCATGGGTGTTTCTACGTTTTTGATTTCGTATACAAAATCAACGATATTGTTAAAACTACCACATACTTCAATGAGTTTGATAACATTTTCATCGATTAATTTTAATTGCGTTGCAATAATTTTCACCAAATTTGGAACCGTATAATAATGCAAGTCATATTTTAAATCCAAAGCACTTAAAGGAGCTTGTCCCAAAATGGCATTGAGGTTTTCTTTATATATCTCTTCTTTGAAGTATAAGTATTGAATTGCATTGATAACGGCTTTTACATTCTCTTGGTTAATCAATCGTGAAGTCATCTCAGTTGAGATTTTCATACCTGGAAACTTCTGAGTCAAATAGGAATACAGTGATAATACATCAGCATTGGTATAGGTTAGAATAGCAATATTATTTACATCCATGCCCACCCGAACAAAATTAGCAATTTTTGCAGCAATCCCTTCAAACTTATCATCTTCATCTAAGGCTACATCATTGATAACTTCTACATAGCCATTAGGCTTGATACTTAGTTGCTCAAAGTATTCATATCCTGGAACTTTTAAGAAGGTATCGTTTACAAAACCTATGACTTCTTTGGTACTTCTATAGTTTGTATGCATGGCCTCTAATTCTATTAAATCATTGTTATTTAATACGTAATCAAACAACTCTCTTTTTCCACCTCTAAATCTATAAATAGATTGTTTGGTATCGCCCACATAAAAAAAAGATTTAAACTTATTTTCATCCCCTGATAAAATCTCATGGATAACTGGTTCTAAAATTTTATACTGCAATAAAGAAGTATCTTGAAACTCATCAATTAAAAGATGTGCATATCTGCTATCTAGTCTAAAATACAAGAAGTCTCTGTCAATACTATTTTGGAGTAAATCATAAACAAGATTTGAGATATCGTTAAACTCTAGATAGTTTTTACTTCTGTTATATTTTTCCTTAAAGCCTTTAAATAAATAAAACAGTTCAAAGAGATTATTTAAAGAATAACTAGAACGTAATTTATAATAAATAACCAACTCTTGTTTTAAACTTGCAAAATAAGACTCTAAATCATCATTAGCAAACTTCTTAAAATAAGAAAAATCTTTGCAGGTTTGTTTGGCTAACCAAGTTTTACCTTTAATCAATAAGGATTCAAAACTATCAAAATCAACAGCGTTGATTGCACTTTTTGTACTTGCAGTATTTAAAATAAACTCTTTGACTTTGTATGCTACATTTAGCACTTGTGTTTTTTGTAAGGCAATTAATTCACTGTCAATATTAACCAAATCTATTTTTTCATTTTTTTCAATAAGTATTTTAAAAATGGAAGTTAATGAACCAAACTTTTTATTTTCATACAGCGCAAAGTCAATGAGTTTATCAAACTGTTTTAAATCAAGTGATTTTAAAAACTTTAAATTTAAATCATCACCATCATCTTCTCTGATTTCAAAATCATCAGAAACACCAACATATCCACAAAACTCTCTTAATATTTTATTGACAAACTTATCAATGGTATAGATAGATAAATCGGCACCTGTATATTGTTTTACCAATTGAGACTTTTTACCCAAAACTGTTTTTTGGTTGAGTCCTGACTGTTCACAAATACTGTCCAAGTAAGCTTCATCATCACCTAGTGTTAGAAGTGTTTGATAAATTCTCTCACTCATCTCATTGGCAGCTTTGTTGGTAAATGTCAGTGTTAGTATTTCATGGGGTTTAGCCCCAAGTAACAGTAAAGATATATATCGTACAGTTAAGGCAAAAGTTTTACCACTTCCTGCACTGGCTTTAAGAGCAATGTATTTTTTCATAATAGGATTTTACTAAAGTAATCATTTAAACATCATTATATTTTTTGTAATCAACTTGTAATTCAATGGCTTTATAATTTCTTCATCAAAACACATTAAAGGACAAACATGAACCTAAAAAAATCAGCCCTACTGACCCTAATAGTTTCATTGCTAATAATTTACTTAATCATCTCTTATAATATTCCTATTACACTAGTACCATATGATGCTTCAAAACTTGAATATGTTTTATATTCATTGGTATGTATATTAACTGAAGTCTCCATATTGACTTACTTATTTCTCAATATGTTTGTAAACTCAAAGATTGAACTTGATAAAAGTTTAAAGCAGATGTTTCTGAAGTGACTTGTTAATTTGTTAACCAGCTCCAGACAGTGCTTTTTTCACGTGTTCATCTGCCATAGTTGGATTCCAGACTGGTTCCCATACAAGCTCCACATGACAATCTCTAACACCCTCAACTCTCTCCCCTGCTTCTTTAACCCACTGTACAATCATTTGGTGTAAGGGACATGCTTTTGTTGATAAAGTCATGATAACAGCAGCATCTCCATTTTCATCACAATAAGCATCATAGATAAGACCCATCTCCACAAGATTAAATCCCAGTTCGGGGTCAATTACAGTAGAAACTTCTTTGAATATCTCTTCTTTTGTTACCATACTAAATCCTTTTAAATTTATATCTAAGACCTATTGAGCTTTTATACCTGTCATATAAAACAAACTGTGTGTTAAATAAACTGCACCCACGATTAAAAAAGAAGAGCCAATTTTAAAAATCACATCTACATTTAAGAGTAAGGCTAAGGTACAAATAACAATTCCAAGTCCAGTAAAAATCAGCTGATAATTTGCACTCTTTTGAGGTATCATGTCAGTTAATAAGGGAACTTTTTTCTTACCAACTAAAGGTGAAAATCTTTCAAACCAAACTAAAAATGGAATTACTTTATAGATATGTCCACTGATTATAAATCCCAAAAATCCCATGAAAAAAAGCCAACCACTTGCCATCAAAAATGAATTGTTATTATATACCAAGAATAATACACCTAAAACCAAAGAGAGTACCAGTGAAAAGTATGCAAAAAACATAGACTTTACCCAAATATCGATTTCTTTTCGTGCCCTTGATTTATATATCAAAACTATTTGTTGAAAATAAACTAAAAATGCTGTAATACTTAATCCATATCCTAAATATTGAAGTAAATCAAGATTTAATAAGGAAGAAAAAGTGACAAAAATCACGCCGCCACTTAACATATAAAAAGCGAAGGTTAAAGGAGTTTTTGAGAAGTTATGGGATAAACCAAACATAGGCAATAAAACCATAGATAATCCCATAATAGTAACTCCTATATACCCAGCAACGATTAAATATACATGTGCTTTTAACAAAACCATTACATCAACACTCAACACACCCGCATACGTCAAGGCCATGACAATGCCAAATACCAATCCACACAATAAAAAGACATTGGCAATTACCACAGTTTTTACGATTAAAGAAAAAGTCTCTACTTTTTTTAAAGTGATAAAAATATTTAAAGTAAAAATAGACATGGCAATTAATACAAAAGTACCTCCGTAGGGTAAGAAAGTGCTGTTTACATAAAAACCAACCACCATTAAGAGTGTACCTATTAACAACAGCGGCCAGATTATATAAAATAGCTCAACGGCCCAATGCCCTACTTCAAGAACAACGGGTACTAATTGTGCCATAGCACCAAAAATTATCATCATCACAAAACCCAATAAAAACAAATGAACCCAAGATAATACAGAAGCATCCAAGTTATTTATTGTGCTTATCTCAAAACTCAATGTTAACACTGCTGTAGTCAAATAAACAAGAATACCTACAATAAAATAAGGGACTATTAGTTTAAATGGTGGTGCAAAATCTCTTGTAATACTAAACATTACTATCTTACCCGCAAGAAGTTTGAGTTAAATCTGCCTTCTCACTTTCATCTTCAAGATAAGAAAATACTACTTTAGCTCGTCCATCTTCTAATTCTTCAATCTCATGAGTGAAGTTCTGATTAACTTTTCCAAATAAACCACCTGGTACTCTGTGATTAATCATAATCAGTTTTTTATTAGTAGCATCTAATAAACCAAGTCCTGCCATAGCATTTATCATGGGTTCAGGGGCTGCTGTCATTGATGTGTCAAAATAATAGTAGTGCACTCCATTTTCTTTATACTCAAAAAAATCGACTGTTGTTCCCTCGATTTCAATTTTAACTGCGTTCTCTGGAAGTAAATTCATATTGAATCCTTATTCATTTTTAAAATTATAGTTTTTTTTACACAAACTTTCATTGATTGGCGTCAATAAAATTGCACAACTTGGTACAATAAGCGATTTTTGTGTATAATTCGCAAATTATAGATACAAAAGGTAAGTTTCCTCATGCAAAAAAATCAAACTGTCACCACACTTTTAGATGCCCTTCCTCATATTAAAAAGTTTTATGGGAAAACCATTGTTATTAAATACGGTGGTTCAGCACAAACCAGTCCAGAATTAAAAGAAAAGTTTGCGCAAGATATAGTTTTATTATCCCTTGTTGGAATCAAACCTGTCATAGTTCATGGTGGTGGTGCTCGTATTTCTGAGTTATTAGAAAAACTAGAAATCACATCTGAATTTATTGATGGTCAAAGAGTTACCTCTGAAGATACCATGAGAGTAGTTGAAATGGTATTAAGTGGTGAGATTAACAAAAATATCACTTCTTTATTAAATCATCATGGTACTAAAGCAATTGGAATTTCAGGAAAAGACTCTGGATGTATCAAGGCGATTCCAAAAGATGGTGGTAAGTTTGGATACACAGGTACTATTACCAATGTAAATGCCGACATGATAAATGATTTGATCAAAGAAGGTTATATTCCAGTAATCGCGCCAATTGCTGATAGTGCAGCACCTAATCATCCTGGTTTTAATATCAATGCTGATATCGCTGCTAGTGAAATAGCCTCGGCTTTAAATGCTCAAAAAGTTATATTTTTAACTGATATTGTTGGAGTTTTAAATAAAGACAAAGAACTATTAACTTCATTGGATAAAGAAGAAGTTGAAGCATATAAAAAAGATGGAACTATTGCAGGTGGGATGATTCCTAAAGTTGATTCTTGTATTGACTCTATTCACAATGGTGTGAATAAAGCACATATTATTGATGGACGAGTTGAGCATTCAATATTACTTGAATTATTTACAAGTGATGGAATAGGTACTCAGTTTTTAAGAAGAGACAATCCTAACAATGGAATAGACATAGATAAATTATTAAGTGAAGAGAGCTAAGATGAATTTTATAGAAACAAGAGGAAACGACGGAAGTAAAAGTACACAAGTTGCATTTTCAGATGCAATTTTAAACCCAAGTGCATCATTTGGTGGATTGTATGTACCTGAATCTTTACCCAACTTAGGGGAAGCATTTATTGCTAAACATATCAATACTTCTTACAAAGAATTGGCTTATGATATTTTAAAAGCATTTGAAATTGATATTGAAGATGAAGATATTAACAATGCCTTAGACTTATACGATAACTTTGATGATAAGAATGATCCTTGTCCAGTAGTTAAAGTAAAAGATGATTTATTTGTTCAAGAACAATATCATGGTCCCACAAGAGCTTTTAAAGATATGGCGCTTCAACCTTTTGGCTCAATCCTGTCTTCTATTGCTAAAAAAAGAGGTGAAGAATACCTTATTCTTGCTGCAACTTCAGGAGATACAGGACCAGCAGCTCTTAATACTTTTAAAAACAAAGAAGGAATTAAAGTTGCTTGTATGTATCCAAGTGGAGGTACAAGTGATGTACAAAGACTTCAAATGGTTACTGAAGACGGTTCAAACCTAAAAGTAATTGGAATTGAAGGAAACTTTGATGACGCACAACATGCACTTAAAAATCTATTAAACTCTCAAACATTTAAAGATGAACTAGAGAATGATGGTATCAAACTTTCAGCTGCAAATTCAGTAAACTTTGGAAGAATTATTTTTCAAATTGTTTATCATGTTCACTCTTATATTCAGTTATTAAAACAAAATGAAATTACATTAGGTGAGAAAATCTATTTAATCGTTCCAAGTGGTAACTTTGGAAATGCATTAGGTGGTTATTATGCCCAAAAAATGGGTATTCCAATTGAGAAAATTTTAATTGCGTCAAATGAAAACAATATTCTAACACAGTGGATTAACGATGGTATTTATGATATCAACGACAAAAAACTCGTCTTAACAAATTCTCCTGCAATGGATATTTTAAAATCTTCAAATATTGAAAGAATCTTATTTCACATGTTTGGAGCTGAACGAACAAAAGAATTGTTTGATAATCTAAATGACAATTTGAAATTTGAACTTACAAAAGAAGAAGCTACGCAGCTACAAGATATATTCTCAGCAGTTCATTGTGATGATACATTTGGATTAAAAACTATTAAAACATTTTTAGATGATGGCTATTTAATGGATCCTCATACAGCAACGTGTTTAAAAGCATATAATCATCTAAAAGACAAAGACTTAAAAGCTGTTATGTATTCAACAGCAGAATGGACGAAGTTTTCACCAACAGTATTAAATGCCCTTAATGTTGATCAAAAAAAATACAATGATAAAGAAGCTTTAACGCAAATATCACAAAAATACAATGCCACTATTCCACAAATGGTTAACGATATTTTTGAAGCTGAAATATTGCATGACAGTGTTGTTCAAAAAGAAAATATAGAAAAAGAAATCGTCAACTTTATTAGAGGAAATTAATTCCTCTAATAATAAGTATCATCTCATATAAACTCTCCATTATAATACCCTTAAAAATGTGTAGTAATACCCCATATAAGTAGCAAAACAATAGCAAATTGACCTGAGTCATTACATTTTAATACAATTATCAATATAATCTATGGATTTTATTTTAAAATAAGGAAGATAAATGTCTAACAACACAAATAGACGTAGTTTTATCGGATTCTCATTTGCGGCAGTTGCAGCAGCAGGTGGAGTTGGTGCACTTGTTGGTATGAAACAAGCATGGGATCCATTGCCAAGTGTACTTGCTGGTGGATTCACTAAAGTAGATTTAAGTACGTTAAAAGCGGGAGACCCTATTACAGTTGAGTGGAGAGGGAAACCAGTTTTTATACTTAAAAAAACTGCACAAATGGAAAAGTCTGATAGAGACCTAGTAGTTGGTAGTGACAGATTTACTGTCGTTATTGGACTTTGTACACATCTTGGATGTATTCCGGCATGGAAAAAAGAGAATTGGAAATGTGCCTGTCACGGGGGTGCATTTGATGCAAGTGGTAAGCAAGTATTTGGACCACCACCAAAGCCTCTTATTTTACCTCAATTTTCTATTAATGGTACTGCACTTGTTCTTGGTGAAACAGGACCTGAATACAAAAAACTTTTAACAGCACAAGCATAAGGGGAGTTTGAATATGGCAAAAATTACAAAAGCAAACTCTGTTGGAGAGTGGTTTGACCAAAGGTTAAATACGACAGCTCTTAACAAAGTGATGATGACTGAATACTGGATCCCAAAAGATATTAACTTCTTATGGGCAATGGGTGTTGTTTTAGCAGTGACATTTAAACTGTTAATTATTAGTGGTATTTTCTTACTTATGTATTACAAACCAGATGTTAATTTAGCATTTGATTCTGTTAACTATACAATTATGCAAGAAGT
>Ga0105358_10000587_pt1 | contig 18513 bp, 17 predicted proteins | sample GOMGulsemesocosm_5_FD_83509 | JGI IMG/M metagenome (GOLD analysis project Ga0105358, IMG submission 83509) | Methane-oxidizing microbial communities from mesocosms in the Gulf of Mexico - GOM15C Gulf of Mexico | ecosystem: Environmental > Aquatic > Marine > Cold seeps | place: Gulf of Mexico... | reverse complement strand
TAGCCATTCAGCAAAAGATTCATATATGGCAGATGTTGCAGGAATTGCATCAAAAATGATTTATAAAATGCATAGAGAATTAATACTTTGGGGAAGTGTAGGGAATCAAGGATTATGTGGTAAATATCCAATGCCTATATGGAAAAAGACAGCTTACAGATTGCAACCTATAATACCTGTTGCTACTCCTGAAGCTATAGTTATAGGACAAACAGGATTAAATTGGGATTCTTTTAAAAATCCACCAAGTTTATTCAATAATTATTCTTTTATTCTTTTTAAGAAAAGAGATTGTTGTGCATTATAATTTAAAAAAAGGAAGAAAATGAAAAATTTATTAATACTATTGCTGATATTCATTAGTGGTTTGAGTGCAGATAATAACCTAAATATATATGATGCATTTCAGAAAGCAAAAGAAACAAATAGACCTGTATATTACATTGTTACAAGTGCTTCTTGTGAACATTGCTATAAGCATCTTAAAAATACGATTATTCCTAATAATGAATTAATAAGAAAAGATTTTATATTAGCGATTAGTGATTTAAGTAAAGGGGATAAAATCCCTAGTGACTTTCCTTTTGATGGATATACTCCAACAACATATATTATTGCACCTACAGGTGAATTAATGATAAGTCCATTAAGAGGTAATTTTGATGAAAACTTTTTACATCAAACTTTACAAAAAATTTATAGAGCATATGGGAATTAGATGACAGCTAAAAGCCATTTAAATACAACATTAGCTATAGGATTTATACCCTTATATTATTTCAGAAATGAATTAATATACTTAATTGATTATATAACAGTATATGTGATTGGATTAACAATAGGCTCACTTTTCCCAGATATTGATGAAAGTAGATCTTCTATAGGAAGAAAAATTCCATTAATTTCTGGTTTTATAAATACAACAGTTGGACATAGAAATTTAACTCATAATTTCTTTGTCTACATACCTCTTTTAGTATATGCATATTACAAGGGTATACATACATATGGTTTAGAATGGACGTTACTTATAGGATTTTGTATAGGTGCAATTTTACATATATTAGAAGATTGTCTTACTAATAATGGTGTTAGTAATGCTATGAAACCTTTTTTACCTAATTTTGTAATTTTAGGTAGAAAATATAGATTCAATACAAATGAAAAATTTGAAAACAACGTGTATTATCCAATTGTTTCAGTAATGCTTTTAGCAGAGATATATCTGTTAACTCAATTTATCTTATTTAGTTAAAGTTAGGAATTTCATGAAAAATTTATTAATAGTAGAATCACCAAATAAAGCAAAAACAATCAGACAATGGTTAGGTAAGGATTGGCATGTAATCGCTTCTGGTGGTCACATAAAAAACCTTCCAACTAATACATATTCGATTGAAAAATCTAATGAAAAATTTACAGCTACATGGGAAGTCATGGATAATAAGAAAAAGCTTTTAAGTGATATAAAAAGCAAAATTAAAGATGTACAGCATATTTATATTGGAACTGATGATGATAGAGAAGGTGAAAGAATTGGTTTTGATATTGTTGAACATTTTAAAATAAAAGACTATTATAGAGTGATTTTTCATGAAATTACTAAAGAAACAATATTTGATTCATTAAAGAATGGGCTTTATATAGATAAGAATAGAACTAATGCACAATTTGCAAGAAGAGTTATTGATAGAATAATTGGTTATCCAATATCAAGTGCTATTAGAGATAAATTTAAGAAAGATAAAATCGCAGATGAAGAGTCAATTAAAAATTTAGGTATAGGAAGAGTTACTGCACCTGCATTAAATATTATTGTTCAAAATGAAAGAAGGATTCAAAAGTTTATCCCTAAAAAATATAAGAAAATTTATATTAACTATATGCATGAAGGTTTACAGTTTAATGTAAGTAATGGAATGAAATTTTATGAAGAACAATATGAAGAACTTTCTTTACTACATACAATAGTAAATGATGGAGAAACAGAACATGTTGTTGAAAAATATAAAGAAGATACTAGAGATTCTGCACCTTACCCACCTTTAATTACAAGTAGATTGTATAGAAATATGAATTATCTTTATCATCTAGACCCTTCACAAACAAAGAAAATTCTTCAGAAATTATTTGAAGGTATTGAAATTGTAAATAAAGAAACAGGAGCAAAAGAAATTATTGGATTAATTACTTATCCAAGAACTGATAGTTTTAATATATCTGAAAAAGCTATAGATGCAATTAGAAGCTGCTTATATTCAAAATATGGAAAAGAATATGTAACTGAAACAGCTAGAGTATTTAAAAATAAAAGTAAAACTGCACAAGAAGCACATGAAGCAATTAGACCTACATCATTTAATAAAGAATTCTTTCCAAAAAATCTAAGAAATACATTAACAAAAGAACAATTTAGTGATGAAGAATTTCTAGTATATGAATTTATCTTTTATAGAACATTATCAACTCAAATGAAAAATTCAATATATGATAATAGTAAACTAATTATTAACATAGGTGGTAACAAATTTCAATGTATTGGTAATAAACAATTATTTGATGGTTGGGAAAAACTTCTAGGTGATAAAATAAAGAAAGCTGAAGATGAAGATGAACATGACATTGTAGAAGTTCCTAAAAGTCTAAAAGTAGGGGATATATTAGGTACAAGAATAATATCCTTGAGTGAGCCTAAAAATGATAAGACACCACCCAGAATTGGATTAGGTAGATTTATTACAATATTAGATGAAAAGAACATTGCCAGACCTAGTACTATAGGAGATGTAACAGACTTACTTATAAAAAGAAAATTAATAAGTGTTTTAAATAACATGCTAATACCGACAGAACTTGGAATAAGTTTAGTTACCTTTTTAGAAGAGCATGGAGAATGGTTAATAGATATTGATCATACAGAAGAGTTTGAAAAACAACTTGATGAAATTGAAGAGGGTGAAGAACCTAATAAATTAATATATGAATACGATAAGTTAAAAGATGAATTCTTAGACAAGCTTGGATTTAATTATAACGATAGTAATCAACCTCAACAATGGTTAATTGATAAAGCTAATAACATTGCATTAAAAAAGAATGAAATATTAGATGAAACTATTAAAATAGATACTAAAAAATTAAAGAATTATATTCTAGAAGATGAAAAAACAACTAAAATTGGTAAGTGTCCAGAGTGTAAGAAAAATGATATTCATGAAAGAGAGAAAACATATTCATGTAAAAATATAGCTTGTGATTTTACTATTTGGAAAAATAGTATTAGTAAGTTTTTTGAGAACTTTGAAAAGTATATGCCTGTAACTGCTCATAAAGATTTATTAACTCATATATTAAAAAATAAAAAAATATGGTTTGATGATTTATATAGCAAAAAGAATACAAAAACATTTTCAGCATTTGTAATTTTAGAAAAATCTACTAATGGTAAAAGTCATCAACTTGCATTATCTTTTTTAAGAACTAATATGAAAAGTATTGATGAAAAATATATATTTAATGCTGATAACTATGAAGATATAAAATTAATAGATGTACCTGAAGAAAATACAATTATAAATGAAGAAGAATATCATGAATCAAATATAGATGTTATTGAAGACAACACAGCTACAAGTGAAAATAAATATAACAAATCTAATATTGAATTACTTAAAAAAGTTGGTGATTTAGAAAAAGAAAGAAGACTACTAATATTAGAAAATCAAAAAGATAAATTAACTAGGGTTTATAATAGAGGAAAGTTTGAAGATGATTTAAACAAGATATGGGATGATAGATATACTAATTTAACAATAGGATTTATAGATTTTGATAAATTTAAAATGATTAATGATAAATACGGACATCAAGCAGGTGATGAGGTATTAATAAAGATATCTAACCTAATACATGAAACAGTAAGAAACTTTGATATAGAGCTTTATAGATATGGTGGTGAAGAGTTTTGTTTAGTTTCTAAAGAAAATAGAAGTTTATCAAATGAAATATTTGAATCTCTAAGAAAAGATGTTAGAAAATATCCATTTATCTTCAATAATATTAAAGTAAATGTATCTATCTCAATTGGTGTAACCTTTAGAAATGAAGAGGATTCTACTCAATCATTTATTCAAAGAGCTGATGCAATGGTTTATCAAGCAAAAGAAAAAGGTAGAGATAGAATAGAGATTGCTATTCATGAAGATGTAGAGGAAATAATATGGTAGAGGATGGATTATTACTTGCTAGAGGGTTAGTATATAAACAAGAAAAATTCTTTTTAAATTTAGATGCAAAACAAGTTAATAACCCCCATTTACTGATGGTTGGTGAAAGTGGAAGTGGAAAAACGACCTTAATGTTAAAAGCTATTATGGAAATGTATTTAAAAGGAAAAACTATTTTCTTAATAGATTTTCATGGAGATATGAGAATTGATGGAGAAAATTATATTAAATATACTCCTAGAAACTCACCCTTTGGTGTTAATCCCTTTGAATTAGAAATAGATGAAGATTGTGGTGGAGTGAATATTCAAGCAGAAGTTATAACAGTAATGTTGAATCAGTATTTCATGGATAACAAATTAGGTAAAAAGCAAATTAATATATTAAAGCAGCTAATTATTGACACATATAAAATAAATGGAATTGTTGATGAAAATATTAGTACTTGGAGTAATGAAATACCAAGAATGGAAGATTTGGGAAATTTAGTTACATACATAAAAAAGATTTTAAGTACAGGTATACCTTGTAATAAAAGACTACTTGAAGAATCTATTGAAAATATTAAAAAGTACTTACCAAAAGAACTTGCAAAAGAAGCAAAGGAAAGTATTCAAAAGATTGAAAAGACAATTGATGTAATTGAAATTGACGAAAATAAAAACAAGTTTGAAGAGATTGATACAAACTATTATCTTAGTTCTTCAGTAAAAAGAGTTTTTGAAGGATTATATGTTTATTTAGAAGATATCGTAAAGATGACAATTTTTAATGGTGAAAAACCAAAAATAATAAAAGGTATTAATAGATTAGATTTTTCTGCATTTACTCAAGTTAATAAACCTCTAATAGCAAAATTTTTAGCTGAATTTACAGCCCAAAAATTATTTAGAGCATCAATGTTAAGAGGACAATATTCAAAATTAGGAAAAGAAGATAGTAAATTTGATAGAGTTTTAGTATTTGATGAAAGTAAGTTAGCACTACCTCATGGAGCTGAAAAATCTAACCCATATAATATTATGAATAGGCTCTGTACAGAAAGTAGAAAGTATGGTCTAGCCCTTTTCCTAGCAAGTCAGAGAATAGAACATTACAGCGATGAAATACTTTCAAATATCTTTACTAAGATTATTTTAAAGGTAAAAGCAAACAATTATAAGTCAATTGCAAAGCTTTTAGGTGTGAAAGAAGACTTCGTTTCAGACACGTTTAATAGAACAGATGGAAGACCTGCGATTATAGAAACAAATGGTAATAAACATAGTTACCTAATAGAAAACTTTTAGAAGGTATTAACATGAAATATATATTTTTAATTCTAGTATTTATCAACTTTTCTCAAGCTGCAAAAGTCAATTATTTTGAGGAAGTAGGTAATCATTTTGGAATTGATCCTCTATTGTTGTGGTCAATAGCAAAGGTAGAAAGTAATCATAATCCTAAAGCAATTAATTTCAATACTAATGGAACTAAAGATATTGGTATTATGCAAATTAATACGATTCATTTGCCAACATTAAAACGATTGGGATATACAAAAGAAGACTTATGGCATCCAAGAATTAATATATATATGGGTGGATGGGTACTAAAGAGATGTCTTAAAAAACATGGTCTTACTCCTAATGGAGTTACATGCTATAACGGAAGAATTAATAATAATCCATATGGGTCAAAAGTAATAAAACAGTTAAAAAAAGTTTATGCTAAAAAGAGAAAAGATACATGAAAAGAATATTATTAATATTATTAATTACGTATATGGAGATGTTAAGTATCGATTGTAATAGTATCAGTAGTGTTGAACAGTATAATAGTCATTACTATGCTAAAACATACCAAAGAACTAGTTACGAAGTTGGTAGGATATCTGCAACTAATGAAAATGGTTATCTTGCTATTCCTAATGATAGTGGAGAAAATGAATTTATTAGAAAATTAGTAGGTGGTAATATGGAAGCTTGGATTGGAATACTTGACCCAAATAATACAACAAATTATTGTTATGATAATAGTACTTGTGCCTTTAATGATTCAAGATTTAAAGATGTATTAAACAATGGTTTGACATTTAAAAAATGGGCTAATCTTGAACCAAACAATTATATTGAAGCTTCAGATATTGAAGATGGTAAAGCAGTAGTTGATCCATTAGGTGAAAATTGGGTTATTATCAATGGAAATAATGGAGAGTGGCATGATGTGGGGAATCACAAAAGTTCAAATCAAAATCCAAGAAAACATATTTCGGTTATTGAATTTGATACAAAGCCAAGTTGTTTTTTTGAAGATGATGGGGTAAGTGAAACTGATTTTGACGAAAGAGTATGCAACACAAAAGTTTTTGATGATAACATAGCAAATGCAAGTGAAGGAATAGAAGCTAAATGTTTATTTGATATTAATGGAAAAGAATATTGTCCTCAAGATTTAGCTCCTGCTGATTGGTTCTGGAGCTATATAGATGGTGAATCTGTAGAAACTGTTAGTACCGTTACAGATTATGCACAAGGAGAGTATCAAGAACTTACTACAACAGTAAGAGATTTTGCAAATAGTGATTCTAGTACACAGAATACAGGAACAGTTGTTGATTATGATAATGGTGAGAGTGCAACTTATACAGGGGTTGTAACAGATTATACTTCAATGACAAGCCCATTATTAACAGCAGACCCAATTGTATTAGGTGCATATACTTATAATTGGTGGAATTGTGATTCATGTGGAATTATGCCAATTGGATATTTAAGAACGACAATAAGAAAAGCAGGTGGTTCAGGAAATAGTTTATCAGGTGGTGGAGTTCTAAATGATTCTCCAAATACTATTCAAGTAGGTATAAATAGCTCTTATATAAATGTATCCCCTGGACAGATAGCAATTGTACAATATAAAAAAGTAGGTAATAAAAGTACAGGAGTATATAGGTCAGCAGGTGGAAAACCTACAATTAGGCTAAAAGCAACTACAAGTTGTTTAAATTGGGGAATAGAACAAGGAACAAAAGATTATCCTACCCATAAATATTGTAAGGATAGTGGTTCAAATAATTATACCTCTTGCCCTAGTGGATATCAAAAAGGAACTAATGCAGTAGGTCAATTCTATTGTTATAAAGATGTTTATCCTTGTCCTAGTAGTTATACAATTGAGGGAAGTGTATGTAAAAAAGATATTAACTTTAACTACTATTCATATTCTTGTCCTGTTGGATATACAATTGATAATCAAGGATTCTCAACTTTTGAAAAAACAGACCCAGATGGTAATGTAGTCAATTGGGTTACTCTTGATGATAATGTAAATGAACCAACACCACCAATAGGAAACTGTACTAAGGTTATAGATTATGACTACTACACTTATGGATGTGAAGATGGTTACACAATAGTTGATGAAGGATTAGATACATGTTATAAGACAGATAATGATTTAGATGGAGTAAGTAATGATTTAGCAAATGATTGTAATAACCCAATTCCACCAGAATCGAATTGTTATAAGGATATAGATTACAATCACTATACTTATGGATGTCCTGCTGATTATGCAATTGCAAATTTTGGGTTAGATACATGTGCTAAAACAGACCCAAATGTTACTATCAATAATGAAAATACATTAATTGATAGTTGTAATGAAAAGATTCCACCTGTAGGAAATTGTTCAAAAAACATTGATTACTCATCTTATGAATATATATGTACATCTGAACAAAATGTATTTAATGAAGATTATAATCCTGTTAATGAAGGATTAAAAGGATGTCTAAAAACTGATGATGATTTAATTAATACTAATGCAGAACTAGGAGATAATTGTAATGATGCCGAATCACCTGTAAATAATTGTAAAACAACGGATTACGCTTGTAATAGTGAGATAAGAGAACCTGTATGGTTAGATGACCAATGGAAATGTAGCCCTTATCCTTGTTATGGAAATGAGAATGTAGAAGATTTAAGTGGTAATGTCGGTACATTAGATAAACAAGATAATGGATGGACTGAAGATGGTAAATGTGATGGAGAAATTTATATCTTTAATGGTGAATCCCAACAATGTCGAAGTAGTGATAAATTCTTTGGTTTAGCAGGTGGTGGTTGTTGTAATGATGATAAATTCGCATTAGGCTTATTAAGTTGTAGAGCTGAAGAAAAAGAATTACAAATAAAAAAAGAAAATGAGAAATGTCATTATATAGGTGAATACTGTTCTAAAAAAGTAAACTTAGGATTTAGTAAAATTTGTGTTAGAGAATCAAAATCATATTGTTGTTTTAACTCACAATTAGGTAAATTAATTGCAGTACAGGGAAGAGAACAATTAACGGATATTCTTTGGGGTTCACCAGAAAATCCAAACTGTAGAGGTTTTACAATTGAAGAATTTCAAAGATTGGATTTAGGGCAAATGGATCTAAGTGAGTTTAGTGATAATATAACATTACCAGATGTAGAAAATCAACAAAATACTATTATTCAAAAAGTTAATTCACATATGAACTTAATTAAAAACCAATAATAACTTCTTATAAATAGTGAATTTATTATTTAATTCACTATTTACTTCTCTAAAGAACTATTACCTATTATTAATCTAAATGTATAAATAGTTAATTAAAATTAATAAATTATAAATAAATATAGTATATAATTAACTTAAAGTTAACATATTAGGATAATTATGAGTAAAAATAATATAAAAATAAATAGTAATATTAAAAATGAATGTATAGAATTATTTAAAAAGATGAACATTAATGTTAAGGAATTTGAAACTAGAGGTCATCATATTTTGTTTAATTATGAGAACTTATTTATTGTTTGTAAAAGTAATAAATTTGAATTATTTGATTTTATAGAATTTACAGATAAAAATGCAGCTAAAGAATTCTTTCTAAAACAGAGAACTACAAAGAACATACAACCTACAAAAATGATAAGAACAAGAGAAAATGAAATCTGCATTAGAACATTGTTTAAAAATATATAAAAAATTTACTTAAATACAATTATTATTATTTTATGCTAAAATCAAAAATAAAATCTATTAATAAGAATAACTTTGTCAAAAAAAAAATTACCTAAAACAAAATCAAATAATATACAAAAGCAAAAGTACTTAAAAACATACTTATTACAAAAACGATACACATTAAAAGATTTAAAATGTGAAGTTATTTTAATGATTTGTGATATGTTAATCGATAACTATATAAAAGCTGAAGATGATGGAAAGAATGAAAAACTTATTGAAGAATTAACTGCTACAGAAAAGATATTAATTTATACTAATATGAAAAATTTACAAGAAGATATACAAAAAAATATTCTAACTATTGATAAAATTCAATATATCATTGATAATCAATCAAAAGATAAAAATAGTTTAATAGAAGCTAAATTAATAGATAGTTGTCATTATTTTTACAATTTATGTGCTACAAAATTAAAGTCTGCAATTATTTCTAGAACAAATAATGAAAATGAATTAAAATGGATACCAGATTTAATTGCTATTCTTTTAATTCAGGATATGAAAGAGAAGGGTTATTCTTTTAACAAGTTTAAGTTTATTGAAGAATATGATTTTGATAGATTATTCAGTGTGTATATGAAAACTAATATTTTATTGAAGCAGAAAAACAAGATATCGTTATTCTCAAAAGAAAAAACAATAATAAATATTATGGAAAGTGTTTCTTATGAAATTGTAAAAGAACTAATAAATAGTAAATATAGATAACTTATTATTTTGTTACTTTAAATTAAAAAACACCCAAAATTGGTGCTTAAAAATATATCATAGTTAAATAGTTAAGTTTAAAATTTAGAGAAAGTTCCAAAAACTACAATATTATGAACAATTAGTATATATTAAAACTTTATTCAATGATTGAAAATCTCTTAACTATAAAAGATTTTATGGAACATGTATTATTAAGCTAGTATAATTGATAAATATGATTATTAGAAAAACAAATTGAATTGAGAAAAAACTCTAACTATATCTGTAGATATACTTTATGATGAGTGTCTTAGTACGGGTATAGAAACATTTGAGTTGTCAGAATATAAATATGGCAAAGACTTACAAAAATGGTTTGACCGTAATCTTTAGATAAAAGTAGTAAGTCAGTTTTTTGGGCAAATTATATGCTTATAAATATTGTCTCATTAATAGGTTGATTTGCAATAATCTTTTTGTTTCTCTAAAATCTACAGATAGGCAAGTTGTATGATTTATAGTTTTTCAACAGTACTTTTCATTTATAATTCATTTTCAATACTTATAATTCATTTTCAATAAAATAACTATTGAATAAATTACAAAGGATTTAAAATGTAAAAAGTGTATTTTTAGTATAAGGTTTAAAATAACTAAGAATATTTTTGATTGTTGTCCTAAACAAAATTAATTGACATCTAAAAAGGCGCGCGAACGCAGATAGTATGTTAATTCCATTAATACTATTTATTATGAGATAAAACAATTATTGAATAATAAAGGATTTAAAAAAAAGAAGAAGTTGAAAGAAATGATAAAGTTGATGACGAAGATAAGAATGATAAAAAAAGAAAGATTAATTTAGTAGGTAGTGTATGAAAATTTTATTAATTGAAGATGACCCTAACATAGTATCTCTTTTAAAAAGAGGGTTAATTGAAGATGGGCATTCTATTGAAACTTCAGAAGATGGAGAAGAAGGTGAATATTTAGCGAGTATGAATAATTATGATTTAATAATACTTGATTGGATGCTACCTAATAAAGAAGGAATAGAGATATTAAAATCTTTAAGAAAGAAAAATATTACTATTCCTGTATTAATGTTAACTGCAAAAAGAGAGATTGACGATAAAGTATTAGGACTAAATTATGGAGCAGATGATTATTTATCTAAACCTTTTTCCTATAAAGAATTAATAGCAAGAATTGAAGCGATATATAGAAGAAGTTTATCTGATGGTAAAAATGAAGTTTTAATAAATGATATAAATATTGATATGAGTAAGAAAATTGTAAAAAAAGATAACATCGAAGTATTATTAACTGCAAAAGAATACGAACTTTTACTTTTTCTAATTAAGAATAAAAACTCAATGGTTTCAAATGGTATGATTGAGCAACAGTTATGGAATAATGAAGAATTTATAAATAGTAATGTGATTCCAGTGACTATTTATCATCTTAGAAAAAAAATAGGTAAAAATCAAATAAAAAGTTTTAGAGGCTTAGGATATAAAATTGAAGTTTAAGAGTTTAAAAACACGTATACTGTTTTGGTTTGGAAGTAGTACTTTTTTAGTTTTATTAATATTTAGTTTTTCTTTTTATTTCCTCTTTGAAAAAAATACTTATTTTAATTTTGAATCAAAATTATATAAAGAAGCAATTTTTATAAAAGAGAATTTTTTACATGATAATAAAGAAAATTTTAATAAAAGAGAATTCCTTTCTTCTAAAGCTGCATTATTTGAAAATGAGCAAATAGTAAAAAAAACAGATGATTTTAAATTAGAAGATATAAGTTCTTATTTAGACAATGAGAAATCTTTTTTATTAATACATAATGATGAAAGTATGCATGCTATTTATACTTTAAAGATAAATGATAAGTTAAAAATCATTTTATATGAAGATAATATAGATGATAAAATTGAAGATATAATAGAAGTTATGTTAGTAATTGAACCTTTACTTTTTTTTACTTTACTCTTTTTAGGAAGTAACCTAATTGATAAAATATTAATACCAATAAATCATATAACAAGAAGTGCAAAGAATATTACTATAAATAATTTCTCAAAAACTATTCCTCCTCATAAACATAATGATGAAATTTCTGAATTAATAGAATCATTTAATACTATGATTGAAAGACTTCAAGATGGTGTTAAAAATTTAGATAGATTTAATAGTGATGTTTCTCATGAATTAAGAACACCATTAACTGTTATAAGAGGGGAAATTGAAGTTACATTAAGAAAGGTAAGAGAAAGCTCATATTATATTGATTCTATGGATACTATTTATTATGAAATAAAACAAATAGAAGATATCATTGAAAACTTACTCTTATTAACAAAATATTCAAAAGAGAATATAAAAAAGACTTTTGAAGAAACAAGTGTTGATTCATTATTACTTGATACTATTTATAAATATGATACTCAAATAAAAAATAAGAATATTACTCTTACTATCGATAAAATCGAAACTATTACTAAAAAATTAAATCCTTTACTTCTTAAAACAATTTTCTCAAATCTTATAGATAATGCTATTAAGTACTCTCTAGATAATAAAAATATAATAATTAAACTTTATCAAAATGAAAAGATGCATTTTTGCATTGAAGATGAGGGTATTGGTATTTCAAAAGAAAAGTTGCCTTTGATTACAGATAGATTTTACAGGGCTGATAAGTCAAGAAATAAAACTATAGAAGGTTTTGGATTAGGATTATCTATCGTTAAAAATAGTGTTGAACTTCATAATGGACAATTGAAAATTGAATCTGTTTTAAATAAAGGAACAAAAATAGAAATAATTCTTTAAAGTAATTATGAAATCTTTTCCATAATTACTCGTGACAATCTTTTAGGTAAAGAACTTTCTTCAAACTCTTCTATACCTATTATTTTGTAGCCTTTTGATAATAGTTCTATTTTTTCTTTTGAAAAGAAATGTACAATAAATCCACTAACTTCATACATATCTTCTCCTCTATGAATACCATTTCTATAATGAGGGTCTTTGATATTTCTAACCGTATAAATATTTAATCCATTTGGTTTTAATACTCTTCTTATTTCGCTTGATAAAAATTCAAGTTCGCAAGTAGTTAAAGCCATACAATATAGCATATGAGAATAACAAGAATCAAAAGTATTATCATCAAAAGGAAGAGGTTTTCTAATGTCATGAACATTTGCTTTTATATAATCGGATAGATTCTCTTCTTTAGATTTTTTTAAAATAGAATCAATACCTTGTTGAGAATAATCTAAGGCTTGAACCCTTAATCCCTCTTTAGCAAAAAAGAAAGTATCTCTACCTTGTCCACTTCCAAGTTCTAAGATATTAAACTTATCCTCTTTTTGAAAAATTTCTACAGCTCTTTGTGCAGAAGTACTATTTGTATTTCCAAACATATTAGAATTAGATTCAAAGGTATTTTCCCAATGATCTTCTTGATTACTTAATGTTGATGTATCCATTATAAGATTTCCTTTTTATTGTTTCAATTTTTCCAAAACTCTTTTCTTCTAAAGGTATTTATTAAAAATAAATTTATATTATTAAATTCATCTTTTGTCGTATAAATTAAACTAATAGCCAGTATAGAAACAACAAGTGAACCAATTATATCAAATGGATAATGAACTCCACAATAAACTCTTGATATACCTCCTATTATGGCTAATATAAATAATAGATATCCAATTTTCCTAGATGATTTAAATATTAAAAATGCTAGAGCAATTGATATTAAAAAAGTAGTATGGTCAGAAGGAAAAGAATTTTCAACTTTATGCATAACTAATGTTACTCCAAACCCATCTACAAATGGTCTATTATGATAAATAAACAAACCAATAACTTGATTTATTAATAAACCAAGAATTACTGTATATCCTGCATATAGTGTTTCATTCTTTTTATTTGTAAACCATGTATAAACCATTATTATAAGAAATAAGTATGGCATATATTCAGCAAACGTTATCATCATATTATCTAGAAATTCACTTGTCTTTGCGAATGAAGTTATAAATAAAAATAAATTTATATTTAAATGTTCCAAAATATTTCCTTCTTTTTCTTTAATTATATTTACTCATATGAAATGAAAATGAAAATATAGTTATAAATCATTCATTTTCATTTCATTTTTAATATATATTATTAGGAAATATATTTAATAAGGAGATAAAAATGTTAAAAATCACAATATTGAGTCTAGGATTATTTGTTGGAAGTTTATTTGCTCAAGACAATTTAAATAAAATATCATCAAGCGGTCTAAAAGGTTATTGGTCTACTTTATCAATAAGTAAAGAGAAAAATAGTCCTCTTTATATTACTATTCATAATAAGGCAAAGAGGCAAGTAAACATGGATGTAAATCTAACATTATATACGCCTAGTGATAAAACAATTGTATTTAAACATATAAAAAATATAAATGGCTATTACTTAGCAAATGTTGATTTTACAGAAAAAGGTAAGTATGGGTACGTTCTTAGATTTAGTAAGCATGTAGGTGGAGTTAATCATTCTTTACGAGGGAAATTTAAAATGTAGATTCTTAAAATAAATATCTCTTTATCTAAAGGAGATATCTATTTTATTAGCTATTTTAAATCTAATAAATTTCTCTTTCATTTTCATTTCATTTTCAATTGTTAATTTATTAATATCAGAAACTAAAGGAAAATAATGAAATTTATTTCACAATATAAACTTATACTATTAGTTGCCATATTTTTTGCAACATTTTATAATCTGTCTTTTTTTACAAATGTTATATCAACTTATGAACCAGTAGGCCAAAATATTTTATATATTTGTTCACTTGCTATTGTTTTAGTATCATTTACTGTATTTTTATTTACACTACTTTCTTCAAAATATACAACTAAACCTCTTTTAATAATTGCGTTAATGGTCTCTTCATTTACTGCATATTTTATGGATACATATCGTGTTGTTATTGATGATGAAATGATAAGAAATTCTTTACAAACAAACTTATCAGAATCAAGTGACTTGTTTAGTTTACAACTGGTTTTATATGTTTTAGTACTTGGAGTACTACCTTCTTACTTTATTTATAAAATTAAAATTGATTATAGACCTTTCAAAAAAGAATTATTTTTTAAAATTGGAACACTTTTAATATCTTTAAGTTTTATTGTTATTACTATTCTTGTCTTTAGTAAGTTTTATACTTCATTTTTTAGAGAACATAAGCCTCTTAGATATCATGTCAATCCTATTTATTGGATTTATAGTACAGGAAATTATATTAGTAAAACAATGAACAATGGTCCTATAGTTGTAAAACAAATAGGGCTTGATGCAAAAATTCAAAAAACTACTGATGAAGTTGATAAAAAAGAACTTATAATTATGGTTGTAGGTGAAGCTACAAGAGCTGATAGATTTTCTTTAAATGGTTATAAAAAAGAAACAAATCCACTACTTAAGAAAGAAGATATTATAAACTTTCCAAATTTCTATTCATGTGGAACATCAACTGCACAATCTGTTCCTTGTATGTTCTCTATATATAACCGTGATACTTATGATTATAAAAAAGGGATTACTACTCAAAATGTAGTAGATGTGTTAATCAATACAAAAGAGGTAAAAGTTCTATGGAGAGATAACAACTCAAGTTCAAAAGGTGTTGCAGACAGAGTTGATTATGAAGATTATCGAACAAATAAAAACAATACAATTTGTGATGATGAATGTAGAGATGAGGGTATGCTTGTTGGTTTAGATAATTATATTCAGAAAAATAAAGATAAAGATATTTTAATTGTATTACACCAAATGGGAAATCATGGCCCAGCATATTATAAAAGATATCCAAAAGCTTACGAGAAGTTCACACCAGTTTGTGAAACTAATCAATTAGAGCAATGTACACAAGAAGAAGTAAGTAATGCTTACGATAATGCTGTTTTATATTCAGATTACTTTTTATCTAAAACAATAAATTTCTTAAAGCCATATTCAAAAGATTATGAAACAGCAATGGTTTATATGAGTGACCATGGAGAGAGCTTAGGAGAAAATGGACTTTATTTACATGGAATGCCTTATTTTATGGCTCCTGATGAACAAAAACATGTAGCATCATTTATGTGGTTTGGTGAAGGTGATATTAAAGAAGATATTGATGTTGAAAAACTTAAATCATATTCTGATAAAAAGTTTTCACAAGATAATCTATTTCATACTTTATTATCATTTTTTGAAGTTGAAACAGATGTTTATAAAAAAGAGATGGACATATTAAATGATGCAAAAAAATCTCACTAAATATATTCTAATTACTATTATATGTTTGATTTTTACAATTGCATTATTTGAATTAACATCTATAGATATTCTTGTTCAAGATTATTTTTTTAACCTTAATACAAATTCTTGGATCTGGGATAGTAATGAACCTATTTCAAAGTTTCTGTTCTATGATGGTATTAAAAAACTTTTAATACTTTTTGCTTTTCTTATTCTTTGTAGTTTAGTATTTTTTAGAAAAAAAGAGACAATAAAAACATATAAAAAGGGATTAATTATCGTTTTATTATCAGCTATAATTATTCCTATAACTATTGGTTCATTAAAAGCTACAACAAATATGCCTTGTCCTAAAAATATAGAATATTTTGGTGGAAATTATCCAGATGTAAAACTGTTTGATTCCTATCCAACAGAGTTTGTACAAAACAAAAAAATAAAATGTTGGCCAGCAGGACATGCAAGTGGTGGTTTTGCACTTCTTTCTTTATTCTTTTTATTTAAAAAACGAATAAATCAAATATATGCACTTATCTTTGCTTTAAGTGTAGGATGGAGTATGGGTACATATAAAATGTTAATTGGTGACCATTTTTTAAGTCATACAATTATTACAATGCTTATTGCTTGGCTACTCGTTCTAATTATTTATAAAGTCACTACTGCAAAAGATATAAGATGAATATATTTTATAACTTCATTGCATTTATAATTCTTGGTGTTGTATTATGTGAAAATTCTTCATTAGAGTTTTATGAAGTTTTTGTATCACTTAGTATTTTATTTTATTTTATTTTATTTTTAAAAAAGATATATATCATTTAATTAAATTATTGAAAAAATGAAGAAATAAAATTTTAGTTAATACGTTTAATTAATTAAAATATTTATTTTATAATACTGAATTACATATATAAAAGGAAAGACATTGAGAAATCAACCAAAATACAATTTTTTCAAAAATACAACTTATGCATTGAAAGGTTTAAAAGATTTAGTAAAAAATGAAACATCTTTTAAAATAGAATTAATAATAACAATAATTCTACTACCTGTTCTTTTTATACTAGATGTTTCATTAGTGAATAAGCTACTAATGTTTATTAGTTTAATGGGAATGCTTTTGAGTGAAGCAATAAATAGTGCCATTGAAAGAGTTGTTGATCTTGTTACACTTGAACATCATGAGATGGCAGGTAGAGCAAAAGATGTTGGAAGTGCTGTTGTATTTATAAGTATCTTTATATTTGTAGTAACATGGAGTGTCATTTTATATACTCATTTTTTTATTTGAATGATAAGTTGATTTTATTCTAAGGAAGTGTTGAAATTCTCTTTCAATCTAATAAAATAGAATATATAACTTTTTTAAGACTAATTTTAAATCATCTATTCACCGACACCTAGCAATAAATTTTCATAATCAAGAAAGTACAGGTTGTTGAACATGTATTTATAACTCGTCTTTTTAATAATTTCTTACCTATATTGCACCACTGATATATTAAAAAATAAAAAACTTATATAACTAATTTATGAGAAGTTATTGTGATGGTATTTTGTATCTATATTCTTTATGATTAAGTTTTATAATTACCCTTGTACCTTTGTTTTCTTCACTTTCAAAAGATATTGTTCCTTTATGATTATGAATAATCTTTTGACTAATAGATAACCCTAGCCCTGTACCACCAGAGTTTTTATTTCGACTTTTATCTGTTCTATAAAACTTTTCAAATATTTTATTCAAGTCATTTTTTGAAATACCAATACCAAAATCTTCGATGACAATATAAATTAATTTGTCTTTTATAAAACTATTAATTAAAACCTTTGATTCTTTTTGACTAAATGAAATCGCATTTTTGAGGATATTATTAATTGCTATTTTAACAAGCTTTGAATTACCTAGCATATTTGAAGCATCTTTTATATTAGATTGAATTTCTACTTCTTTTAATTTTGCAAAAGGTCTTAATTCTTTAATTGATTCTAATATCACTTCGTCAAGATATATTTCTTCATGGTTTGAACTATTTTCTTCTTCTGTTTTTGCTAGATATAAAAGATCATTAACAGTTTGTTGAATAATGACTACTTCATCTAAGCAGTTAATTAAAGTCTCTTTATATTCGTCACTTGAACGACTTTTTCTTAATGCAATTTCTATTTCACCTCTAATTATTGTAAGTGGAGTTTTTAACTCATGAGAAGCATCACTACTGAATTGATAAAT
>Ga0105358_10000586_pt1 | contig 18518 bp, 16 predicted proteins | sample GOMGulsemesocosm_5_FD_83509 | JGI IMG/M metagenome (GOLD analysis project Ga0105358, IMG submission 83509) | Methane-oxidizing microbial communities from mesocosms in the Gulf of Mexico - GOM15C Gulf of Mexico | ecosystem: Environmental > Aquatic > Marine > Cold seeps | place: Gulf of Mexico... | reverse complement strand
TCGCCGCCAAATCATACTGTTTTATAAAATCACCTTCGCGCACGGGCATCCCAGCTTTATTTGCGAAAACACGCTTTGCTTCTTCATCTTGAATAAGAGCCGTGCCAATTGGTTTTAATTCAGCAGCAAGTGCGCGGGACACTTGAGTACCAAAGCGCGCTAAATTTTCTGCAGGTGAAATCAATTGTGACCAACGTAAATCGCCATATCTTGACTGCAGCATGAAAAATCCACGTGCATTCATAGGGATAGCTGTTGGCCTTTCAATTCCTGCAGGAATATTTTTCGGGCTTAAAGCCAGAAAATCAAGGGCTTCAACTTTCTTGGCTCGATGATCAAAAACCACACATACCCCACCGCCACCAAGACTGGCAGATGCTGGCATCGTAACGCTAGAGGCAAAATACATCGCCGTTACCGCATCCGCAGCCGTACCACCTGCAGATAAAACATCTCGTCCAATTAAAGCAGCAGAAGGTTCATCGGCAACCACACCGCCAATAAAGCCCTGAACAAAACCTATTCTGCCTTTATCCTCTTCTTTTTCACTACTTGAACAAGCAGCAAGAGAAAGCATCATTGTGCATACAGCCAATTGACGCAGTTTAAACACTGCTCTAACTTGAGAGAGCTTCGAATTACAAATGCGGTGAAATACGGTGTTACAAAACATTAAAATACTTTTCTTTGTTGCCTGTTGGACTCTAACTGTCTTTATCCCAAACATAAGTTCAGCTGCGCCGATTTCATTCGTGCGGGATGCAGAAATCGAAAATACCATTCGTTTGTTTGCAACGCCAGTCTTCAAATCAGCACAATTGCCCCCAGAAGCTGTTCAAGTCTTTTTAGTCAATGATAAAAGCCTTAATGCCTTCGTTGCAGGAGGCATGAAACTGTTTATACATACCGGACTCCTCCAAAAAAGCAAAACACCAGAACAAGTCATCGGCGTGATTGCACATGAAACCGGACATATCGCTGGCGGACACCTTTCTCGCTTAAAACAGAAAATGAAAGGCGTTTCACCCGAATCGATACTGGGTTACGTTCTGGGTGGAGCCGCAATTCTGGCAGGTCAAGGTGGTGCAGGTGGTGCTTTAATTTTGGGTGGACAAGATGCTGCCTTGCGATCTTTTTTAAAATATAGCCGGACAGAAGAAGGCTCTGCCGATCAAGCGGCTGTAAAATACTTAGATGATACAAAGACATCTTCTAAAGGGTTATTGGAATTTTTCGAAATTTTAAAATCACAAGAGAACACCGTTTCATCCAAACAAAACCCCTATATAAGAAGCCACCCCTTGACGACGGAGCGTATCTCTTTTTTGCGCCAACATGTTAGTATATCCGAATTTTCAGAACAAAAAACGCAACCTTTATTCTTAGAATTACATGCTAGAATGAAGGCCAAACTGGATGGTTATATACTGTCGCCTGCCCATACATTGCGAATTTACCCCCTTGCGGATAAATCGCTCGCTGCGCGCTATGCACGTGCAATGGCCTATCATAAAGATCATAAATTTATTAAAGCTTCTAAAGAAATAGACGGTTTACTGACAGAACGGCCAAACGACCCTTATTTTAACGAGCTCAAAGCTCAAATCTATTTCGAGAATGGTAAATTAAAAGAAGCCATTCCTTTTTATGAAAAAACAACAAAGCTTCTGCCCGGAAACCCCTTGATCTTAGTTGCCTTAGGACGAACTTATTTAGAATTAGATGACCCTAAATACTTAGATCGTGCAATTAGTGTTTTAGAGGAAGCCGTTTCAAGCGATAAAGAATCTTCCTTTATCTGGCGTCAACTTGGTATTGCCTATGGCCGTACAGGACAAATGGCACAAAGTTCTCTTGCATTAGCAGAAGAATCTTACCTGCAACGGCGCTATAAAGAAGCCGTCTATCTTGCGGGCCGCGCTGAAAAAGGCTTAAAAGTTGGAAGCCCTGACTGGATACAAGCTCAAGATTTACGCCTCACATCTGAGCGTCTCCTTAAACAGCAACAAAAACGATAAATCCTATGTTTAATGTGAAATCTATCTTATGCCTCATCTTAATCAGTTTTGGGTTATCAGCTTGTGGAAAAACAGCACCCAAACACCTTCAAATCGGCACGGGTAGCCGAATTGATATACTGACGCCACAGACACAGTTTTATAAGGGCAGAATTCCTGCGGGATGGGTTGTCGAAGGCGCAGATGCAGATGACCTATTCAACGCGACGGACCAGCTCCCCAGTATTTATATGATACAAAAAGACGGTAGAACAGGGGTTCATATACAAAATACAAATAAAGATTTTCTTCTGGCGCGCTATACTCAAGCAAAATTATTGGTATCTCCCTACCTCATCTGGGATTGGTTTGTGTCTGAATATAAAGCTGAACATCACCCTGTGCGTATTCTTATTGGGTTTTATGGCGGCAACCCTGAAAGCCCCAAACGAGAAAAATCAAACTTGATCTGGACGGGTGAAGGCTTACCTCCCTATGACCGCCTTCTTGCCATAGGATTTGAAGATATGGCCTTAAAACGTGGCAATTTATATTCCATGGGGAAAGTGAAATATTACACCCCACGTGGTGGATTTGAAAATACAAACACATGGCATCAAGAAGCGGCTGACTTGAACACACTTTATGCCAAATCATGGCCAAACGACCATGTCCAAAATGTGACAATCAATTTTGTCGGTATTTCCAGCCAGTCCACATCAAAACCGGGCGGGATAACTTTTTCGTCTATTCGTTTAAGTCGATAGTTTCATTGCCTAGCGCTTCTTCATATCGCGTGATATAAACATTCTTATCTTTTCATATAATAAAGAGTTAATTCAAATGATCCGCTTCTTCTTTCTGTTTGCCCTTTTTAGTTTTTCCATCATACAAGTTCACGCCGCTGATGCCTTAAATTCAAGTCAAGAAGAAGAAGTCCGTAAACTGGTACGCGACACATTACTCGCAAATCCAGAAATACTCGTCGAGGCAATGGGTATTTTGCAAGCACGCCAAGAACAAGCGCGCATAGATCAACAAAAAAGTAACCTTAAACATCTGAGCTCCAACCTAAAAGGCCCCATCACACCAACCGATGGAAACCCAGATGGTGATGTGACCATGATTGAATTCTTCGACTATCAATGCGGTTTTTGTAAAAAAGCTTTTCCCGGTGTGATGCAAGTTCTCAAGGAAGACAAAAACCTCAATTACGTTTTCAAAGAATTTGCTATTTTAGGCCCAGAATCTGAAATTGCCGCCCGCGCTGCTTTGGCGTCACAAAAACAAGGGAAATACAAACAGTTCCATGTTGCATTGATGACTGTGCGCGGACGTTTAAGCGAAGATAAAATAATGAAAACAGCAAAATCTTTGAACTTGAATATGGACCAATTAAAAGAAGATATGCACAGCGATGACGTTAATGACGAGATTTCAAGCACACGTGAATTGGCTCAACGCCTAGGTATTACGGGTACACCCGCTTTCATTATTGGTGACCAAATTATCCCCGGTGCTGTGCCTCCTCAAGCTTTAAAAGATGCCATAGAGATTGAACGCAAAAAACTTTAAAAAATTAAGGGCTGCATTAATGGCAAAGCAAGAAGAGACTAATTGTAAAATTCACACCGTCGAAGACCTTCTTGCTCATGCCCTTGCATTAGAGACAGACGCAGCTGAAAAATATCGAGAAATTGCAGATGTAATGAAACTTCATAACAACCCTGAAGTTGCTGATCTTTTTATGATATTAGCCAGCTATGCTGACCAACACGCAGGCGAAATGCAAGAAAAAGCAAGAGGCATGAAAATACCGCATATTGCGCCTTGGGATTTCGTTTGGGCTGGTGATAACAGCCCCGAAACAGCTGATATGTCACAGATCCATTATAAAATGACACCTTATCATGTTCTTCACATCGCTTTAACGCTCGAAACAGATGCTCGGGATTTTTACGCTAAAATTGCAAAAGAAAGCACAAATAAAGATGTGATTCTTCTCGCTGCTGAATTCGCAGATGAAGAAACTGAACATGTCGAATTGCTTCAAAACTGGATCCCGCGTTACCCAAAACCAGCTGAAAATTGGGAAGAGGATTTAGATCCACCTGTTGTACACGAATAATTAATGCGGGACAGGAAGCAACACATAACGAAAGCCTTGAAAACTTTCAACCAATAACAAGAAAGCCTCTTTCTTTTGTTTTTGCGCTTCTTGTAAATAATTAACAATGTCAGACGGTTTGGAAACGGGTCTTTGATTTATCTGTACAATCACATCCCCAACATGGATATCAAAACCAGAAGTTTTCTCTTCATCAACAAGACTGACCACAACACCGCGAGTACGCCACCCTAGCTTAAAGCGTTTGCGGACTTTATCTGTCACGGAAGCGAACGTAACACCGAATGCGGGAATTGTTGCAAAGCTATTTCTTTTTACCTTCCATGCATCAGGCGTTGCACCCACAGGTACCTCGACATACATCCGTTTACCTTGACGTATAACTGTCGCGTTTGTACTTTCATCAATATCCAGCGTCTTAATATATTTAACAACTTCATCAACGTTTTTCATGGGCTTGCCGTCCAATTCAATGATCAAGTCACCACGTTTCATTTTTGATCTACTGCTGGGGCTGGGAAAAGCAATATCGCGAACAAGAACACCTTCACTTGTTTCAAGCCCCAAAGCAGATGAAATTGACGGAGATAGCCCTTGAATTTGCATCCCCAAAAAAACTTCGCTGGCATTGGCTTGCACTAATGAAGAGCCAATAAAAACACCTAAAGAATATATAAAAATTCTTATATTTTTAGCGTTTAAACAATGCACAGCTATTCTCCAAAAGAAATATTTTTAAGATAAATGACTGTATCGTGAAGATGAAAAAAAACAAAGCTCGAAAAATCATTTTATTTATATGAAGTAATCACTTTTAATAAAAACGATATGAATTACGCCCCGATGATTTAACCAAATACATCGCTTCATCCGCAAAGCGCATAAGTTCATCTGCATTTTCAGTATCATCTGGGAATTTTGATAAACCGATACTCAGCCCCAGAACGCATTCCCGTCCACCAGCTTTAATAGGTATTTGTAGCGCTTCAAGCAGTTTTTCCGCAACCAACTGCCCTGGATTTTTGTCATCTAATTCTTCAAGGAGAATAACAAATTCGTCCCCGCCAATACGTGCAACCGTATCTGATTCACGAACGATTTCTTGAAAACGGCGTGCGACCTCTTTCAAAACAATATCACCCGCTTCATGGCCCAATGTATCATTAATGGGTTTAAACTTGTCCAAATCAATGAACATCAAAATCAGCTTTTTATTATAACGTTTTGAAATTTTTGTTGCATGGTACAATCGATCCGTAAACAAATGTCGGTTTGGCAAACCTGTAAGCTGGTCATGATGCGCCAAGTGCCTTATGCGCTCTTCACTTTGTTTACGTTCGGTAATATCACGAAAAACAGCCGTAAAAATATGCTCATTACCAACTTGTAATTTCGTAACAGTCATTTCCATTGGAAAAGAACCTTCGGCTTTATGATAACCGGTTAATTCCCATAATTTACCTACCAGCCGCGAATTTCCTTTGATAATATTTTTTCTGAAAAACCGATTATAAGCTGGACGATTTTCCAACGGCATTAAAGTTTGAACATGTTGACCGATCATTTCTTGCATCGTGTGACCGAATATCTTTTCTGCAGCAGGGTTGAACGTATCAACCACACCATGAACATTAAAGGTCAAAATACCTTCGGTCACGGTGTTTAGAATACTTTTTATGCGATGTTCACGTTCTCGCACAGCTTCCGAAGCCCGTTTATATTCAGTAATATTTTGAACTTCAACGATATGGCCAACTTGGTCCCCGTAGCGTAATTCATTAACCATAAATTTCACATCCAACGCCTCGCCTTTTAGCGTTAGAAACTTCAAAGGGACAAAGTCATCCTCTTCTGCAAAGACATCCAAGCCATAAGCGAGAAATTCTTTATAATCATCATGGATAAAGTTTGTTAAGTTATGTCCAACGATATCGTTTTTATTTTCAGAACCCAACAGCTTTAATCCTGCCGAATTCATATATAAAATCTTACCTTGCGAGCAAATAGCAAAAAGGTTTGTCGCGGTCTCGACAAGTTTCATTCCCCAACCGGCTTTAGCTAGGTTAAAAGATTGCTCGTTTATTTCGGTTTCTGCGTCGGACATATATCGTTCTTATGGATCCTGAGATTTTCGAAAGAAAAAATAGTTAGTTCTATTTTTGATTAAGCCTTGCTTTTTCAAGCGCTTGGGCAAAAACATTACCTTCTTGCGGCTGTTCTTTCGATTCTTTGCGGACTCCCTTATTATTTATTCTTTTTGACTCTAACTTATTTTTCCTCATATGCGAACCAGAATCTGTTACAGATTGCGTATTCATATCTGTAGGTTGATTTGTCTTCTGTTTCATTGATAAAGAAATTCTGTTTCTGGGTAAATCAAGTGCTGATACACGCACGGAAACCACATCCCCCGGCTTAACCACTTCATGAGGGTCTTTTACAAACTTATCCGCCAACTCCGATATATGTACAAGGCCATCTTGATGCACACCAACATCAACAAACGCACCAAAATTTGTCACATTTGTGACCACGCCTTCCATCTGCATATCAACACGTAGGTCTGATGGTTTTTCTATCCCTTTTTTAAAACTTGCTGTTTTAAATTCCGGACGTGGATCTCTGCCCGGTTTTTCTAATTCTAACAAAATATCACATACGGTTGGTAAGCCAAATGTATCATCGATGAAAGAGTTTGCATCTAAGCCACGCAACGTGCCAGCATCCCCCATTAACTGATCAACCGGTTTTGAACAGGCTTTGGCAATTTTTTTAACAATTGGATAAGCTTCTGGATGGACACTTGATCGATCAAGCGCATCGTCGCCATCATTAATACGCAAAAAACCAGCTGCTTGTTCAAAGGCTTTTGGTCCCAATCGTGCAACTTTTTTCAAGTTTTTACGGTTTTTAAAACGACCATTTTCTTCTCGGTATGCCACAATATTTTGAGCCAAGCCTTCGCTTAATCCCGAGACACGCGCCAAAAGAGCCGCAGAAGCCGTATTAAGATCAACACCAACCCCATTCACACAATCTTCGACAACACCATCCAGCATCCGGCCAAGTTTCACTTGTGAAACATCATGCTGATACTGGCCTACACCTATGGATTTAGGATCGATTTTTACCAATTCAGCCAATGGATCTTGCAAACGCCGACCAATTGAGATGGCGCCTCTGATCGATACGTCGACATCTGGAAATTCTTGTGCGCCATATTCAGATGCAGAATAGATAGAAGCCCCTGCCTCACTCACCACAAGTTTCATCAATTTCAAATCAGTATGGCGCTTAATTAAATCTTCTGCCAGTTGATCTGTTTCGCGCGATGCGGTGCCATTACCAATACTGATCAATTCAACTTTATGTTTGCGGCACAGGCGTGCTAAAATTTCAACAGATTGGTCCCATTTACGCTGTGGTACATGCGGGTATATGGTTTCAAATTCACAAAGTTTGCCAACTTCATCGATAACAGCAACTTTTACCCCCGATCGAAATCCTGGGTCCAACGCCAAAGTCGCACGCGTTCCCGCAGGGGCCGCCAGTAACAAATCACGCAAGTTTTTAGAAAACACAAGAATGGCTTCATCTTCAGCTTCTTCGCGCAGGCGTGTTAAAATGTCCATTTCAATATGCAGAGAAATTTTAACTTTCCATGCCCACTTTGCACAGGCTTGTAACCAAACATCTGCACTACGCCCCTCTTTGCGTATCCCAAAATATTGGCTCACCATATTTATACAATCAGAACCATCTTCTTCTTCCGATACCAAATCTATTTTCAAGACAGTTTCATTACGCCCCCTAAAAAGCGCTAAGGCACGATGAGATGGAATTTTCTTGATCATTTCACTGTAATCAAAATAATCCGAAAATTTACTGCCTTCTTGTTCTTTGTCTTTTACAACTTGTGAAACAATTTTTCCGTTATTCCACAAATATTTTCGTAAACGTTCAATCAAGGTTGCGTCTTCTGAAACCCGTTCCATCAAAATTTGACGGGCACCATCAAGAGCTGCTTTGTCATCTTCAATTCCTTTTTCTGAATCAATAAATGCTAAAGCTTCTTTTTCAGGGTTTAAAGTTGGCGTTATAAACAGTTTATCAGCTAAAGGCTCTAGTCCTGCCTCGCGTGCTATTTGCGCTTTGGTACGGCGTTTTTTCTTGTAAGGTAGATATAAATCTTCCACACGGGCCTTTGTTACAGCCCCCATAATATCTGCCTGCAACTTAGGCTCGAGCTTACCTTGTTCTTCTATTATTTTTAAGACGGCACTTTTTCGTTCGTCCAATTCGCGTGTATAGCGCAAACGTTCTTCCAAATCACGCAATTGACCATCATCCAGACCTTGCGTTGCTTCTTTACGATAACGTGCGATAAAAGGAACGCTCGCCCCTTCATCTAAAAGCGAAATTGCTGCATCAGCTTGAAATTTTGAAATATTCAATTCATTTGAAAGACGCTCAGCGATGGGCAGCATAGTGTGTTATTCCTCGATTATACTAAATTTGTCCCCTGTTATAGCAAGTCCAAAAACAAAAAGGCCACCTAAAAAGGCAGCCTTTATATTTAGATATGAATAAGTGAACTTAAATCCATAAAGCTTCGAATGAAGGGGATTTATGAATCCCGCATTCTGTCTTGCCTTTGCCCGACCAGCGACCTGCACGTTGATCTTCACCGTCTTTTACAGCCCGTGTGCAAGGAGCGCAGCCAATTGAAGGGAAACCTTTTTCTACAAGCGGATGACGCGGAAGATTCAATTCATTGAACTGAGCAATGATTGTCTCGTAATCCCAATCATAAAGAGGGTTTATCTTAAAGCGACCATCACCATCCAGTTCGATTGATTCCAATGCTGCGCGATCATCATTTTGAAAACGTTTGCGCCCACTGACCCATGCTTCATAAGGGCCTAAAGCTTTTTCAAAAGGTAAAACTTTACGAATATGGCAGCAATAATCGGTATCGCGTTCATGCAGGGTCGCATCTTTATCGACATTTTCTAAATGAATTGGGTCTGGCCCGATTGTTTGAACATTCGTTAAACCGAAATGACTTTCTATGGTTTCTTTATATTGTTTTGTTTCTTCAAATAAATGGCCTGTATCAATAAATAACACTGGGATTTTTGGGTCAACATCGGCCACTAGTTTCAATAAAACGGCTGCTTCAGCACCGAATGATGAGCTAAGTGCAATTTTATCAACAAACGCTTCATGAAACATGGCTTCCAACAAGGCGTGACCATGCAATTTACCATAATTTTCACATAATTTTATTAAGCGTTCTTCACCTGTGTTGTCAGGTGTATTTTCAACGCTAGGTAACGCCGTCGCAATATTAGATACAGACATACTTGAGACCTCAATAAGATCTTAAAAAAATTCTCTTACGACTAGGATTTAGGCGAGAAACTCTATTTTGTCAATTAATAATGTTAATTATTTATAATAACATTTATTATATGTATTATATTAAAGCCAAGAAATACGATAGACCAAAACATCAATTTTTATAAGAGAGACTGTGATGACAACGCTTCAAGGCCCTAATCAAGCACCACAAGATACTGAGATAACATCCCTTGTCATTTTCCTTCACGGTTACGGTGCCGATGGTAATGATCTCATCGGTTTAGCACCTTTCTTTCAATCACATCTTCCCAATACAGCTTTTCATGCACCAGATGGTCCAGAAACTTGCGAGATGTCACCTTTTGGAAAACAATGGTTCAGCCTTGCGCGTTGTGATCCCGATTTTCTAAGACGCAACGATGCGACACAAAATATCGCATTTGAAGCTATGTATGAGGGTGCCTGTGAAGCTGCAATCAAAATACAAACCTACATTGAAAGCCTGATGGATCATTATAAACTTAAAGCCAAAGATGTTGCACTTGTCGGTTTTTCACAAGGCACAATGATGGCCCTTCATTTGGGGGTGCGCCACAGTGAAGAGTTTGCAGCCATCGTAGGTTTTTCTGGCGCATTGGTTGGTGCCAACCAATTGAAGTCTGAAAAACAAAGCGCCCCTCCAATAATGTTGATACATGGCGATGCTGATGAAATGATCCCCATCACTGCATTAAACCTCGCCCAATCCGCACTTCAATCTATAGATATCGATCCCGTCATACTTAAACGCCCCAACCTTGCGCACTCAATCGATCAAGAAGGTGCAACCGCTGCGGCTCTTTTCTTAAAAACAGCCTTACAAGCATAAAAAAAGGTGCCCTAAAGGCACCTTTTCAATTTCTATACCGATTACGTTTAATCTTCGAATGGGATCAATGCATCGAACTTTGCAATTTCAAGCATACGTCGCACTTGCCCATCAGCACCCCGAATAGAAATTGCGAAAGGCCGACCAACGGTTGCATCACGCAACAACATCAACATACCGAGACCAGCTGAATCAATAAACTCTAAACCGCTGAGATCAAAAATACATTTTTCTCCGGCGTATTCTTTAAGATCATCTACGATCTTTCGGAAAACAACATTATCAGAGAAAGTCAAACGCCCTTGAAGAAAAAGTTCTTTTGCTGTGTCATCACCGCGAATGCTATATTCCATATTCAATCCCCATCTCGTGAATCTATGTTTAACAACTCATGTCATAGCTTGTTTGAGACTAAGTTGCTCTTAAACCTACTGAACCATAACTCTTTTTCTGCCCAACTCCAAGACATTAGAGCCTTTAATCCTTTTTTTTTCAAACCGTCCTGTCAATATTCTAAAATTATTATATCAAACTGTGCCTTTATATTTCTCTTGAACAGAGGCGCTGATTTTCTGCACAACATTCGCTCCTGCGTCTTGCATTTTTATCGCCGCCGATAAAGCAGCCGATAATTCGGGTAATAAATTTAAATCTTTTCGTTTCGGCAAAGTTCCACTTTCCCACAAAGAACGCGCAACCTTACCTAAGGTCGTTGCAAGGTTTGCGATATGGCCATAATCACTATCTTTTAAGCGTTCAATAATATCATCTGCAACTTTCACCATACGCACAACCATTCCCAATGTTTCTTTATTAATCGCCCCCTCATTATAAGCAGGAACGATACGTTCAATTAAATATGAAACTTGAAAAATATGCCGCTCGATTTTTTGAGCATTAATATCCCATGATGCCTTTGCGATCTCACGTTGAATTTCACGTGGATCATATTTACCAAGTGCCTTGGATGCAAGTGTATTCGGCACCTCAAATATGGGAATTTCCATTGTCCCTGGGCGCAATGTTTTTCGCCGATCCGGCCCAACATAATCCGTTGTTACAACAAATGGTTTTCGTTTTTTAATCAAATATGTAACACGGTTAATGATTTGCTGCGCAACAACGGGTTTGACTTGTATGTCATCCAACCCCGCTTCAGAGGCTTGCGTAACAATTTCTTCATTGGCTTCTTCAATGAATAAGATAACCGCAGCAAACGGGTTTTGTCCGACCTTGTTATGGCGCATACGTTTAATCAATTCACAAACGCCGCTCTCATCAAGATCATAATCACATAAAATTAAATCTGGATTTATAATTCTGATTTCATCTTCAAGACCTTCAAGCGTTGATGCATCTACGATCCCGCGAAAGCCATATTGATGCAAAACACCTTTCAAACTGGCCCGTAATTGTCGATTCGGGTCAGCGATGACAATCTTGATATCATCTATCTGATGTTTTACCATTTTAAACTGCAACCTATCTTCTTTTTGTTTTTCTATAGGAACATATAGGAAGCCTATAAGAAGACATAAAGTTCTTAAGTATAAAGTTAAAGTTTAAATGAGGTAAAATATCGATATCCTGACGCATATAAGACACCACTTTCAAGCAAAACGTATTTTCTTGAAAAAATGATATAACCTGCATCAGATTCTCAATTGAAATAACAAGATAAAAAGAGTGCGCAAATGTTATTAATTTCTCAAGCATTAGAATTTATAAAAGAAATTCCCTACGGACAAGAAATCGCTGCAATGGGAATATTTGTCTTTTTCTTACTTTTGCGCACCCTATTTACCAAAATCATCTTGTCTTTTGCTAGAAAAATCACATCCAAAACAGTAACGACAATCGACGATGACCTTTTAACAGCCATCGAACGCCCTGTTAGGTTTTTGTTTGTCATCATCGGGCTCTCTCTCGCATTTGAAGTCCATGAATTTGGTTCTGAATGGTTAAGCCTTTCTCTTAAAATCATCGAAGCCTTTTACCTTTACACATTTTTTTGGGCAGTATTTTGCGCCGTCAGCCCCCTTTCCCGGATTTTCTTTAGTGTCGGTCATAAAATGGGCCGATCCATCAGCGAAGACCTGCAACATTTCTTTGTGCGTACTGTTGAGGTTGTAATTTTGATCATCGGTGCCGTTGCCATTTTTGAACAAGTTGGCATCAACATATCTGCTTTTTTAGGCGGCTTGGGTCTGGCTGGCATGGCTGTAGCACTGGCTGCTAAAGATTCTGTGGCAAACTTATTTGGCACCATAATGATTTTTGCTGATCGCACCTTTCAAAAAGGGGATTGGATACAGTCTCCTCGTGTTGAAGGCACAGTAGAAGTCATCGGCTTGCGTGTTTCAAAAATTCGCACGTTTTCAAAGGCATTGGTCAATGTACCCAATGCAGAACTCGCCAATAATCCAATTACCAACTGGTCGCGCATGACAAATCGACGCATTAAAATGACCATTGGGTTGGAATATAAATCAACTGCAGATCAATTAGAACGAATCGTCGAACGTTTGCGCGATTTCATTGCAACCCACCCCGATGTAGAAGCAAAAGGCCCTGTCGCACAAATGGTTCATCTTGTGGGTTTTGGCCCCAGCAGCATCGACATCAACCTTTATTACTTCACCAAAACAACCAACTGGGAAGAATGGCGCCAAATTCGTAACAACCACATCATTGCCTTTAAACGCATTGTTGAAGAAGAAGGCACCGCCTTTGCCTTTCCAAGTACATCGCTATATCTTGAAAAAATGCCCGATACGACAGGTCAAATGAATTGATTTAAATTATCCTGTAACCAGTTTGATCAAACAATCACGCAACGACTGTGGTAATTGGGGCTTTTGCATGTTCTTTACAAACCATCTGTACCACAGGAATAGAGCCTGCTGGTAAAGGAATGCACCCCCATCTTTCCAACATATATTGTGTTGCGACTTGCACATCCATTTCATCTTTCACAAACAGATTTTGCGCCCTTCAAGTTAGCGTATATTGATTTAATTTTCATGTTTGTCTTCTAATTTAGTCCTATCTAGCAAAGGGACAGTAAACCAAAAAACAGACCCCTTACCTTCTTCAGAAGAGAAATGGATTTTCGTATCAAGCAAATCACTGATGCGTTCACAAATAGCAAGACCAAGCCCTAGACCTTTACGTCGGTCACGTTCAGGCTTTCCAACTTGTCTAAATTCCTGAAAAACTTTCGCTTGGTCTTCTGGGGCAATACCAACCCCGGTATCATAAATACAAAAAGAAAGCTGATCATGTGTGCGACGGCACCCAACCAACACCCGACCCTCGTCTGTATAGCGCAATGCATTCATAATTAAATTTCGTAATATGCGTTCAACTTGCACGCCATCGCTTTCAATATAAGCTGATGAGTTAACAAATCTAATATCCAGTCCCTTCTCTTGTGCAGCTGGCATAAAATCGACCATTAATGTTTTGAAAAGTTCGCTGACTTGCACGGGTTCAAAAATCACATCTACTGCATTTGCATCCAGTTTTGAAATGTCCAAGATACCCTCAAACAAACCATTCATCGCCTCTAACGAAGTCATCACACGGCTCAATACCTTCTGGCCTTTTGGATCGAGGACATATTGTTCTAAAACACTTAACAACAACCCCATTGCATGAAGCGGTTGTCGTAAATCGTGACTGGCAGATGCTAGAAATTGTGATTTTGCTATATTGGCGAGTTCAGCTTTTTCTTTCGCGTTTTTCAAACGTTTTTGATAGTGGGCTTCTTGTGATAAATCATGAAAGGTTGATAAAATCGCAATTTCACCATCATAGGGAATTTTTGTTGCCGACAGTGACATATACAGATGTTCGCCCGCATCATTTGTGAAATCAAATTTATGATCGCAAACTTCATCCCCTTTTGCAAAACACGCATCCACATCTTTGCGTACCTTTAACCAACATAAAACGCTGTTATTTTTGCCTTCATGCACCGTCCATTCGCTAAGCTGGAATAAATTTTCAGCCGCCATATTATAAAACAAAGGGCGGCCATCCATAATATGTGTCACCACAATGGCCGTGGGGGATGAATTAAAGATGAAACGTAAGTTTTCTTCACTGGATTTATAGGCTTCACGGCGCCGTCGATCATCCGCTACATCAATGCCACTACAAGATAAACCTATGACTTGCCCAGTATCATCTTCTTTAAGCGGTTCAACAATCAAATCAAAATATTCAGAATCTTCGTCGCCAAAGACTGTTGGCATTTCAATGCGTTCACCCACACCCGTTTTAAGAACACGTCTTTTTACTTTGCCCATTCGGTCTGCAAGTTCTTTGGGTAAGATATCCCAATCGGTTTTCCCAATCACTTCATCTGTAGAAAATTTCATATGGCCATTATAAAGCCATGTGCACTTCAATTCGAGGTCATGATGACACAATGCCGTAGGGCTAAGGCGTAACGCGTCTAGAAACCGCTTTTCTGACAGCTGTGATTTATCTAATTCGAGTTTAAGTAGACGGTTCTCTTCTTCTAGTTCTAAAACTCTTTGTGACTGGTTTTGAGTATCCATTAATTTTATGCATTTCTAACGTGTTAAACCACCTCAACTTAATCGCATACACATATGAATGGTACAACTCAATTAAAAAATTAGCATAAGCAGAGATTCATTACAAAGAGCGATCCCATTTAGAGAGCCACACCACCAACAAAGCACCAACGGGCACAATTGCAAGAACAAAAGTTAAATCAAACATAGACATAGCCCTTCAGTTAATCGTTCATTAACTCTTTATGCAATTTCTAATTTTTTACGTCTGTGCGCACAATCACACCATATCAACCCAAGATTCCTACAAGATTAATCAAAAGTGAATTGATGACAGTGCTGTCGTGTCTCGTTAAAATTCTATTGTGAATTAATAGGCCTAATGAAAGAATCCCCATGCCCCCTAAAAAGAACCCCCTAAAACTAAATAAACTACAATTGCGCACCCTTGCCCTGACACAAGTTCTTGCCAATGAACCCAGCTTATCTGAAAAAGACGAGGCCACAGGTGATGTGAAAATCCTTCAGCTTCCACACATTCACGGGGACCATGTCCATATTGGCGGTTTTACCGTTTCAGCACGCGATGCCAGTGGTTTTTCCAATCCGGCTGTCTGGGTGGCCTTAAAACGTAAAGACCTTATCAAAGATGATAGCTTAGGAGGCGTGACACTCAGCGCTGCCGGTGTTGCTTATGACACTGGATTGAATGAACGTTTTATCGAAGATTCGAATCATTAAGAATCAAAAATCAAAATGCCTCGACCCCATAAATGGCCGAGGCATTTTTTTTGAATAAAACATTAAACCGCTCCGACAGCCCTGTTGTCCCTAAGACACAGCCCTCCTCCTTTAATGGAGGCCACATTATTTTTTCCATGATCTAGAAAACAACCTATCTCTTCGGCCATTACGCTCAAACTGTATCTCTGACATGGTGGATTTTTATAGACTACTCAACGTCTTATAATACGCAACACTTCACAAAGTAGGTACTAGCCGTTTAATCGAATGCGTTAATCATTAAGGGTCAAGAATCAAAAAACCCCGACCAAATAAATGGTCGGGGGTTTATGGTGGGCACAGAAGGATTCGAACCTTCGGCCGTTCGATTAAAAGTCGAATGCTCTACCAACTGAGCTATGTGCCCTCAAATTCTCCACCGTGGTCGAAGCCGTTAAGCTGTTGTCCTCAGCGGTTGGTGAGGCGGAACATAGGGGGGAGAAGCCAAGAGGTCAAGAAAGAATTTCAAAAAAAATCATTTTCTTTTCAAACCCGCTATTTTACTGGGCTTCAGCCCTCTATTTTAAATCGTTCCAATAGTTTTTTACGTACATTGGGAGTGACAAAATCACTAATGTCACCATTTAGTTTGCCGATTTCTTTTACGAAGCGAGAGGAGATAAATTGACACTTGTCAGAGGCCATTAAAAAAACTGTCTCAATATCCGGTGCAAGATGAGAATTCATCCCTGCCATTTGAAATTCATATTCAAAATCCGATACGGCACGCAATCCTCGAACGATGGTTTTTGCATTTTGCTCTGCTGCAAAATTCATCAAAAGAGAATCAAAGGGCTTCACCTCAATCGTTGCGCCCGTGCGTTTCATAATCGCCGGCAATTCATGCTCGACCATCGCCACACGTTCATCCAAACTAAAGAAAGGACCTTTGCCCTGGTTGATCGCCACGGCTAGGACGAGATGATCGACAAGGTTTGTCGCTCTCTCGATAATATCCAGGTGGCCATTGGTTACAGGATCAAACGTTCCTGGGTAAACACCGATGCGCTGCTTAGACATCACAAACTACTCCATCAAAAGCAAGTAAACAGGTTTAAAAGTGTTAAGGCCTAAGCCTCTTCACCTTCATTTGGTTTTTCCTGTTGTTCGGCAGTATCGTCTGCCTGTTCTTGTGGCTCTTCAGAAGAGGCCGCAACAGCTCCTTCTTCCGTTTCCACTGGGTTTCCTTCATCATCAGTATCAACGCCGTCCGCATCATCGCCCATATCACGGAAACGACTAACAGAAACGACACTTTCGCCGTCATTGACACGGAACAAGGTCACACCCTGTGTTTTACGCCCACCGATTCTAATTTGGCCCACACGTGTGCGGATCAACTGCCCTCCATCTGTAACCATGATGATTTCATCTTCGGCTTCCACAGGGAAAGAACCCGCAACAGCGCCATTGCGTTCAGACATATCAATATTTGCAATACCCTTACCGCCACGACCTGTCGTGCGATATTCAAACGAAGAAGATCGTTTACCAAAACCACGTTCTGTGACACTCAACAAGAATTCTTCTTGACCTGTCATTTCTGCGATCTGATCCACACTCAAGTTTTCTGGTAAGGCGATTTCTTCGTTTTCATCGTCTCGACGACGCAAAGCATTGGCATATCGCAAATACGCATCACGTTGATCTGACGTCCATTTGCCGCCATTCAGAATTGACATGCTGATCACACGATCTTTTTCTTGAAGACGAATGCCACGTACACCTGTTGAATTACGACCTGCAAAAACACGCACGTCATTGGATGCAAAACGGATGCATTGGCCCATATGCGTTGTCAAGAAGACATGATCTTCACCTGTACAAATCGCAACATTGACCATTGTATCACCGTCATCCAGCTTCATGGCGATTTTGCCATTGGCTTTTACAGTGGTGAAGTCAGATAACAAGTTTCGACGCACCCCACCCGAAGCAGTAGAGAACATGATATGCATGTCTTTTGCTTGTGCTTCGTCTTCTGGTAATTCCATAACAGTAGAAATGGTTTCTTTGGCATCCAGTGGTAATAAATTCACCATTGCCTTACCTTTAGATTGCGGCGTCCCCAAAGGCAATTTATAGACTTTCATCTTATAAACCATACCTGTTGAAGAAAAGAACAACAAAGGTGTATGGGTATTCGCTACAAACACTTTTTCAACAATATCTTCTTCTTTTGTGCTCATGCCTGAACGGCCTTTACCGCCCCGACGTTGTGCACGATATGTATCCAAAGGCACACGTTTCATATAGCCAGAACCCGTTACAGTTACGACCATATCTTCGCGTTGTATTAAATCTTCAATATCATGTTCAAATTCAGCGTCTTGAATCATAGAACGACGTGGTGTCGCAAATTGCGTACGCATATCAATCAATTCATTGCGCATCATCAGCAGTAATTTTTCACGTGAGCGTAAAATTGACAGGTATTCTTCAATTTCGGCGCCTAATTCACGTAAATCATTTGCAATTTTATCACGTTCTAGACCTGTTAAACGGTGAAGACGTAAATCAAGAATCGCTTTGGCTTGCGTTTCAGAAAGCTGATACGTTCCTCCATCCACTTGACGGTCCGGTTCATCCAGTAACTGAATTAACGGTTCAACTTCGCCCGCTTCCCATCTGCGTTCTGTTAATTGTTCACGTGCAACTTGTGGGTTCGATGCCGCACGGATCAATTTGATCACTTCATCAATATTAACAACCGCAACGGCGAGACCAGCCAAAACATGCGCTTTATCGCGAGCTTTACCAAGCTCATAAATTGTGCGCCGTGTAATGATTTCTTCACGGAAAACAAGAAAGGCTTCTAAAATTTGTTTGAC
>Ga0105358_10000583_pt1 | contig 18541 bp, 11 predicted proteins | sample GOMGulsemesocosm_5_FD_83509 | JGI IMG/M metagenome (GOLD analysis project Ga0105358, IMG submission 83509) | Methane-oxidizing microbial communities from mesocosms in the Gulf of Mexico - GOM15C Gulf of Mexico | ecosystem: Environmental > Aquatic > Marine > Cold seeps | place: Gulf of Mexico... | reverse complement strand
CGGTAGTGATGTCGATTTTGACGCAACTGCCGCACAAACAGTAACGGCTGCTGTTGATGGTGGCGGCGATGTAACAGTTTCAAATACCAGCGGCGTGACATTTGAAAATGCGGTTGGTGCGGCAATCGATGTTGGCGCAGTGGTTATTTCTGGCGGTAGTAGTGCCACCTTTAAAAGTACACTGGATGCCTCATCCCTTACTGTGAACGATTCAATTCAAGTTGAAGATACTGTTACTTTAAGCGGTAACCTAGATCTAACCAATGCGGACACAGTTACATTAGGCGATGGAATAGTAGCGAATTCGACTGTATTTATTGTTGCAGATGTGATTACAACAACGACGGTTACGATTGTCCCTTCATCAGACTTTATTACAGGAACAATTGTTCTGTTTGATAGCACCGCTGATGCGTCCGCTGATTTGGCTAATCTTACAGTTGTCGACACATCTTTAACCGACTACACGCTTTCCGCGAACGGCAACGATATCGAACTTAGCGCGACTTTTAAATCTTCTGACGCAGTTGCTACTGCCCTGTCAGTTACGACACAAGAAGCTGATGCTCTGATTAACGGTAATACTGCCATTACAACCGGGAACGCAACACTTCTTGCAAACCTCAATGCTGCCCTAACTGCCGGTGGTGCAGATGCGACTAAGGCAGCTGAAACAATTGGTATCCAGGCTGATACTTTAGGGGTTGGAGCGAATATTGCAGTTTCAACAGGTGGTCAGGTAATCGGTATTTCGTCGGATCGTTTAGGGTCGCTTCGCAAGGGACGCCAGTTTGCATTTTCTGGCCCTAGTGGGATTGCAACAGGTGATAGCACGTCAATGATTGCAGCCTGGTTTAAGCCATTTGGTAACTGGATTGATCAGGATAAAAGTGGCGGTATCGCTGGTTTTAATGCATCTACCTATGGACTGGCACTGGGAGCAGATACGGACGTGTCGAAAAATTCGCGAATTGGTGCATCATTCGCTTATGCAAATTCGAGTGTAGACGGAGATGGTGCAGGGGAATCCGAAGCTGATATCAATAGCTATCAACTGACTGTATATGCGGATTACACTGGCAAAAGCTATTATACGGAAGCCTCTCTTGGGTATGCCTATAATGACAACGATGTTTCTCGTGTTATTGACTTTATGGGCACTGATACGGTGGCAAGTGGTGAATATAACTCCAACCAATTCATGGCGAATATGAATGCAGGTATTCCGTTGCAAATCGATGGAGCTGCGTACTTCACACCAACTGCAGGGTTGGCCTATACACACGTTATGTCCGAAAATTATACAGAAACGGGCGCAGGTGGCCTTAATCAGGAAGTTGACCTCGATAGCTTGAACGTACTTATAGGCTCTTTGGGTGCAAAATTTCATACACAAGTCGAGTATAGCGGCGGTAGCCTTGTCCCAGAAATCCATGCGGGCGTGAATTACGACTTCATTGGTGACGAAGCCAGTGCATCAGCTACATTTACTGGTGGCGGAGCAGCCTTCACAGTCGAAGGTGCCGAGGTAGAACAGTTTGGCGGTAACGTCGGTCTTGGTGTTACTTATGACAGTGGCATTTGGTCCCTTGGCGCTGGTTATGACGCAGATATTAAAAGCGGATACCTCTCCCATTCTGCGAAATTTGAAGCTCGCTTCAAATTTTAAGACTAAAAAATCCCCCAAAAAAGCCTTAACGCGAAACTAGGCGCGAAGTGTTGGTGGATCGCTTAGGTGTCGTTTCATGGGACCGACTAACCAGTCGCTGATGGCTCTTAACAGATCTTCTGGCACGATTGGCTTCAAAATAATACTGTCCATTCCCGATTGAATGCAAAGCTCTTTGTCTTTCGTCGTTCCGTGTGTTGTAACGGCGATTATTGGTGTGTGTAATTCGAATTTCTTCTCGATGAGACGAATTTCTCGTGTGGCATCATAACCGTTCATCACCGGCATAGAAATATCCATCAGGATAAGTTCCGGCTTGGTGTTTTGGAAATAATCAACGGCCTCAGCGCCATTTTCAACAATTGTAGCTTCGTAGTTGTTCATACGCAGGACAGCTTGGATCACCTTTTGATTTATAAGAATATCTTCGGCAATAAGAATCATTTTCTTCTCCTGACAGTGCCGGCACTTCACTTCGTGCCGTTGATGACTGGTAAAATATGAAACGACTGTTACGCGGCTTTTTCGTTTTCATTGTGAGATGAGGTACTTAGGCTAACTGCTTGGATTAGGGGAAGGTCGAAGGATACCGTAAAGGTAGAACCCTTCCTTATTTCACTTCCCACATCAATTTTTCCCTTAAGTATTTCAACAGTTATTTTTATGTTGGCTAATCCAAGACCGTTACCATCAGCTCGTTTTGTTTTGGATGAATCTACTTGCCAGAAGCGCTCAAAGATATTCATCAACTGATCCTCCTCTATGCCGATGCCTGTATCAGATACAGCAACTATCAGGTGTGCCATGCCCCCTTTTTGAGATCCAGAGACCTCTAGTTCAACCGACCCGTTATCGGTAAATTTGATCGCATTGCTTAGGAGGTTTGTGAAAATTTGGCGAACTCTGACAGCGTCACCAACAACTGTATCGGAAAGATTGGGCGATAGAAATGAAGTCAGCTTAAGATCTTTTGCCCTCGCTTTTGGGTCAAGCAATGTTGTAGCTGAAGTAATCATTTCTGAGAGGGAAAATGGGAATTCCTCAAGTTGAAGAGCGCCAGAATCAAGTATAGAGAAATCAAGAATTTCATTGATGATTTGCATTTGAATTTCACTGGATTCAAGTATTACCTCCAAAATTGACGATTGATCTTCGTTGAGCTCAGTTGTGCTAAGCACATGTGCCATGGTCAATACGCCATTCATTGGTGTACGTAACTCATAACTGATGTTAGAGAGGAAATCTGTCTTGGCTTGGTCTGCTGCTTGCGCACTAATCAACGAGGTCTCTACAATTGCAACGGCTTTTCCGAAATGACGGTTTACCCATGCAGCAATCGCAATAAATACAAATAAAGAAATAGATAGGGGCGGTGCCACTGCTTGTAAAAGAGCGTTTCCAGGCTTAGAGGGAGTCCATGCAAGATACCCGATAATTGAATTGTTCTCGCCTTCAATCTCTATTAACTGCCCAGTTTCTACCTTTTGTTCAGTGAAACGTAAGTCATCTATTAAGAATTTTTTCCCAACGTCTGAAAGGCGTACGCTCGAAAGATCTCTCCCCATTATGATATAAGGAAGACTGGCAGGATCAACTTTTGAAAAGTCGTTCTGCGGCGTTACGCGAGTTATTGTAAAGAGGTAAAGTGTATTAGAAAATTTTAGAAGCTTGTGCTTAGTAACAATAGGAGAAATTGGCAGCTGAACTGCGAGCTCGTACATTTTGAAGGTTATTTCAGGCGGCGCAGTAGATGTTCCGACTTGCTCGCCTGCATCTATGGAATAACTAACTAGAATATCGCCATTTGGTTTGGCAATTATTAGGTGGTCCATTGTTTCGGATTCTGTTACCGCCGACCCAATATTGGAATGAAGCCATTCTTTTTCTTCATCTCGGATGTTGTCGACCGCTCCATCCCACCAGGCGTAATCTATATTCAGCGTACTAAGTTCTTCAATTTGAGCATGTAATCCTCCGGAAACCATGGTTCTAGAGTTTTCAGTAGCTAGATCATTGTTCTTTTTTGCCATCCAGAATGTGGTGGCCAAGATCGTGAAAACCATCATAGCAACGGCAATAGTGAGGTATTTGGTAATACGCTTAGATAGATCAAAAGTAGGCATAAATTGCACTCCCAAATAAACGGAAGCAGATATTAAATTAGTAATTTTTAATATAATATAAACTCACAGTAGTATAACTCTACGCCATCTCGCCTAGAGGCGTGGATCTGTAATAAAAACATACAACTTAATCGGTGGTCGATGAGGTCTAATTTTTACACTTGTATAGTGATAAATCTAAATTTGAAGCAGTAGAGGGGAGCCAACTAAATGTTGAGATTCTTAAAGGCACTATCAACACGCCTAATCATTTTCTGATCTCGAAATGGAAAGCAACGTAAGAATTTTTCCTTATAATTTGACGGTTTGGCACTATTTACTTTTGCTGCCCATCCACTGGCTTTTTCCAAATCATTTGATAGATAATGTCCTATGGCAGCGATAGCGTGGATGTGAATGTGAGAATTTGGCGAAACTGCGGCTTTCTCCCCCCATTGACTTGCCTCTACGTAATTTTCGCGCGACATATGGGATAGGCTTCGGGTTGCTAACATGGCATATCTAAGTGGATCTATAGGGCTTAACATTAGAGCGGATTGTGCATTTTCCTCGCTTTCTACACAGTTATTGATAACCGCATGCGCGAGGCCACGATTATATCTGGCAAAGGCGTAATTTGGTGATAACTCAATGCTCCGGTCAAACCAACCCAGTGCGCCTTCGGCGTCCCCGCGCAGCATATGTGATCGGCCCATTGTCAAGTTTACAAATGGATCTAACGGATCAAGTTCCAAACTTTTTTCAGCGTATTTACGAGCATTATCAACTGCATCTTCACTATCCGAGACAAAGTTCAAAAAGGAATTTTGAAAATGTGTAAACGAGAGGCCGGCATGGGCTCTGGCAAAATAAGGGTCATCCGATATGGCTCTTTGGAACAAAATCGAAGCAATTTCATTGTCAACTTTGTTGAAACGATACATATGCGTAAGTCCGCGATGATAAGCAGACCAAGCATCCAGATTCTCAGTTGCCAAGTTAGAAGTGCGGGCTGCTTCTTCTATTGGGAGACGAATTTCGATGCTTGAAACAACCTTGGAAGCCACCGTTTGGCGGAGAGACATAAGATCGTCTGATTTTCCCTGGTATCGCTCAGCCCATACAATCCTCCCGTCGGTGGTTTTCGACATCTCGACTGTAACGAAGCTTCTATTTCCTTGAATTTCGATCGAACCGCTAATGAGATAATCTGCTCGCAGAGTTTTTTGGATTGAGGCTATGTCAAAACCTGAACTGTGAAATTGAAATGAAGATCCTCGAGCAATAACGTATAACCATCGCAGCCGCGACAACTCCAAAATAAGTTCATGTGATATGGCTGATGTGAATTCTGAGAACTGTGTACTGTTACTAATTAGCTCAAAGGGGAGCACGGCAACTGTCGGTCGATCTCTTTTAAGAGGAAAGGTCGCGTCTTCTATTAAGGGAGGTGAATTACGTGAAGTGGTTGTTACGCTAGATTGAGTTTCTGGTGTGCATCTAAATCTAAAACCTCGCTTATGAACGGTTCCGATCAGACGTTGTGCCTTTCCATCGTCGTTGATAGCTTTCCTTGCAAGTTTAATACGGCTGCTTAAAGCGGCTTCTGAAACAATCCTGTTATTCCAGATAACTTCGTTTATTTCCTCTTTTGAGACGACACGCTCATGATTAGAGATCAGGAGCTCCAGAAGCGCAAAAACTTGCGGTTCAATAGCAATTATCACGCCGCCTTTTTGTAATTCTTGGCGCTCAACATCGAGCTTGAATCCTTCAAAACTGTAAATCATTGGGTGGAGATTCCAATTAAGGCGGGCAATTTACCACGAGTAAATCAAGTTTTGGTAATCTGGAATTTACTTTAGAAAAATGAAAAACAAAACCAAATTCGGGGTTTTGGGTACGTTAGTCAGAAAAAAATCAGATATTCTCCAGCTTTCCGCCCAGCGATGTGAATTGATTTCCTCCAAACTCAATAATCTGAAACAGCAACATTGAGGAACAGAGAAATGACTATTGCACCAAAAATTGAAATCTCACCAGATTATGCGGCCATTAAAACAAAACAAAATGCAGCATGGGCTTCTGGAGATTATTCACTTATCGGTATGACATTACAGATTACCGGCGAAAATTTGGCAGAAGCCATGGATATCCGCTCTGGAAGCCAGGTATTGGATGTTGCCGCTGGTAATGGTAATTTTACATTGTCTGCAGCAAGGCGCTGGGCTGATGTCACATCTACAGATTATGTACAAAGTCTACTCGACCGCGGGAAACGCCGTGCTGAAGCTGATGGATTAGATGTTACTTATCAGATTGCTGATGCAGAAAACCTACCTTTTGAAGAGGGATCCTTCGATGCTGTTGGCTCTACATTTGGTGTAATGTTTTCGCCAAATCAGAGAAAATATGCGTCAGAAATGCTTCGTGTCTGTAAAAAGGGGGGCAAGATTGGTCTAGCAAACTGGACACCAGAAGGCTTTATCGGTGCTGTCTTTAAAGTAATCGGCCAATATGTGCCGCCGCCTGCTGGGTTAAATTCTCCTGCACTTTGGGGGACGAGGTCTCATTTGGAAGAGTTGTTCGCTGAAGGAACTCAAAAAATTGAAATTGAGACAAGAGATTTTGATTTCAGATATCGTTCCATCGATCATTGGATGGTAATCTTCAGGACATATTATGGACCTGTACACAAGGCATTCGCTGCGATCGATGCATCTAAACAAGAACTGCTTGCGCAAGATCTGACGGAAGTCATTAATCGCTTCAATGTTGCCGATGATGGAAGTCTTGTCATCCCATCAGAATATCTTGAAGTAGTTATTACGCGCAGCTAAAAACAGTTGCGTATTATAGATAGCCATTTTCTATAATAAAATTTCTCATTTTCCCTGATTGACTGAATGTGATCCCATTAACATTACTGTCGGTTAGGGCGATAGATTTGTTGAAATCTTTTACCAAATAATGAGTAATTCCATTAAAGAATGGGTATGATGCTCAAAAAAAACCGTATTAAAAAAAGAAAAGCTCCTCATGTCTGATCCGCAACAAATAAATGAGACTCCCTATGGCTGGGTTATCGTTGCAGTGGCAACTCTATGCCTTACAGCTGGTTTCGGTGCTAATCTAACTGTATCGATTTTAGTTGCGCCGTTTCAAACAGAATTTGGCTGGTCGCGTGCCGATATTTCTTTTGCCTATACTCTACTTGCCATTGGGGCAGGTGGGGGTGGCCTGATATGGGGGGTTCTCTCGGATCGATTTGGGGCAAAGAAAATCGCTTACATTGGCGCAATTTTTCTATCGGCATGCCCCATTCTTATAAGTTTTCAATCTGATCTTTATGTAATTTATTCTTTATATTTTGTTATGGGCGCTGTTGGTTTTGGTTGTTTGTTTACACCAATTTTGGCTCTGGTTGGCCTTTGGTTTGACAAACGTAAAGGCCTAGCCATCGGAATTGTGACGGCGGGCGGAGCGCTGGGGCAAGGATTGATCCCGTTTGCTGAACGTTTGATGATTTCGGCATGGGGCTGGCGCGAAGCAATGCTATATCTGGGAATAAGCTATTTTATTGCCCTTATGCCCGCATTGTACTTATTGAAAACACCACCCGTTCTCGCTCAAGCAACAGCAGGCACCCTTAAATCAAATCAGAACTCATGGGAGATGCCTCACGGTATTTCACTAACGTGGCTTTCGATTGCTGGTGTATTTTGTTGTATTTGCATGGCGGCACCACTCATGCATTTAATCCCACTGGGGATGGATATTGGATTGGATCCAAAAACTGCGGCCAGTCTGCTTTTTGTCTTGATGGTAAGTGGTGTTTTCGGTCGTCTCTTCTTTGGGACCATGGCCGATAAAGTTGGCGGGCTGAAAGCGTATTTTGTTGCATCAGTCGGACAGACTGCCATGGTTTTTTGGTTTACACAAACCAACTCACTACCCTTGCTTTATGTGATTTCCGTATTGTTTGGTTTTTCGTTTTCCGGTGTTATGACTTGCTTGCTTATCTGCGCTCGAGAGGCGGCTCCGATCCGGATCACTGGACTAGCTGTTTCAATTGTTGGGGCTACGGGTTGGATTGGTATGGGGACCGGCGGTTTTCAGGCTGGATATTATTACGACTTAACGGGATCTTATGTAACCGCCTACGGAAATGCAATGCTTGCTGGTGTTCTCAATCTAGCGATAGTAGGAGCCCTTATCTGGTATCGCCATCGCCAAAAGTTGGTCTTACAGATTGCATAGGTGCAAATATTGGAGGAGGGTTGCTTATCAATTGACGACGGATCCCTCTATTCATTTCCCATATATGCCTATAGAGTTTCTAAATAAAAAGCGAAAATGAATGAAGGATCCTATGAACAAAAAAATTGGTATATCAGCAATATTGATTTTCTTTTCTCTTATGTCGGCGATGATTGGAAGCGCAGAAGTCCAGTCCGCCGAAAAGTGGACACATATTTGTACGGATCCAAAGCTTCCGCAAACTTGCCGTATCGAACAAAAGTTATTCGTAAATCAAGGGGGCGAGGGCCAGGAAAAACAAATGGGACAGATCTTGAATGTCGCCGTTCTGTATTCAGGCATAAATGATCGCAAACCGTACATTGTTATGCAACTGCCGTTGGGTGTCGATCTTCGCGCTGGAATGGTTTTGAAGGTTGATGATGCTAAGGAAATGAAAGCGCCTTTCCTGAAATGTACGAAAGCCGGTTGCGAAATTCAATCGGTGCTCACAGATGATTTGTTGGCTCAGTTAAAGCGCGGTAATTTCATGAAGGTAGGATTTAGGGCTTTTGGCGCAAAGAAAACAATGGTTGTGAATGCAGACCTTTCCGGATTTACGAAAGCCTTTTCTAAACTCTTCTAGAGGGAGCTCTAACACTCAGGCATCTTCGTGCTGAGCCTTCCCCAATATGTTACCCACCCTTCCAGATGACCCGCATGAGGAAGGGTGTAGGTTTGTACGCAACCTTCATTGCCCACCGCCGATACGAAGCTCTTTGCAATCCATGCCGGAACGATTGTGTCTTTGGCACCGCTGAAGTGTATCTGGGGAATATGTCTAATTTTTTTCACAACATCTATGGGGTTGAGAGAGCCTGATAAAGGGCTCACCTTTGCATGATTGTTAAGAGCCCGGTGATCGAGATTTCCGGCAACAGTTCTGAGCGAAAGAATGTCATCTCGGTCAACCGCAAGTAATGTCACAATTGCCCCGCCGCCGGAAAAACCAACGAGATGAAACCCTACATTATTAAAATTATTTTTGAGGCCGTTTAGAGTTTGGTTGTACCCATTTAGAGTTTCTCTGGAAAATCGATGGCTGGTCCAATTTTTATTATCTCTGCAATAAATTTCTGTTTTTGAATCTACAAACTGGCAAGGACGGCCAAGGTAGAGAACATTGTCCGACCTGTCTTTAACGGCGAGTTTTAATCCAATTGGATTTCGAGGGGTTGGGTTAGCCGATATTGTATACCGATCCACCCATGCGAAACCATCTCCCTCGACATATATCGTGATAGGTGAATTTCTATTTTCGAGCCGTGAAAATCCAGTGATTTGAAAATTGTCAGTGATCGCCAAATAGGGGCGAAAATTTGCAGTTTTGGCAATGGCATTTGCGTTATCTATTCGGTTAGACACGTTGAGAGTGCCGCAACCCGCCAACAGAAATAGTACCGCTCCAAACCAGAGTAACTGACAGGATTTCATTACCAGGATTATCCTACGAGTAGGGCTTTATTCGCTAAAAATACCAACAGTGTATCAACGTATTCGGGCAAGTATTTTTCAAGTGTTTCAGAGCCAGCCTTCATTGGCGTACCATTTGCGGACAAGTTCAGTTCTCCTTTTTCAATATGTTTTTCAACTTCAGCAGCGATGTCTGTTGTCGTGTTGCTACCATTTACATATTGGATCGCCAAACGCTGATCATTTGATAGTTTTACGTTATCATGATGTAGATTAGGGACTAGGTTTTTAGTAAGGGCCTCTATCCGTGCAGATATAAAGGCTGCTGGTTTTTTGGATGGTGTTGTGAGGCAAGGCGTCGTTTCGGTGACAAGCGATACGATGCCGCTGAAAACAAGTTTTAAAATTATACCGGAGATTTCGGTTTTAACTTCATCGTTTGGTGTGTCATGTAGATCTTGACTTACCGCTTGTACAACGCTCTCTAGTGTATGATGAGAGGGGAGGCGTTGCAATAGTTTCAGATAACCGGCACAGGCAATCCCACCAGACAGAGATGCTTGTGTTTCACCGTCCTGGAGACTGATTAGTGTTAACGTATCTAGTACTTCGCCCTGAGCGAGCTTTAAGGGCTTTTGAATGCCGAAGTTTGGAACGAGTGTCATTCCATCTAATATTTCGGGGGACAATTTTCGAGTAAGAGTAGTCCCCGATTTACATAAAATCGTTGACCTGAAACGACGATTGGTGATGAAATCGACATACTGTTCCTGAGCAACCACATCATTTAACTGGCTAAGGGCGTGGGCGGCCTCGTCTGTTTGATTTCCTAGATACATACTTTGGAGCTCAGAGTCTCCCAAATAGGACAGATTGTAGTTTGAAGCCTGTTCCATGAATTCGTGAAAATAACAGGGATCATTAATGACCTCCAGATGATCGTGGAGTAAATAATTATCCTCCGCCTTTTGAAGGGTAGAAATCTCTTGCTCCAACTGTTCTTTATGGGGACCTTTATCTGATTTAATGTTTGCAGCAACAAATTTCAGGATATTGCGGGCTTCAACGATCTTATTGCTCGTATCTTCGATTTTGTTGACATGATACAGCATCATATCTCGAACGGTTTTAACCGCGTTCCAGCCCGGTAGAGTGTTGTAGCTTATGTAGGCTATTCCAGCGTTAGAGAGATGTTTTTCGCAAATCTCCAGAATTCTGTCTTGAACGTTTGAGGGAACCCAAGAGTAAACACCATGCGCGATGATGTAATCGAACTTCTGCCCCTCAAAACTGATATCGGTGATAGAGGCCGCGATCAATTTGATATTTGAAAGGCCCATTCCTTTTGCTTTTTCCTGCGCAGTTGATATCTGGTTTTCTGACAGATCAACGCCTGTGAATGTAGCGTCTGGATACCGCGCCGCCATAGGCAGGATGTTTCCGCCGGTTGCACAGCCGATTTCCAAAACATTCGCCCCGTCGAGGGGCGCTGATTGCATTCCGAAAAAGCGCGCCACAGCCCCAAGACGCGCTGGATCGGTGTTCACGTATGAATAACTGGGGTAGGGAATTGTATCATATGTTGTCATTGAAATTCACTCTCAGTTATCTGCGCGAAAAACAAAAAAAATCCCGGAAGATTGCTCCCGGGACTTTCTATCAAACTATCATTACGCCCTAAAAATTGAAGCGTGCTTCGAACAATGCTGAGTGAGAGATAAATCCGCTCTTCATATCTGCATCATAATTGGCTCCGATGGTCCAGAAATTCCCACTTTCATAGGTAAAACCAAATCCTAGATTTCCGCCAAATTGTTCAACATCCGCGCCTTCAACGGTAAACGCTGCACCGCCGCCAGTATATGTTGCCGTTGCCGTTGTATTGTCGCCAATGAAGTCATAACTCACGCTACCATGGATGTTTGGTACCAGATATCCACCGTGATATCTGATCTGTGTATGCATTTTAGCGCCGAGAGAGCCCAAAAGAACATCAATGTCATCAATATCTACGGTTTGGTTCAACCCGCCAGCACCAGTCTCAGTGTAGGATTCAGAAATGACATGTGTCCATGCAAGGCCGGCTGTTGGTGTGAAATAGGCTGTTCCATGCATTTGCAAGGGAACGCCGGTGTTAAAGCTTGCAATAAACTGACTAGAGCCATAATCACCGCTGGCTTTAGTGTCCGTGCCCATGAAATCAATAACGCGAGAGACTAGGTTTTTGTTATATGCGTAGCCTAAAGAGGCTTCGGCATAGTAATTTTTGCCAGTGTAGTCGCCGTAAGCTGTAAACTGATAACTATCAATTTCAGCCGTCGACTCGCCAGCACCACTGCCATCAATTTCAGAAGAGGCATAGGCGAAGGAGCCACCCGCACGGTAGCGGTCAGCAATTTCGGTATCGGCACCCATCGCGACACCGTAAGTGAGTGCTTCAAATCCAGCTACACCACTTGTATTGTCCTGCTCCGCCCAGTTACCAAATGGTTTGAACCAAACACCATATTTTGATCCATTGTCGCCCGTTGCAAAGCCTGTCGCTGCGGATGTTTCAAATTGATTGCCAGTTCGAAGCGATCCCAAGCGATCCGATGAAATACCGATAACGGTTCCACCGGTTGAGATGGCGACATTGGTGCCCGCACCAAGCGTATCTGCTTGAACTGCTGCGGTCTCAGCGGCTTTTGCAGCATCATCTCCTCCAGCTTTCAATGCAGCATCGAAATTAGCGAGAAGTGTGTCATTTCCAGTGGCAATGGCAAGTGCAGCATTTTTAGCCGCAACAGCATCTTGAGTAGAGACACCCAGTGCCGCCGCCGCCGCCGCATCTGTTCTGGCCGCAGCAGTAATTTCGATGTCGTTACCGTTGGCAGCCAAGGTGTAATCAACCAATCCAGTATCTGTAATCGTCAAATTAGCCAGATCACCTGACGCGTCAGCAGTACTGTCAAATAATACGATCGTACCAGTAGTAAATGATGAGGATACTTCGATAGTTGTCGTTCCTGCAGAAACAACATCAGCAACAACAAATGCTGTTTCTGTCGCCACAATACCTGCACCAATAATAATCTTTGAACCAGCGGCAGTCGTGATTGTACCGGTGCCTGTGCCAGCTCCAGCTGTTAGGGTAACTGTATCTTCAATTTGAAGCGTGCTGCCGGTTCCACTTAGCGTAATTGCATCAGCATCTAACGTGCCATTGAACGTTGCGCTTTTTCCGGTGCCGATGGTGAGCAAGTCAATATCGATAGTTGCACCAACATTATTTGCGAAGGTGACGCCCGCAGCGTTAGAAATCGTAACGTTACCGATACCATCTACAAGGCCAGTAACTGTCTGAGCTACAGTGCCGTCAAATGTTACATCTTTGCCAGAATCCAATGTAATGTTGTCTGCTGTAACAGATGCACCGCCAAGTGCCGCTCCACCCGAGCCAACGATCAAATCACCACCCGTGAGCGCGATAGTGCCAACTACATCCAGAACCCCCGTACCTGATGTGAAATCACCATCGGTTGTCAATGTTGTAAATGTTCCGGCGCCATTCAGAATTGTTGAGCCGCCGCCTGTCGCTGTAAATGCAGTTGCAGCAGCATCACCGTCCAGTGTCGCTATACTTCCACCATTATCAACTGTCACCTGCGCGAGACTGTCTGTATCGCCAATATCTCCGGTTATTAGCGTTAGGTCGCCGGTCATAGTACCAAAAGTTAGAGTACCAGTACCTGCTGTCCCGCTAGTATTGTCGACATCGCCTGTAATTGTCTTGTCAGCGGCTAAAAGAAATGTACCTGCGGCAAGTAAATCTACATCACCAACGACGTCACCGGTAACGGATAGGGTGCCCGCCCCTAAAGCCGTTGTAGTATCGGCATTTAGGTCACCATCGAAAAGGCCAACGGCTCCAGCTCCGATGGTAGTAATTACAGAACTCAAATTGCCAACATCACCATCTACAAAAGTCGTGTCTGTTGATGCTGAAAATGACAGACTTCCTTGACTACCTACCGATGTTGTAACATCTCCGACGATACCTTTATCGGTAGCGAAGGTCACGGATAGCGCTCCCGTGAAATCAAATTTTGTATCAGCGGTGACCGTATCCTGAAATATAACACTTCCTGTGCCAGAAAGTGTCACTGTATCGGCATCAACGGTACCGCCAAAGGTTGATGTAACACCGGCACCCGTATTTACAATGACTTCTTCAAGGGCGTTACCGCCGCTGGCACCAATAGCGCCACTTACCAACGTTGTGCCAGCCGTTGCAGTATCAAAATCTAGTGTACCGGCACCATCGGTATTTGTTGCAACACTACCGACAACTTTGATATCAGCAGCAAGATTAATCACGGCGTCTGTATCGATAACAATGGCGCCTGTTACATCGCCTTGGAAAATTGCATCTTGTGCGCTGTCATCACCTGTGACAGTGATTGTTGTCGCACTTACGGCCCCTCCAAATGTTACATCGTTTGTTGTGATATCGACTGTAATTGAATTTAGCGCATTCGACGCACCAATCGCGCCACTAACGGCTGTGATAGCTCCTGTTGTCTGGTCTTCAATGACCAAATTACCAGCTGTTGATAGGCCTGAAGTTTTATCAACATCCCCAGTAATAGTGGCTGCATCTTGCAATGTCAGTGTGCCAGTGCTACTGAGCGCCACATCCCCTGTAACCGCGCCGTCAAATATCACGTTTGTCCCACTAAATGCGATGCTAGTTGCGACGACATCACCATTGAAAGTTGCGCTTGTTCCACCAATCGTAATGCTACCAGAGGTGACCGTGCCATCAAAAACGGTCGTCGTGCGGGCATCGAGTGCCAAAACGTCGATACCTTCGATGCCACCGATATTCTTGGAGAAGGTAACAGTATTCCCGGTTGTGTTCTCGGTATTGGTTACATTGACCGTGATTGTATCGCCAGCTGCACTGGCGTCGATTGTCATGTCGATGGTGTTGTTCGCATTGGTTGCTGTATCAAACGTAGTGGATAAGGTGCTGGTGCCAGAGCCGACGGTCAGCGAAACCGCGCCAGTGCCCGCATCAACATCCCCTTCAAAGACGGTTGTTGTGTCAAGAGCGTTGATGACGATACTTTCATCACCTTGTGCGTCAATATCACCGGCGAAAGTTACGGTGTTATTAGTACCCGTTGTATCAATGTTGACTGTTAAGGTGCTCGTCGCTCCTCCATTAACATTGGTAATCGCATCTGTTGTGTCCCTTGCACCTAAAGTGATGGCAGCAGTGTCACTATCAATTGTGATTGCGCCAGTCGCCTGGGTATCATAATCAAGACCACTTGCATCAGTTGCCGTGATCGTATTTGTGTCAATTATTGGCGTCGTCGCATCAGCATTACTTGCACCATCAGCGAGTACTACTCCGCCATACCCCACAGCCACTGTGAAAGCCATAATCGATACACCGCCAAGAAGTGCTTTTTTTAGCGCTTTAGACTCAACTGTCGACTTCATCTGGGTAATCCCCCTCAAGATACTTCATTCTTTTTGAGTTAGGCGCCACCGTCCAAGGTAAAGCCTACATCAAACATTTGGCGATATAGTAGAAAAAACGAGCCGTTACCGCAACTTAAATCACCGCAGGTTGTACGCTAAATGTTTGCTCTTCCCTGATGCCAACTCGATTGCCGTCAGGGTCGTAAATATTGATGCAGGAGCCCCAAGTGTTTTTTGTGATCTTGGCGTTAATGCCATAGCGGGTAACTGTTTCTAATGCTTGATGAATATCGCTTACATTGAACCTGATTTTCGTAGGATTTTGCGTAATTGTTTTACCGTTCTCTATCGCACCCCCTCCAGTTTCAACCATTAGATAAGCTCCGTGAAAATCAAAACACGTAAGCTTGAAATCATCCTCGATTTCTTGAAATAGAATTTCGAGAGCAAACAAATTTTTATAGAATGAAACACAAGCGTCATAATTTTCAGTATTCAAAATGATACCTGTTCTTACAAATTCCATATTATATTAATCTTTCTTTAGAGAATGGCGTTCCATATTTGATAATGTGTTATGGGTTGAGTTGCGGTACACATATTTAAGAATAGACAAGCGATAACCATAACGTAACTATAACGAATAGACTGACAATATTAAATGCAGCACTGTACTTAGTGGTGGTGAAAACCATTTATAAAAATTAGCGTGAATGAATGTGAAGAGTGATTTAGATATCGATAGGGATGCGCGTTTTATAAAAATGCAGAAAGACCTATTCTGGGAATGTAATCGTAACCTTGATATAGTTTATATCTCTAACGACACGTTGGTTCGTGAATGCGCACTATTGGGCAAAAACGTTTGTAACCTCTTCAGCGCATTAGAAACACATCCCTATGATGCGGACAGACTGCAACAATGTTTGAATTCGCAAGCGTCAATAAATAATCTCCGATTAGGTTTACATGGAAACGACCAAATCGTTCCCGTCGAGATGCAGCTTGAACCATTTTATGAACAAGATGAGTTTTCTGGGTTTCGTGGTATTTTACGGGATGTCCGCGAAATTGTAAGACTTGAAACCGCTGAAAAGCTCGCAAGCATCAGATTTAAAATATTGTTTGAAACAAGCCAATCCTACATTTCACTCACTGATACAAGAGATCTTACCTATTTTGATGCAAATCCACTGCTTCTTGAATTTCACGGAAAAGAAAAACAAGAAATGATCGGGACCAAATCGCTGGCAGTTTCTGCTATGGGCAAGCAGGAGTTGTTGGAAGCCACAATTGCTAGTCTTCGGAAAAACGAACAATTAGATGAAACCGTCTTGGATGTTGCGCGGCGAGACGGCGTGGTTCGTACTGTAAAATCTGTCATGGCATTGCTGCCGTATGAGGATTGCGACAGACTAGCGATTATTTCCACAGATATAACGCCTGCGATTGAGTTAAAGGCAAGAAACAAAACACTTAACGCAATACTGGCTTCTATGTTGCAAGGTATTACGATTATTGACGATAACCTTAACTTGATTTTTTGTAACAAGAGATTTTTGGATTTACTCGAATTCCCTGAAGAATACAGTCAGCCGGGGACTAATCTGGCAGAGTTTTTACGCTACAACGCTGAACGGGGAGAATATGGCCCCGGCGATGTAGATGAGCTCGTTAAAAGTCGCATAGATTTGGCGCGTCAATTCGCGCCCCATAAATTTGATCGAATTCGAGGCGACGGTATATCATTGGAGGTGGAAGGCCACTATATCCCCGATGTGGGCTTTATTTCTACATACACGGACATTACGGAAAGAGTTCAAGCGGAGAAAGACATCCGCGAGAATGAGCGGTTACTAAGAGAGATTGTAGACAGTCTCCCATTTTCATTTAGTTTATGGCAGCCGGATGGAACACGTATTCTTGGAAATTCTGTCTGGTTAGAGTGGTATCAAGAATACACTCATAATGAAGGTGACGATGAAAACGAGGTCCTGAAATTTACTCTTGAAGAGTTTATCCGCCAGGGAATCCGCGACGGACTTGTCGATCCAGCTCCGGAGAGCGTTGAAACATACGTCAGGAAACGATTGGAATATTTTCTCAATCCCCCAGAGAACATGCTTGATATAAAAAAATATGGCGACCGTTGGCTGCAGATTATAAATAAAAAATTCCCTTCTGGGGCTGTCGCTTCCATCCGTATTGATGTAACTGATCAATACAAGCGTGAAGATCAATTGCGCCAAGCCCAGAAAATGGAAGCGGTCGGGCAGTTGACCGGCGGGATTGCACATGATTTTAATAATTTGCTGGCGGTAATTCTTGGAAATACAGAATTGCTGGCCGAAAGCATGTCAGAGCCTTCAGACGCTGTCTCCAATAATCTAAATGCAATTATGCGGTCCTCGCTTAGAGGGGCAGAACTCACCCAGCAGTTGTTGTCATTTTCCCGAAAAATGGATCTTCGACCAGAGATTACAAATCTTAATCAGAATATTGAGGAAATGCTTGTTTTACTGGAAAGTACGGTAGGGGAAAGCATATTCATGGAAACGACATTAAAGGATGATCTTTGGTCTTGTTTTGTCGATCCAGGGCAAGTGGAAAACAGCTTGCTTAATCTTTGTATCAATTCACGAGACGCGATGACAAATGGCGGCGTGATCACTATTCAAACGGATAATTCGACAATACACGAGCGTCAGTTTGAATATGTCGAAGACTTAATTTCTGGAGAATTCGTCAAATTCTCGGTTTCTGATACAGGGGAAGGCATTCAACCTGCTGTGATGCAACAAATATTTGAACCATTCTTTACAACCAAGGATGTTGGCTTGGGAAGCGGTTTGGGGTTGAGCATGGTCTTTGGCTTTGTTCGTCAATCAAACGGATATATTGATGTTCAAAGTGAGCAAGATTTGGGAACTAAATTTGATATCTATTTACCTCGCCATATCACAGACTAGCTTAAACATAAAAACAATAACGCTGAGACGAAATATGTGTTTTAACTCTAATGTAAGAACGGAAAATACAAAATAACTATAAGCTTTACTTTTCTCGATCTCACCTATGGTGTTCAAAGATGACGGAAAATAAAGCGGCTACTGTGACAGTTGCTTGTCTATGAAAGGTTTTCCGCTTTAATACGAACCTTTTCCATTAAGGAAATCAAAGTTTTAACTTCGTTTTCATCCAGATCCACAAGCAAATTTTCTTCAAGTTCTTTCACCATGGGAACGAGTGTTGAATAAGCTTTTCGGCCTTCTTCTGTAAGACGTAGAACCGCTCGCCGTTTATCATCCCCGTCAATATCTCGCTTTAAGAAGTTTGCTTTTTGCAAACCCTTAATTGCACGGCTGACATTTACTTTATCCATACTGGAGCGTTTGACAATTTCACTGGCGGATAAAGTGCCATATGGGCCCAGCACAGCCATGGCCCGCCATTCTGAAACAGATAGGCCGTATTTAGTTGCATATATGTTGGATACAGATTGGCTCACCGAGCGATAGTATATGCGTACAAGGTAGGGGAAAAAGTTATGTAGATCAAAACCGTCAGAAGGTTGATCTTCATT
>Ga0105358_10000582_pt1 | contig 18542 bp, 13 predicted proteins | sample GOMGulsemesocosm_5_FD_83509 | JGI IMG/M metagenome (GOLD analysis project Ga0105358, IMG submission 83509) | Methane-oxidizing microbial communities from mesocosms in the Gulf of Mexico - GOM15C Gulf of Mexico | ecosystem: Environmental > Aquatic > Marine > Cold seeps | place: Gulf of Mexico... | reverse complement strand
TCCATCACGATGTGATTACAAATGTTGATGTGTCTAAACGGCCTTATGTCGCTACGGCCGATTCAGGTGCTACATATATCGCTGATGCAATTATCATTTCCACAGGCGCTAGTGCAAAATGGTTAGGCATTCCTTCTGAAGAAAAATATATGGGCTTTGGTGTTTCAGCTTGCGCTACATGCGATGGCTTCTTCTACCGAGGGAAAGAAGTTCTTGTTGTTGGCGGTGGGAATACAGCGGTTGAAGAAGCATTATACCTAACAAATCATGCCGATAAAGTGACAATTGTTCACCGCCGGGATCAATTTAGAGCCGAAAAAATTCTGATTGATCGCCTCCACAAAAATCCAAAAATTGAAGTGATTTGGGATCATGTGTTGGATGAAGTTATCGGCATCGATGACCCCTTTGGTGTGACTGCTGCGCGTTTGAAAAGCACAAAATCCGGAGAGACTAAGGACGTAGAAGTTCACGGTGTTTTCATTGCTATCGGTCACAATCCGAATACGGACCTTTTTAAAGACAAGCTGGAAATGGACAATGAAGGCTATTTGATTACCGCGCCGGATTCTACGGCCACCAATCTGCCCGGTATCTACGCATGTGGCGATGTTCAAGATAAAATCTATAAACAGGCTGTAACGGCTGCCGGAACAGGCTGTATGGCTGCGCTGGAGACAGAGCGTTTCTTATCAGAACAGGAAGAAGAAAACAGTCAAGTTGCTGCTGAATAGGAAACACGCGATAAATCATCCTAAAATTTTGGTAATAATTCGAGGGCGATTTACCTAGTTTACTACTCACTAACAATTTGCTTAGTATCTGGGTTAGTACAAAAGCATCAAGGCAGGGTGGGATATAAAATGGATTGGGACAAACTGCGCATTTTTCACGCTGTTGCGGAAGCAGGTAGCTTTACCCATGCAGGAGAAACCTTGCATTTGAGTCAATCTGCCGTAAGTCGCCAGGTTAGTGCACTAGAAGATAGCTTAAAAATAACCCTTTTCCATAGACATGCCCGCGGGCTCCTTTTGACAGAGCAAGGGGAAATGCTTTATCGAACGGCCCATGAAGTTTTTGCAAAACTTGCCATGACTGAAGCTCAACTGATGGATGCCAAAGATAAACCATCAGGGGAGATCAAAGTAACCGCTACTGTCGGCTTGGGGTCAAACTGGCTCACCCCTCGCATTCGCGAATTTATCGATTTGTACCCGGAAATTACAGTAAATCTAATTCTTGCCGATCGCGAACTCGACTTGGGAATGCGAGAGGCTGATATAGCGATTAGGTTGCGCGCACCGGTTCAACCTGACTTGATACAACGCAAATTGATGACAGTTCGACATCATTTATACGCATCTCCTGAATATCTCGAAAAAAATGGCACACCAACATGCCTGGAAGACCTGATATCAAGTAGAGTTCTCGTATATGGAGAAGAAGCCCCTTCAAACATCTCAAATATTAATTGGATCTTGGACTCTCTTCGAAAATATAAGAAGGATATTACCCCGATCTTTAAAGTAAATAACGTTTACGGGTTGCTCCGCGCTATTCAAAGTGGATTGGGTATTGGCAGTTTACCTGATTATGTGGTCCAAGGTCACAAAAATGTCGTCAAGATCATTCCTGACGTAGAAGGGCCCAGTTATGAAGCCTATTACGTGTATCCTGAGGAACTTAGAAAGTCTAAGCGTGTTACAATCTTCAGAGATTTCCTTATTCAAGAAGTAGCCCATTCGGAATTTTGATACCTGTCTCTATAAATAATTGCACGAACAAAGCGTCATGCATAAATTGCATAGCCGCAATGCCCAAATAGTACTTCTACTCTAAACAAACATACAATAGAACTAACCCCTAGATGCTGCATCGCAGCACCTCCCTGTCACAAAATTCTCCCAAATTTTGTGTTTCGCTGCTTGTTACCCTCCCAGTTCAAGCAGCCCATCGAGCCAAACCGGCTTGGTACCCAACTGTTAGTATTGCCAACCTCTCCGGAGGTTGGCTTTTTTTTGGAGGGAAACATCACAACATTATTGCAGTGCACATATACATCTTTTCAACGAGAAAGATTCGCCTAGGCTCTGCAAAAAATGCATATGTGCACTGCAAAATAATATATGGTCAATTTGACGAACAACCCCTATATTCCAATTAACGACGCTGCACTGCAGCATCGTTCGAATATCAACTCCCTTATTGATATTCCCGTTACTTGTTTTCCTCCCAGTTGCAAGTAACAATACCGTCTAAGGACGGTATACCTCCCTGTTAGACTTGCCAGCCTCTTTTGAGGCTGGCCTTTTTTTGCCAAACGGCTGCCATTTTTGTTGCATCGCATCCCAAACAGCTAACCCTTCAACCACCAACAAGGTCCGCGAATTTTGCATAGGTGCACTGCAAAATAAATAATGGTGGAAAGTCTACGCATCCCCTATATTCCAATTATCGAAGCTGCACAGCGGCATCGATCGAATATCAACCCCCTTATTGATATTCCTAGTTACTTGTTTTCCTCCCAGTTGCAAGTAACGATATTGCCTAAGGGCAATATACCTCCCTGTTAGACTTGCCAGCCTCTTTTGAGGCTGGCCTTTTTTTTATATTCTTCAAAACGAAGCCATACCATAATTGCATAGCAGCTATGTATTTTGTGCATTTTAATTCTCAAAATTCATACTTACATGCTTTGTATGCAGAATGACTTCCCAATCTTTCTGCATTCCGGTTTAAACCGGACTAGAGAGATTTATGCCTCCCAATATAAATCCCTCTCGCCTTTTCATTAAGGCAAACCTCCCTGTTAGACTTGCCAGCCTCTTTTGAGGCTGGCCTTTTTTTGTTAGGGCATAAAAAAAGGGCCTGAAAATACAGACCCTTTTTCCAGCCAATTTTTAGAAAGTCACATAAATAGACGCTCTGTTTTTGCCAAGTCTGTATACAGTTGAGCAACAGCATCACCATAACCATTATACATTTGCGTAGGAATTCGTTTGTTTGTACCAATATCGCGTTCTGTATCCTGACGCCACCGCGGATGAGGCACGCCTGGATTTACGTTAGCCCAGAAGCCATATTCTTTATTGTTAAGCTCTTCCCAGAATGTTTTAGGGCGGGTGTCAGTAAAACTAAATCGAACAATGGACTTAACCTGTTTAAACCCATATTTCCAAGGAACGGCTAAACGAAGTGGCGCACCATTCTGCTTTGGAACCGGCTTGCCATACATACCTGTCACCATAAATGCCAAGTCGTTGGTCGCCTCCTCAATGGTGAGAGCTTCTGTATAAGGCCACGGATACCAGAACTGCTTTTGACCAGAGGCTACGGACTTATCTTCAAAAGTCTGCATAACTAAGTACTTTGCCTTGGATGTTGGGTTTGCAAGCTTCACAAGTTCTTTGAGCGCAAATCCGCTCCAGGGAACAACCATGGACCAAGCCTCGACGCAACGGTGTCGGTACACCCGCTCCTCAAGAGGCATTCGCCCAAGGAGATCATCAATATCGATCTCCATTTCTCGATCCACCATGCCATCGATCTTAACCGTCCATGGTCGAACGTTAAGGGCTTGAGCGGCTTTAGAAATGCTTTTATGAGATCCGAATTCGTAAAAATTATTGTATGTCGTTGAAATCTCTTCTGGTGTCATAGCCCGCCCCCCAACAAAGGTTTCATTTCGAGCGACAGGATACAGATGCCCGCTTGGATCATCCGTAGCCGCACGCGCAAGCCTTGAGCTTAAAAGGGTCCCTGAGCTTGCAATCAGCCCCCCAACACCCATAGCTTTCAAGAGGTCACGTCGTTTTAAATAGTGAGATTCTGATGTTACGTTACCTTCAGAAATTTCCCACCCTTTTCTAATTTTGATTAGCATAGTACCCCTTCTATGTTCCCAGCACCGAACGACTTATGTCAGTGAAGGTGGCTTAGGGGCTCGAAAAACACAAGTCAATAGTCTGTGAGAAGGATGTGAGCATTCTCCTCTATATCATGGAAATCAACTAATGAGGCGTTGCGGTTTTCTGGATAATTTTATCCGCCAAATGGCCTGACAATTCTTGCAAGTGATCAAATTCAGATCGAAATGTGCCAACACCAAGAGTTGCTGATCGTAAATCCACGATCAGATCATGCACTTCAGATTCTGGCATCATGGCGGTTAATACATCCCAGCCCAGCCAGCCCTCGCGGGTATCAAAGCCAAGAATTTGCCCCCTTCGGGACGTCACAATTCCGTTCACCTTTGATGTATGTTCACTTGGCATTACTATTTCAACTTTGGATATAGGCTCCAACAAAACAGGAGAACATTTTGGCATTCCTTCGGCCATAGCAATTCTGGCTGCTGACCTGAATGAATTCTCCGAACTATCAACCGCATGGTGCTGTCCATCAAATAATGTCACCGACACATCCATCACAGGAAACCCTAACGGTCCTTCAACAAGATAATCTTGAACGCCATGCTCTACAGCGGAGATATATTGTTTAGGGACTGATCCGCCGACAACCTTCTCCTTGAACTCAAACCCGGAACCTCTGGGCAACGGCTGGATATCAATTTGAACGTCTCCAAATTGGCCATGTCCACCGCTTTGCTTTCGAAAACGAGCATGTTGTTTAGCCCCCTTTCTAATAGCTTCTTTATAAGCAACTTTTGGTTTTTGAGAGTGGACATTCAGGCCGTACTTATTCCGCAAGCGCTCCAGCGCAACGCGCAAGTGAATTTCACCTTGCCCCTTTAGCAATAGTTCCTGAGTTTCTTGCCGGTGCTCCGTCACTAAGGATGGGTCTTCTTCAACAATTTTCCCCAGAGCTGTAGACAACTTCACATCATCATCCCGATTATCTGAGAAAAGAGCAAAATTATAGACCGGAGACAATTTTTCGGCCCTTTGACCTTCAATCTCAGCATCCTTTCGTATCATATCACCCGTGTGGACCTCTTCCATCCGTGCAAAAGCAACAACTTCACCAACAGATGCCGACGTAATTTTTTTCGATTTACCACCTTGCAGGCGGTATATCCCGGCAATCCTGCCGACACCAAAAGTTTCTCCATCGCTAAAATTTCCAGACCAAATCCGTACAAGGGAAAGCTTGCCCCCTTGGGATGACATATAGGTTTTCAGAACTTGAGCTACTGGATTATTCTCGGCATCTGGAATACCAACGCGCTGAGCCGTCACGGTAGATGAGGGAACCTCATGGCGTAAGGTTTTTAGTAACCGCCTAACCCCATATTCATTCTCTGCGGCTCCCAAGAATACAGGAACGACTAATCCGTTTTTAAGGTCTTCAGCCAAAAGCGTGTAAATTTCTTCTTTCTCTGGCTCAATATCCTCCAGAAGCTCTTCCATCAAATGGTCGTCGAAATCAGCGAGTGTTTCCAACATTGCAAACCGGGAAGTGCCCTCGACCTCAGCAATCTCCGGAGGCATTTCAATGATTTTTGATGCCATGCCTTCTTTGTAAACATACGCCCGCTCGGATGCTAAATCTACGTAACCAGTTACCAGATCATCATTTACAATTGGGACCTGACGTAAAACAAGCTCCCGGTTCGATACAGACTCTAAGGATTTGAACAAGTCAGTAACTGACCCTTTAGCTTTATCGATCTTATTGACGAAAATAAAGGTTGGGATATCGCGGATTTCTAGAAATTTCAAAAGAGGTAAGAGTGTTACTGATCGCCCCTCTTCCGGCTCGCACACCAAAACAGCAGCATCTACCCCGATCAGGACATTTTCACTTTCCTGTAAAAACTCAACGGAGCCTGGACAATCAAGAACCGTAAAATCATCTCCCAAAAAAGAAAAATGAGCGGAGTTTACCTCTACGCTCATTTTTCTATCTCGAGCCTCTTTGGAACTGTCACCAAGGGTGGTACCTGCATTGACATTTCCCTTTCGGTCGACCTCTCCACATATATGTAAAATTGCTTCCAGAAGAGTGGTTTTACCGCTTGAATAGGGACCTATCAGCGCAATGCTGCGAGGCCCCGCTGGCTTGCTTAAGCTCATACCGTACCTCCCTGTTTGTGAGACAATGCTAATGTTGTCACCTAAAAGGGCATGTTTGCAAGAAAAAAGCATCTGCACTTGCATGATCTAATGGGAATAAAGAGAAATTTAGATTTCCCAAAAAACCAAATAGGTTTAATTAGGCAATATCATAAAAAAAGGCAGCCGAATCACCGACTGCCTTAATTAATTTATTGGTCGCGAATTTAGCTAAGGCTAGCGCAGAATTTTTGAATGCGATTACATGCCTCAGTTAATGCTTCTTCTGAAGTCGCATAGGATGCCCGAAAATAAGGGGACAAGCCAAAAGCTTCTCCATGGACGACAGCGACCCCCTCTGCTTCCAGGAGCTCACTCACAAAGTCCAGATCATTTTCAATCACTTTGCCAGAGGGTGCCTTTTTACCAATACATCCTGCAATGGATGGATAGACATAAAAAGCCCCTTCAGGTTTCGGGCATGAAATGCCTTCAGCTTCATTCAGCATATTCAATACAAGGTCACGACGCTCTTCAAATGCTTTCCCACGAGTTGCAAGAAAATCCTGAGGTCCGTTCAATGCCTCTACAGATGCATATTGACTGATTGAGCACGGGTTCGAAGTGCTTTGAGACTGCACTTTAGCCATGGCTTTGATCAGCACCTGCGGCCCCGCAGCATAACCAATACGCCACCCGGTCATCGCATAAGCTTTCGATACACCGTTCATAGTCAGCGTACGGTCATACAATTTAGGCTCAACCTGCGCTGGCGTTACGAACTCAAAGTCGTCATAGACAAGATGCTCATACATATCATCTGTCAAAATCCAAACATGCGGATGACGAAGAAGCACTTCTGTCAGTGCTTTTAATTCCTCACGGTTATAACCAGCTCCAGATGGGTTGGAAGGGGAATTAAAAATAATCCATTTGGTTTTAGGTGTAATCGCCGCTTCCAGATCAGCAGGCTGCATTTTAAAACTATTCTCGCCCGTTGTGGGGACAAAAACAGGCTCCCCGCCACCTAGCAAGACCATATCCGGATAAGAAACCCAATAAGGCGTTGGGATGAGAACCTCATCTCCTGGGTTCAAAGTCGCGACCATTGCATTGTAAATGATTTGCTTGCCACCACCACTCACAGTTACTTGCGATGGCTCGTAGTCAAGACCATTCTCACGTTTGAATTTTGCACAAATTGCTTTTTTCAACTCTGGAATACCATCAACCGCCGTGTATTTCGTCTTGCCTTCATCAATTGCAGTCTTTGCCGCTGCTTTAATGTTATCTGGCGTATCAAAATCAGGTTCGCCAGCCCCAAGACCAATAACGTCCCGACCAGCAGCCCGCAGTTCCGCGGCTTTCGTTGTCACTGCAATTGTCGGTGAGGGTTTAATACGACCTAGGCTTTCCGCAATAATAGACATAAACTTTTCTCTCAAGTTTAAAGATGATGAAATAAGGCACTAATAGCCGTGCTCAAGCTACTCTTCTCTTTAACCTCTTTCAATACAGAAGCGTAAAAATCAACATATTCCGTTTATCTAACCCTAAACACGCCTCAATCTTCTTCATTTATACTCGACATGAAACGCCCAGGATCCGAAGCCGCCTCTTCAAGCAACCAATTTCTGAACGCTACAATCCTTGGCCGCTCAGCATATTCCTTCGGGCAGACAATGAAATATGCGTTTCCAGCTTTAAGTTCCATTTCAAAAGGTTTAATTAATCGTCCCGCAGATAATTCGTCGGCGGCAAGAGTACTTCTGCCAAGAGCAACCCCCTGCCCTGCAATGGCCGCCATCAAAACCATGGAAGAGTCGTTAAAACTGGGGCCTTTTGTTGGATCAACACCCTTTACACTTGCTGCAGCAAGCCAGGTAGACCAGTCGACACGTAAATCGTCATGCAACAAAGTGTGATGGCGCAAATCATCAGGCGTCAAAAGTGGGCGTTCCCCTTCCAAAAGTGAGGGACTACACATTGGAAACAGACTTTCTTCCGTCAGGAGTCTTTCAACGAAAAGATCTGGATAGATTCCACCGCCATACCGAATGACCAAATCTACATTATCTTTGGCAAAATCTGTCAAACGATCAAACGCATCCAGTCTCACATCAATATCTGGATATTGTTCACGAAATCTGCTCAATCTTGGAAGCAACCAACGAACAGCAAAGGACGGCAATGTGCCAACTGTCAACGCACCTACAGCATCCTGCTTTCCCAGCTTTTCTGTCGCCATATTTATTGTCGATAAGCCTTCACGAACGCCGATGACATAGGTTTGCCCCTCATCTGTCAACATAACAGCCCTATTCAAACGCTTAAATAATGCAACCCCAAGCCACTCTTCCAACCCCTTTATTTGATGACTGATAGCAGCGGGAGTAACAGAAAGCTCATCCGCGGCTTTTGAAAAACTAAGGCATCGGGCCGCGGCCTCGAAAGCACGGAGAGCGTTTAAAGGGGGTAAACGCATTAGCAATATCCAGTTCAGTTAAGAAAAACTAATCCAACAGGTTAGAATCAATCGTTTGTAAACAACCATTATTTAGGGCAAATATTCATTATCGAAATACCGATAAGCACTCGGACACAAATCGAGCGAGCTCAAGAAAGGAGCAAATCATGACTTTAAAAACAATGAACATTCACCATAACAGTAACTATAGCACCGGTGGCCAAGTAAAGAAGCACGGAATTCTCTCTTCTTTGACGCGAACTGTACTTAACTGGCAGGACCGAGCGGCCATGCGATACCGGCTTGCCGAACTAAGTGAGCAAAATTTGTCTGATATTGGCCTAACTTATAATGATGCCATGACTGAGGCAAACAAGCCTTTCTGGCAAAACTAAAAAGTTCCCAGGCCATCTGGATTGATTTGAAAATCCTTCCTGTCTTTCATTTTCTCTGGATGGCCACCTTAAATAATCTCATTTTCTGTGCAAAAATTGCAGTATTTATCTCGAACTCTCACTGCCCCTAAAAATTTGAATTGGCAATGTCGTTTTCAACGCTTATAAACAGCCCATGGAAAATGAGAACAAAACTGAAACATCCGCACCCTTCCGCCCCCATCGCCCAAAGCGACCTGAAAAGATTCACGGTGGTATTCCTTTTGAAGTTGTCTCTGAATTTGAGCCTGCAGGAGACCAACCGCGTGCAATCGAAGAATTAGTCGGCGGCATGAATGCGATGGAGAAGGACCAAGTTCTTCTTGGTGTCACAGGTTCGGGCAAAACCTTTACGATGGCAAAGGTAATTGAACGGTTACAACGCCCTGCATTAATTCTTGCCCACAATAAAACTCTGGCGGCCCAATTATATGGAGAGATGAAAGCATTTTTCCCCAATAATGTCGTTGAATATTTTGTTTCCTACTACGACTATTACCAACCAGAAGCCTATGTTGCGCGGACCGATACATATATTGAAAAAGACGCTTCGGTAAACGAGCAAATCAACCGCTTGCGCCACTCGGCAACTCGATCACTGCTTGAACGAGATGACGTTATAATCGTTGCCTCAGTCTCGTGTATCTATGGTATTGGTTCGGTGGAAACCTACAGCGAAATGACTCTTCACATAAAAAAAGGGGATTTGATCGATCGACAAGATCTTTTAAACAAACTTGTGGAAATACAGTACCGTAGAAATGACGCTAGTTTTACACGCGGTACATTTAGGGTGCGCGGCGATACTGTAGAAATTTTCCCGGCCCATCTTGAAGATCAGGCGTGGCGATTATCATTATTTGGGAACGAACTCGAAACAATCACCGAATTCGACCCGCTGACAGGCAAGAAAACGGGCACGCTTGATGAAGTTAGAATCTATGCCAATAGCCATTATGTAACACCAAAACCGACTTTGCGCCAAGCACAGCAAAAAATCAAAACCGAGCTAAAAGAACGTCTGAGTGAGTTTGAGGAGCAAAACAAGCTTCTAGAAGCCCAACGCCTTGAGCAACGGACTACATTTGATCTAGAAATGATGGAAGCAACTGGCGCCTGCGCCGGCATTGAGAATTACTCAAGATACCTTTCAGGTCGCAACCCCGGAGAGCCCCCTCCCACACTTTTCGAATATTTGCCTGATAACGCCGTTGTAATGGTCGACGAAAGCCATGTGACCGTCAGCCAAATCGGCGCAATGTATAAAGGGGATTCCAGCAGGAAAAACAATCTATCAGACTATGGTTTCCGGCTGCCCTCTTGCAGAGATAATCGTCCTCTCAAATTTGAAGAGTGGGACTTAATGCGCCCGCAAACAATTTTTGTGTCCGCAACCCCTGGAAAATGGGAATTGGAGCGAACAGGCGGTACATTTGCCGAGCAAATTATTCGCCCGACGGGCCTGACTGATCCCGAATGCATTATCCGACCTGTCGAAACTCAAGTTGATGACTTGATGGCTGAGTGCAAGGAATGTGTGGCTAAAGGGGAACGTGTCCTCGTCACAACCCTTACAAAAAAGATGTCTGAGGATCTTACGGAATATTTTCATGAAAACGGTATCAAAGTTCGATATCTGCATTCCGATATCGACACGTTGGAGAGGATAGAAATTATCCGCGACCTGCGTCTTGGGACATTTGATGTTCTAATCGGCATTAACCTGCTCCGTGAAGGCTTGGATATCCCTGAATGCGCCCTTGTTGCCATATTGGATGCTGACAAGGAAGGATTTCTGCGATCTGAAACGTCACTCATCCAGACGATTGGCCGCGCCGCACGCCATGTCGATGGCCGCGTATTACTCTATGCCGACAAAATGACAGGGAGCCTCGAGCGAGCACTAAGCGAGACAAAGCGGCGCAGAGATAAGCAAGAAGCTTACAACAAAGAGCACGGCATCACTCCCTCCTCAGTTCGTAAAAACGTCGATGATGTAATGATAGCTGCCTATGAGGAAGAGGATGCTAACAAAAACCCAGATGCCATTGACACAAAAAACCTGACTGGAACGAAGCTAAAGGCCTATGTTGCAGATCTTGAAAAGAAAATGAAAGCTGCCGCAGCCGACCTTGAATTTGAAGACGCGGCACGTCTTCGAGATGAGGTGAAAAAACTACAAGATCGAGATTTAGGTATAGGTGCAGCTAGAAGCGGCAAGCCGCAAGGTCGTTCGACTGCAGGACGTGCTGGGACGGGCCATATCTTAGGGGGGCGCGCCACTCGAAGTTAAGTTAAAACGATTTAGATAGAAAGTGACTTAAAGACACCTATTCCAGTTCGTTCGTTGGTAAGATAGCACCGGTTAAGTTGGCACCATCCAGTGCGGCATCCGTCAGGCGCGCATCGCTGAGGTCAGCTTTTTGAAGGTCTGTACCCTTTAGGCTTGCCCCGACCATGTTGGCTCCATTGCATTTGGCGCCAACAAGGCGAGCACCGTCAAGAGTTGCCATCGCTAAGTTGACCGCCCAAGAGCGTCCCGAAGGCTGGCCTTCCTTATCCATCAACATCAGTGGAATGAGGCTCGCTCCCGTCAAGTTGGCCATCGACAATGTGGCGCCTCGCATATTAGCGCCGTCCAGTCGGGTATTTGTTAAATCTGCTTTGAAAAAAGTCGCACCGGATAAATCAGCCATAATGAGCCTAGCACCGGACAGATTAGCACGACTGAGATCCGTTCCACGCAAGTTAGCGCCATCCAATATGCAATTGGAAAAGTCCATGTCGCTCAGGTCAGTATTTTGCAAAGAGATCCGCTCACCAGCAGCGCCGTTGCTCCTTACCCAGAGCCGGTGAGTTTCAAGCGTGGTCGACAGCTCTGCACGAATACGAGCTTTGATTTCCTCAGGAGATTCCTCTGATCGTTCAGTATCAATTCCTATAGCGTTTTCAAGGTTGGCACCAGTTAGTTGAGCGCCCTTCATTTCAGCCCCGGAAAAATTGCTCTGCCGCAAATTTGCATCGCTTAAGTCAGCACCTTGTAGATTGGCACCACTCAAGTCAGCACCGACGAGCCGCGCGCCCCGTAAATTTGCATGTTCGAAATTAACACCAGAAAGATTTGCGCCTTCAAAATCACAGTCACCCAACAATGCTCCACGGCAATCGGCATTCTTAAGCGATGCGCCAGCCAAACTACCGCCAGTTAGATTAATATTTTTCATATCCGCATCATCCAACTGCGCTTGACGTAAGTCTGATGTGATAATTTTGACAGTTTTACCAGCATTATTCAGAAGCGTCCCACGCCGCAAATCAGCATTTACAAGTTTGGTCCCGTGCAAGAGTGCTCTATAAAATTTCGTACCTCGCAAATCTGCGTTTGATAAGTCACTGTCTGTGAGGTCTGCGCGTATAAAAGAGGCGCCGAATCCATCCAAGTCCCGTAAACTTGCATCACAAATGTCACAGCCTTCTAAATCCGCTCCCACTAATTTTGCCATGCGCAAGTTGATGCCGCTAAAATTAAAGCCACTTAAATCTGAAAAGGCCAAGTCGGCGCGACTTCCCTGATCATGATTCAAAAGCCATTTCTCATGATCGTAAATAAGAGAAACCAAACTTTGCGGGTCCATTTTACATACCTTTTTTTAAAAGCAGATCAACATAGAATTTCTAAATGAAGATTATATTTTTGCTCCAGATAGCGACAGATTAGGGCAAGCTTAGACATAGGAAGAAGAACTACTTGTCACCCATTTAGACCACATTTTAATTTTTTTAAAGAGCCCAATATCAAAATTCGAGAATACAAGAAAGAATTACATTCTCTTTAATACAACTAAAAAGAGATGTTTTTCCATTGCTTGCTAATAACTTGTACGTAAAGATACAATAGATGCTCAACAATTCAGGAAAATACAACTAATGGCCCGCATCGTAACAATTGTATTTACCATTTTACTACTATCCTTATCGAGCTTAACTCTTAGTGTAGCAAACTCGTCGCCCCCAATAAATTGTGAGACACGCCCTTATGATAAGGGACGGCTATGGCAGATAAATAAAGAAGGCATTCCTGCTAGTTATGTCTTTGGCACGATGCATTCCAAAGACCCACGTATTTTATTTATGCCTGGAATAGTGATGCAGGCATTTACAAATTCAACATTCTTTGTACTTGAAACATCCCTTAAGGATGAAACCATAAGTAAAAGCCAAGCGGCTATGTTTGGAGGACAAGGATACAGCTTACATCGTGAAATCGGCGACTCCCGTTTTGACCAACTCATAAAATTAGTTATTCCTTACGGCATACCAGTTCAGGTCTTGGATAGATTTAAAATTTGGGCCGCGGCTACTATCATTAGCCAACCTCCCCAACCAAAAAACCCCAACAAGGCTGCATTGACCCTGCTAGACAGAGAACTTGAAAAATCTGCCCGTCAAATGCAAAAAACTGTAATCCCACTTGAAACTATGGAAGAGCAACTTGCCGTCTTTGATCAGATGCCCAAAAACCTCCAAGTCGAATTTTTGGACCAAACGATGAAGGAACACCCAAATCTCGACGAAGAAATTGAAAGATTGTCAGCTCATTATCTTACTGGCAATACAGGATGGATTTTCTGCGACTTGGAGATCACATTGAAAGAGGTCAGTGCGGGTCTTTCATCCATAATGACTGAAACACTGATTAATGACAGAAATCTGACGATGGTAAATCGAATGATGCCAACTTTGGAAAAGGGACGATCCTTTATCGCCGTGGGCGCATTGCATCTTCCAGGAGAAAAAGGAATTCTCAGTCTATTGCATGCAAAGGGGTTTCAAATCCGCCGTAAATTCTAAAACTCCAAAGGGAAATTCCTGTATATTTGCCACATTTTTATTTTTTATGTGTTTCCCCCTTTTACTGCAGTAGCTCCATGTCTATATATCATCAGAATAATTATTATAGTGATTACCAATTAGAGAGCCTCGAATGAAACAGCAAGGCAGATATACTGCATGATGTATCTACAAGTAGCCGCGGGGCTGGTTATGCTTCTTGTATGTGGCGAACTTCTGGTGAGAGGTGCCGTTGCACTTGCCGAAAGATTTCGTATATCCAAACTGGTTATCGGCTTCACTATTGTTGCCTTTGGAACCTCCGCACCGGAACTGGTCGTGTGCATTCAAGCGGCCCTTGAAGGTGTCCCTGGCATAGCCATTGGTAACGTGGTTGGTAGTAATATTGCGAATGTTCTTTTGGTACTAGGTTTGCCCGCAATTATCTACCCTCTGGCATGCGACTCTCATTCGGCGCTCCGTGACAGTTTTATAATGATCGGCGGCTCTTTGTTATTTGCTATCCTGGCTTGGTTCGGCGTTATTGGTTTATGGCAAGGCCTTTTGCTTATGATTGGACTGACAGCAGTCATTTATCTGGCCTATCGCAGATCACGGAATGAAGGGGATGCTTCTGCAGATGAAGCATTGGAAGAATACGAAGAGAACATGCCTCAAACTCTTTGGATGAGTTTGTTTTTTATTCTCATGGGCCTCATCGGGCTTATCATCGGATCTCGCTTTTTGGTCGATGGCGCTGTCAGCATAGCAATGGCCGCAGGGGTCTCTGAGGAAATCATAGGGCTCACTCTTGTAGCCTTGGGAACATCCTTACCAGAGCTTGCAACCTCGCTTATTGCTGCATTCCGCCGCCATGGCGACATTGCCATTGGAAATGTTCTGGGTTCCAACTTGTTTAATATTACAGGCATTATTGGTGCGACTGCGATAATAAAACCATTGGAAGTCCCGTTGCAGATCCTAAATTTTGATCTCTTTATTATGTTAATGGCGTCAGCACTACTAATACCGATATTCTTCTTTAAAAAACCTATCGGCCGCCTCATGGGTGGCGCGCTTTCAATCGCCTATATATCGTATATCTTTGCGCAGTTTTTTGGAATGTCAGGCGTACATACGATGGCAATGCTCCCGTAATCTTGTACAATCACTGATAAGTATCATGAAATACGAGGGGCGAAGATCCGAATATGATAAAAAATGTTCTCATTACCGGGGCCAGTAAACGTATCGGTCGCGCGATAACCATCAAGCTTGCAAGGTTAGGCTGGAATGTTGCGCTCCATTACAACTCTTCAAGTCATGAGGCCGAACAACTATCCTCTGAACTACTCTCAGAAGGATACAAGTCGACATTAATACAAGCCGATCTGCGTGACAGTGAAAATTTAGAAGGCGTGATTGATAAAACACGAGATGCTCTCGGTCCAATTACCTGCCTAATAAACAATGCCTCAATGTTTGAACCTGACCGAATAGATTCAGTTTCGGAAGCGAGCTTCAAAAATCATATAAGCACCAACCTTCTTGCGCCACTATTACTCAGCAAGGCATTTGTAAAACAATTTGATCAAATCGCAGGTGAGCAAGGAAATATTGTTAATATCATTGATCAGCGGGTTTTGAACTTACGGCCAGATTTTTTGTCTTATACTTTAAGTAAGGCTGCCCTTTGGACGCTAACCCAAACATTGGCAATGGAGCTCGCGCCGAAAATTCGAGTAAATGCCATCGGACCTGGCCCAACACTAGCCAATACGAGACAGACTGAGGCGCAATTTAGACAGCAATGCGCTGGCCTCCCTCTAGGTTATGGTGCAACCGACACAGAGATTGCGGACGGGGTTGCTTTCCTCCTGAGCGCACGATCTATCACGGGCGAATTTATAGCAATGGATGGCGGAAATCATCTCCCCACCTGCCAAGTCATAGAGGATTAAACACATGAGCCACTTTGATGGTAATAGTATCCAGTCTCTTCCAGCATCAAACGACGTACTAACAACCCACACGATCTTCATTACGGACCTTCTTGTCGACATGATGATTGGGATATATGACGTTGAGAAAATAAAAACCCAGCCTGTTCGCATAAACATCAAAATGACAGTCACTGATCACAAGGGCCCGATTAACGACGATTACCACAATGTTGTCTGTTATGAAACTATCGCTAATTCAGTAAAGTCTCTCGTAGCAAAAGAACATGTAAACCTTGTAGAAACCCTTGCTGACAATATTGCAGACATTTGCCTTACCAATCCACGTGTGCTGGTTGCTAAAATAAAAGTGGAAAAACTGGAAGCTATTGAAAACACAGTTAGCGTTGGCATCGAAATCAAGCGAAATAAAAGCGATTGATTCGCCTAACTGGTTAAAAACGGGGGTTTTGAGCTCATATTGAGCCATGGTTGTGCACAGCAATAAAAAGCAACATAGAAAAACACCAAAACTAAAAAAATAAATGAGCTTTTCCGCCAGAGAGGTTCTTGACATTTAAAAATACCATAAAAATCAATAACTTACACTTATGCTTAAAAATTAGGCAACATGTTAAAACACAAGGAAAGAGCTGACCTACAGGTATATGTCATTGAGTTACACACAGAGTTTTCCACAAGTTCGGTGGATACTCTCAGAAATTGAAGAAATGGCATTTATATGACGAAATTGAAAAACTAATATTCCATCTTTATTAGGGTGTTAGATCACTTTGCTCAGAACTACACTTCGATAACAACACTAACCCTACTTAAAAAAACGATGGTAAAATGAAAGAATCAGAAGCGAACAAACTCGAATCACCATTCCAAATAGGCTCAAATGTGATTCAGACTTTTCTAAAGACCCTTCCGTCTACTCCAGGGGTCTATCGGATGATCGATACCAATGGACATATCCTGTATGTGGGGAAGGCAAAAAATTTAAAAAAGCGAGTAACCAGCTACACCAAGATTAATGGTCAATCCACCCGCATAATGAGGATGGTTTCTCTCACGCATGCCATGGAGTTTGTATCCACCTACACAGAGGTGGAAGCCTTGCTTCTTGAAGCAAATCTGATAAAAAAACTGAAACCTCGATACAATATCATTCTCCGAGACGATAAATCCTACCCTTACATCCTGATCACTGGTGACCATGAGTGGCCTCAAATCACTAAACATCGGGGAAGCCGGTCTAGAAAAGGGGAATATTTTGGCCCCTTTGCTTCTGCGGGCGCCGTGAATGAAACTTTGGCCACCTTTCAACGGCTATTCCCCCTTCGATCATGCTCTGATTCTGACTTTCAAACGCGGACACGGCCTTGCCTGCAGTATCAAATTAAGCGATGCTCAGCGCCCTGTGTAAACCGCATTTCTCCAGAAGATTATGATACAGTCGTAGGTGAGGCCCGAGCCTTTCTATCGGGTAAAAGCCACGACATACAAAAGAAGCTTGCGGAAAAAATGCAAATTGCCAGCGATACTCTGGACTTTGAACAAGCGGCAGTTTTACGCGACAGGCTTAAAGCCATGGCTCACATACAGTCTAAACAGATTATCAACCTTTCAAGTGTTGATGAGGTCGATGTGATTGCCGCTCACCAAACTGGCGGACAAACATGCATTCAGGTGTTTTTCATACGATCAGGTCAGAATTTGGGGAATAGAGCCCACTACCCCTCCCACAACAAAGACGAAGAGCCTGCCGAAATTTTGAGTGCCTTCATCGGTCAGTTTTACGATAGCCGCCCCGCCCCGAAGCAGATATGGGTAAGCCACGAACTAACAGAAGGCAAACTGCTATCAGAAGCCCTTTCCATTGCATCGGGCAAGAAAATCGAAATTTTGACTCCAAAACGTGGCGAAAAGAAAGAAATGCTCGACCATGCAATTGTAAATGCAAAAGGAGCGCTGCTCCGCAGACTCGCGGAAAATGCCTCGCAACTTAAACATATGGAAGCCACAGGAAAACTCTTTGGCATGAAAGAAGCGCCGAAACGCATCGAAGTATATGACAACAGCCATATTTCAGGCGCCCATGCTGTCGGTGCAATGATCGTAGCCAGTCGAGAAGGGTTTGAGAAAAAAAGTTACCGAAAATTCAATATAAAAAATGAAAAACTAAGCCCCGGCGATGATTACGGCATGATGCGGGAGGTACTCTCAAGGCGGTTTGCTCGCTTACAAAAAGAGGATCCAGATAAAGTAGGCGAAGCTTCGGGATCCCGAGAAATCTGGCCTGATTTACTTTTAATTGACGGAGGTCAAGGTCAATTAGGCGTCGTTGAGGAAGTATTACGTGAAATGAAGGTCTCCGACGTGACGCTTGTCGGTATCGCGAAGGGGCCGGATAGGAATGCAGGCCGCGAGAGGTTTTTTATGACTGGAAAGGCTCCATTTTCGCTACCTGAAAAAGACCCGACACTCTATTTTTTACAGAGACTACGAGATGAAGTGCATCATTTTGCCATTACAACTCACCGTGCGAAAAGATCCAAAGCAATTGGAAAGTCTCCCCTTGATGAAATACAAGGTATCGGAGGGAAACGTAAGAAAGCTCTCCTCAACAGGTTTGGCTCTGCAAAAGGTGTCGCAGGAGCCGCACTTGCTGACTTGGGAGAAGTTGATGGCATTTCATCTGCACTCGCACAAACTATCCATGATTTTTTCAAAGAAAATTAGTCAATTGTTCTCTTTAATTGTTAAGATGCAATGCCTATACTGGCGCAATTAATTAGCCTTTACACGTCAGGATTTAAGGCATGCTGCTTAGTCTCCCAAACATTCTGAC
>Ga0105358_10000579_pt1 | contig 18571 bp, 20 predicted proteins | sample GOMGulsemesocosm_5_FD_83509 | JGI IMG/M metagenome (GOLD analysis project Ga0105358, IMG submission 83509) | Methane-oxidizing microbial communities from mesocosms in the Gulf of Mexico - GOM15C Gulf of Mexico | ecosystem: Environmental > Aquatic > Marine > Cold seeps | place: Gulf of Mexico... | reverse complement strand
TGGTATTGGTTGGGCTTCTTCAGTAGGTCGTGCAGGAGCAATGTTTGGTCCACTTTTAGGAGGATATTTAGTGTCTATAAATGTATCTTTGAGTACAAATTTTATCGTTTTTGCTATCCCTGCCATTATTGCTTTTTTTGCAATTAGTATGGTTACTCAACGTCAAAATAAATAAGGAATATTTATGAAAAAGTTTAAAAAAAGTTACTTGGCGTTAACTGTAGTAAGTGCATTGGGAATTAGTGTTAGTGCAAACTCATTTGAAGACGCTTTAACTGGTGGTAAAACAAGTGGAGAGATTAGATCCATGACTGTTATGAGTTCATTTACAGATGAAACAGAATTAGGTCCATTTAACAATGCAAATTCATCAGCGATTGCTTTCCAGTTAAAATATGAAACTGCAAATTACAAAGGTTTTAAAGCTGAAGTTGGTTTTCAAGTTGCACATAGTCTCGATCTTGAAAATACTAATACAAAGGCAGATGTACCTACTTTTTATAATGAAAATGAAAGTAGAATTACACAAGAAGGTTCGAATTTATTTCTTGCAAATATCTCATATGAGAAAGGAAATACTAAGGCTAAAGTAGGTAAACAAATGATTTCAACAACTTTAATGTCTAATTCAAATTCAAATCCACTCGTAGATACTTTTAATGGATTATCAATTGTAAATAAAGATATATCTAATACAGAAATTAAATTTTATGTATTAAAAGATTGGTATGAAAGATATAGTACAACAGATCGTTCTGGAATAATACATTGGGCAAAACCAACACTATCTTTATATTTAAAAAATAAAAGTATTAAAAATTTGACTTTAGAAGGACAATATTTAAGTGTTAGGGATGAAGTGGGTAACCCTACAGATGTACCAGTAGCAACAAATAATTCGTATAAAATCTATTTTGGTGCGTTTGATTACAAATTACCAGTAAGTATGCCTCTTTCAATTGGAAGTTTCTATGCAGTAGCAGATTACGACAGTAAAGTATCTACAGGTGCACCTAAATTACTTGATAAACATGATACAAATATGTATGGTATTAAAGTAGGTGCTAAGATTGGTGAAACAGGATTCAAACTTGCATATACTAAAGTTGATGACGATGGTGATTTTATAGGAAATCTAGGGCATGTACCAAACTTTTTTAAGTACAATGGTGGACAAATGTTTACAGATAACTTTCATGCTGGTGTGAGTTCAACATCAGTAATGGTTATCCCTAAATTAATACCAAAAGTATTTACATTGTTTGCTATTTCTAAATATTCCCAAACTGAAGAAGGAAAATTAAATACTTCAAGAGGTGCAAATATGGATGGAGCATTAGAAATTCAAGCTGACTTAAGATATAAGTTTAATAAAAAGTTTTCGGCAAGATTACAATTAGCACAAGTAGATTTAGATAGTGAGACTGCTAGTTCTGATGACAAAATAACATTAGGTAAACTTTATTTAAATTATAAATTTTAATTTCAAAAGATTTAGAGGATTATTTCGATAATTTTTTAATTTTAAATGAAAAGGATGTTGAGAATTTAGTAAATAAAGCTATAGCCCACTGTGATACAGTGGGTTTAAATGAATGTATACATTCATTTAATACTAAAGATCCAAATTTTGTAAAAGGATCATTGTATGTATTTATTAGTAATTTAGATGGAACGATAATTGGGCATGGTGGAAATAGTAAACTAGTCAGAAAAAACTTGATGAGAGTTAAGTCTCCATCTGGAGTATACCCATCACAGGTATTTCAAACAATAATCAAGACTAAAGGTGCAGTCTGGACTGATTACAAATGGTTGCATCCTATAACTAGAAAAGTACAGAAAAAGAATTGGTACACATAGAATGATGAAGCTTTCAAAAGTACATAGTTTATTAAATATAAAAAAAGTAAGTTTAGATAATGACTTAATCAATAAATATATAAGCTAAGTAAAAAATACTTTTGATAGAAAATATCATAGTTTTTCAAAAAGCCCTAAGTTTCCACAAGTTTCTAAAATTGAAGCTTTGCTAGATACTTATACTTTAACAAAAAATAAAAAAGCTTTAGAAATTGCTACAAAAACTTTAAAAAGCATGGCTAATGGTGGTATTTATAAAAATATGTTGATTAAGTTATATCTTTTATAAATGAAAAGTTTAATAGAAATGATCTTTTATATAGTGCAAGTGATGCAGATAGTTTACATGATGGTAAAAAAGAAGAAAGTGTTTATTCTGTCCTTGTTTATGATGATGTATATGAATTCTTAAAAGAAAAGCAGATTGAAAATATTTTAGAGTACTTTAATATAGTAATTGAGGGTAATTTTGAATATAACTATAACAATTCATATCTAACAACAAGTTCTTTAGAAAAAATTCCCACAAATCTTACACAATTAAAAAAAGAATTAAGAGCAAAAAAACAATATCCTTTTATTGATTAAAGAATATTAACTTCTTGGAGTTCTATGTATATTTCTTCACTCTTTGAAGCTGGAAAGATAAATAAAAAATAAAATAAAAAAGTAATCAAACATCTAGATATTTTACTTGAAAAACTATATGTAAATAATACTTTTTATCATCAAAAAATCATAAATAAGAAATTAAAGTTAAGGCTTTATTAAAAGATTATTCTTTTATAATTGCAATTTGCTACAAATTTAAATAAAGAAGCCATAGCTAAATTCTATAAAGATAAAAAATGGAATATGAGTGATGACACTTTTTTAGTAATTGCTGATGTTTATGATGGTGCATATAAAAGTTCATTATCAAATATGATTGATAATATTCTAAAAATAGTAGTTTTAAGTGATGATTTAAAGATAAAACTATTCCTACTTTACCACTTGTATTAAAAAAGCTAAACAATGGCAAAAAATAATAGAAGATATAGAAAAAGAACTATTTATATACAAATAATATTTTTTTTTATTATTTTATGCCTTAAAAAAGTATATAATATAATAAAAGAAAAGGATATGAAATGTTAAAAGTTGATTTAAACAAGAGAGAATCCCTTGTTATACTTGAACCAAATGGTAAATTAAGTGAAGATGATTTTGTAAATGCAAGTAAGATTATTGATCCATTTATTCTTGAAAATAAAAAATTAAATGGTCTTATTATTTATGTTGAATCTTTTCCTTCTTGGGACTCATTCTCTTCTTTATTAGAACATTTAAAGTTTGTAGATAATCATCATAAAAAGATATCTCATGTTGCCTTTGTAACAAACTCTTTATTAGGTAATTTTGCTCAAAGATTTATGGATTACTTTATAAGTGCAGAAATAAAAACATTCTCTTATCCTGATTTAAAAGAAGCTAAAGATTGGATAAAAAACTCAAATTTTAAAAGACATGGTCTTTCAATAGAAATAGAAAAATTTGATGATGAATTTATGTTAACATTTAAAATTTCAGGTAAATTAACGCATGAAGATTATGAAAAAATTAATCCACTTCTTAAGTCATCTTTAGAAGGAATACAAAATCCTAAACTTAATGTATTAGCGGATATATCAGAACTTGAAGGTTGGGAAATGCAAGCAGTATGGGATGATTTCAAATTCGGACTAAAGTATGGATCAACTTTTGGAAAAGTTGCAATTTATGGTACTTCTTCTTGGATTGATTATGGAGTTAAAATATCTTCATGGTTTGTTGGTGGTGAAATAAAACAATTTGATCATTTAAATGATGCAATTAATTGGATAAGTGAAAATTAGGCTTTTTTTTAATTAAGCTATAACTGAGTATTGCGTATAATCCGAAATAAATAAATATAAAAGAGTAATATGATAGAACTTATAAATGTATCAAAAGCCTATGCCCAAAAAGAACTATTTTCTAATTTAAACTTTAGATTAAATAAAGGGAATAAAATTGGACTTGTTGGCCGAAATGGTAGTGGAAAATCAACAATATTCAAGATGATACTTGGAGAAGAATTTTGTGATGAAGGAGTTATTAGTATTCCTAAAAACTATAAAATTGGTGCATTAAAACAGCATTTAGTTTTCACTGAAAAAACTGTACGAGAAGAAGCTGCTTTATCTTTAAGTGAAGAAGATATGTACAATGTTTATAAAGTTGAAAAGATTTTATTTGGATTAGGTTTTACAAATGATGATTTAGATAAAGATCCTTTATCATTTTCAGGTGGATATCAAATTAGAATTAACCTTGCTAAACTTTTAGTAACTGAACCAAACTTATTATTACTTGATGAGCCTACAAACTACTTAGATATTTTATCTTTACGTTGGTTAAAAGCATTTTTACGAAATTTTGAGGGTGAAGTTATAATTATCACACATGATAGAGACTTTATGGATCATGTAACTACTCATACAATGGGATTAGTAAGACGGAATTTAGAAATAATTCCTGGAAATACTCATAAGTTTTATGCCCAACTAGCATCAAATGATGAACATCATGAAAAGCAAAAAGTAACACAAGATAAAAAAAGAAAAGAACTTATTGAGTTTATTGCTAAAAATAAAGCAAGAGCATCAACAGCAGCTCAAGCCCAATCTAAGCAAAAAGAACTTGATAAAATGGATGATTTAAGTTCAATTGTTCATGATAATACTTTAGATTTTGATTTTAATTTTAAAGAAACTCCGGCAAAAGTATTATTAGAAGTTAAAGATGTAAGTTTCGGATATTCAAGTGATAATGTTCTTTTTAAAGATATATCTTTTACACTTCAAAAAGGTGAAACATTAGGGATTATTGGAAAAAATGGTAAAGGTAAATCAACTTTATTAAACGTAATTGCTGGTGAACTTAAGCAATTGAGTGGTAAAGTTGATTATCATGGAACTAGTACTTTTGGACACTTTGGACAAACAAATATTGACCACTTAAATCCAGTAAATAACGTTCTAGATGAAATTCAAACAGGAAATATTAGACTAGCAGAATCAAGAGTTAGATCAATAGCAGGTTCTATGATGTTTTCTGGTGATGATAGTAAAAAGAAAGTATCATTACTTTCAGGTGGAGAAAAAAGTAGAGTAATGCTTGGGAAAATATTAGCAAAAGATGTTAATATCTTATTTCTAGATGAGCCTACAAATCACCTTGATATGGAATCAATTGATTCTTTAACTAGTGCTATTGAGAACTTTCCTGGTTCTTGTATAGTTGTAACGCATAGTGAAGAATTACTTAGACGAGTATGTGATAGATTAATTATCTTCTCAAAAGGTGGAGCTGATTATTTTGATGGAAGATATGATGATTTCTTAGAAAAAATTGGTTGGGAAGAAGAAGAGGGTGAAGTAAAAGTAAAATCTAAGCCAAAAGTTAATAAAAAAGAGAATAAAAAGAAAAGAACAGCCCTTCTTAGTGAAAGAAATAAATTAACTTCAGCATTAAAGAAAAAAGTTGAAAAGTTTGAAACTCAAATTATGGAAATTGAAGATTTAATTGAATCTGAACAACATGAACTAGTTCAAGCTTCAAATGCTGGAGATAATGCAAAAGTTATGGAACTTTCAAAAACTGTAAAAGTTAATCAATGTAAAATAGATGGTATATTTGCATCTTTAGAAGTTGATCAATTAAAAATTGACGAAATTTTAGAAGAATATAATGATAAAATAGAAAAGTTACAATAAAGGGAAACACATGGTTATTAGAAGACAAGTAAATGAAAGAATGAGTAGAGTTGTTGTACATAATAACACAGTATATTTAGCTGGAATTGTGTCAGATGATAAAACACTTGATATTAAAGGTCAAGCTGCTAGAGTCCTATCAATAGCTGAAGATAAACTAGCAGTTGCTGAAGTTACAAAACATGATATTTTAAGAGTTGAGATATTTGTAAAAAATATAGCTAGAGACTTTACTGGTTTTAATAGTGTTTGGGATGAATGGGTTTCAAAAGAAAATCCTCCAGCTCGAGCGTGTGTTGAAGCAAACATGGCAAGTGTAGAAACTTTAGTTGAGATTGTAGTTACTGCTGCAAAAAAATAGTTTATTACCAAATAAGTAAAACTCTTTACTTATTTGGAATAAAATACATCACTGTTTCATATATACCTTCCATATAGTGACGTATATAGACTTTATAGTCATTTCTAATATCTAGTACTAGTTCTGGTATTTTATACCAATCTTCTGCTTTATGATAGATACAAATAGCTAAAATTGGATGATGATTTAAAATAGTTTGATTTGCACCTTCAATAGTATCTTGTTCTGCACCTTCTATATCGAGTTTGATAAAATCTACTTTTTCTTTTATTAAGTTATCAATAGTATCAATCGATTCTGATTGGTAATCATGAGTACAGTTATCTTGTACTTCTTGATTTTGACTACTTATGCGTTTTTTATTTCCTAAACCACAGTTTATAAACTCTATATCTCTTTGCTCGGAAAAGTTTCTTTTCGCAATTTTTATATGTAAATCGTTTGGTTCAATACAATATATTTTTTTATAATCACGAAATTTTTTTATTATACTTGGTAGTGTATCCCCAACATAGGCACCACCATCTACAAAGCTTATATTTTTGATATTAGGAATTAACTCTTTATCAAAGTATTGTTCCTCAAAGTTATTTGTAAAACCTTCCATAAACTCTAAATCAAAAGTCATTTTAAAGTTTAGTACTTTTTTAAAAATTTCTTTAGATTTTTCATCTGTTAATAGATTATAAGTCTCTTGATATTTACTTTCATTTTGTAAAAAGTCATCTTTGAAATCCATAATAAAAGGAGGGTGAACTAAGGGTAATTTTGAGTATCTTATAAAGGCTAAATAGTTAAAGTGTGTATATCCTAATTCATCTAGTTTTATTTTTACTTCAAGAGGACTTCCTGTAGCCACTGTTATGATAATAGAGTTTTTTGGTACATCTTCTATTTGTAATATGTTTTTTTTTCTTGATTTTTGAACTCTTGTGAAGTCATCAATAATCCCATCTACTTCTAAATGTTTTAGAACACTTTTACCAAGTTTATTTATTCCCAATATATACTTTTTTATATTGTTTGATTCAACAAAGAGTTTTGTTAACTCCTTATCTTTTTCATTTATATAATTAAATCCTACTAAATTCATATTTTACTTATCAAGTAAAAGTTTAAAGCTTTTTGCAGTATATAATTTTAATGTTTCGTTTTTTAATGCTTTAAGCTCATTTGTAAAGCCTTTTTTTGTAAATAAGATACAAATATCAGGTTCAAACCCAACTTCTTTACAAGTGTTTTTTAAGTTGTTTAATTCACTTTTTTTGATTTTAGAGTTAACATATTTACAAGATGCTGCTATTGTTTTTCCTGATTTAGTTTTAGCAACTAAATCGATATTATTTTTATCATCCCAATATTTACCAATATTTTTAATCTCATCATCTGCATAGGCGTCTCTTAAAAATTCCATTGCTAATTCTTCAAATACAAAGCCAGTAAATTCAGCTTTTCTATTTTCATAGTTTTTATAAAACTCATCATAGTTACCATCTTTAATACCTTTATAAATAGGCGAAACAAATGCAAACCAAAATCTTAAAAATGGTGTAGTAAATAGAAGTTTTTTAGATATTTTACTATCTCCTCTTTGATTAACTAAGAAGTGTTGAGATGATTCCATCTCAATAATACCTCGCTCAACTAGTCCTTCAACACACTTCATACCTTCTTCAAAGCTTACAAAAGCTCTTTTAAAAGATGAGTTTGTTCTTCTATCTCCTAAAGCAATACCACTTAATACTGCTTGATCAACACTGTAACCACCTGTAATTGTGTTTATTTGGTTTTTAAAATATTTATACTTATCTAGAAGCTCAGTTTCTATTAGTTCTTTTAATGGAATTGTGATATCAATATCGATATTAAGTCCACCAAATACTGTAAAGTATTCAATTGCTGTTTCTAAATCTTTTGGATTGTTCTTTTTACAAAATGAGTTAAATTGTTTTTTTGTTGCTTGGTCTATTAAAATGATGGTAAATCCTTTGTATTATTTTATATTTTGCAAAAATTTGTTTAATGAGTTTGCAAATTGTTGGGAATCTTTTTGAGAAAAAGCAGCTGGGCCTTTTGTTATCTCTCCACTATCTCTTATTTCTTGCATTAAGTTCCTGTATGCTAAATATTGTTTTATATTATCTTCTGTATACATCGCACCTCTATGATCAATAGCATGGGCATTTTTTGTTATAACTCTATCTGCTAATGGTATATCAGCTGTAATTACTAAATCTTCTTCTTTTAAAAGCTCAACTATTTTATTATCAGCTTCATCAGCTCCTGCATCAACTACCATATATGTAATATGATTTGACTTTCCTATATTTATTTTTTTATTTGCAATAACAATTGTCTCAATCTCTAGTCTTTCAATTGCTCTTAAAACTATAGGCTTTAATAAATTTGGAAAAGCATCTCCATCTATATATAATATCATATTTTTTCTCTTTTTATTTTTTGAAAATTACGTAGCCTTAGCCATTTTTGTTTGTTAAATTGTCTATAAATTAATAGACAACCAACATCAAAACCGAAGTAAAAAACACTTATTCCACTTGGAGGGTTTGCACTTGGAATAAAAGATATTGTATCAAACCAAATCTTTGGCCAATACCAACACTCATAGTATGTTCCTATAAGTTCTAAGTAAACAATTACAAAGAACATAATTAGAAAGAATAATTTAGTATGAGGTTTTTTTCTGAAAAGAAAAATTATAACTAACATACAAATAAATCCAAATACATCATTTGCAAAAACAAGCCATACTGTTGAATAAACTAGCATTAAAATATATAATATTTTTATTGCTAATTCTTTATTTCTTTTTAAAATAGGTTCTTTACTTATATAAAAAACACCCGCATAAATAATACTATGTCCTAAAGGAACATATAAAGGAAGATTTTCTAATCTATATGTATACATTCCTAATACAAGTGAAAATAAAGTTTCTCCTAAAAAAGCTAATATTAATCCATAAAGCATTAACTTTTTTATCTTTACTGATACTTTTAAATAGATCCAAATAAAAGTAAATAAAACTAATATATTTGTAATATATTGGTTATTAATAAAATGGCCTGAAACTATTTTACTATCTAAAAAAAGCCCAATCCATAGCACAAAGAACATAGGTATATAAATATGTAGGTATTTGTATTTACTCATTAAATTCTAAATAAATCTTTTGGATTAATATGTGAAGAATTCTTAGTTGCTTGGAAAGTTAAGTTTTTATTAACTCGCCCAACAACATAACCTTTCTTTATCCATTTCCCTACTTTTAATGTTGGTGCTATTTCATCTAAGTGAGAATAAATTGTATGAATTCCATTTTCATGTTGAATAATAACAACATTCTCAAGCATTCCAGAATTTTTCTTAGCATAAACAACTTTTCCATTTAATACAGAAACAACTTTTGCCTTAGGCTTTTTTGTTTTTAAAACAATAGATTCATTAAATAGTTTTATTTTATAAATAGGATCATAATATGTACCAAATTTTTTTACAACATTAAAAGATTTAAGAGGCGCAATAGTTTTTTTACCTCTATATCTAACTACTTTTACCCCTGAAGTTGAAGAGCCTATCTTCTTAACGTCTAAGTTTAAGTTCTTAGCATATTTTTGGTTTCGAACTTCTGCTGTTTGTATTTTCTCTTCTTTTTTTACAGTTTTAGAATTGCTTTTTTTCTTTTTTCTTTTTTCTTTTTTCTTTTTCTTTAAAGCAAGTAATCTTTGAATTTTAGCTTTTCTTATTCTTTCTTTTCTTAATTCTGCTTCTTTTAAAATATTTAAATTAGATAAAAGTTTTTTAAGTGACTCTTGTTGTTGTACAACCTTTTTTAATTCTTTTTGATAAGATTTATGTTGGTCTTCTAAATTAGTTAAAGATTTAGAATGTTTATTTTTAAGTGTACTTAATGTTTTTTTAGTTTTTTTTCTTTTTTTAATATATGTTGAAATAGTTTTTATTTTCTTTTTATTTATTTTTGTATTGTTAGTTAATAAATCATAATTATTATCTAATTTAAGTATTTGATCTTTTGAATTTTCTGAAAGAATAGTATATATTTCACTATCTATTAACTCTCCTAAAGTATTTTTAGAAGCCAATTTAAGTGCAATAGAAGTAGAGAAGTCTTCAATAATAGTATCAACTATTTGAACTTCATTACCTTTTTTTTCTTTTATTAAAGTAGTGGATTTTTTTCTTAACTGTTGAAGTTTTAACTTTGATTCTTTTAAAAGTTTTTCATGCTCATCAATATCTGAATTTACTTTTTTGATATTTTTTTCTAGCTTTATAATATTTTTATTTTGAATATTAATTTTAGTAGCTAGAGATTTTACTTTTAAAGAAGTCTGCTTCTTCTTTGACACATTTTTATTTAAACTATTTTTATTATTTTTGATTTTATTATCAATAGTTTTTGTTGATGCAAAAGTAATATTAGTAAAAATTAGTAGTAATATTAATAATATTCTACTCATCATTTATCTTATATTTTAATAGTACACCAAGTATTGTAAATATTGAAATAGTAAAAGATAATATAAACATTTTAAATAATTCATAGTTTAAATCAATTTCTACATTAATTATTTCATGTAACTCTATTGGAAATAATATACTCATATTGTTTGAAATATAGTATAAACATCCACCTACTATTAAAAATGCAAGAAATGAACTAATAATTGCATAGTTTAAAACAGTAGAGGCACTATATAAAACTGATGCTCCGTGAAGTCTTAATATGGCAATTCTAGTACTGTGTTCATGAAACCATAGTTTGATTTGTTTTGCAATTATTATAATTGCAAAAATTGTAATTATAAAAAATAGTATAAAAGAAATACTACTAAGTAATACTAAAAGTAAATAAGTTTGATTGTGATTCTTATAGAATACTTCTACTTTTCTGACATTTTTATTTTGAAGAAGAGTCTCTTTAATTGTTTCTAATTCACTAGTTGTTGGAAAAACTTCTAAATATATTTGATAAAAATGAGGAAGTTTTTTCTTTAGTAGGACAATAGAACTAGTTGATAAATTTGATTTAATATCATTAATTATTTTTTCTTTTGGTAAAGTTTGAATTCTCTCAACTTTTATACCTGCAAGTTCGTCAATATTCCCTTTTATCAAGGGTGTGTTTGTAACTATAACAATAGAATAATCTCTTGAAATCTTTTTCTTATAGTTTTCTACTACATTATCAATTAATAAATATAATGTAAATGTTAGTAACATAGCACATAGAGGTATTAAAAATGCAAATATATTTTTAAGAAACTTCATAAATCATACCATCTTCTAAAGATAATTGCCGAAATTTTATTCCTAAATTTTTAGGAACTCTATGTGTTACAACTACTATTGTAATTCCTAATTGTTCATTGGCACCTTTTAATAAGTTCCAAACAACTTCAGCTGAATAATCATCAAGGTTACCTGTTGGTTCATCTGCAATTATAATTTTTGGATTATGTGCAAGTGCACGTGCAACAGCAACTCTTTGTTGTTCACCTCCACTTAGTTCATTTGGGTAATATCCCGCACGGTGAGATAGTTTTACATGAGATAATAGTTTATTGGCTTGGTCTTTTGATATATCATTTGAGTAGCCATTAATTTTAAGAGGAATCATAATATTTTCTTCAATAGTATATTCATTTACAAGCTTGTAATCTTGAAATATTACTCCAATATCTTTTCTTAATACTCTTAGTTTTTTTCCTTTAATTCCAAAAACTTCAACTCCATCAATTTTTAAACTTCCATGTTTTAATGGAATCTCTCCATAGAAAGATTTTAATAATGTAGATTTTCCACTACCAGAGTTTCCACCAATAAAGATGAACTCTTTAGGTTTAATTCTAAAGTTTCCTTTTTTAATAATATATTTATTATCATCATAGGATAAGTATATATTTTTAGCTTCGAGCATTAGTTAAGAATCTCTTTTAGCTTCTTATGTGCTTTTATATTTGAACTAGTTGGAATTGGTGTTCCTTGGTAATAGTCAATTTTTCCATTTCTGATAATTAAATATTTACTAACAGGTCTATCAAAATTACCCATTGTTAATTGTATTAAACCAGAGTTGTCTTCATTTTCAATGATAAATAAATCTTCAATATGAACAAAGAAGTCTTTTTCAACAATTGATTTAGTTGTGATATTTCCTATCTTTTCTTCATAATTTATTTCAAAATCAAAAGAGAAATCTTTTTCAATTTCTAAAGGTTTATCCATACTATGTGATTGTAAAACTACATCATAAATATTTTTACCTTGTTTTTTCCATCTATCTTCATATTTACTTGATACTTCTAAATCTTTATTTATATCAATTGTAATTTTTCCTGTTGGAAGGTTTGTAAGAAGTTCTGTACAATAATCAAAGTACTTTCTACTATCAGTTCTTAATTCTAGTGTTCCTTCTATTTTTAAAACTCTTAATGCTTCATTTATAAATTCATTTGAATAAATTCTTCTATGAGGTTTTTTATCCCAAGGAACAGGGAAGTGTACAAAAATCTTACCTACTTTATTTGAGTCAATAAATTCCATAAATAATCTTGCATCATAGTTAACTATAAGTACATTTGTAATATTTTGTAATTTCATTTGTTTTAAAGCTTGTTCTATTGATGGAGTATGAATCTCTAAACCAATAAACTGTACATCTGGATTATTCCGAGCTTGATGTAAAAGATGTCTTCCACTACCAAACCCAATCTCTATTTGAATTTCTTTTTCAGTGTTAAACTCATCAACGAAATAATTAATATCTTTTAAAAATTCTTTATTAGGTTCAGCTTTTTGATTAATTGTACTTGTATTTGAAAATACAATATTTGCATTAAGAGAATTAGTATAAGCATTTAGGGCATCTTTTACTAAAGTGATAGGAGCTATTCTCGTAACTTTATCAAATTTGATCATTTGATCGTTATCTTTATTTTTTAAAGTTAATAAAAAATCTTTATTTTCATTTTTTACTGCAATTTTATATTCAGTATTTCTTGGATGTTTTGTAAAGTTATATGATTTTGCAATAAACTTAAAATCTACACCATCTTTTGATGATGGTGTATTAATTAGTTCTGTTTTATTAAATACTATATGAGGCATATTCTAAGACTACTTTTTAAGAGATATTTTTGGTAGAATTAATGAAGCTTCATCTGTTTTTTCAGACATTAATCCATATGTATCGTTTGCTTGAATTGAATATTTGTATTCAACTCCTGTAATGATATTATTATCTTCAAATCTTAATTCAGTAATATCTGTAAACTTTTCAGTTTTTGATTCAAAGAAACTAATCATTGTTTTTTTATAAATATTATATGAAATAGCTCTATTATCGGCAGCATTCCAATTTAAAATTGCTTTAGAACCTTGAATTTGGGCTAAAATAATAGTTGGTTTTCCTGGTTTATTTAAACTAAGACCTTTTACTATATTAGTTTTTGATGAACTCTTTAAGTTATCTTTATCAACAGATATAACTTTATAGTAATACTCTTTACCATCTTCATCTATTTGGTCTGTAAATGCAAAAGTATTATTATTAACTTCTTTAATTTTTCTAAATCCAAAAGATTTAATAGAACTTCTTTGAATTTGATATTTTATAATATCATCTGTTACAGATGCTTCCCAAGCTAATAAAATTTTCTTAGGCTCATTGTTTGAAGCACTTAAGTTTTGTATTCCTATTGGTAATGCTTTTGTTTTAGCAGTAATTATTTCACTAGGATTTGAAGATATATCTTCAAATGTATAAGCAGTAACTCTATATTTGAACGATTCATTATTATCTAAACCTGTATCAATATATTCAGATTGTAATCTGCCTTTTATTTTTTTTTCAGTGTTCCACTCATTAAGCGTAGAATTGAATTTTTCGATTTTATAGTATGCAACTCTTAAATCTTGATGTGGTCTCCAACTAATTTTAATTCTATTTGGTAAATCTGATAAGGCTTGAACAAAACTTACTGGAACAATTCTTGCTAGAGTTTGTGTTATGTAAGCATTTGTTGTATTTGATTCAATACCATCAGAAGCTTTTGAAGAGATTTGATATACATATTTTGTATTTGGCTCAAGTTCTGTATCTACAAAGTGAGTTGCATATTTGTTGTTTAAAGACTTAACTAATTTAAGTCTTCTTCCATCTTTATGCATATTCGCTCGGTAGAAATTATATCCAGTAACTCTTACATCATCTACTCTCTTCCATTCAAATGCGATAGCTGTCATATCAGAAATAGATTTTAATGTATTATTATCAATAACTTCAAGCGTTTCATCAATATTTGGTTTTACTGGTGTATTTAAATTATTGTTTAAATTAGTACAACCACTAAGTAAAAGAAGTAAAGCTGTCAATGATGTTGTTTGCATCAATTTTGTCATGTATATTCTCCATTTGAAAATGTTTAGTTAAAAATTCATTCATGTCATTTGGTAAATCTGCCTTAAATGTCATCAATTCACCCGTTTTAGGATGGATTAAATACAGATTATATGCATGTAAATAAAATCTATTTATTTTATTTAAATCGCCCTTAAAACCATATAAATTATCCCCTAGTATATGCCTGTTTATCGAACTTAAGTGTACTCTTATCTGGTGAGTTCTTCCTGTGAATAATTTAGCTGCAATTAGTTCATATTTTTCATTATTACTTATATCAATTTTCTTAAAAGCTGATTTTGCATTTCTTCCATTTTTTTCTATAGACATTTTTAGTCTATTATTTGGATTTCTACCAATAGGCTTGTCTATAATTACGTCATCTTTTAGGCTCAAGTCAGTAATTGCTAGATAATATCTTCCCATAGTTTTATCTTGTAATTGTTCAGAAAGTGAGGCATGAGCTTCATTTGTTTTAGCAACTACCATAACACCAGTTGTACCTTTATCTAATCTATGAACAATTCCATGTCTTTCTTCTCCTGAAATTGTTGATAATGAGATTTTATTTAATTTTAACCAATCAACTAATGTGGCATCTTTAACACTTGGAGCATCATGAATTGTAAGATTTGCAGGTTTATTTATGACAAGGATATCATCATCTTCATAAATAATTTTTACATCTTTCCCACTTAGTGATTCTTTTATAAAAGTTTCGTTTTTAATTGTTTCTAACTGCACTTCTGGAAAATGAACTTCAATTTCTTGATTTTCTTTTAGTTTTAAACCTGTTTTTCTTACAGTTTTACCATCTACTTTTACGAACTCTTTTTTTATGAGTTGCTCTACTTGGTTTCTTGAAGCATCAATTTGTGATGCTAAGAATTTATCTAATCTATTTGCTTCTTGAACAATAAAATTTTTATACATTTTTAGATACTCTTTCATTATGCGTTTATTTGATAAGAGAATTATTTCCCATTTTGACTATTTGTTGATACTATTTGTTTTACCGTTGATATATTTATCATATCATCTAATTAGTGAAACTAATGAAATATTAGCAAATAAACAATTAATATACTTTACACTTTCGTTTTTTACATTTATAATAGTTTTTATATTGCCAATTAGAAAGAAGCTAAGACTTATACCTTTTCTTTACTGGTTAGGTATTTTACTCCTGCTTGCAGTTGAGTTTTGGGGTGTTACAAAACTTGGTGCTAAAAGATGGCTTCCTTTACCTATTTTAAATACAACTATGCAACCCTCTGAACTTATAAAACCTATATATATTCTAATGCTTGGGTACTTAATACATAATAGGCCACCACCTAAAAAAGGTTATGGTTTTACAGATTTTGTATATTTTTCTTTTTATATTTTAGTGCCATTTCTCTTAATTGCAAAAGAACCTGATTTAGGTACCGCACTTGTATTATTGCTCGTAGGTTATGGCATTTTATTCATTGTTGGAGTAAATTGGAAAGTTTGGACATCTATTCTTTTAGTAATAGGTATATCTTCCCCTTTTATTTATACATATTTGATTAAAGATTATCAAAAGAAAAGAATAAAAGATTTTATTTCTGAAAAACCAAGTTATCATGTTCAGCAATCTATTATAGCAATTGGTTCAGGTGGATTAACCGGAAAATTAAGTGAAGATGCTACACAAACTCAATTGAAGTTTTTACCAATTGCAACAAGTGATTTTATTTTTGCTTATTTTGTTGAAAGATATGGTTTCTTAGGAGCAATTGGACTTATAATCTTATATGGATTATTAATTGCACATTTACTTACTTTAAATTATTACTTTAAAGATGATTACGTCATCCGGGTATTTGCCTCTGGATTGGGGCTACTACTATTTTTTAATATGAGTGTAAATATTTTAATGGTTATTGGTTTTGCCCCTGTTGTTGGGCTTCCCTTGCCAATGTTTTCATATGGGGGAAGTTCCTTTATTAACTTTGTGGTAATTTTTGCGATATTAGAAAATTTATTAGCATTTAGATATATGGATTTGTATAATTATGAAAGGAAACTATAATATGAAAGCAGAAACTAATTGCTTCATCGCTTGTGAACAAAGTTTTGAAGAATCAAGTGCAGTTCTATTTGGTGCAGGTTTTGATGGTACTACTTCATTTAAACCAGGAGCTAGATTTGCACCAAGTGCGATGAGAGAAGACTCTTGGTATATTGAGAGTTATTCTCCATATCAAGATAAAGATCTAGAAGATTTAAAGCTTTTTGATTATGGAAATTTAGAACTTCCTTATGGTGATAAAAAAACTGTATTAAGAATAATTCAAGAGCATGTTCAAGAAATTATTGATGCTAATAAAATTCCAATTATGATAGGAGGAGAGCATTTAGTTTCTTTGGCACCTATTAAGGCTTTAAGCAAAAAATATGATGATTTGCATATTATTCATTTTGATGCACATACAGATTTAAGAAATGATTATATGGATGAAGCATTAAGTCATGCAACAGTTTTAAGAAGAATTTATGATCAATTAGGTGATGGTAGATTAAATCAATTTTGTATTAGAAGTGGGTTAAAAGAGGAATTTGAATGGGCAAAAAGACACTCTCATTTAGAAAAATTTACATATAATACACTAGAAGAACGAGTAGATGTTTTAAAAGATAAACCAGTTTATATTACTATTGATTTAGATGTTTTTGATCCTTCTGTATTTCCTGGAACGGGGACTCCCGAACCTGGTGGAATAAACTTTCATCAAATGCTTGAGATAATAGAAACTTTATCAAAATTAGAGAATGTAGTTGGTATGGATGTTGTTGAGTTAGCACCAAACTATGACGTAAGTGGTGTTTCAACGGCTGTTGCTTGTAAAACTTTAAGAGAGTTAATCTTAGCTACGATTAAATAAAAGTTAAATCTTCTAGATACCCTTTTATTTAATCTAATATTTCAATCATTCTTTCAATTCTTTGGATATTAGCTTCATAAATATAATTATTAGAATCTTCTTCATAATCATTAATATTTATTAAAAGTAATTCTTCAAGCTTTTTCTTTAAAAGAAGTTCTTTTTCATTTGTATTCTTTGTTTCAAAAGGTTTTTCTAATTCATAGTTTAGATTTGAATTTACTTCAAGTAAAAAACTTAAATCATATTGAACTTCTTCTCCTTCATAATAGCTTCTATTTATTATAAAGTGTCCTGAGGTGAAGCTTATGTCGTCCATTTCTCTGGAAAGATAAGCCATTTTAATAAGACCTTTAATATTATTAATTAAATCTTCTTTTACATAATTTTCATTTAATTTATCTAAGATATTTATAACTTTTTTAAAGTCAAAATCTTTGATTAATTTTTCTTGTATTTGTTCTAAGTTCATTTGTTTTTAACCTTATTTATGATTGATTTTTAAGTATTTCTTTTAATATTTCTAGATCATAGATACTTTTTCCACAGTTTGATTTATTTGTTATTATATCTATTAGTTTTCTTTCATTTTTATCAATATAGGTATAGTTTAAAATATAATCTTTTTTCAATAGTTTTAAAGTAGTTCCTTCTTCACATAATGAATCTTGTACTTGTGCTTTAAACTTATTTAAATTATAACTATTACTAGTAGTTTTATCCATTTTTTCTAACTTATAAGTGTAATATATATTCTTATCTTCAATTCCTATATCTGTTAATTGACTAAATGCATTTACTTTTAAAGGAAGCTTATTCTTAAAACTATTTATTTCACTTTTTATTGCATAATCCTCAAAAATAAGGACTTTTAGTAGATCATAAGCAGAAAAAAGTGAATAGAAAAGGTTTATGGTAATAATTACTTTTGATAAGAAAGGCCATATTTTATTTCCTATATAGTTATTGGCACTTCTATGAATAGCAATAAATATTAAGATAGAGTATATGAAAGTGAAAAAATAAATAATCACACTAAATGTTTGCTCATTTGTAGTTCGATGATAATCAATTTGACTAAAACTATTATCTATGAGCCACTTGCAAATTCACAAAAAAGCTCATAATTTAATTTATTTTTGTTAAAAAAGTTGAAATCAAATTTCAGATAAGTTATAATTTTATACCCTAAAATTTAACAGAAAAGAGA
>Ga0105358_10000578_pt1 | contig 18575 bp, 19 predicted proteins | sample GOMGulsemesocosm_5_FD_83509 | JGI IMG/M metagenome (GOLD analysis project Ga0105358, IMG submission 83509) | Methane-oxidizing microbial communities from mesocosms in the Gulf of Mexico - GOM15C Gulf of Mexico | ecosystem: Environmental > Aquatic > Marine > Cold seeps | place: Gulf of Mexico... | reverse complement strand
TGTGCCGGCGGTATTTGGCCCGATGCCGCTAGGATGCCAAGGGCTATTGCGAGGTCAAAACGACCGCCGTCTTTGGGAAGGTCAGCTGGAGCTAGGTTGATAGTGATGCGTCTGGCGGGGAATTCAAAGTGACTATTGAGAATGGCGCTACGAACTCTATCTTTGCTCTCTTTTACGGCGGTTTCTGGCAAGCCCACAATAGCGAGTTTGGGTAAGCCACCACTAATATGCGTTTCGACCGTCACCAGCGGGGCGTCAACCCCGAGGAGTGCCCGAGTATAAACAACGGCTAATGACATACAGGTATCCTCAAAATCCATCGCTTAACAGCGGCGCTGTCAAATCAAAGGTCTGAGGTTATCAGCCGATAGAGTCTCCTGACATAGGGCAAAAGATAGCGCTGGCCTTAATTAAGTTGATCGAGTTTGGCTTGTAAGTCGTCGAGCTGCTTTTCTAGGGCGTCAACTTTGGCACGGCTGCGTTGCAGGACAATGGTTTGGGTGTCGAACTCTTCTCGGCTTACAAGGTTCAGGCGTTTTACGGCAGCCGCAACGATTTGTTGTATGTGGTCACTGGGGGTGGGGCCGTTTTTTACTGCTGACTGAATATCCTCAGCTAACTTTTGGGCAAATTCCTGCAACATAATGGTTCTACTCTAGTTTTTGGTCTGGTTTTGATCCGGTTCTTAAACTGTTTTTACTGGGGCATTGTAACTTGCTCTGAAGTATTTTTCTAAAACAACCCGATTTGGCGCCAGCGCACCATTATATTGCTTTTTTAATCGCACCAGTATGCAGCGGGATATGGATCAAAGGTTAAAGGAGGCACAGCCTCGGTGCGAACAGTGTGGAAAAGGGGTGAGAAGACTTGGTTTAATGATAAAAAATCTTGTCTGAGTATAAAAAATTATCAATAAAAAAGTTGGCCCGCTCTGTGCAACATACAAATTATAAAGGTTAAGAGAAATTATAGAGATTAACGGCCCAGACAGCAGCTTGCGGAAAATATGCTATAGCTTATAGGGTGTAGAAATTTTAAAAAAATGGCAGCGCCTAGGGACAGGCATTGGGTGTCACTGGGTTTCAAGTTCTTACAGCGGCTCACAAGAAGCCAAAGAGCAAGCCAGATTTAATGAATAAAAAATACATACATCAATATTAGAGAGTGTTTATGAAAAAATTAACATCAGTGATTTCGCTGGCAGCATTAAGTCTTGCCAGCATCCAAGTGAGTGCAGCAGAAGTTAGCGCCAATGTCGCGTTGACAAGTGACTATAAATTTCGCGGTATCTCCCAAAGCGATACCAGCCCAGCAATCCAGGGTGGCTTCGACCTTGAATTTAAAAACGGCCTGTACGTTGGAACTTGGGGTTCCAATGTGGACTTTGCCAACAGCCTAGAGCTGGACTATTACGTTGGTTATGCAACCGACATTAATGAAGATGTCAGCATCGATGTTGGCTATTTATACTATGACTACCCCGGTAGCCCAGATGCCGATGATTACGCCGAAGTTTATGGTAGCGTTGGTTTTAAAGGCCTAACCGTTGGCGCAAATTACTCCGATGATTATTATTTGGAAACCGGTAAGTTTATCTATATTTATGCCGCTTATGAATTCTCATTAGCCAATGATATTTCTCTAGCTGTGCATTATGGCTTTAACGACTTTGATCGATCGACCACTAATGCTCGACCAGGCGAAGGTACTTTTTTACAGGCCGGTGCTGACTCTTATGCGGATTATAACATTACGGTGAGTAAGTCATTTTCGGGTGTAGATTTTAGCCTGGGTTACTTTGATACCGATTTGAATGATGCGGAGTGTGGCAACACTTCAATTTGTGATGGCTCATTTATTTTTACCATAGCCAAAGAAATGTAAGTACTGTCGGCCGGCGTCAAGCCGGCCGTATTTTAATGGGGGAGGAACTATGAAACTTGTAACCGCAGTGATAAAACCGTTTAAGTTAGATGTGGTTCGTGAAGCTTTATCTGAGGCGGGCGTGAACGGCATAACCGTAACTGAAGTTAAAGGTTATGGTAGACAAAAAGGCCATACCGAACTGTATCGTGGCGCAGAGTATGTGGTGGATTTTTTGCCGAAAACAAAAGTCGAAGCAGCAATTGCCGATGACCAAGTTGATGCGGTTGTAGAAGCGATAAGCAAATCGGCCCACAGTGGCAAAATAGGCGATGGCAAAATATTCGTCAGTGCTCTTGAACAAGTAGTTCGTATTCGCACCGGCGAGACCGGCGTAGACGCAATCTAGAAAACTAACCTTTTAAAAGACTCGAATTTCGCGACTATTTAGCTGCGACGGGATTCCTTTGTCTGGAGAAAACTGATGGAAGCTCAAGTAACAGAATTAGCGTATGCCTTAGATACGTTTTACTTTTTAGTGTGTGGCGCCTTGGTCATGTGGATGGCCGCAGGTTTTGCGATGCTTGAAGCGGGTTTGGTCCGCTCCAAAAACACGACTGAAATCTTAACCAAAAACATCGCCTTGTTTGCTATTGCGAGCACCATGTACATGATTTGCGGCTACACCATCATGTATGGCAGCGCAGATTGGTTTCTAGCAGGTATTGTTGGGGACGGTGTGACGGGAGCTAAAGAAGCTGCAAGTTATGCACCTTCCGCAGATTTCTTTTTCCAGGTGGTCTTTGTCGCCACGGCGATGTCGATTGTTTCAGGTGCTGTCGCCGAGCGAATGAAGTTGTGGGCCTTTTTAGGGTTCGCAGTAATCATGACCGGATTTATTTACCCGATTGAAGGTTCTTGGACTTGGGGCGGCAAAGATGTCTTTGGTTTATATAATCTTGGTGATCTTGGCTTCTCAGACTTTGCCGGCTCTGGCATCGTACACATGTCGGGTGCGGCGGCTGCATTGGCTGGTGTTTTAATTCTGGGTCCACGTTTAGGCAAGTATGGTCCAAACGGAACGATTAACCCAATCCCTGGTTGTAACTTGCCAATGGCAACGTTGGGCACATTCATCTTGTGGTTGGGTTGGTTTGGATTCAACGGTGGTTCCGTGTTGGCCACGGCGAGTGTAGAGAGCGCCAACAGTGTCGCCGTAGTATTTATGAACACCAATGCTGCCGCTGCTGGCGGTTTGATTGGCGCCTTGTTTATGGCTCGCCTTAAGTTTGGTAAGGCGGATTTAACAATGGCTCTCAACGGTGCTTTAGCGGGCTTGGTTGCTATTACGGCAGAACCCTCGACACCAACACCATTGATCGCGACTGCTATTGGAGTAGTTGGCGGCGTGTTAGTGGTTATTAGTATCCTTACCTTGGATAAGCTGAAGATAGATGATCCGGTGGGTGCGATATCGGTACATGGTGTAGTTGGTTTATTCGGGCTGTTGATTGTACCCATGACGAACCCGTTAACCGCCGATGGTGGATCAAGCTTTGTTGGCCAGTTAATTGGCGCAGCGACCATCTTTGGATGGGTATTTTTAGCGAGTCTGACGGTGTGGCTAGTGATTGATAAGGTGTTTGGTATTCGTGTTAGCCAGGAAGAAGAGTACGACGGCGTGGACCTGAGTGAGTGTGGTATGGACGCTTATCCAGAGTTCACCACTAAATAGCTTCCACAGCTTAAACTTTGACCAGCGTCTTTTAAAAAAGACGCTGGTTTTTCATTAGTCGGCATCTTCGCTGGCTAGAATTTGTCTTTCGAGAGGGAGCGCTAGGTCAATAAAATAGAGTAAAAGTCGCTTGAATAGCCGTGAAAAGGTGATTTTTAGGGCGTCTCAGTGTATCTTTGTCGCCTCGTAGCGTGACCCATAATAGGAATTCGGAATGAAGTTAATTACCGCTGTAATCAAACCATTTAAGCTCGACGATGTCCGTGCAGCCCTGTCAGAAGTTGGTGTGCAAGGCATGACTGTCACCGAAGTGAAAGGTTTTGGTCGCCAGAAAGGCCACACTGAGCTGTATCGAGGTGCTGAGTATGTTGTTGATTTTCTGCCGAAAGTGAAATTAGAGTTAGCGTTGGATGACGCTATGGTTGAGCAAGCGGTTGAGGCGATTACCAAATCTGCTCAAACCGGAAAAATTGGTGACGGCAAGATATTTATATCGCCACTTGATGAGATCATTAGAATTCGTACCGGTGAGACCGGGCCAGAGGCCGTTTAAAACATCACCTTGATCTGCCGGATCTAAACAAGACCAATAAAAAAGCCCGACTGACGTTGGGCTTTTTTATTGGTCTTGGTTTGGATTTTTCGTATTCTATTTGGACACTATTTGAATAGGCTACTGTCTGTTTTGTGACTATTTTATTGCAGTTTTATTTTTACATGCCACTGCGTTTAGCTGGCGTTCAGTTTCAATAGAAAAAATAGATAAATATTTATTAAGCTAATTTTCTATAACAAAATCAACTGTTTGCCATTCTAGGCATAAAAACACCTGTCATTCCTGCCATAACTACAAAGCTATAATTGGCACTTTCTGATTAGTCGAAATTTCTAGTCGAAGTCCTTTAGTAGTTGTTTGCACTCTTTTTTATGTCGTCTATAAATATACGTAGGGTTATATGTATAGGGATGTATTTAAAATGGGTCAACAACAGAAAACAGAAAAGAACGCTGAAGCTAAGCTATCAACGAATAGCGGTTTGAGCTCATTAATTAAACTAGATCGAGAGAATGCGTTTTCTCCAGATTGTCGCTCGGACGTGCGTTCTGAGTTACAGCGACAGGTTGCAGATTATTTAACGCAGGGTGGAAGTATTACCGAGGTCGCCGCCAATGTAATGGCCGATCCACCAAAGAAACCAACGAATAATTATGGCTCTCGGCCGATTTAAGAAAAACGAATAATAGAAGATACGTCAATGTGGCCGCTAACTTTCAACAGTTACGCGGCCATTTTTTTAGGGCCACAGCTTGCTTACCGCAGTGGGGATATCTTTGAGTTGGTGAACCTCAATACTTGGCTGAAATTGCGCTTCTTCCCATGGGGTGTTCTTTGGGTTGAACCAAATGCAGTGAAACCCTGATTGCCGAGCGCCTAGAATGTCGTCAGTCGGGTTGTCCCCTATATGTACACATTGCTCAGGCTTAAGGTCAAAATGTGCCAGTGCGGCATTGAATGGTTCAGGCTCAGGCTTACCAACGCCCAGCTCTTCGGCAGATATATGGAGAGCAAAATATTTATCCAGCCCGAGTCGGGTCGAACATGCATTGCCGTTACTGATGGCCGCAAGCTGATAGTCTTGCGCTAGTGACTCAAGGGTCTCAATCGCATCATCAAAATAAATAGGTTGATGGCGCATCTCCATAAAGTGTTCGAAAGCCTTCTCGCTAATGTCGTTTGATTTTTCATCAGAGTAACCACTTTGACGCAACAAATGCGAGAGAGAGCGGCGCCGCATGGTGCCGATTTGATGGCGCATCTCCGGTTCATTTTGTAAGGTTCTTTTCCAGAATTCCATTCTTGCTTTGAACAATGACTCAAGTTCATAGCTGTCGGTAAGAACAGGTGATAGATCCTGTAACAGCGTATAAACACTTTTCTCTGCGTCGAACATGACCTGTCGAGTCGACCATAAAGTGTCATCCAGATCGAAACAAATTAATTCAATTTGAGTGCTACTCATTGTTGTGATCCTCTATGGTTTTTTTACTCTGTGCTCTGGGGTGCGCATTGTCGTATACCTTGGTTAGGTGCTGAAAATCCAAATGGGTATAAATTTGCGTGGTAGAAATATTAGCATGGCCCAAAAGTTCCTGTACTGCTCTGAGGTCTCCGCTGGATTCTAACATATGACTTGCAAACGAATGACGCAACATGTGAGGGTGAACTGGACTACCTTTTTCCAAACTGATTTTATCGAAGCGAGCTTGAATGCTACGGGCGGCAAGACGTGTGCCTCGCTTTGAAATAAACAAAGCAGTTTCCCCTGGGTTAATGAACGCTTGGCGTTGTTTTAACCAAAGCCTTATGGCTTTTAATGCGGTATCCCCAAAAGGTAATAACCGTTCCTTATTGCCTTTACCGATAACCGTAATGCTGTTCGATGCCGCGTCAATACTGTTGAGGTTAAGCCCGGTGGTTTCTGCCAAACGTAGACCAGATGAGTACATGGTTTCGAGTATGGCAGTGTCGCGAGACGCGAAGAACGGGTCATCATTATTGACCTCAACGAAATGGGCGGTTTGATCCACGTCCATCGTTTTGGGCAGCGGCTTGGGGGACTTCGGAGCCCGCAGCCCAACACAGGGGTCTGCGTCGATCCAACCCTGTTTAAGGGCAAACCGAAACCAGCTGCGCAATGATGACAGCCAGCGCTGAATGCTGCGCCCAGATAAACCTAATCGGTGTAACTTCGTTAAGCAGCTGCGAATATGAAAGCTTTTTAGTTCATTTATATCCTGCAGCCCTTCGTCGTTGGCATAGCTTAGGAGCTTTTCGATATCTCGGCGATAGTTGGATAGGGTATGCGGCGAAACCTGTTTCACCTCGCGTAAATAGGCAAAAAAATCGTCGCACCGCTGTCGTAACTGAATCGATTCGCTTTGCAAATTAAGGCCTTTGTTCGTATTAGGTGTTGGTATACGTAAATGGCAGCCAGCTTTTGTGTGTTGCTCGAGCCTGGAAACATTCACGTTAATTCATTGTAGGTTGGATGCCGTGAAAACAAAAGCATCGAATTAGGAGGTGGTAATATAGATAGGGCGCAAAGGTGTTCGTTAAATACGCATGGCTTAGACCTAAGGCGGCTCGAATGAGCCCCACTGAGATGCTGTTCGGTATTTACTGAGGGCTTGGCATCATGGGGCTTATGCGTAATATCGTGGTGTCATATTAGCCGAGTTGTCTTGGCACTGTTCGGTTAAGCATGTCGACTATATAAGACAAAAATAATGTCCCCATGCTGGAGCGATAATAATCGGGGTCTCGGTTACCGATCGCCAATAAGCCAAAGCAATTTCCGTGAATAAGAGGGGCAACGGCGACGGAGCCAACTTTGGCAGCATTTTCTTCGAATAAATAATGAAGGGTTTCGCCGTCAAAATTACCACAGGCAGCCTTGCCTGATTTTAAAATATTACCCAGCGGTCCACGAGCTTCATTTAAACTAACGACTCGTGCCGGGCCTGCGTTTAAATCATCATCGTTACTGAATAGCAGCAATGTGGTGTAGTGAATTTTGAATTCATTGTTGAAGCTATAAAATAATGCATCAACAATGTCCCCTAAGTCCTGGGCTTCCATAAAGGATAAAACTAAACGCTTGGTTTTATCGAAGAGCTTGTCGTTGTCCCGAGCGTTATCGAGCAGGCTGCTGAGCCGATGGCGCATTTCCATATTGCGATCACGCAAAACAGAAACCTGACGTTCAATCAGGGAGACTGCCGAGCCGCTGGCGTGGGGTAGCTGAATGCTGGATAACAAATTAGGGTGTCGTTCAAAAAAGTCTGGGGTGCTCTTTAAAAAATCGACAATATCTTTTTCGTCGATAACCGTGTCCGTGGGGCTGTTCATATTTTTATCTGTCCATGGAAAACCGTGGTAGCGGGGCCGGTCATAATCACTGACTCACCCACACCCGCCCATTTAATATATAAGCTGCCGCCTGGCAGGTTTACTTTAACATCTGAGTCGAGCAAGTTTTGAACTCGCCCTGCAACAACAGCAGCGCAGGCGCCGGTACCGCAAGCTTGAGTTTCTCCAACACCACGTTCATAAACCCGTAGGTTGATTTCTTGGCGTGAGACGATATCCATAAAGCCGGCATTAACGCGCTCGGGGAAATGTTTGTGTGCTTCAATTTGTGGCCCCCAGGTTTCAACTGCAGCTGTATTTACATCATCAACAACAGTAACCGCGTGGGGATTACCCATCGATACGGCGCCTACCTTAATGCTCCCATGATTCAGGGGGAGGGTGTAAGCCGGCTGTTGGGAATCGGATAAAAAGGGCAGTGAGGCAGGAGCTAAATTTGGCTGGCCCATGTCGACAGCAACGTCACCATTGCCTTGAACCTTTAAGGTTAGGATGCCGGCCTGGGTTTCTACTCTGATTTCTTTCTTGCCAGTAAGCTTGCGCTCACGGACAAACTGCGCGAAGCAGCGAGCACCGTTGCCACAGTTTTGGACCTCGGTACCGTCGCAGTTAAATATGCGATATCGAAAGTCGACATCCGCACGGCTGGGTATCTCGACGATCAATAGCTGGTCGCAACCTATGCCAAAGCGCCGGTCCGCTAATTTGCGGATCTTGTCGGTACTGAGGCGAATGCGCTGGCTAACGGCATCGATCATGACAAAATCGTTACCCAAGCCGTGCATTTTGGTGAATCTGAGTCTCACAGTGTTTCCTTAAATAGGGCCTTAGGCCTCTGGCAAAAGTTGCTCGCCAGCAAAAAGTTCAGCTATGGTCTCGCGGCGTCGAATCAAATGCGACTGCTTGCCGTCAACCAATACCTCGGCCGCTCGGGGACGGGTATTGTAGTTCGAGCTCATTGTGAAGCCATAGGCTCCGGCCGACATGATGGCTAAAAAATCGCCGCTTTCAATCGCCAGCTCTCTATCTTTGGCCATAAAGTCCCCAGTTTCGCACACTGGACCTACAAGGTTCCACAGTTTCGTCTCGCCAGCTTTGTTTTGTAGGGGCAGAACGTTTTGCCAAGCTTGGTAGAGCGATGGGCGGATGTTGTCGTTCATCGCAGCATCAATGATGGCAAAATTTTTGTGGGCCGATGGCTTTAAGTAATCGACTTGGGTCAGTAGAACCCCGGCATTGGCTACTATCGAGCGGCCAGGCTCAAATACTAACTTCAGCGGTCGGTCGCCAAGCTCTTTAATAACTTCTGCAATGTAGTCGGCAATGGCCGGTGGCTGCTCATCTTGATAGACCACGCCTAAGCCACCACCAAGGTCGAGGTGCTCAAGAGTAATACCGTGTGTACCTAGCTCATCAATTAGCTTTAATAAGCGATGCAGAGCATCAATGAATGGCGCAAGTTCAGTAAGCTGGGAACCAATATGGCAATCTACGCCCTTTATGGCGAGTGACGGCAGCTGCGCCGCGCGTTGATAAACCGATACCGCCTCGTTGATATCAATACCAAACTTATTCTCTTTGAGGCCAGTAGAGATATACGGGTGGGTCTTGGCATCAACATCGGGATTCACACGCAGAGACACATTCGCCACAACCTTCATTTCGGCCGCAACCTGGGCTAGGACTTCTAACTCGGCTGCCGATTCCACATTAAAGCAATGGATGCCAATCTCTAGGGCGCGACGCATTTCTTCGGGTTTCTTTCCGACACCTGAAAATACGATGTTGGCCGGCTTGCCGCCAGCGGCAAGTACACGCTCCAGTTCACCGAGGGACACAATATCAAAGCCTGCGCCTATCTTGGCAAGCTCATTGAGTATGGCTATGTTTGAATTCGCTTTAACGGCGTAGCAGGCGATGCCGCGGTCACCCAGTGCATCGGCGTAGGCCAAAAAGTTACGGCGCAAGCAGGCGCGACTATAAACGTAGCAGGGTGTGCCGTAGGTTTGGGCTATATCTTGTAGGTCGGCGTTCTCAATATGGAGCGCGTCATTGTGGTATTGAAAATCTTGCATAGTAATAATTAGTTTTTATAAGTGCTATGGGGAGTGCCGGGCTGGTTTGGCTTGCGATGCCCGCTCGTTCACCGCATAAATGCGGTGTTATCGGCACTGCTATTTTTGAACAGCTTCTGCCGAGTTACTGTCTTCAATTGTCTTGCTCGACGTATCGAGGCGAGATTTCACTTCGCTCTCAAGGTCACTTTGGACCGTCGAAGCGCTACTCTCAGCGGCTGACGCTGGAGCTTCGGAGGGCAAGTATAATGGCCCTTTTTGCCCGCAAGCTGTCAGGGCTACCCCTGTTAGAAGTAAAAGGCCAAGTGTCATAATTCTGATCATGGTGGATGACTACCGGTAAATAGAGGTTTGGCTAAACCCAGCCTTGCTTATAGCGCAACAGTTTTAGCGTAAAAGACAGAGTATAAGGGAAAGCCCCAAGAGGGAAAACCTAAGCTTGGCGAATCATGCCCTAAAGCGTGTTTGCCAGCGGGTTTGGCCCCTCTTAAATCGTGTTATTAGTAAATATGCCTAGGTTTACGGCGTGATACAATTGGCCCCTAAGTTTTTGTCGCCAAGCTATGAAGTTTGTGGCGGGCGTTTACGATAAATTGTGCAATAGAGTAGATAGAATGAACGAAGCCGAGTTTATCCACCAGGCCGAAGAGACTATGATAGCGTTAGAAGATGCTATCGATGAGGCGAATGGGCCGTTAGATTACGAAAATAACGGCGCGGTTCTCACTATCGATTGCGAAGATACCAAATCACAAGTGATCGTCTCTCGGCAATTGGCCATGCTGCAACTTTGGGTGGCGGCGAAATCCGGCGGTTTTCATTGTGATTGGGACGGCCAGCAATGGCAGTGTTCTACCACCTCTGAAAGCTTGTTAGATTTACTGAATCGAGTGCTTAGTGAGCAATCAGCGCAAGCAATAGAACTTACTTTATAAACGCCAATAGGTAGCTAACAGCTATACTTGGTGCGGTGGAGAACAAAATGAGTGATTTAGTTAGTTATCAGCGTCAAGGCAGCGCCGCTGTCATTACGATTAAAAATGGCAAGGTGAATGCGCTTTCGCCGCAAGTCTTTGTAGAGCTAAATGCGGCTCTAGACCAGGCTGAAAAAGATCAAGCTGTGGTAGTTTTAAGCGGCCAGGCAGGCATTTTTTCCGGTGGCTATGACCTGAAAGTAATGATGGAAAGCCGTGAAAAGGCCAAGGCACTTGTTGCTATAGGCTCGCGCCTGACACATCGGTTATTGTCGTTCCCTACCCCGGTTATTACGGCGTGTGGCGGACATGCTATCGCCAAAGGTGCGTTTATATTGTTGGCATCAGATTATCGTTTAGGTGTTGCTGGTGAATTTAAAATAACACTGAATGAGGTTGCAATTGGGATGACCATGCACCAAGCGGGCATAGAGTTGTGCCGTGGTCGTTTAGCGCCAGTATATTTTAATCGGGCAATGATTAATGCTGAAGCCTTTGACCCTAGTAGCGCAATAACCGCAGGATTTTTAGATGCCGTGGTAGATAACTATGATCAATTGTTACCACGGGCATTGGAACTCGCTGAGCAAATGGCTGGCTTGAATATGGAAGCTCATCATGGCACCAAGTTAAAAGCGCGTAAGTCGCAATTGGATGCTTTAGAGCAAGCAATAGAAATGGATGTAGCCGGAAAATAAAGCTCAGCTCGACAAAGAGGTCGAGTCATAGTGGATTTATTTCGAACTAAACAAGCTGAACTGTCACGGTTTGGCTTGTTGTTTAAAAGTTTAAGCTCACGTTTGCAGAGCTTAGGCACTATTTTGTGTATCTGTTGCTCAGCCGTTTTTATCGGTTCTTGCAGCAGCCTCCCTTTGGCAGTCCCCAGCGACGCCGAGATATCAAAAATATACCGAGCGCTAGCTTCTTATCCTCAAATTGACGCTGAACGTGAAACTCAAAAATTCCTGCTGATGACAGAAGACATGAAAGCGTATGTCGATACCTATGTTCCTAAGGGCAATGGTGCAGGGCAGCGTTTGGTGCAGGTATTCAAGGCGATTCATCAGCCGTCATTGGGGGTTACTTATAGTGCGGGTGCCCACTTCAATGCGCAGGAGGTGTTTGAAGCAGGGCGGGCAAACTGCTTGTCTTACTCGGCGCTTTTCATTGCGATGAGCCGGCATGTCAAATTAAAAGCAAGGTTCCAAGAAGTGGACCTGCCGCCGAGCTGGAGTCAGGGCAGCAAAGATTTGTTGCTGAGATTTCGCCATGTCAACGTGGTAATAAATCTTGGTTCGGGGCGAGAAAAGGTGGCTGATTTCCGCTTGGAGAGATTTAGTCATTTTTATCCGAGAAGAGAAATTACCGACCAGCAGGCTCTTTCCCTGCACTACAATAATTTGGCGGTTGAAGCTATTTTTGAAAAAGATTGGGAGCAAACTCTTTCAATGTTGGCGCTTGCCTTGGCGGCTGATTCTGAACGTACTATCGTTTGGAGTAATTTAGGATTGGTTTTTAAGCGTACTGGTGAGTTGGAGTTGGCCGATATTGCTTATCGGCATGCCTTGAGTTTAGATTCCCATGATTATAGTGTCATGAATAATCTCGCTCAGTTATACCGTCAGACCGGTAAACAGGAACTCTCAAAATTACTGAGTGAGAGGTCATCTCAACACCGAAACAAAAACCCATACTTTCATTATGCCAATGCCGAAGCTGACTTTCGAAACGAAGATTATCCAGCGGCAATCAAACATATAGACCGAGCATTACGGATCAAAAAACACGAAGCAAATTTTATGCGGCTAAAAGCCATAATATTACGGGCTTTGGGGCAGAAAGATAGAGCCTTAACATTGATGAAAAAGGCTTACAGTCTAGAGGAAAACAAACCAACAAAAGAGGCCATTTACAAAATGTTGGAGGACTGGAAGAGTTCGCTATAATCAAGCTAGGCCTGTATGGGGTGTTCCTAACACGCTAAGGCGCTGAAGCCGTTAAAAGAATCGTTCAAACACATTAGGGTAAAACCGTTGAAGCAAGTCGTTAGTAAGAAAAAATTTGATCAAGCGATGGCGGATCAAATAATGACCGCCACATTTCCCCTTGATCTAGAGTGTTCTATATCAAAGCGGGAACTTGATGAAAGTACTAGGTCCGCCTATGAAACCTATATCCAGTTTTATCAGCTGAACTTTGAGACCCAATTTTCAAATAAAGACATAGAATTATATTCTGGGTCAGTATTGAGTGAAGAGTATTCAATCTTTTGCCAGTATTGGCGGCCCAAAAATCCAACGGCGACGGTTGTGATATGTCACGGCTATTACGACCACATGGGTATTTATCAAAAGCTAATATCCTACTTGCTAGAGCAGGGTTTTGCGGTATTGGGCTTCGATTTACCCGGGCATGGTTTAAGCAGTGGTGCCCGCGCTGCCATTGAAAGCTTTTCGAATTACAGCGCCGGTCTCCAAGCCATCTTAGATTACAGTGCGCCGGTCTTGCTTGGTGATGTTCATGTAGTCGGGCAAAGTACTGGTTGCGCGGTAATAATGAACCACATACTGGGCGACTATCCTTTTGTCTTCTCAAAGGTAGCCTTGTTGGCACCCTTGGTAAAACCCAAGGGCTGGAACAGCGGGCAATGGTTATTTACGCTGTTAAATAAGCGAATTCAAACCATGCCTCGACGCTTTGCCGTGAACTCCCACGACCGAGAGTTTTTACGCTTCCTTGCCGAGCAGGACATACTTCAACCCAAGCAGTTATCGGTGCAATGGATTGGGGCGATGAAACAATGGATGGAGACTCTTGAGGCTCGAACTGAAGTTTCGAGTAAGCCCCTGTTAATAGTTCAGGGCACAGAAGACGGGACGGTTGATTGGGAGTTTAATCTCCCTCATATCGAAACTCACTTTACTTCGGTAAAGGTTGAATTGATTGAAGAGGGTCGACATCAATTGGTTAATGAAGCGCCTAGGTTTCGAAAAAAAGTCTTTGCCGCATTGGGGCAATATTTAAAAGCATGAAGCCAAGCCATTACCTGCTAGACCCTATAGGACTAAGACGCGTGGTCTTATAGGGTTACAAATGTGGAATTTGCGACATTTTGAACCCTGTTTTCTACGGCTGGTTGGTCTACTCTATTCTCGCGTTAATTTGAATATTCCCAAATGGCGACGACATAAATTTAGCGCTTGAAGCGTATGACTGGGCTTTGCCCAGCGACAACAATAATAATGTAACATCACTCTAAGGAACTCCCGTAATGATCGAATGGAATGAAACCCATCGCGCTGTGCAATCCATGGTTCGAGACTTTGTCGAAAAAGAAATTGTCCCGTTGATAGACGACCTGGAATACAACGGTTTACCTCCATACGACGTGTTACGTAAAATGATAAAGACCTTTGGCATGGACGAAATGGCCAAAGCTCGATTTGATAAACAAATAGCCAAAGAAGAAGCCTTGGCTCGCGGTGCTGAATTACCAGAGTCAAAGGATAGCGAGCCGAGTGATCCTGGTTTAACCATGATTCCTACCATCGAATTGAGTCGTCATGCTCAAGGTTTGGTAACGGCGATGGGTGTTTCGATGGGGCTGACCGGTGGCGCTATCATGAGCAAAGGTACCCTGGAGCAGAAAAAACGCTGGGCTTTACCATTGCTGACATTAGAGAAAGTAGGTTCGTGGGCGATTACCGAGCCCAATTCTGGCAGCGATGCTTTTGGGCAGATGAAGTCAACGGCGAAAAAAGTTGAGGGTGGATATTTACTCAAAGGTAATAAGACGTTTATTACCAATGGCCCCTATGCAGATACTATTATTTTCATCTGTAAATTAGATGAGCCCGGTGTCGAGCCGAAAGATCGTAAAGTCGTGTCGTTTATTCTCGACACAGGAATGAAAGGCTTGGTACAAAGCAAACCGTTTAAGAAGATGGGTATCGGTTCTTCGCCAACAGGTGAGTTATTTCTCGATGATGTATTTGCAGAAACCGATCGCCTTTTAGGGGGCAGCGAAACCAGCTATGGTCGCAGCGGTGCAAAAGCAACGTTTACCCAGGAGCGTGCGGGTATCGCGGCGATGGCCTTGGGTATTGTTGATCGCTCGCTTGAACTTTGCTTGGAATATGCCAAGACACGAGAGCAGTTCGGCCAGCGTATTGGTGATTTCCAGTTGATTCAATTGAAGCTTGCGAAAATGGAAGTTGCCCGAGTTAACATTCAAAATATGGTGTTTCGCTATATTGAAATGTCGACCTTAGGCCGCCCCATGTCGATGGCTGAAGCGTCGGCAATGAAGCTTTACGCAACTCAAGCGGCAATGGAAGTTACCACTGAGGCGGTGCAGGTCTTTGGCGGCAACGGTTATATGCGTGAATATAGGGTTGAGCAATTGATGCGTGATGCGAAGATCTTACAAATATATGGTGGCACCGATGAAATGCAGGTTGTCGCAATTGCGAAAGATTTATTAAAGCGAGACTAAACGAGCATTGTAGCAGGGATGTTTGGGCCTATATTTAATTAGCCTCATCCCTGTTCGAATTTTAAACGTCGGCGCAATTGTAGCGGCTGCTTAGTCGCTCGCTTGTTAGCTTCGCGTTGCTTCGAAGATTTTATCCATCTTTTCTTTTTACCCTCTCAATAGTAACTGGCCGCTCCAAACCCGGCGTTTCAAAAACGGGTATATGTTCCCCAGTTCTGAATAGACTAAAAAACCGCCCGCCACACAAAAATAAACCATACACTAGGCCTGAAGCTTACTGTTTATCGCAAGAATGGAAAATACCATCAAGTTTTATTCTCATACACTAGCCTCTCCTGTGTTTAGATTTTGTTGGGAGTTCGAGAGTTGTAGGGCTATAGTAATTTGAATGTTGGAATTATTGAGTGTTGAGTGTTGAGTGTGACTAGTTATGTCTCATTGTTGTTTCTCGTCTGAAGGCTGAAAGGTAGTGTTTAATGAGTAAAGTTGATCATCGCCGTCGAATGATGGTGGTCTTACAGTTTGTTGAAGATAATTTGGATGCTGAGCCAGAGTTGAATCACCTCGCAAGTTTGGCTTGTTATTCACCCTTTCACTTTCATCGCTTATTTTCGACTTTTGTTGGCAGCAGCATTTATGCCTATCGCAAACGTTTATTGCTTGAGCGGGCCGTTAGGCATTTGCAACACAGTAACAAAGCCTTGTTTGATATCGCTGCAAGCTGTGGTTACAGCAATCAAGCTTCATTTAATAAAGCATTCAAGCAGCAATTCTCAGCAACCCCCAGTCAAGTTCGTGAGCATAAGGTGTTACCAAAGATACTTAACCCCTTAATATTGGAGAGCTTGACGATGGATGTGAATATTGTAGAACAAGACGAAATTAATATTATCTGTGCCCGCGCTACGGGAACTTATGCGCAAGCTGCGCCGATTGCATGGCAGGCTATTATGAGCTTCGCTTATGGCAACCGGCACATGAAGCCCGAGGTGCGATCTTTCGGAGTTTCACACGATAACCCTTCAGTGACAGATGCCGGAAATATTCGCTATGATGCTGGGCTCGATCTCGACCCGAGTATTGATATTTCTGGGCACAATGAGCTGCATCGACATAGCATTCCCGCTGGCCGCTATGCGGTGTTTCATCACAAGGGTTGTTACACAACATTCCCAGAGGCTTACCATTATATTTTTCACCAGTGGTTTGCCAGTTCAGGGGAAACCTTGAGGGACGAGCCGCCGTTTGAGATTTATCGCAACCGTGATCCCCGCCGCACCAAACCAGAGAATCTACGTACCGATATCTATCTACCGCTGGCGAAGTAAAGCTTACGTGCCAGATGCGTTAACTGCCTTTATGGGGCTATTGATTACCGCTATAATTGTGGCAACTCAATATTTCTAAAGGATGTCTTCATGACCCAGTTTGACAATGTTTCAGTGATACAAGCGGGCAATACCTATTTTGACGGTAAAGTGAATAGTCGTACGGTTTTATTTGCCGATGGAACAAAAAAGACTCTGGGTTTTATGCAGCCAGGTGAGTATCAATTTGGCACGGCGCAGCGAGAGTTAATGGAAATTATTGCTGGGGATTTATTAGTGCGTCTGCCTGGCGAGGATTCGTGGGCTAAAGTGTCGAGCGGAGGGCAGTTCGAAGTCCCAGCTGACTCGCAGTTTTCGGTTCGGGTTGAAACGGTAACCGATTATTGCTGTTCTTACTTAACGGATTAGTATTAAGCAGCAGCGCTCATGTGAGGGCTGCTGCTTAATTCGTGATCGCAAAAACAATACGCGACTGATTTATGATCGCTTAAAACAATACGCGACAGCGCATTGTGCCTTCAATGCTTTTCAGCTTCTTCAGTGCGACATCACTGTATTCCGCATCCACATCAATAACGACATAACCAACCGATTCATTCGTTTGTAAGTACTGACCAAGAATGTTGATGTTGTTTTCTGAAAACACCAAGTTAATAGCAGACAAAGTACCGGGTACGTTTTTGTGCACGTGCAATAAACGGTGAACCTCGGTGTGAGCGGGTAATGCTACTTCTGGGAAGTTAACAGCCGTAATGGTTGTGCCATTATCTGAATACTTAACCAGCTTCTCAGCGACTTCCAAACCAATGTTAGCCTGGGCTTCCTGAGTCGAGCCGCCGATATGGGGCGTCAAGAGAGCGTTGTCGATACCACGTAACGGGCTGACAAATTCGTCGTCATTGCCACGTGGCTCAACAGGGAAAACGTCGATGGCGGTGCCTGCCAGCTTGCCTGACTTTAAGGCTGCGGCGAGCGCGTCGATATCAACAACGGTACCGCGTGAGGCGTTAAGCAGAATGGCTCGGTCTTTCATTTGAGCTATTTGCGCGGCGCCAAACATCATCTTGGTTTCGACGGTTTCTGGCACGTGTAAGCTGACAATATCAGATCGCTCTAATAGCTCTTCCATATTGGCAACTTGTGAAGCATTACCAAGCGGTAGTTTCGCAACCACATCAAAGAATACTACTTTCATGCCGAGGGATTCAGCGAGTACGCTAACCTGAGTACCGATTGAGCCGTAGCCAACGATGCCTAAGGTCTTACCGCGAATTTCATATGAGCCGACGGCTGATTTAATCCAGCCGCCGCGATGACAGGCTGCATTCTTCTCTGGAATACCGCGTAGCAACAATATTGCTTCAGCGATAACCAGCTCAGCAACGGAGCGAGTATTTGAGTAGGGGGCGTTAAAGACGACAATGCCTAGCTCTTCGGCGGCTTTTAAATCGACTTGGTTGGTGCCAATACAGAAACAACCCACAGAAATTAGCTTTGGCGCTGACTCAAGTACTTTGCGAGTTAGCTGGGTACGAGAACGGATGCCTACAAAGTGGGCATCGGCTAATTTAGCGATCAGCTGATCTTCAGGTAGCGCCGTTTTAATATACTCGATGTTGCTATAACCGGCTGCGGTAAGAGTATCGACCGCAGACTGGTGGACGCCCTCGAGTAGCAGGAATTTGATTTTGGTTTTTTCCAAGGATTTACTGGCCATGGTATAACTCGTTCTATTGTTGCTTGCTATGGTATCGGGCCTGTACATCAGCCCAGTTTTAAGGCGCGCTATGATAGCATACGAACCAACAGGTGCTATTTATTTGGAGTTCTAAGCTTATGGGTTACACCCTACAACTTGATGGTGATACGTTCGCCGCCACTGAAAATAACGGTTTAGGCCGTGAACTGGGCAAGATTGTTTGTGTGGGGCGCAACTATGCAGCCCATGCGGCCGAGCTTAATAACCCAATTCCTACTGAACCAATTTTATTTATGAAGCCCGCTACAGCGGCTGCCGAGATAGGGTCCTATTTTAGCATCCCCTCGGGCCGAGGCTCTTGCCATATCGAAACCGAGATAGCGGTACTGATTGGTTCTGAGTTGTGTCGAGCCAGTGAGTCACAAGCCTTGGACGCTGTGGCAGGTATTGGTATCGGCTTGGATTTGACCTTAAG
>Ga0105358_10000576_pt1 | contig 18598 bp, 11 predicted proteins | sample GOMGulsemesocosm_5_FD_83509 | JGI IMG/M metagenome (GOLD analysis project Ga0105358, IMG submission 83509) | Methane-oxidizing microbial communities from mesocosms in the Gulf of Mexico - GOM15C Gulf of Mexico | ecosystem: Environmental > Aquatic > Marine > Cold seeps | place: Gulf of Mexico... | reverse complement strand
GTCGATGCGATTAGATCTTGGAATAACGATCAAACGGGTTGGATTTTCATGATCAGATTCATCACGTAAATCAGCAACCATCGGCAGCTTTTTAGCCTGCATCTGGGCCGCTATCTGCTCGAGTACTTTGGCTCCACTTACCTGGTGTGGTAATGCGGTAATAATTACATCACCATCATGTTTATGCCAAATGGCTCGCATGCGAATACTGCCGCGGCCGGTTTCGTACATTTTTAATATGTCAGCCTTGGGCGAAATAATTTCCGCCTCGGTTGGCATATCCGGGCCCTGTATAAATTCGCACAACTCTAAAGTCGTGGCTTTAGGGTTTTCTAGCTTGTGAATCGTTGCGGTCACAAGCTCTCGTAAATTGTGAGGCAAAATATCGGTGGCCATGCCCACCGCAATACCGGTGGTGCCATTCAATAAAATATTGGGAACCCGGGCCGGCATAACCATGGGCTCTTCCATAGTGCCGTCAAAATTAGCTCGCCAATCTACCGTGCCCTGCCCAAGCTCTTCCAATAACACTTCTGAGAACTTGGTTAGCTTAGATTCGGTATAACGCATTGCCGCGAACGACTTGGGGTCATCTTGCGAACCCCAGTTACCTTGACCATCAATCAGAGGGTAGCGATAAGAGAATGGCTGAGCCATAAGCACCATGGCTTCATATACCGCCGAATCACCGTGGGGGTGATACTTACCAATAACGTCACCCACCGTACGAGCCGACTTTTTATACTTAGCCTGCGCCTTCAAACCCAGCTCGCTCATGGCGTAGACGATGCGACGCTGTACGGGTTTGAGGCCATCACCAACATTTGGCAAGGCTCGATCGAGGATTACATACATGGAGTAATCCAAATATGCCTTTTCCGTATAATCTTTCAGGGCGATGCGCTCATCCGCATCCTGGAGTCCAATCAAGTCTGACATGCCTATTCCTAGCGTTGTATATCTGCCGCTAGCTTATATCAGAAGCCAAGCGTCGCGGCAAATACACCATAATAAGTGAGTGCTTTTTGTACAAATCGAGCACTCATGAAGTTGTTGACGCCAGCTTTGCTACCTAAAGCTGGTTGACTTATAAGCCCGGCGCACGCCACTTCCCATCTTGATCAGCGTCGACATAAATGGGATTACTAAAGGCGAACGGAGGAATTTGGGGGACAATCTTGGCGAACAAGCCGTTGCGCTGACCGCTGACTTCGATGATAACGAAGGAGTCCCGGTTGAATTCAAGCGGCAACAGGTTTTCCTGCCCGGCCTGAATTGGCATCTCAAACCGCAACAGCCCATTCACATAAACCTTCAAGGTATCAATATTCATCCACGGCGCAGCATCCACCCGTAGGCTCAAGTTGGCGTTGGCAGCTTTGAGTGTTTCACCCATTTTAGCTACTTGCTCATTGGCCTGTAATTTTATATCCAACAAGGGGCCGGTGGTGCCGTAAATATTGCCCGACTTGATGGCCTTGATAAACTTGGACTCATCGAAGTTGGCCATATTGTCGTCTTCCAACGCCACCAAGGTGCGCGGCTCGAGTACTACCTCGCCGAAATGCTGCCCATGGGAATCACTGGTCGCGGTACCGACCATTTTAATTCCCTGCCTTAAAAACGAGAACCAGTCTTTACGTAGCTCTATATAAGAGTTTAAACCAACACCGGTGCCGTTAATTAACTCTATCGCATCAAAGTCGATATCTCTGATACCCGTTTTAGGGTCAGCCTCAATCAAACTCTTATTAGGCTCAGCGCTCAAAGGTTGGGTAGCATCATAGGGTTCGTCGCCTAACAAATGACTTAAATAGCCCTCATTGAATTGCTGGGAACCCTTCTCAGGCTCGACTCCAGGACTGTAAATAACACGGGGATGATTAAGGTGTAACAACGCCTCTGGAGCATCGGCTTTAATGTCCGCTATAACATCTCGCCAACGACGGTTCTCATGGGCGACCGCGCCATTACGGTAAAGGCCTTTTTTAACCGCCAAGGGGAATATATTGGCATGGCCTATCGTATTGGGCGCTATCTCGCTCGACACCAAACTCGTAACCTCGGTACCGGTAACCGTTGCTAAACGGTCACTCAAACCTAAACGGGCAATATCATCTACATAGCTATAGATAGTTTCGTGCTCAGTCGCAACCAGCACCTCGCCACCTTGGGCGACGTAACTTTTTAAGCGCTGATGCTGTGGGTAATTGTTGTCAAAGCTCGGCGCGGCGTGGGTGTGTAAATCCGCCGCAACATAACCCGGCGTCGTGAACAAACGCTTGGGGTTGGGGATATTTAAAGTGCTTTGTTTTCCAGCCTCAAGTTTCAACTCAATACTGTGGGCAGAATATTCGGGCCCTCGCGAGGCGATAACTTCATAGGCTCCTGGGGCCAAGTTTAGTGATCGAGTATCAGCGGGCGTCTGCGCCAACATGATATCGATAACCGCCGGCTTGACCTTTCCATTGGCCTCGAAACCGAAGGGCTGACGGATAAAGTCTACAGCCTGCCCCTCCAAGGGGAAAAACGACAGGCGCATGGTTTTATCGCGGGGCAAGATTAACGTCGCCACCTGACTCAGCTTAGGGGTATCAATATTGATATCTGCTTTCAGCTCGATGCTCTGCTCAAAAATATTGCTACCGCTTGCTTCGACTTGCAGTCGATAGCTTCCTTTGGGAGCCCGCAACACAAACCCACCATCCTCGCCGGTAAAGGCGTGGTTAGCCAAGCCACCGTCTTCGCGATACAAAAACACGGCAGCGTTGACCCGGCCTACATTACCACTTAATTTTGGCTCGCCAGCCCAATATTGATTAACAATGGCGGCAACATCACGCCCCGGGGCAAAGGAAATTTCTTGCTCGACGATCAAGCGATGCCCTTGGGGTAAATCTAACAACTGGGATTCCAACAGTTTGAGTATATCTAGGTAACGACCCTGTTCATCAAACACAAAGGTATCAGTAAAGGTAACCGCCGCAGCGATTGAGTCCGTCACACCCACAAAAGTTGGCAGCAGTGTTTTTTCACCTTCTGAATTTAAGCTATAGGACTGGAGCAAGCGCTGGCCATAGACCATTTGATTTTGCTCTGAATCGGGCAGGCTAACAATGATATCACTACCAACCAAACCATCGAGCTCATCCCATAAACCGGCGGGTAATGGTAAGTGTTTAAACCCAGGCGCCGGCCCCTTACCATCTAAAGATCCGGTGAAAACTTTGTTGCCTCGATTGAGGTTAACCAAGGTTAGGGTAGAGACATCAAACTCTTCATCAGTACCATTTTTTTCGAGTTCGACCTTAAGCAGTAAGCGGTTTTTGCCGTCATCAGAAAACCGATAGCTGACGCCCATCGTTACGCCAGGGTACTCAAACTGGGCCTGTATAGCCGCACTTTGTGCATCGCTGCTGGATTTGATTTTAGTAACCGCCGGAGTGGCTTTACCACTAAAGCCTAAAGTGAAATATAACTGCCCAAGACCTTCACCTGGTTTATCACAATAAGCAAAATCAGTCAGATAGCCTCCTGTTGAGGCCAGCTCACCTTCGTGATCGACATCCGACACTACAGCGCACACCACACCATTACTCAGCAACCAATCACCTTCGCCACCCCAAACCATATCGCCTGATAAAGGCGAGGGAGTAGCCGCGGTAATAGCGCCCGCTGAGTATTCAGCTGCAGAAACGGTTGCTGAAAATATTGTTGAAACGGATATAAGCCCTAAAATTAGGGGCTTAGTAATGAATCTGGCTTTCATACAACTTCTCTTTTTTTCATTATTATTTTCATACTGTCGTTAGATGCTTAAGACTTGCCACATAAATTTCGGCATATATAGAAGTAACTCCAAATCCTTGGAAACGTTGCAACTCACCGGCGCCAACTCAAATCAAGCAAGCCGCCCGAGCAAAACAGCGAATGACTGGTTTTAGTGGTTGCCATTATGGTTAGCATTGTGACACCTTAAGCAACCAACACCAAGCCATCGACCCCAATGCGCGAAAGATCCCACCCTCTGCTAAGGGTTATGCACACTAGGCTAGACGATATTATGGCGTCTCAATAAGCTGACGCTATCTAATTCATAAAATTTACTGAATGTGCATAAAAATTCACATAGTCTATGCTTGTATCTAGCAATAATTAGCTTAAAACTAACAGAAATGCAGGACCAACGTACCCCTCGGCGCCCATCAACCACTTAATGGGCAAAGCCAATACCAATACTGGAGAGAGACATGAAAGCATCGGATTTAATGGTCAAATGTCTGGAAGAAGAAGGCATCGAATACATTTTTGGTGTACCCGGCGAAGAAAACGCTGACTTCATGATGTCGTTAGAAAAATCTGACAAGATCAAATTTATTCTCACCCGCCATGAACAAGGCGCGGCTTTTATGGCCGAGATTTACGGTCGTCTAACGGGTAACCCCGCAGGCTGCCTAGGTACATTGGGCCCTGGTGCGACCAACCTTATCACCGGTGTTGCAGATTCCAATATGGATCGAGCCCCCATGCTCGTCCTTACCGGCCAAGCCGCAACTAACCGTTTGCATAAAGAGTCTCATCAGGTGATGGACGTAGTCGGTATGTTCGCCCCAGTAACAAAGTGGGCAACAACCATATGGCACCCAGAGAACATTCCAGAGATTGTTCGTAAAGCGGTTCGTTTAGCGCGCACTGAAAAACCAGGCGCAGTCCACATTGAACTACCCGAAGATATCGCCAAACTACCGGTCGACAAAGTGCCGATGAAAGTGCGTAAAGCTCGTCGCCCAGTGCCCGCCGATAAAATTATGGACCAAGCTTTTGAGCAATTGATGAAAGCCAAGCGCCCGGTAATCATTGCGGGTAACGGCTGCATCCGCACTCGGGCATCGGCCCAGTTACGTTTGCTTTGTGAAAAAACTGGCATCGGTGTTATCAGTACCTTTATGGCTAAAGGTTGTGTTGATATGGACGAGCCCTATTGCTTGTACACTATCGGCTTGGGCTCAAAAGATATCCCAGCATGCGCCTTAGATGCAGCAGACTTGGTCATCACCCTTGGCTACGACATGGTCGAATACCACCCCAAGCTTTGGAATCCGAGCAACGACAAGAAAATTATGCACATCGATTTCTTATCCGCTGAGATCGATGAAAATTATCACCCAGAGATTGAGGTCGTTGGCGACCTTGCTCACGCCCTATGGATGCTTAACGAGCGCGTTGATGCCCACGGACCGAAAAATCTCGACTACGACCTCAGCCAACAAGCCGCGGTTCGTCGCGATATGAGCACCGAGCTTGCAGTGCATAAAGACGATATGACCGAGGGATCTATTCGACCTCAAAAAGCACTCTGGGACGCACGCCAGGTTATGGGCCCGCATGATATTGCCCTCAGCGATGTTGGTGCCCACAAAATGTGGATCGCCAGACACTTTCAGTGCCACGAACCAAACACCTGCTTGATTCCTAACGGTTTTTGCTCGATGGGCTTTGCTCTGCCAGGCGCTATCGCGGCATCACTGGTAAGCCCCGACAAAAATATATTAGCAATTTCTGGCGATGCCGGCTTCATGATGAACATGCAAGAAATGGAAACCGCACGCCGCTTAAATTGCAATATGACGGTGATGATCTGGGAAGATGGCGGCTACGGCTTGATCAAGTGGAAGCAAAGCAATGAGTTCGGCAAACATACCGATTTAGATTTTGGTAACCCAGACTGGGTGCCTATGGCTGAATCATTTGGTTGGCATGCACAGCGTGTAGAGCGATCTCAAGATTTACAACAAGCCTTAACCGACGCTTTTAACACCCCTGGACCAAGCCTTGTTGTTATCCCGATTGACTATAGCGAGAACAACAAACTCACAGAACGTCTTGGCGAGCTAACCTGCTCAATCTAAGACAGAGATGTAATTAAGCTCCGAAGGGCTGTCAGTTTGACGGCCCTTTTTTTATTTCGAATTCCACGTCATATACTCTCAGACGCCAACCTTAACCGGTGTACAACAATACAACTGTGGCGCTACCAAACATCAGGTCTAATCAATAAAACCGCAATTTTATTCTAGCAATACATTTTGGCTTCGATCTATACTAAGCCTGCAGCATGTAAAAAAGAAAACTGAGCAAACCTAAGAGTGTCGATGGCGTGAAACCCCAAGCAAACCAATTCAAATACATAAAAAGCCGGCACATCGATAACCTCGTGGTGTTACAGGCACAGATGCATGACTTTTGTTACGGTAAGCACTCCCATGAAGAATACTCTTTTGGTGTGACTCTCGCCGGCCGGCAAGACTTTTATGCCTCGGGGGCTTTTCATCGCAGCCATCCTGGTAACGTCATTATTTTCAACCCTGGCGAAGTTCATGACGGCCATTCTGGCTTAGATGATGCTTTACACTACAAGATGCTTTATGTTCACCCGCAACAACTACAGCCATTGCTAAGTATTGCTGGAATAAAGCAGAGTCACGACTTTCAAATTTCCGACAGCATGATCGACGACCCGACACTACGCCAACACATGCTCAACATCACCTCGCTCATAGAAAGTAAGACCAACGACAAATTACAGCAAGAGTGTGAGCTATACCAAATGGCCTTGCGCATAGCGCAGCGCTATGGGAGGAATCTAGCTGAAAAGAAAGACCGCAAGGTTGACCGGCTGTTACTTAAAGCTCGAGATTTTATGCATGAAAATCTAAATTCAGAAATTAGCTTAGATGAAATAAGTTTGCAGGCCAATCTTTCGAAGTACCATTTTTTGCGAATTTTCCGCGAGCAATTTGGAACGACTCCACATCAGTATATTCTCAACCTAAAGATCAACCGTGTCCGTGAAGATCTCGAAGCAGGACGCTCCTTAGATGATTCCGTATTTCAGTACGGCTTTAGTGACCTGAGCCATCTAAACCGACGCTTTAAACCAATTTACGGTATGACACCAAGACAATACCAGAAACATTTTCTTAGCCCGTAGATCACATTACGTAACGCTTCAGAAAAACACCTACCTCCCTCTAAAACTTTCAAGCATGGTAATCACTATGGTAGAGATACTCGCCTACGCGTTCGGTATTATGTACACCCCTGGCCCCGTAAACTTGTTGAGCCTAAACGCTGGCATTAACGGCCAAAAACGCTCCGCCGTATACTTCTGCCTCGGAGTTTCTTGTGCGATGCTGCTGTTATTTCTCATATTTTCTTATGGTGGGTCATGGTTGCTTAACGCTCATTACCAATGGATTATCAGCTTGTGTGGAACATGCTATATTTTCTACCTTGCGCTAAAAATCGCCAAGGCTGGTATGGGGCCAGAGAGGAATAACGCCAAGCAAGTGGCTCTAAAAAAAAATAAAGGCAACGATCAGGAATTGAATTTCAAATCTGGATTATTACTACAACTGCTAAATCCTAAATCTTTTATCGTCATCCTTCCCATTGCTACCATACAATTTCCAGCGGCCGAAATTACTGGCGCTTACATACTACTTTGGTCACTATTACTATCAGCCTTAGCTTTCGGAGCGCCTAATTGTTATATGTTAATCGGGTCTCGCCTCGGAGGACTGGTACACGATCCTCGCTATTTTCGGTGGCTCAACTCATCTATGGCTTTGTTACTATTTTATGTTGCCACTGACATAGCTTACCACCACGTATACTTGACATGGCCAACAGAGCTGTCAATTTCTTGAGGACCCTTTAACTATATTGATACACACAAAAAATTAACCACTTACAAAAACAAGATTAGCCAATAAAGCAATATTAGGCACCCCAATCATCCTCCCCGATCAAGACTTGATAGTCTTGACACTTAACACACGTGTCTTCAAGCCATAAAGAGAATTTACTCAGGCAGCAGCATTTTGCTTTTCGGTCTCTTTAGCTTTAGGGAACCTCTGACAAGGCATTTTTCAAAAATACAAATTAAAACTAATGAAAACACATCGACAAAAATCAAGAAAAGTTAAAACTAAAGTACCGTTACTGCTCTTGAATTTGACGCTCTTTATACCGTGACCTAGGGTAAATAAATACTAATTAAAATAGGTCAGCAAGATGAAACTTAGCATCCAGAAAAAATTGTTCTTAGGTTTTGGTTTAGTGCTGACAATAGCGCTTGTTACCGCGGCAAACACATTAATTCAGGTTGCTGATATAAAGGCTACAGAAGAGCATCTTGCCCACACTAATCAGCCTTCAGTCGTAGCCAGCATGAACATTAGCGATGGCTTGAATACAACCCTAGCAGGGCTTCGAGGCTATATGATACTCGGGGCCTCCTCTAGACAATCTATGATATTTAAAAAAGTCAGACGTGATGGCATAAAAATTATGGACCATAGTATTGACGAGTTAACAAAACACTCGAAATCATGGATACACCAAGAAGACATATTACTATTAGAATCCATTCGTAAAGATGTTGGCCAGCTGAAAATAGCTCAAAATGAAATTGAAGCCATAGCTTTTAAACCTGAAAACATTGAATCCATAAAAATTCTCTTCGATGAAGCTGCCCCAGAGGCTGCTAAAATTATCGCCGATCTAAGCAGTATGATTGATAAGGAAACTCATCTTCCATCCACGCCCGAAAGAAAAATATTACTAAAAACATTGGCTGATAGTAGAGGCTCTTTCGCCTTAGGCTTAGCCAGCATTCGAGCCTACTTGCTGTCTGGCGACAAAACGTTCAAACGTAACACTGAGAAAAAGTGGGAAATCAACACTCTTAATTTTGAGAATCAATCAAAGAAAAGTTATTTATTCAGCTCCAGTCAAAGCGTTAACTGGATCAGCTATAAAAAATCAAGGGAAACTTTTTCATCACTCCCTAAAAAAATGTTCGATTCTCGATCGAGTCTAGACTGGAATAAGGCAAATCACTGGCTGGAAACAAAAGCAGCCCCATTAGCAAAATCTATTCAAGAGGCCCTAGAGAAACTACACAAATCAGAAAACGCCACCATGCTTGAAATGAACCAGCACCTTTCCGATAGCATTAGTTTCTTACTTAATGCCATGATAGTAGGCAGTCTTTTCGCCATCATTTCCAGCGTGATAATCGCACTCTACATCAGTCGAATAATTACTCGGCCTTTAGGTCTTGTAGTTGATCGCTCCAACGAAATAGCAGCAGGCAACTTGTCAGGAAAAGAACTTAAGATCAGTAATCACGACGAGCTTGGAGAGCTGGGAAATGCGAGCAACAAAATGCAAACGAATTTACGCCGGCTTATATCAGATGTATCAAAAAGCACGGAATTATTAGCTACGGTCTCTAACAAATTAATCCAATGCTCTTCAAGCACCTCGAATGTTATGGAAAACCAACAACGGATAACAGAACAGGTGGCAACCGCAATGGAAGAAATGTCTTGCACCGTGACTGAAGTTGCTAAAAATTCCAAAGATACCGCCACCGCCACAAAACAAGCTGATACTGAAGCGAGCAATAGTCGAGTCATTGTTGCTGACAACATGAAAAACACAAACTCCTTAGCTCAACGAATTAACGATGCAGCTAAGACAATGTCCTCTTTAGAACAAGATACCAAGGGCGTTGATGAAATTGTGCAAGTCATTAGTTCTATTGCGGAGCAAACAAATTTACTTGCCTTAAACGCCGCGATAGAAGCCGCTCGCGCTGGCGAGCAGGGTAAAGGTTTTGCCGTAGTGGCGGACGAAGTTCGAGTTCTTGCTGGTCGTACTCAAAAATCAACCGGAGAGATTAGGACATTATTGGATAAATTAAAATCCGGTACAGTGCTGGCCGTAGCAGCAATGAAACAAGGAAATGAGCAAACCCAAGCTACGGTAGAAAGCACCCAGAAGACCTCTACGTCACTTGACTCAATTACTGAAGCGGTAGCAGCCATCAATAAAATGAGCTCACAAATAGCCGCCGCAGCAGATGAGCAAATCACTGTGACCAGCGAAATGAATAATAATATTTTACAAATTCGTAACGACACTCGCAATGCGACGCAGAACACCCGCCGGACCGACGAACTAGCCCAAGTTGTGAGCCAACATTCAGCCAGTCTACATTCATTAATCAAAGAATTTTATATGGGTTAGCTCTAGTGTTAATCTTTTACTCAGACTACGAACCAGCCTTAATTCAGAGAAGTATAACCACGTGCCAACAAACAGATTAATATGGAGCTGGGGTTTTTTGGAGATTTTGGCGCATCAGCTAACGCACTGATTTCGGCCGAATCATCGATATTGGACATGACAGCAATTAGCGGCTTGAACGCATTGCCCATATAAACAATAAACTAGAAATTTTCACACAAAAGATGAAATAACAAAACGCTAACACCATTTATTTCATCAAAAAAAACACCCTCATTTTTATAAGGAATAAATCACATAAAAACAAAAAAAATAACTCTACAATTGTAAATAGATCTTAAAAACAAGTTCTGTTAGAACTAAAATACTGCTGCTCGATGTAAATTTGACGACTTTAATTCGGTGTCCTAAGGTAAATAAATACCACGTCTAAAAGGACAAGAAGATGAATATCAGCATACAGAAAAAGTTGATGCTAGGTTTCGGCTTGGTTTTAACAATAATGATCGCCACCGCCATTAACACCTTAATTCAAATTGCTGATATAAAAGCTACCGAAGAGCATCTAGCCCATACCAACCAGCCCTCTGTTGTCGCAAGCATGTACATTAGTGATGGATTAAATACGACCTTAGCTGGCCTTCGTGGCTATATGATACTTGGCTCCTCAGAAGACCAGGCGAAAATCTTTAAAAAAGTTAGAGGTGATGGCATAAAAACTATGGATCACAGCATTAAGGAACTGACAAAACACTCAAAAGCATGGATTCACAAGGAAGACATACTGTTATTAGAATCTATGCGTAAAGACATTGAGCAGTTGAAAATTGCGCAGAATGAAATTGAAGCCATCGCTTTTAGCCCTGAAAATGTTGAGTCTATTCAGATTCTTTTTGATGAAGCCGCTCCAGAGGCGGCAAAAATCGTAGCCGCATTAAGCAACATAATTGATAAAGAAACCCTACTGCCTTCCACCCCTGCAAGAAAAAAACTATTAAAAACTCTGGCGGACAGCAGAGGCTCGTTCGCCTTGGGTTTAGCCAGTATCCGAGCCTATCTCTTATCGGGAGATGAGTCATTCAGACTCAACTTTGAAGAAAAATGGAAAACTAACACTCTCAACTTTGAACAACTATCAAAGCAAAGTAATTTATTTAGTGCAAGTCAACGTAGCGACTGGAATAGCTACAAAAAATCTAGGGCGGTTTTCTCCTCGCTCCCCCAAAAAATGTTTAACTCGCGCTCAAGCGCCGACTGGAATAAAGCAAACTATTGGCTGGGAACAAAAGCTGCACCACTGGCTAAATCAATCCAAAAAACATTAGAGAAGCTGCATAAATCTGAAAATGCAACCATGCTAGAAATGAACGAACACCTTTCAGATAGTATTAGTTTTTTACTCAAGGCCATGATAGCGGGCACTATTTTCGCCACTATCTCAGGATTTTTCATAGCTTCTTATATCAGCAGGATTATTACACGACCTCTGAGCATGGTGGTCGACCGCGCAAATGAAATCGCCGAAGGTAACCTTGCTGGCGAAGATCTTAACATCACAAATAAGGATGAACTTGGCGAGCTAGGCCTAGCCAGCAATAAAATGCAAAATAATTTACGAAAACTAATTTCAGATGTATCCAAAAGCACAACGCTATTAGGTTCCGCATCAAAAGATTTAATCGACTGTTCTTCAGATACTTCCAGTGTCATGGACAATCAACAAAAAATTACGGAGCAGGTAGCTACCGCGATGGAAGAAATGTCCAGCACTGTAGTTGAAGTCGCCAAAAACTCTAAAGATACAGCAATTGCCACCATGCAAGCCGACAGTGAAGCGAGCAAAAGCAAAATCATTGTAGCCGAGAACATGCAAAATATTTACGACTTGGCCCAGCGAATCGAAGACGCGGCCAAGACAATGGCAGACCTAGAGCAAGATACTAAAGGAGTTGATGAAATAGTGCAGGTCATTAGTTCTATTGCAGAACAAACCAACTTACTCGCCTTAAACGCGGCGATAGAAGCTGCCCGTGCTGGCGAGCAAGGTAAAGGCTTTGCCGTGGTGGCCGATGAAGTTCGAGTTCTAGCGGGAAGAACACAAGATTCAACAGAAGAAATCCGGGCGCTATTGGACAAACTTAAAACTGGTACGCTGCTAGCGGTAGCAGCAATGAAACAGGGCAATGAACAAACCCAAGCGACTGTAAATAGCACCAAACAGACATCGACCTCGCTCGACACCATTACCGAAGCGGTAACGTCCATCAACCAAATGAGTACACAAATAGCATCGGCGGTAGATGAGCAAATTATAGCAAGCAATGAAATCAATGATAATATTTTACAGATTCGCAACGACACTCGTAATGCAACGGAAAATACCCGCCGCACCGACGACCTAGCTCAAGCGGTTAGCCGACACTCCGACAGCCTAAATTCATCGATCAAAGAATTTAATATGGGCTAGCACTAAACTCAGGCTTTACTCGGACTAAGAATTTTATTCGAGTAATGTATAACCACGCTTTAACAAACAGTTAATGACTGGATTGATCCCAGCATGCGAAACCGGACCTGGCGCTTGAACTAAAGTAGGCGCCTCAATAACTGTTTCGGTTTTGGGCTCTGTATTGCGAGCGGCTTTTGGCTCGATATCGAAAGCTGCAATTGGCGAGCTATTTTTGATTGAGTCCCGGCAGGACTTTAAGTCTTGGGTATAACGAATCATGTCGACTTTTTTGAGATCTATCATGACTTTGTTATCCGTTCCCACCACCGTTGCACAAGCTGCCGTCATCAGGCATTGGCTGAGCAGTAGCATTTTTTGGCTGGTCTTAATAAAATTCAACGGTCATCCTATTATTACAAAATCAATCTTTAGGGGCTTGCTGGCACTGCCAACAGACCTCGAAACTCGATGCGTTACTTTCTCCACAGCCTTTACAGCTCCAGTCTTCACCGCTAACGTTATCAGTGCTTAGCTCGTCACGTACAAAGCTCATTGCTTCGTCAAACTTACTGTCATCAAGAACCCACAACTCTGGCCACGCCTCAAGAGATGGAACCTCGCCAACACCTCCCGATAAATATTCATTTTTGATAACCGTCTCAATACCATGATTTTCTACGATATTTTTTAAGTTATTTAATAGAAATAGATTTTCTTCGGTATGCAGTAATTTCATAGGCTCACCCTTTAGGTTAAGACCAGCCTAGCAACTTCTTAAAGAATACTCTATTGATTTTTAGGCAATAAAAAAGGCTCCGAAGAGCCTTTTTTATTTAAACGCTTTTATCTTGCAATTAGGCTTTAGGGCCAGCTGCTTCGATGTCTGCGCTTACGGCAAAGTTTTGAATGTTCTTCGCAAACAAGCCGGCCAGTTTAGAAGCCGAATCATCGTAAGCGGCTTGATCAGCCCAAGCGCCACGAGGATTTAAGTAAGACTTATCAACACCAGCAACCGCAACAGGGATATCTAGGTTCATAGTCTCTAGGTGTTCGGTTTCAGCATTTTCCAAAGAACCGTTCTGAATCGCCGCAACAACTGCACGAGTCACAGGAATTGGGAAGCGAGAACCTGTGCCATTAGCACCGCCAGCACCACCAGTCCAACCGGTGTTAACCAGGTAAACTCGAGAATCAAATTCTTCGATACGCTTCATCAACAACTCAGCATATTCACGCGCCGGACGCGGCATGAAAGGCGCACCGAAACAGGTGGAGAATGCTGGGTGAATACCGGCCTCAGCACCTAACTCGGTAGAGCCAACACGAGCGGTGTAACCAGACAAGAAGTGATAAGCGGCGGCTTCTTTGCTCAAGATAGAAACTGGAGGAATAACACCAGAAACATCACACGTTAAGAAAATAACATTTTTAGGCTCACCGGCACGGTTCTCTAAAACGCGCATTTCAACGTGCTCTAAAGGATAAGAACAACGGCCGTTTTCGCTTAATGTGGTATCGCAGTAATCCGCAACTCGCTCTTCGTCATGAACAACGTTTTCAACGATAGCGCCAAAGCGGATGGCATCCCAAATAACAGGCTCATTTTTCTGGCTCAAGTCGATGGTCTTGGCGTAACAACCGCCTTCCATATTGAACACAGCATCTTTGGCCCAACCGTGTTCGTCATCACCGATCAAGTAACGTTCTGGATCTGCTGACAAGGTAGTTTTACCGGTACCGGACAAGCCGAAGAACAAACATGTGTCGCCGTCTTTACCAACGTTTGCCGAGCAATGCATAGGCATTACGTCTTTCTCAGGCAGCAAGAAGTTCTGAACCGCAAACATCGACTTCTTCATTTCACCGGCGTACTTAGCGCCCGCTAGCAATACTTTGCGCTGGGCAAAGTTAACAATTACCGCAACATCAGAGTTAACGCCATCACGTGCTGGCTCACAAACAAAGTTAGCCGCGTGAAGAATTTGCCACTCTTCTTTCGATTTTGGGTTGTAATTTTCGGCGCGGATAAACATATTGCGGCCGAATAGATTGTGCCAAGCAGTCTCGGTAGTGACGCTAACAGGCAAATAGTGATTTGGATCTTCGGCTACATGCAAGTGAGATACGAATGAATCAACACCTGTCACGTACTCTTCAACTCGGTTCCACAAAGCATCAAATATTTCAGTCGAGATAGGACGGTTTACAGCGCCCCAATCGATACTATCTGCTGTAGAAGGCTCTTCTACAGTGTAACGATCAGCTGGCGAGCGACCGGTGCGAGCACCAGTTTCAGCAGTAAATGCGCCATTGGCGGCTAATTTACCTTCGCCACGAGCAAGTGCCTGCTCGATTAGCTCAACTGAGCTTAGATCAGTGAAGACGGTCGGTGAATCGTCGATCTGTGTCATTAGGTGTAGTCCTGTAAGCTATTGGCCTTGGTAACCCAGCCCTTATCTTTGTAAGGATCGAAGTAAACCTAAGCGGTCTATAATAAAAAATCGGTAGCCCCCGGCTTCAACCAGCCAAGGGTCGTAAATATAGGCGCGCCATTATGCCAGAAAACCCAATGAGATTCGATCTTATCCTAAGCTTTTTCTATCATTAGATGACCTAGTCACCTCTTTGACGCCTCAAGAGGGGCAGAAATAGCGTAAAGCTAGTGCTCGCAAGGGTTTTAGTGGGTCGTTTCACCACCGGCAGAGAACATTTCAGCAACCTGCTGAGGACCAAATTGATATTTTTGACCGCAGAAATGACAGTCCATAACAATCAAGTCTTGTTCCGATAAAATTCTCTCCAACTCTTCTAAACCCAAAGATTCTAAAGTACCTACACACCGCTCCTCGGAACACGAGCACGCAAATCTGACTGCTTGAGCGTCAAACAAGCGAACTTCCTCTTCGTGAAACAAACGATGCAGTACGATTTCGTGACTTAAACTCAAAAGTTCTTCGTCTTTGATCGTGTCCGCTAGGGCCTCAATAGTCCGCCAATGCTCCTTGTTCGCCTCGGCATCCGCCAATTGTTGGGGCATAGCCTGGAGCATAATGCCGGTCGCTTTTTCGGCATCAACGGCGAACCAAAAGCGCGTCGGCAGCTGCTCTGATTGAGCAAAATAATCCTCCAAGCAGCCCGCTAGGCTAGATCTTTCTAGTGGGGCGATACCCTGGTAGCGTTCGCCCTTCTCCGGCTGAATAATAATCGCCAACAAGCCTTTATCACCGAGCAAACTTGAAAACACTTGCTCATCCAATGCTTGAACCGCACCGGCATCTGGTACCTGGGCCACAGCTCGCAAGCCCTGATGATTATTCGACTCAGCCATAATCATTGGCATTGGCCCCTCTCCCCGCGCCTGCAGGGTCACGGTACCTTCGAACTTCAAAGTACCGGCAAGCAAAGAAACCGCGGCCATAAACTCACCCAACAGCTGCATCACCGATTCCGGCAATGCAGTCTCAGCCTCGGCATTATTAGTCCGGACCTGCTGATATGAATCAGCCAAGGTAATAATTTCACCGCGTATATCGGCGCGCTCAAAAAGAAAACGCTGGGTACTATCGTCTGAGGTCAAGGTTGGGGATGACATGATTCAACTCGCTGGTAAGGTTTAGCTGCCTGCTAATATGGGGGCTATTTACGCGGCATCAAGGGGGACACGCATACTCGGTGACGATAGGACTTAATTTTTAACTCGACCGAACTCATAGCGGGGGTGATTTGAACGAGATGCCGCGCAGTTTAGGAGGTTTAGGATATTAAAGCGAAGCCTCTAAAACCGGCGATAGCTGATCCACCGGCTATCGCCCAAGCCTTGATTGGCAAAACGGGCTAGCAAAAGCTCGAGACTACAGCTCAAGCCGCTAAGCCAACCTCATAAACTCGTAAGCGCTTATTTCTGCGCCAAGGGCTCCTCAACCAGATCGCCAACCACAGCGCCTGGCTCAGGCTCAATATTTAAATCTTCTGAATACGGCTTAGTCACTCGATAACGAGCGAGCGTTTCTGCACTAGACGCCTCGGCGTCTTCGCGATTAAGCACAATTTTATAGCCATCTTCATCGGCCAAGGTCAGGAAGTCTTTCTTGTTATTACGCACCTGCTCTACGAATGATTGAAAGTCTTTGATCGGCTCACCGTTTACGGTTTCAAGGATCCAGTTTTTCCAATCGTGATAACCCAAGTTTACATCCGCAGGCAAGACTTTAAGGGCTACGATTAGCTCGGTTTTTTCTGGCAAACGCCACTGGCCCCTCGCGCTTAAAAAATCTACCGGCGCCTTGCTGTGCCAACTGCTACCCCAGCGTTTTATCAAATTCATGTTCAAGGGTACAAATACCACGCCGCCGTAAATAAAATAACTCGGCGGCTGACCAAAACGTTCGGCCTGCACAATGCTGTAATTTCTACTTGAAGCTTTGGCCTTTAACACCAGGTTTTTCTTTTTGCCGTCGCGGCTAATTTTTACCTTGATATCATCACCAACGTGATACTGATCCAAGGCATATTTCAAATTAGTACGTTGATTTTTACGGAACTCAATGGAGCGATCTTCGGCAATATTGTAGTCATCAATTGCCATCAATACGTCGCCGGGCAGCAAGTTGCCATCGGATATGCTGCCATCAAAAACTTTCACAATCAGGGCGCCGTTCTCGTCAGCCGCTAATTTATTAGCGGCGCGCATCGCGGGGCTGTCGAGATCCTGAGTACGCACACCAAGATTTACAAAACCTTGGCGCTCATTATCTTCAGCATCTTTAAGGATGTGTTTCACCACTGATGGAGGAACAAAATAGCCTAGATTCTCAGCCCGTGAGCCGGTATTGGCTTGCATAACCACCCCCACGATTTTACTGCCCGCAATGACTGGCCCGCCACTATTGCCTGGGTTAATTGCGGCATCGATTTGTCCGGCCAATAAATACCCTCCGGCATGGGCGTAAAATTGATGCTCAACTCGCGACAAAACGCCCTGGGTAATACTTAAAGTATTACCACCAAAGGGATAACCAAATACCGAAACTTTTTCGAGTGGCTCGGGTAATTTCCCGACCTTCAAAGGCGTGATTTTTTCAAAAAAACTTTCGTCCTGCACCTTAACAATCGCAAGGTCAGCCTCATGGGAAACAAAATCAACATAGGCCAGGTACTTTTTAGGTTCACCATTTTTTTGAACTTGAAGATAACTGGCGTTCGCAACAACATGGGCATTGGTTAAAATTCTATTGCCATCGATAACCGCACCAGAGCCACTGCCCTGCTGTGGGTTCAACAAACGCCACGGAGTAAAGTAATCGGGCGGTGTAGTTGTACTGTAAATTTTAATGACCGCATTTTTAACTTTTTGGTAGTTCTTGCCTTGTTGCGCTTGAGTCATAGTCGAACACAGCAATAGGCTCATCACCACTGCAGCATTCACTAGGTTCAACCACTTTGATTTACAAACTGTCATCCATTCAACCCTATTGATCATTAATTACTGTTAGCTGTAGAAGCTGTTACCTGTAGAGAGTGCTATTCCTAGAAACCGCTACCTATAAAGAGTATCTATTTCGACAGCTAATTAAACTTTAGTTCCAACTCATCAACAAACTAAGATACATTCAGCGTAGTCAACTATCGCCATGGCACCTATAAAAACCACAGCAAAGCTCAAACCGAGCCCATGCTACCAATATAGCAAACCTTCCACGCCTTAGTAATCTGCATCTTTAAAGCGATGTATCTGGCGCCGCTGCTTTTTATTCGGCCGAGTCTCCGGGCTCGGATCAAGGCCCCTAATAATCTTGCGTTGCTGGGCAGCTTTTTCTCGCGCCTCAATGCTTTCTGGGGTTTCTCGATACAAGGCCTCAGCAACAGGTGCCGGACCACGGCGCTCAGAAAGCCCTACAACCTCGATGACCTTTTCATCCAAGCTCTGGCGAATTATTAATAACTGCCCAACTGATATTTCTTTGCTGGGCTTCACCTTTTTTCCATCGGCGTGTACTTTTCCACCCTCAATAGCAGCTTTCGATAAGCCGCGAGTTTTAAAAAACCGAGCTG
>Ga0105358_10000573_pt1 | contig 18609 bp, 10 predicted proteins | sample GOMGulsemesocosm_5_FD_83509 | JGI IMG/M metagenome (GOLD analysis project Ga0105358, IMG submission 83509) | Methane-oxidizing microbial communities from mesocosms in the Gulf of Mexico - GOM15C Gulf of Mexico | ecosystem: Environmental > Aquatic > Marine > Cold seeps | place: Gulf of Mexico... | reverse complement strand
GCACCCGAGTTGTAGTTGAAAAACCTCTGGGTTATAGCCAAGAAACGGCCGAAGCGATTAATGGTGACATCGCTCAATATTTTGATGAGGAGTGTGTTTACCGTATCGACCACTATTTGGGTAAAGAAACGGTACAAAATTTAATAGCACTTCGGTTTGCCAACCAAATATTCGCACAGCTGTGGGACAATAAATCAATTGACCATGTGCAAATCAGTATTTCCGAAACAGTCGGTCTCGAGGGCCGTGTCGGTTTTTACGATGAGGTTGGTGCCTTACGAGATATGGTGCAAAATCATATTTTACAGTTGTTGTGCTTGGTCGCCATGGAGCCTCCTCATAAATTAAACGCGAGCAGTATTCGCTCAGAAAAAATTAAGGTACTTGAAGCTTTACGCCCTATCAAAGCTGAAGATATCGAAAAGTATACGGTTAGAGGTCAATACGTCGCCGGCGAACTCGGTGGCAGTATGGTGCCTGGTTATCTTGAAGAGCTAAATGCGGGAAGTGAAACCGAAACTTTTGTGGCTGTTAAAGCTTATATTGATAACTGGCGTTGGTCCGAAGTGCCTTTTTACCTAAGAACGGGAAAGCGACTTAAAGAACGTTGTGCTGAAATCGTAATTCAATATAAAAATATTCCCCATCGCGTTTACGATGAGGGAGCCGGTAAAATCGAACCAAACCGTTTAGTGATCCGTCTTCAGGAAGAAGAGCTGATTCAATTGACCATGATGTCAAAAGACATGCAGTCCTTGGATGTGCAGTTAGAGCCTGTCACATTAAACTTAAACTTCTCTGATACCTATTCAAAGCCCCATAGCGATGCCTATATGCGCTTGCTGATGGACGCCGTAGAGGGAAATCCTGCTTTGTTTATTCACCGCGACGAAGTGCGAAATGCCTGGCGCTGGGTTGATCCAATAGTCAATGCTTGGCGCGATAAGGAAGTTAGCCCTAAATTGTATCGAGCGGGTAGCTGGGGGCCAGAAGCGGCTAAAGATCTTATCGAAAAAGATGATCGCCAATGGTTTAACTCTGGCGAGTCAATCGGGAGTTAAGATCGGTGATAATAGAGCATTTTTTTTCATGCAAAGAGGATTTGAACAAGGCTTTGCAGGACGACGTAGTGGCCACCTTAAAGTCTGCTCTCAAGGATAAGCTTCGAGCATGCATTGCGCTTTCTGGTGGGAGTAGCCCTAAAGAACTGTATAACAGCTTATCCTCATTGGATCTTGATTGGGGCAGTGTTGACGTTGCTTTAGTCGATGAGCGCTGGGTTGGTATTGAGCATGCCGCCAGTAATGAAGCTTTTATTCGTAATAATTTGATTAAAAATAAAGCGTCGACGGCGAACTTAGTATCGATGAAGACGGCTGATCATACTGCCCAGCTGGGGCTGCGAGAGGTTGAACGTCGCTACGAAGAATTAACGTTACCGTTTGATTTTACTATTTTAGGAATGGGCGGCGATGGTCACACAGCGTCGTTGTTTCCTGCGGCTAAAGGCTTAAGCGAAGCTCTTAGTGAAGATTGCTTGATCGCGGCGATTGAAGCAAAAAAAAGTGCCGTCACTGGCACTAATGTTGAAAGAATAAGCCTGAGCTTGAAGGGAATATTTCATAGCAAAAAAGTTGTTCTATTGATTTCTGGCCAAGAAAAACTGAACGTTTACCAGTTGGCTAAAACAAATACAGATGAAACCAAAATGCCGGTATCAGCAGTTTTAAATCAAAGTAAAACTGATATACACGTATATTGGGCACCATAACTATTTAGGAAAAGTAATGTCCCAGATCGAAAAAATAATGACGACTAGCCCAGTAATTCCGGTAATTGTAATCGATAATATCGAAGATGCTGTGCCGATGGCGAAGGCTTTGGTTGCTGGCGGATTAAAAGTGTTAGAGGTCACTCTACGGACTCAGTTAGGTTTAGAGGCTATTCGTCAAATTAAATCTGAAGTGCCTGATGCTATCGTTGGTGCTGGTACAGTAGTGAGCCCTGATGATGCTGTAAATGCAGCAAACGCTGGTGCCGAGTTCCTGGTGAGCCCTGGGCATACCGACGAGCTCGTAGACATGGCTTTGGCCTTAAATGTGCCAATTTTACCGGGCGTAGCAACGGCAAGTGAAGCCATGAAAATGCTGAGTAAGGGCATTCGCCATTTAAAGTTTTTCCCTGCGGAAGCTATCGGTGGCTTGGCAGTTCTAAAATCAATTGCGGGCCCTTTGCCTCAATTACGATTTTGCCCGACCGGCGGAATTAATTTAGAAAAGGCGCCGTCTTACTTAGCACAAGATAATATATTGTGTGTTGGCGGGTCTTGGATGTTGGACAAAAAGATCATTGCCAATAAAGACTGGGCGGCTTTGGAAGCGTTAGCCTATGAGGCGACTATGCTGGGAGAGGGCTCTTTGAGCATAAGCTAATTCTTTCTAAGCCCCCAAAGAACCATCCTCTTTGGGGCACTTCTTTATAATATGGTTTTGGTGCTGTCTAAACTGTTCTTTAAGCGTTTTAAGCGCTGATCAATATGCGGCCCCAAATTAAGCGCTAGCCCCGTCGCTAAGATATCAATAATAGTTAGAATTACGATTCTTACTGTCATCGGAATATAAATCGTGGTGTCTTCGAGCTCGTTACCCGACGGAATGGTGATATCGGCTTTATCGGAAAGCGGTGAATTTGGTTGAGTGATGGCTATTATTTTAGCGGAGCTTTGCTTGGCAATCGCCGCTGCTTCTACCATGGCCTGGGTTCGGCCGGTAAAGGAAAAAATAAGAATCACAGTATCTTGATCAGCCCCCGCTGCTGACATTCTGTGCATTAAAGTGTCTTCGTGAGCGGTAGTCGGAATGCCGAGTCGGAACAATTTATGATGCGCATCTTTAGCAATCGCGGCGGCCCCGCCCATGCCAAAAATTTCAATTCTTTTAGCGTCTTTGAGTAAATCGATCGCAGCCTGCATCAACTTTGGGTCCAGCTCTTGGCGGATATATTCCAAGGCCAGTTGGTTTGCGTTGACTCGCTTTTCGATAATAGCTTGGATTGAGTCTCCCGGCGTTACGGCCTCAGATATGAGGGATGAGCGGCTCACTAAACTCTTGGCGAGCTGGACCTTGAAATCTGGGAAGCTGAGGCAGCCCATGGTTTTACAAAAGCGCGAAATCATCGGGTCACTAACATCGGCTAGGCGAGCAAGTTGGGCGGTGGTGTAGTTGGTTGCTGCTTCTGGATCAGCGAGAGTGACTTCGGCAATCCGCAATTCTGCTTTGCTTAACGTTTCTAGGGCACTGCGTAACTGGGTTAAAAGACTCATTAATTTGGCTTTCCGTTCGCTGAGTATCGTTATTTTGCCTGATAATTTTGCAATTCTACTAAATAATCTGAGTTAACTGCTAGTCTAATGTAATTAAATTAACAAATAGTCTTACTATTCAATGGATTTAAGGTATAAAATTTAGTTTAATTACACATTGGCTTAATTTAATTACAAAGGTGGTGACTGATGAAAACACGTATCGCAATAAATGGCTTTGGCCGAATAGGAAGAAATGTATTCCGTGCACTATTTGAAGCGGCGAAGTATCAGTCACAAATTGAGCTGGTAGCTATCAATGACCTAGGGTTGGCAGAGTTTAACGCTCACCTAGCGCAGTTTGATTCAGTGCACGGCCGCTTTAACGGTGACATTAAGGTTGTGGAAGGCGCACTGGTTGTTAATGGACAGTCGATTGTCATGACCTCTGAGCGCAACCCAGCCGATCTACCATGGCGAGAGCTGGGCATTGATGTAGTCCTTGAGTGCACAGGATTTTTCACTAAGCGCGAGGCGGCCTATGCCCATATCGATGCCGGCGCCAAAAAAGTCATTATATCTGCTCCTGCCAATGATGTTGATGCGACAATTGTTCACGGCGTAAATCATCATATGTTGAATGCGCAAAGTCAGATTATCTCTAACGCTTCATGCACGACTAACTGTCTTGCACCTTTAGCGAAAGCTTTGAATGACACCTTGGGGATCGAGCAGGGGATGATGACGACCATCCACGCCTATACCAACGATCAAAAAGTTCACGACACATATCATAGTGACATTTACCGTGCCCGCGCAGCTGCTCAGTCAATGATCCCGACCAAGACCGGTGCTGCACAAGCTGTTGCTTTGGTGTTGCCAGAATTGGCCGGCAAGTTAGATGGAATGGCCGTTCGAGTACCTACCGTGAATGTTTCCCTCGTCGACTTCAGCTTCATTGCATCTCGTAACACCAGCGTTGAAGAGGTGAATGCTTTGATCAAAGCAGCCGTGCCAAAAATGAACGGAGTACTGGAATATAACGACCTGCCATTGGTGTCAGTTGATTTTAATCATCAGCCAGCCTCGTCCAATTTTGATGCAACACAGACCCGAGTGAATGGCCCAATGGTGAAGGTGATGTCGTGGTATGACAACGAGTGGGGTTTCTCAAATCGTATGTTAGACAATACCATCGCCTTAATGGCCTGTGCAGCTGAGTCTGGAGTGGCGGCATGATTCGTCGTACGAAAATTGTTGCGACCTTAGGGCCGGCAACGGATGACCCTCGGGTTTTAGAGGAACTCATCTTGGCCGGTGTGAATGTAGTACGGCTTAACTTCTCCCATGGAGAGGCACAAGACCATCGGCTTCGTGCAGATCTTGTACGAGAGTTTGCCCAAAAGCACAAACGTACTGTGGCAGTTCTTGGTGATCTACAAGGGCCCAAAATTCGGATTGCACGCTTTGTCAAAAAAGTTGTTGAGCTGGTCGTCGGTCAAAAGTTTTGCTTGGACGCTGAGCTCGACAGAGATGAGGGTGATGAACATCAAGTCGGCTTGGACTATAAAGGCCTTCCTCAAGAAGTTGAAAAAGGCAGCCGCTTATTATTAGATGACGGGCGAGTTGTTTTGCGGGTAGAAAGCGTAGCGGGATCTTGTATTACGACCAGCGTGGTTGTCGGCGGCAAGTTATCCAACAACAAGGGTATTAACAAAGAGGGTGGTGGTTTATCAGCTGACGCCTTAACTGAAAAAGATTTTTCTGATATTCGTTTGGCGGCAGACATTGGCGTCGACTACATAGCTGTATCATTTGTACGATCCCCCGATGACTTACATCGAGCCAAAGAAGCACTGAAAGAGTGTGGCAGCAATGCTGGCGTGGTTTCTAAAATCGAGAGAGCCGAAGCCGTTGCGGATTTTGATTTATTGGATGATATTATTCTCGCGTCAGATGCGGTGATGGTAGCGCGTGGCGATCTTGGAGTTGAAATCGGTGATGCTGCTTTGGTAGGAATACAAAAGCATTTGATTCGTCGTTCGCGACAACTGAATCGACCTGTAATTACCGCGACTCAAATGATGGAGTCGATGATAGAAAACAGTATGCCAACTCGAGCAGAAGTTTTTGACGTTGCCAACGCTGTACTCGATGGTACGGACGCCGTAATGTTATCAGCAGAAACCGCCGCGGGAAAATTTCCAGTTGATGCCGTTAACGCGATGGTCAGAGTTATTTTAGGGGCAGAGGAAAATCCAGAGGCCTTTAATTCTGGGCACCGTTTGCACCAAGAGTTTTCACAAACAGACGAGTCAATTGCAATGGCGGTAATGTATACCGCCAACCATTTAGTGGGCGTTAGTGCAATTATAACGATGACGGAAACTGGCAATACTCCATTGCTGACCAGTCGAATTAGTTCAAAGCTACCGATTTATGCTTTCACTCGCCATCAAAAAACTGAGAATCGAGTGGCCTTGTATCGAGGGGTGATGCCGATTACCTGTGATATAACTGATTTTGAGAAAGAGCAAAGGATCAAAAAATCGATAAAACTGTTAAAAGATCGTCATTTAGTGAACTCAAACGAATTGGTAATAGTTTCTCAGGGCGATTGTGATAATGTTCATGGCAGCACTAACTCAATGAAAATAATACGTGTTGAATAAAATAGATATATTTTTTCATCATCCGATAAACTACCTTCTAAGCTGAAGAAGAGAATCATTTAATGCAGTCCATTTCAAATGCCAATACAGACATTTTAGTTTCTGATATTGGAGGAACCAATGCACGTTTCGCTTTAGTTCGAGAGGGTAGTGGCCAGCTACTTAATTGTCGAGAATATCAATGTTCTGAATTTGGGAATATCGATTTAGCAATTGAACATTACTTAGCTGAGATTGAGCCTTCCTCATTGTCGAGAATTTGCTTGGCCGTGCCGGGGCCTGTTGATAATGATGAAATCAACTTTGTAAATAATCATTGGGAGTTTAGCCAAAAAGCACTTCAGCATACCTTGCAGAAACCTTTGCTGTGTATCAATGACTTTGATGCCCAAGCTTATTATGTCAATCAAATTAGCGAAGATGAGCTGTCTTGGCTGAATGATAACCGCCCAAAAGGCGGAGGCGTGAAGTTGGTCTTAGGTGCGGGTACTGGGCTAGGTGTTTCGGCAATACTGCCTACTGGTGAGTTGGTGCCGTCAGAGGCGGGGCATATCACTTTTGCTCCTGCTAATGATCACGAAATGCTTGTTTTAAAGTTGCTCTGGAGCAAGTACAAGCGCGTATCAGTTGAGCGTTTACTTTCAGGGCCTGGTCTTGAAAATTTGTATTGGGCCAATAACTGTATTGAAAACGGCGAGGCTGTTGCATCTAAGTCAGGAATGTCTGCACCTGATATTGTTGCAGCTGCTGGAGATGGTGATCCTATCGCCCGGAAAACTATTGAAGATTTCTTTAATATGTTTGCATCAGTTGCAGGGGACTTAACGATAGCGATGGGTGCTTTCGATGGGGTGTATTTGACCGGAGGTGTGTTACCAAGGTTGATGGACTTCTTTGATCAGCCGAAATTCATGGCTCGGTTTACTGCAAAAGGCCGTTTTAGTAATCATTGCTTACAAACGCCAATTGCTTTGGTCGTTGCTGATCAGCCCGGATTGAAAGGCTGCGCGTTAGCGTAGAATCGAATTGTTAAGTTGAATCATAAAGTTTATTACGCCCATCTTTGAACGCTTCTTTATACTTCATTATCTACTCAAACCATTGCCCAGTTGGCGATGGTTTGGGCATAGCTTATCATAAAAATACTGAATAGTTGGCCAGTGTAAGCTGCGTTGCTTGGCATAGTTGGTTAGCATGTTATCAACTATTACTATTCGTATTCGGAAGTATTTCTAGTTTGAAGTGTTTATTTAGTGTGGAATATTCGGCACTCTTCTTCAATGCATAAGCTTAATATTATGCTTATGTATTGCTTTCCAGTCTGCCCGACATGGGGCAGGCTGGATAATTATTACGCCCGGCATAAGTTTTAGAAAAGTTTACAGGCCGAGTGTTTTCAGTAGTTTTTGATTTTCTCTTTCAACGTGCAAGTAAAACTCTTGGTGTTCAAGCTTAGAGGCTGCGCTCTCGTCAATAATCACTAAAGCATCTTTATGCATCTGTAGTGCAGAGGCTGGACATGATGCGCTTAGTGGCCCTTCGACAGTATCCTTGATGGCGTCGGCTTTACCGTCTCCATAAGCCAGCAGGACAAGTTTTTTAGAGTCCAATATAGTGCCAATGCCCATGGTGAGAGAAAGCGTTGGCTGAGTCTCGTCGGGGCCGAAAAATCGAGCGTTGTCATCGATTGTGCTGGGGGATAATGTTTTCACGCGCGTTCTGGAAGCGAGGCCCGATGATGGTTCGTTGAAGCCGATATGACCGTTCCGACCGATACCTAAAATTTGCAGGTCGATACCGCCTTTTTCGAGAATCTTAGCTTCGTAAGCTTCACATGATGTTATCGGGTTGTCAGTTAAGCCCTGAGGAATATGGGTGTTGTTGAGGTCTATATCAATATGCTCAAAAAAGTTTTCACGCATGAAGCGATGATAGCTTTGCGGATGCTCGGGAGCCAAACCCAAGTATTCATCGAGATTAAAACTCGACGCGTCAGCGAATGATATCTCCCCGCGTTTTTGTGACTCAATAAGTTCTTTATACAACTTTAGCGGAGTAGAGCCTGTCGCTAAGCCTAAAACAGACGTTGGCTTGCGGGTTATTTGCTTTTTTACTTGCTCTGCTGCGAACAGCGATGCTTGTTCAGCATTTGGGAGAATGACAACGCGCATAATAATATTTCGTTTTAAATAGTTTTTGATTAATTAAGGTATCAGGTGGGATACACAAACTTGCTTTGCCGGTGATAATCGAAGTTGGGTGCAACGTTAATCCTAGCGGCAAGGAAGTATCTAGATTCCAGAAAAAGACACCATGATTATAAAGAAAGTTGTTTTCTTCTAACTAATACTCGGCTCTCAGTGTTCGGTACTATTCATTGTGTTCTATGGTGGTGGAGTGTTTTAAAATTCCCTCGTTGAGAATTGAGGTTTTTATCCGCCAGTTTTAGCTTCCCACCTATAGGCTTACTTTATCCCCAAGAGGGCAGTTCGTAATGCCAGGGCTCATGTGTTTATGTTGTGCTGGCAGCTCGCGGGGCTTTTCCCTTGAGTTGAGCATGGTCCCAAAATCTCTCCGGCCTTATGTAAGGCCGTGCCTGGGGGAGAAAATTTCCCTACAGGCCTTTTGTTTGTGACCTTGTGTGCACCCTGCGTGCGCAACATAGTTATGCAAAGCTTCGTAATCCCCAAGGCTGTGGGATTGGCTTATAGTTCGGGCTTCGTCGCCCTAGCCTCATAGGTTTATCATCTTACTTCTATACTTTAAGACAACGTTGTCAATTTATGGTGCTACAATAAACTACCGCCTTGAAAAAGGCAAACGAATTAATCGGCTGCAGAGCTGCTAGAGTCTCGAATAACCAGTTTTGGATAGAAGCCTTTGGCTTGGATCTGCCTTGGGGTTGAGGGTGCTTTAGCTGGGGCTTTATCTTCGCGGATTTCACTAATCAACAAGGCCGCGGCGTTAGCGGCGATTACGCTGTTAGGTTGTTGGGCCGTGGTTAGTTTAGGCCAGGTTTGACGTGAAAACGGGCTGTCTTCAAAGCCTACAATTGATAATTCTTCGGGGACCTTGATGCCCATAAGGCGGGCTGCGAACAGTGTTCCCGCAGCAATCTCATCGTTACAGGCAAATATGGCAGTGGGTTTGTTTTTACGTTGTAGAAGCCTCTTGCTGCGCTCGACTCCTGACTCAAAGGAATACTCGCCGTCGATGATCAGGCGCTCATTGAGTTCAAGTTTATGATCTTTGAGGGCATCGCGATAACCCGCAAGCCTTTCTAGGCTGGACCTGTGATCTTTGTCGCCGCCTAAAAATGCAATCTTCTCATGGCCTAGCTCAAGCAGGTATTGAGTGATATCGAAGGCGGCTTTATGGTCGTCGATGAAAACACAGCTGGATACGTCATCACCTTGGCTGGCAGAAATCACCCTGACTATCTTTACCGACTCGGCCTGTAAAGCATCTACTACGTCGGGCATCTCTGATAGTGGCGGTGTTAGCACCAGTCCGGCGACTTGGCTACGTTTAACCATGGTCAATACTTCGGTCACAATGGATTCAGACTTGGAGTCGCAAGGGTGAATGATCAGTTCAAAGCCGCGTTTGTGGCACTCTTTCAAGATACCATTTTGCAATTCGATGACGTAATGGCTGTTGGGGTTGTCGTAAATGAAACCTATTGAAGAGGCGGTTCCTCGCAACAAGCGAGCGGAAAGATTGGGCTGGTAATCGAGCTCTCTGATAGCAGCCCATACCTTGTCTTGCATTAGCTGCCCAACGTTGGGCTCTTCGTTGATTACTCGTGATACCGTTTTAAAGGAAACGCCTGCTAGCTTTGCTACATCTTTGATGGTGGCTTTCATTACGGTCTCAGTGATTTACTGCTTTGGAGTTAGTCGGGTACGAAGACTAGGGTTTCTGGTGCGAATATTCAAGTTGCACCGTGATAACGCCACTACTGAATAGGATAGTGTTTTTATCTGGTAGGAAGCGAATTGACACCTCTTTGGATAATCTATAGATTTTCACAAGAATGGACAACGTTGTCAAATAGCTTGGCAACTATCGACCTAAAGAGATTGATTATGACAAGCCGTACCGATTTAAACAGTTGGAAAAATCTGCAGCAGCATGCAGAACGCATTTCAAAAACCCATCTGAGAGACTTGTTTGAATCCGACCCAGATAGATTTTTAAAGTTCTCCTTAGAGTTACCTTCGCTGCTTTTTGACTTCTCAAAGAATCGTATCGATTCTTCCGTCATGGATGAGTTGCTGAAGTTGGCAGAGCAAACCGAGGTCGAAAAGTGCCGCGATAATATGTTCCACGGGGCAAAGATAAATTGCACTGAGAACCGAGCAGTATTGCATACGGCCTTACGAGACTTCAGTAAGCGGTCGATAATGGTTGATGATGAAGATATCTCAACAGAAGTGGCCCAAGAGCTTAAGCGAATTGAAACGTTTGTTGAGAAAGTACGATCTGGTAAGTGGTGTGGTAGCACCGGTAAGCGAATTAAAGATGTCGTCAGTATCGGTGTTGGCGGATCTAACCTGGGGCCCAAAATGGTCACTGAAGCATTGGCGGCCTATAACGATGACACGATACGGGTACATTATGTATCAAACGTCGATGGCGCCAAGATCGCTGAAACCCTGCGTTCACTGAACCCTGAAAATGTATTGTTTATTGTTGCCTCCAAAACGTTCACGACAACCGAAACCATGACCAATGCGACCACAGCGTTGCGTTGGTTAGAATCATCCTTATTCAATGATAAAGCGGTATCCCAGCACTTCGCGGCCGTGACAGCTGATGAAGAGAAAGCGGTTGAGTTCGGGATACTTCCCGAGAACATTTATCTTATGTGGGATTGGGTCGGTGGGCGTTTTTCCCTGTGGTCGGCCATTGGTTTACCCATCGCGTTACTACTGGGTTACGACAAATTTATTGCTCTGCTTGAAGGCGCTGAAGAAATGGATAAGCACTTTCAAAGTGCTCCATTGCCGTATAACGCTCCAGTAATTATGGCGCTTCTGAGCCTATGGAATACTACCTTTATGGGCTACCGATCTCAGGCCATATTGCCCTACGATCAGGTTTTACATATGTTTTCGGCCTATATGCAACAGGCCGAGATGGAGAGTAATGGTAAGTCGGTCAGCAAGGATGGCAGCAGTATCGATTATCAAACAGTACCGTTAATATGGGGGCAATTAGGTATTGATGGCCAGCATGCGTTTTATCAGTATTTACACCAGGGCATGAATATCGTCCCCGCCGATTTTATTGGCTCTCTTGAGGGCTCGGCAACGGTTCAGCACCACCATGAAATTTTATTGGCTAATCTGTTCGCTCAAACACGGGCGTTAATGGATGGTGTTGATGCCGACAAGATTCGCGAAGAGTTATTGAGTAAAGGCATGCCGCCTGAGCAAATAGAGGAGTTGGTCCGTCACAAGGTACACCAAGGTAATCGCCCGAGTAATACTCTATTGCTTAAGCGTATCGATCCGAAGTCCCTTGGCGGCTTAATTGCACTTTACGAGCACAAAATATTTGTTCAGGGTGTGTTGCTGGACGTGTGCTCATTTGATCAATGGGGTGTAGAGCTTGGCAAGACACAAGCTTGTTCAATCCTTGAACTATTAGCCAACCCTGAAGAGTCAAAAGATTTTGATGCATCCACTCAAGGCCTTGTTTCTTACTACAATAAAGTGAGGGGCGGCGGCTTTCGCTAAGGTTGATCAAAGCGTTGCTGTTAATTACTCCGGCCAGATCTTTGGGTGCTTAGCGCTCGGCCGTGGTGCGAGTAGCTTGCGCCAGAGGTTTAGCGATCCTTAGGTTCTTAGGTTCTTAGGTTCTTGGGTCCTTAGGGTTGGTGCCTTGCTTCCGATATTGAATCAATGTGCTATCTATCCCGCGTTCTGTTTTAGGGTCGTCAGTCGGCCTATTATTCCAAGGTGATCATCACCGTTGGCTTATCATCGATAAACTGTTTTGAAGCTTGAATATTGTGGTGTGTCTGGCACCGCAGAGCTTAGACCTTCCCGGGGGCTTAGGCCTCGTAAGTGGCGACAAACCATCGGGATAGTAGGACCCTTGTGGTCGAGCCCATCTTAAAAGCCTTGCACCAGCATATTGGCCTTGAAGCATCCGCACATTTCAAAATGTTAGTTTGGCTTCGACAAAACAATCCCTTCATTATTTAAGCCTTGCAGCCGCCTTTGTGTCGCGTCAGTCCTCTGGTTTTAAAGTGTGAGCAAATACTTACTTGCTGTCGATGTCAGGGGCAATAGCAGGTATTTATTGATCGTTTGTTTAAACTGAGCGCCAATTTTTCCCTGAAAGCTGCAGAATATCGCTTATTAGTGAAAAGCTATAGTCACTGGTTACGGTGCCTCTCGGGCAGACGAATGGGCTGGACTAATCCTTTGTGACTAGTTAATTATATTGCTATCAGTCAATGCTGTTAAAAATGAAAAAGTGTGACGAGAGTTCGCTAGTTAATTGGATTGGTTCTCCTGAGTGGCTATAGAGTTTGATTAAACTTTCGTTAATATGTACTCAACCATAACAACCTCAGGACGGGGACGTTGTTTTTCTGGCAAGTGTTTGTCGCCAATACCCCCCCCCTCTTTGGTCGTTCTCTTCAGAACAAATTTTGATTACTCCAGGTACTATCATGGCGACTATTAACCAAATTATCGACGACGAAGGATTGTTTCAAGGTCAACTTTCAGACCGTGAACGAAGTGATGACAGAAACCCTACGCTTAACGGTAATGGTGAGCCTGGAGAGATTGTTCGCATTTACGACAGTGGAACTCTGATTGCAGAAGTCACGGCCAATAAAAAGGGCGCATGGAGTTATGAGACAGATCGATTAAGCGACGGTAAGCACTCATTTACGGTAACAAGTTTAGATTCAGCTGGAGTGGAGCTGCCGCATAGTAGTTCTCAAGCGGTTGTTATCGACAAGAGCGTATCTAAAGCTGTGGGCGTTGGGATCTTCGCGGATAACAGCGGTGGTCAGATAGAAGTTGGTAGTGGTGATTCAACCCACGATGACAGTCTCAATATTGCCGGTATGGCCGAGCGTGGCGCTACCGTAGAGGTTTTCGATAAAGGCGTTAGCATCGGAACGGTTGCGGTTGATGGTAGCGGTCAATGGAGTATGGATGTGACCCTCGATGTAGGCAAGCACAAGCTCACGACCCAAGTTACCGATTCTGCTGGCAATGTTAGCGGTATGAGTAGCGTTACCAAATTCAACGTCGACATGATGAAACAGGCCCCTGACGTGGCGCCAACCGTTGACGAACTAACGACGACAGACACTGGAGCCTTGATAACGGGAACAGCCTCTCTGAGTGTTGGCGATGAACTTAGCGTTGAGGTTGACGGCGTAACGTACACCACTGCGAATGGCTTGAATATTGATACTGGTAATGCAAGCTGGAGTCTTGATTTAGCAGACGACAGCTTGACTGTCGGTGAGCATGATGTCGTCGCAACTGTCAGTAATAATGCAGGTTCAATAAGTGACACAAGCAACAACGAAATCACCATAGAGGCGGAGGCGGTCGTTCAGGTAGTCGCGGGTAAAAGTAACGTTGGTGCCGCAGCCGCAGCCGCAGGGGCTGTTGTACTACCTCCTAATACCGTGATATTCGACGGTGGTTTGACCAACGATTCGACCCCGCTAATTCGGGGCAGGGCAACCCCAGGTTCTGAAATGCGTTTGAGCGCAAATGGTGAGGACTACGGTCCTATAACCGTAGATTCAAGCGGTACGTGGTCAGTACAGGTAGTGAACGCATTACCAGAAGGCGAAACACTATTTTCGGCGTCAGCGACCAATGCTGCAGGTACTGCTTACTTCGGTTATACATTAACCATCGATACTGTACCGCCTGAGACCCCAGTTATCACAAGCGCTGAAGATAATGTTGGCGCTATACAGGTTGATCTTAATGATAATGATCATACCGATGATGACGTTCCAGAGTTATTTGGTACGGGCACTGAGGGTGACACGATTCGAATTTTTGATAATAACCAGTTCATCGGCACTGTTACTGTAGATTCAAATGGTGAGTGGAATTATCTTCACACCTCCAGCTTTAGCGAAGGCGCTCATCGATTTACCGCAATAGCTTTAGATGAGGCGGGTAATACCAGCCGTACCAGTAACAACTTCGACTTAACAGTTGATCGTACCGCAGAGACCGCAACGATTACACACCTTGAAGATGACGTAGGTAAAAATAAAGGTGATGTTCTAAACGGTAAAACAACAGATGATGAATTACCTCTTGTTGTTGGTGAGGGACAGGCAGGTGCAACGGTAGAAGTATTTAATGGATCGAAAAGCTTGGGCTCCGCAGTTGTCAATAAAAAAGGCGACTGGGAATTGGATGTCAGCAGTAAATTAACGGCTGGCAATTATACCTTTACCACCGTACAAACTGACCTGGCAGGCAATGTTAGCGAGCGATCTGCAGGCTTTGATTTTAAAGTTCAGCTAAATAAAAATCCTAATGCAAAGAACGACAGCTACGAAATAGATCGTGCAACTAACCTCAATGTATTGAAAAATGATGTCGACCCCGATGGCAATGCCTTAACAATTACAAAAATTGTTAAGCAGCCAGGGAACGGCAGTGTGAAAATTAATAAAAATGGCACCATCACCTTCACGCCAGATAGCGATACTCAAAGCGGGGTCGAAACTTTTACTTATCAAGTGAAAGACGGTAAAGGTGGTTTTGATACTGCGAAAGTAAGAGTAGAAGTTCATCCGAAGTTAATCGAACCAACCATTGATTTAGTGGCTAGCAGTGATTCTGGCCGATCTGATACCGATAATATTACCAACATTAGCACGCCAGAGCTAACCGGTACTGCGGCCGCAGGCTCCACTGTCGTTGTATACGACGGTTCACAAAAACTTGGTGAAACAACGGCTGATGGAAGCGGGAATTGGTCGATAACCAGTTCGTGGATGGCTGATGCAGTTCATAATCTTACGGTAAAAAGTAGCGCCTTCGGACAGAGCATTACATCTAGCCCTTTGGCAGTGACAATTGATACGGTTTTGAATGCAAGCATCACTGGCTCAGCTTGGTCTTATACTATCTCAGCATCAGAAGAAATTGACTACGGAATTCAAGATGTTGGTTTTATTTGGGGCAGCAGGCCGTGGATTAATCAGGGCACTAGCATTACGTCTTATGGTAATACGAGCTCCGATATGGCCGTAGTCCTCGCTGTGAGTGCACTTGGTTTTAGTCATGGATATTTCACACTGGGTGCGACTCTAACGGATGTTGCCGGAAATTCATCTTATGACGAGTTTGGGCAAGTATATCTAGATCCTATCGCGTCTCTGAAAGATGGCGGCTATGTTGTTACATATTTGAAGTTGTCTGATGATGCAGACTTAGGCTTTGATGTATTCGCGCAGCGTTATGATGCATTGGGCAACACTACCAACGATGCTTTCCTTGTTAACAGTTACCAGCAAGCTGACCAGGTGAATTCAGATATTACGGGTTTAGAAGACGGAGGTTTCTTAATTACTTGGCAGTCTTATGAGCAAGACGGGAGCGACTACGGAATTTATGCACAGCGATATGATGTGGATGGCAGTCGTATAGGTGGAGAAGTGAGGGTCAACGATTACACCGATTCTGCTCAAGAAAAACCTGAGATTACATCTTTAGACAGTGGTGGCTATGTTATTACATGGATGAGTGAGGGCCAAGACGGAAGCGAAGCTGGTGTATATGTTCGTGTTTATGATGCAGACGGAAATGTCAGCACTGACGAAATACTGGTGAATAGTAGTGTCAACTTGGACCAAGCAAACCCAACAGTAACAACATTAGACAACGGAAGTTTTGTAGTAAGTTGGCAGTCAAATCATCAGGTAGAAAATGGTTATGATATTTATGCAAAAATCTATAGTGCCGATGGAGTTGTCTTAAAGTCTGATTTTCTACTGAACAGCGTTACTGACAGTGAGCAGGCTACCCCCAATATTACCAACCTGTCGAATGGCGGTTTCGCCACAAGCTGGGTCACCACTGACGCGACTGGTATAGCAAGTATAGCCGTGCGAACGTTCGATCAAAATGGTAAGCCAATATTAACTCAAGATTTAGCAATAACTGAAGGTAACTTGACGGTTGGCAGTAAGCCAGAAGTGTCCGGCTTAGATGACGGTAGTTTTGTACTGGTATGGGCTTCAGATGATGGACAGACTTCCGCCATATACAGCTCCCGTTATGATCAAGATGGCACTGCTATATTCGAGGAAAAAGAAATAAGCTCGAGTTACATCTCGGTACAAACGGAGCCTCACGTCGTTGCATTGGAAGATGGCGGATATCTAGTTAGCTGGACAGATGTAAGTCCAGAAACAGGGGAAGCTTCGGTTTACGCAAAGCAGTTTGATCAAAACAGTGAAAGCATTAACGGTAACTTTGAAGTAGGCGCCGTGGTTGGTTTTGATGACAGTACCTTTGATAATGATATTCCGGAGGACGCTGCTGATGTTTCTGTTGTCCCTGTCGATACAGATTTACAAAATTTGGTAGATGATGCTATCGAGATCGATCTGTCAAATGCAGCTGAAATAGCCGGCGGTATTGAAGGCTCATTAGCCGATCTTGTCATTCCTGGTGATCTTGAAATGTTAAGCCTGGTAGATTTGTTAGACGGAGTTGAAATTGGGGATTTGGAATCACTGATTCGTTCTAACTTACAATTGGTCGATACCGCTTCTTTGAATTTTATTGCGGAGAAAGTCGAAGTAGAATTTTCAGCGGGTATAGCAGATTACTCTACAGAGATTAATGACTTAATTCAGAATATCGATCTCAACCAAGATACATATCTGTATATGTAGTGTAAAAAAGTCACCTGAGTCTAAAACTGAGAGTGTGAGTCAAATTCACGCTATTCTAGGCTCGGGAGAATTTAAAGCCGAGCGATAATAACAACTAGAAATATAATGATATATTGTCAGTAGCATGAGCATTGTGATTGCTACTGACATTTTTTAAGTATTAAAACCTAAACTATTTTCATTGTTGATCCTATTCTTCAATAAGTAGTTAATGACATGATTATTCCCTAATCCCATCCCTGCTCGTGAAGAAACCTAGCCTTCCTTTAGAAAAATAAAAAACATACTAGTACATCAATTAATAATGGTCAGTGGTTATTTTTACGTAAAAAATGGTGGTAAATCTTAGCGTAACGTTGTGGTAATCACTTTAGAATTGAGGTGACAGAGGGTAAAAGTCTGACATTGCTTGTGCTAAAGGCATCATGGCGTGTTGATTTGTTGATTTTTCCTAAAATGTTGAAAATAGTAGAATTGAGAAAATAACTAGAATTTTAATATATCGTTGAACAAGCCAAAGATCTTATCCCCCATTCTATAAATTTCTTATGTCCCATTAAAAGTTAAATACATTACAAAAAATATAATGAAGTTAACTGAAAATTTCCGAGGGGTAGATGGTAACTTAGTTTTGTTCGTGTGGTAATAATGACGATTCTATATTTGATGTAACTATTATCTAAGCACTTTTTGTAAGTCTAAATAGTTGTTACGAATATAATTTGTTTGGCGTGAAATAGAGTGCTGATTGTAGTCGCTCATTGAAATTTTGCTTGAAAGAATAGTCATCCGAATGGACGATTATTCTGAAAATTCAAAAGTTATACTTAATCTATAGATTTATTTATAGGCGATACGTATGGCGAATTCTGTAGAATATAAATTAGGACCTAATACCTTTCCCCGAGGTTGGTTCATTGTAGCCGAAAGTAAAGAGTTAGAAGTAGGGCCGATAAGGCTTCGTTTCTTTAGTCAAGATTTTGTCTTGTATCGTGGTGAAAGCCAGGATCCAATTATGCTGGATGCCCATTGCAATCATATGAAAACGAATTATACAGGGGATAATTCTAGAGCGGGAAAGAGTAGTGTTTTACAAATAGAGGGTGATGCCATTCGATGTAACCGTCATGCTCGTTGCTACACAGCAGATGGCGAGGTAGTTGGCGGCCCAGGCGCTGATGATCCGGGGCCCAAGTTGGCAACGATTAGGTCGTATCCGGTTATCGATAATATGGGCTGTATTATGATGTGGTTTGATCCTGATTGTGGCAAGCCGGAATTTGACCCGCCATTTTTAGAACAATGGAATGATAGTCAGTGGGTGCGTTGGGAGCTGGATCATTTGAGGGAATTACCAATTCACCCACAAGAACTTCTCGACAATATGGCCGATGTCCGGCATTTGAGGCAAACGCATGGTTGCCCGAGTGAATATTTTGAGAACGAATTTAAAGACCATCTGTATATCCAGCGTCAGGGTGGTGTAATGCAAGAGCACAATACTTACTTATACACATCAACTTGGTATACGGGGCCGGGGATTTTATTATCGAAACAGGTATTTGGGACTACCGCTATGTTCGAGCTAATTGCCAACACGCCAGTAGAGGATGGGGTCAGTAAGCTTTGGCATGGGTGTTTGTACCGAGGTAACAATACAGAGGCAAATGATGAAGATGAAATGGCCGCTAAGAAAGCTCAGGCAAGGGCGTTGGCAG
>Ga0105358_10000572_pt1 | contig 18619 bp, 14 predicted proteins | sample GOMGulsemesocosm_5_FD_83509 | JGI IMG/M metagenome (GOLD analysis project Ga0105358, IMG submission 83509) | Methane-oxidizing microbial communities from mesocosms in the Gulf of Mexico - GOM15C Gulf of Mexico | ecosystem: Environmental > Aquatic > Marine > Cold seeps | place: Gulf of Mexico... | reverse complement strand
TGAAATTGCTTATTCCACAGCATTAGTCAAGCCAGATGTCGCCATGATAATTAATATAGCCGCAGCACATTTAGAAGGTTTTGGAGATTTATGTGGTGTTGCTCGTGCTAAAGGGGAAATATTTTCTGGTTTAGCTGCTGATGGTGTTGCGCTTTATAACCATGACACAAAATTTTCGAGCAAATGGCAGTGGCGTTTAACAGACAAACAAATTCGTACATTTTCCTGTGCTGATCATAGAGATGAAAAAAAACATAGAGATGCAAAAAAAGATAAGCAAATAGATATTGATAACATCACTAACTCTTTGAACGCTGATTGTTACACTAGTAACGTTTGTTTAGATGTTAATGGCTGTGCCAGTTTTGATTTACAAACATCTCTTGGTCAATGTGTAATCAAACTTAACGTACCGGGTAAACATAATGTTTGTAATGCAGTAGCGGCTGCCACTGCTGCCATTGAATGTGGTGCAAATCTAGATGATATTCGCTTGGGTTTAGCTGAAATGACGCCGGTAAATGGGCGGTTAAATATTCACCATTTAACCCGAGAAAACTCAAACCAAAAAATACAGCTAATTGATGATACTTACAATGCCAATGTAGAGTCGATTAAAGCGGCAATTTCTTTGTTAGCAAATTACTCAGGTATACAAATATTAATTTTGGGTGATATGGGGGAGCTTGGCAGTGAAGCTCGTAGTTACCATCAAGAAGTTGGTAGTTTTGCCAAAGAGCAGGGAATTAATGTTCTGCTTACCCTTGGCGTATTAAGTCAAAATACGAGTGATGCTTTTGCTCGCAATAATAAAACAATGAGTAAGCATTTTAGTGAGCGAACAGACTTGTCAGATTACTTATTTTCATTGCTCGCACAAAGCTGCTCACAAAGCGATAACGATAAAGAAAATAACAATAACAATAACAATAACAAAAACCACCAGGAATCAAATATCAATATTTTAGTTAAAGGCTCACGTAGCGCTCATATGGAAAAAGTTGTTGAAGATATATTTAGTTGGCACGCTAACCGTTTTGGAAACAGTGTTTGTCACATTTATGAGGACAATGCTTAATGTTGCACTGGTTAGCTGAATATTTAACCCAATACTATAGTGCGTTTAATGTCTTTTCGTACTTAACGGTTCGCGCCATTGTTAGCACGTTAACCGCGTTATTTATTTCTCTTTATTTTGGTCCTAAGTTAATTCGTTATTTGCAAAAGATGCAAATAGGACAAACAGTACGTAGCGATGGACCTGAAAGTCATTTATCGAAAACGGGTACGCCAACAATGGGTGGTATTTTAATTTTAGCCGCCATTGTTTTCAGTGTATTACTGTGGGCTGATTTAAGTAATATTTATGTTTGGGTTGTGCTGTTTGTTGTGGTGAGCTTTGGTGCCATTGGCTTTGTTGATGATTACCGTAAAGTGATACGAAAAGATGCAAATGGCCTAATCGCTAAGTGGAAATATTTTTGGCAAACGGTAGCAGGCTTAACAACTGCAATATTTTTATATCAAATCTCACATCCAGAGCAAACCTTTTTACTTATACCCTTTATTAAAGAAGTAATGCCGCAGTTGGGTATTTTTTATATTGTGATGACTTATTTTGTCATTGTTGGTACCAGTAATGCGGTTAATTTGACCGATGGTTTAGATGGTCTAGCTATTGTACCAACTATTATGGTTGCTGGTGCATTAGCGTTATTCGCCTATGTTACGGGTCATGTTAATTTTTCTAGTTATTTAAATATACCCCATATAGCCATGACCTCAGAGTTAGTCGTGGTTTGTACTGCCATTGTTGGTGCAGGCCTGGGTTTTTTATGGTTTAACACCTACCCAGCACAAGTTTTTATGGGCGATGTTGGTTCATTAGCGTTAGGGGCAGCATTAGGAGTGATTGCCGTTTTAGTAAGGCAAGAACTCGTACTATTTATTATGGGCGGTGTTTTTGTTATAGAAACTATTTCGGTAATTTTGCAAGTTGGCTCTTATAAATTACGGGGTCAACGAATTTTTCGTATGGCGCCCATTCATCATCATTACGAATTAATAGGTTGGCCTGAACCACGAGTGATTGTGCGTTTTTGGATCATATCATTTATTTTAGTGTTGATTGGTTTAGCAACATTGAAATTTCGCTAGATGAAGAAGGTTTAAGTTTTGAATTAATAATCTCGAATTTATAGCCATTAGTTAATAGTAACGAGTATGAGAAAAAGGTAGCAATGACTTTATTAGCAGACTTTAAGGATAAACAAATCTTAGTGCTAGGCACTGGCATCACAGGCATGTCTTGTGTTCGCTTTCTTAGTGCTCAAGGTTTGTGTTTTTCTGTTAATGATTCTCGGCCTCAGCCCTTCTCAAATGAGTATGGTGAACAACAATTTAGAGATGAATTTCCTAACGCTACTTTACAGTTAGGGCAATGGGACAGTGAATTAATAGCTACTGCTGACATTATTTTGATAAGCCCAGGTATTAATAGAGCAATTAATGAAATAGCCAATTATATATCAGCCGATTGTCATGTTATGGGTGATGTTGAGCTATTTTGTTTACTTAATAATGAGCGTATTAGTAAATTGGGTATTAATCCCATTGAAATATTAGCGGTAACTGGCTCAAATGGTAAATCTACCGTGGTTTCATTACTTGCTTATTTAGCTAACTGCTTAGGTATTAATGCTCAACTTGGCGGCAATATTGGTCAGCCAGTCTTAGATATTTTTACCAAAGAAACAACGGGTGAAAATACAGGTATACCAACCGTATTAATTTTAGAGCTATCAAGTTTTCAACTAGAAACTTTAATAAGCATGCAAGCTATAGCTACTAGCGTGCTAAATGTTAGTGATGATCATCTTGATCGCCATCAAAACATGGCAAATTATCAACGTATTAAACAAAGCATTTACCCACAAGGTCAATTAGCCATTATTAATCGAGATGATAATGCCACTCAAGTCGTTAATAAATCACAACCAGTACTTTCTTTTGGAAGTGATGTGCCAGCTAAAAACCAGTTTGGCGTAACATGGGTAAATGGTAAAGCGTGCTTAGCTTTTGCAGATCAAAACTTGATCGCGTTAGATGAGTTACCACTAGCAGGTATGCACAATGCGTTAAATTATTTAGCAGCTTTAGCACTTGGCTACAGTGCTGGTTGGTCGATAGCGGCAATGGTTAAAAGCCTTGCAGGGTTTAGCGGCTTAGCGCACCGATGTCAAAAAATAGTAAGTGATGATGGGGTTACATGGATAAATGATTCAAAAGCGACCAATGTTGGCGCAACTATCGCTGCAATTAATGGCTTAGCGCAAACACTAACATTAGAAAATGGTGTAAAACAAAAATTGATTTTAATTGCGGGGGGCGACGGTAAAGACGCTGATTTTTCGCCGTTAATTAAGCCGTTAAAAGCGCATGTTGATCAAGTGATTACGCTGGGTAAAGATGGCGATAAAATTGCGCAACTATTTCATACTGTTAAATCGCAGACTGATAACAAGGTAACAAGCTTATTTGCTGCGGTACAAAAAGCGAAAGAAATCGCTAAAACAGGTGATATTGTCTTGTTATCTCCAGCTTGCGCTAGTTTAGATATGTTTAAGAATTTCGCTGACCGTGGTGAGCAATTTATTGCTGCTGTAGCAAAAGTCACGGAGGCAAGTTAATGACTACGTCAACCACTAGTACTCCAATTGAAAGCAAAAGCCAAATGAAAATGCCATTTTTTCAAGCAGGCTTAAAGCTAGCAGTGTTAAAAAAAGTGCTAAGTCGCTTAGTTAAAAGGTTTAATCATTTTAGTTCAGCCAAGGTAAATCAAGACAAAGCTGTTTTTGATCGTAGCTTTGTCGTTATCGCATTAGTGATGTATATGATCGGTTTGATAATGGTTGCAAGCGCTTCTATGCCAGTGGCAGAACGCTTGTTTAATAACTCTTTTCATTTTGTTATACGACACGCTATTTATATCGTTTTAAGCTTAGGTATTGCTGGTTTCGCGTTACAAATCCCAATGGCTTGGTGGCAAAAAAATAGCAGTTATCTATTAATGTTTGCCATATTATTGTTGGTAACTGTTTTAATTATTGGGCGCTCAGTTAATGGCTCAACTCGTTGGATTGCACTTGGCCCAATTACTATACAAGCAGCAGAGCCAGCTAAATTGTTTTTCTTTTGTTATTTAGCCGCTTATTTGGTGCGTCGCCGTGATCAAGTAATGGAAGATTGGCGAGGTTTTGTTAAACCATTAGGTGTATTTGCTCTTTTGGCTGGCTTGTTATTAAGGCAACCCGACTTAGGCACCATTATTGTGATGTTTGTTACTACGTTTGGTTTACTATTTTTAGCGGGAGCTAAACTTTGGCAATTTACTAGTTTGGCATCAGTAGGTGTTTTTCTGTTGTCTATGTTAGCTATTTTTGAACCTTATCGATGGCGTCGAATCACCAGTTTTTTAGATCCCTGGCAAGATGCCTTTGGCAGTGGCTACCAGTTAACCCAGTCACTTATGGCGTATGGTCGAGGTGAATTTTTTGGTCAGGGTTTAGGAAATAGCATTCATAAATTAGAATACCTACCAGAAGCGCATACCGATTTTGTTATGGCTGTATTAGCAGAGGAGCTTGGTTTTATCGGTGTCGTATTCATTTTATTATTGAGCATGACATTGGTTTTTAAAGCGTTGATGTTAGGAAAAAAAGCACTTGCTAAAGAAAAGTTTTTTGAAGGGTTTTTTGCATATGCTATTGGTATTTGGCTATGTTTTCAGGCTGCTGTAAACGTTGGTGCCAGTGCAGGCATGGTACCCACTAAGGGGTTAACTATGCCACTGATTAGTTATGGCGGTAGCTCTATGATTGTCATGACACTTGCCGTGGTGATTTTAATTCGTATTGATCACGAATTACGGATGCAAAGTATTCAAGCAACATCCTCTACACGAAAAGAGAAAAGTGTAGGAGGTAAAAATGATCAAAAACATTAATACCCCTACTGATAGAGCATTAACATTGCTAGTGATGGCAGGGGGAACCGGCGGACATATATTCCCTGGGCTTGCTGTCGCAGATAAATTAAAAAATGAAGGATGGAATATTCACTGGTTAGGTACGGCTGATCGGATGGAAGCAGATATTGTTCCTAAACATGGCTATAAAATTTCTTTCATAAATATCAGCGGCCTACGACATAAAAATTTGTTGGCTTGGTTGCAGCTGCCCTTTAAATTGGTGAGTTCGTTTTTACAAGCAGTCTGTGTGATAAAAAAAATAAAGCCGGATGCTGTTTTAGGGATGGGCGGTTATGCCAGTGCTCCCGGTGGTTTAGCCGCGTGGTGCATGAGAAAACCCTTAATTGTGCATGAGCAAAATGCAGCGGCAGGGTTAACGAATCGATTATTAGCGTGTGTTGCCACTAAAGTTTGTTGTGCTTTTCCAAATGCTTTTAAAAGCAATATTATGGCAGAAGTAGTAGGGAATCCATTAAGAGCAAGTATTGGTGAGTCAGTAGAACAAAGCATTAGTAAGCATAGTAAAAGTGAGCATAATAAAAGTGATCAAAGTATAAGTGAAAAAGCGGCTAAAACAAGCCACAATATTTTGGTAGTAGGGGGCAGTTTAGGTGCGCAAATCTTAAATCAAATTGTGCCAATAAGTTTTGCTCAATTGGTAAAAAAATCAAACAGAGATGCTATAGCGCACTTACCTTTAAAGAAATTACCTTTTAAAATATGCCATCAAACGGGCAAAGGTAAACAAAACGAGGTTATTGAAGCATATAACCAAAAACACCTAGCTAGAGAGCAAGTACGTGTCACCGAGTTTATTGATGACATAGCCAGTGCATATCAATGGGCTGATGTTGTTATTTGTCGAGCAGGAGCATTAACGGTTTCTGAACTAGCGATGGCTGCAACGCCTGCTATTTTTGTTCCTTTACCTCACGCGGTTGATGATCACCAAGTAAAAAATGCGCAATATTTGGTTTCTCGCGGTGGGGCAACATTAGTAAAACAAAATGACTTAACGAGTGATGGATTAGCACAATTATTAAGTGAATTATTTAGTGAACACCAAACTTTAAATAATATGGCGCAAGCGGCTTTTTCCGCTGCGGACATTAATGCAACGGATAAAGTTGCCAGTCTTTGTCAGCAACTTGTTTGCAGTAATATTAATAGCAATAAACACAACAATAAGAACTAGATAGAGAAAATGAGTATAACATGAGCCATAACACGATGAATCAAAACGCAATAAGCCAGAACGTAATCAGTCAAAGTGCGATGAAAAGGCATAATGTTAAAGTACCAGAAATGCGCCGCGTGAAACGGATCCACTTCGTTGGAATCGGTGGTGCTGGCATGGGCGGTATTGCTGAAGTGTTATTGAATGAAGGTTATCAAATTTCTGGTTCGGATATTGGTGAAAACCAAGTGGTAAAACGCCTCATTAATTTTGGCGCGGATATTACTATTGGGCATGCGAGTGAAAATGTTATTGGCGCAAGTGTTATTGTGGTTTCAACTGCTATAAATCAAGATAACCCTGAAATAATTGCGGCGAAAGCTGCGCGTATTCCAATCGTTCGTCGCGCTGAAATGTTAGCTGAGTTGATGCGTTTTCGTCACGGAATTGCGATTGCAGGTACCCACGGTAAAACTACCACTACGAGCTTAATTGCTAGTATATTCGCACAAGGACAGCTAGATCCCACCTTTGTTATTGGTGGTTTACTCAATAGTGCAGGGACTAATGCGCGTTTAGGTAGTAGCCGATATTTGGTCGCGGAAGCTGATGAAAGCGATGCCTCATTTTTACACTTACAACCAATGGTTTCAGTTATTACTAATATTGATGCGGATCATATGGAAACCTATCAAGGTGATTTTGAAAAACTTAAAGACACCTACATTGAGTTTTTACATAATTTACCTTTTTATGGTTTAGCTGTGGTGTGTATTGACAACCCAGTTGTTCGTGAATTATTACCGCGCATTAGCCGTCAAGTAATTACCTATGGTTTTTCAGAAGATGCAGATGTACGTGCAGCTAATTACCAGCAAGATGGTAGTGTGAGTTATTTTACCGTGGAAATAGATGGCCAACCACCGCTTGATATGACTGTTAATTTACCTGGTCAGCACAATGTACTAAACGCACTTGCCGGCGTTGCGGTTGCCAAAGACGAGGGTATTAACGACGAAGCTATTTGCCAAGCGTTAGCTGAGTTTGAAGGGATTGGACGTCGATTTGAACAGCTTGGTGACTTAAGCACTAATGCCGGTAACATGGTTTTAGTTGATGATTATGGCCATCATCCAAGTGAAGTTAAAGCCACCATTTTAGCCATGCGCACAGGTTGGCCAGATAAACGATTAGTCATGGTTTTTCAACCGCACCGTTATTCTCGTACACGTGATTTATACGAAGATTTTGTTGAAGTGTTATCAGAGGTTGACTGCTTGTTTTTGTTAGATGTTTACTCTGCAGGTGAAGCGCCAATGGTTTCTGCCGATAGTAAAAGCTTAACCCGTTCAATTCGTCAACGGGGTCTAATTGAACCTATTTACGTCAGTGATGTTGATAAGTTACCGGCGTTACTAGCTGCACAGTTGCAAGATAACGACATGGTTATTACTCAAGGCGCAGGTAATATTGGTGCGCTAGCTCGTGACCTGTCCTTGCACTCATTATTACAAGTAGAGCAGGTAAAAAAACGATGATAATGGAAGCAAAAAAAACATTAACACCTCAAAAAATTGCACAACTGACAGAATTAAAAAAAGAAACGTTAGCTGTGCTTTATGGCGGTAATTCTGCTGAACGCGAGGTATCGTTAAAGTCAGGTAAAGCGATTGCACAAGGGTTAGAGCAAGCAGGCTTTACTGTGCTGTTAATCGATACTAAAAAAGTGCCACTGACAACATTAGTTAGTCAAAATATAAAACATGTATTTATCGCTTTACACGGGCGTGGTGGTGAAGATGGATGTTTGCAAGGCGCTTTAGAATCGTTAGGCATCAGTTATACCGGATCAAATGTTTTAGGCTCGGCTTTATCTATGGATAAGGTGCGTAGTAAACAGATATTTAAAGCCTGTGGCATCCCTACAGCGGCCTTTGCAGTGGTAACTAAGGCTGGGTTTTGTGAATTGAATATAGAAAAACAACTCAATGCACTGGGCGGTAAAGTCATGGTTAAACCCTCACATGAGGGGTCGAGTATAGGCATGGCAATGGCAAACACCCCTACAACCTTACGTGACGCATTGGTTGATGCGTTTACTTTTGACGGAGATGTTTTATTAGAAGCATGGATTAATGGCCCTGAATTTACCGTCGCAATTTTAGGTGATGAAGCAATGCCAGCTATACGGATGGAAACACCACGAGAGTTTTATGATTATGAAGCTAAATATCAGTCAACAACTACTCAATATCATTGTCCTTGTGGATTAAATGAAAAAGAAGAAGCGCATATACAAGCACTTTCACTGCAAGCCTTTAAAGCGACAGGTGCGAGCGGTTGGGGGCGTGTTGATTTAATGCAAAATAGTGATGGAGATTGGCAAGTATTAGAAGTAAACACCGTACCAGGAATGACAGAAACATCATTAGTGCCAAAATCAGCAAGAGCAAAGGGTTTTACCTTTAGCGAATTAGTTGAACGTATTGTATTACTGAGTATTAGTGAGTGCTAGTGAGTGTTAGTTAATATGGTTTAGATTAGTTTCAATAAAATAGATATAAAATCATGAAAAATAAGCAATCAATTTCAGTAAATCAGCAAGTATTATCGTTTGGCCTAGGCTTGGCGTTTTTCTTGTTTGTGTTGATTGGTTTAATCAGCTTGGCTTGGTGGTTGACGAATAGATTGCTTGATCAAGAAAATTTACCCGTAAACTCAGTGGTTATCAGTGGTGAAATGTTATATACAACACGCGATGATGTATTAACTGCGATGAACAATATTAACTTAGGTAATTTCTTTCAAGTTGATGTAAATGAAATTCAAAGCCAAGTCTCTGCTTTACCTTGGGTTTACTCCGTTGCGGTAAGAAAACAATGGCCTAATGAAGTTAAAATTTATATTGTCGATCAAACGCCTATCGCACTATGGAATGGTAATTTTATTTTGAATGAGTTTGGCAAGGCGTTTCAAGCAGATACTCAACAACTCACACAAGCTTTACCGCAATTTTTTGGTCCTGAAGGGAGTGAGATACTAGCGTTAGAGAACTTTAATAACTTAAACGACTTACTTGAGTACAGAGATTTAGCCATTGAAGAACTAGTACTTAGTGAGCGTTTTTCATGGCAATTGACCTTAAATGATGGCGTTATGTTGAATTTGGGCCGCGAAGAACGGGTAAAACGAGTGCAAAGATTTATGGATATATACCCAGTAATCAAAACGCATTTAGAACAGCAACAAAAACTGAATAATAATCGTAAAAAACAGTTAAAACAAGCGGTGGATTATATTGATTTACGGTATGATACAGGATTGGCAGTTGGCTGGAAGTCAGTGGCTAACATACCCTTAAGCATGCAATCACAAAATCGACAAAAAACTAGCCACATTACTAAGCTGCTAACAAAGCTTTTAACAAAAGAGTTTACCTTTAATGCCTAAAATTACAGAAAGAAATTTAGTCGTCGGATTAGATATCGGCACATCAAAAATTTCCGTCGCGGTTGGTGAAATCACACCGGACAACCAATTAAGTATTGTTGGTGTGGGTAATCAACCAGCGCGTGGTATGGACAAAGGTGGCGTTAATGATTTGAACTTGGTGATTCAGTCTGTTCAACGAGCAATTAACGAAGCTGAATTGATGGCTGACTGTCAAATTAGTTCAATTTATTTGGGTATTTCAGGTAAACATATTAGTTGTCAAAATGAAAATGGCATGGTGCCAATTAACGACAAAGAAGTTACCCAAGAAGACGTTGATAATGTTATCCATACCGCACGCAGTGTTCCTATTTCAGCTGAACGACGAATGTTGCACGTGTTGCCCCAGGAATTTAGCATTGACTGTCAAGATGGTATTAAAAGCCCCATTGGCATGTCGGGCGTTCGTATGGAAGCAAAAGTACACATTGTAACGTGTGCTAATGACATGGCTAAAAATTTAGTGAAATGTGTTGAACGATGTCATTTAAGCGTCGATCAATTGATTTTTTCAGCCTTAGCTTCAAGCTACTCGATATTAACCGATGATGAAAAAGAGTTAGGTATTTGTGTGATTGATATGGGCGCAGGTACGATGGATATTTCTATATTTATTGGTGGGGCACTTCGTCATACGGCGGTTATTCCTGTCGCTGGTAACCAAGTCACTAGTGATATAGCTAAAATATTCCGTACACCATTGAGTCATGCTGAAGATATTAAAGTGCAATATGCCTGTGCATTGAGACATTTAGTCAGTATGGAAGAAAGTATTGAAGTACCTAGTGTAGGTGGTCGTCCTGCTCGCACTATGTCGCGTCATACATTATCTGAAGTGGTTGAACCAAGATATCAGGAATTATTTGAATTAATTCAAGAAGAAGTTCGTGAAGCTGGTTTAGAAGATCAAATTGCGGCTGGTTATGTTTTAACCGGCGGCACCTCAAAAATGGAAGGTGTGGTTGAATTTGCGGAAGAGATATTTCAAATGCCGGTACGCATAGGCTCGCCGTTAGCCGTAAAAGGTTTAAAAGAATACGTAGATGATCCCAGTTATGCGACAGTTGTTGGTTTATTGCATTACGGCATGCAAGCGCATCAATCAGGCACTAACGAAAGTCATAAGTTGACAGGTGTATCAGGCTTGTGGTCAAGGTTACAGGCGTGGTTTAAAGGTGAGTTTTAACTTGTTTGAAAAGTAAACTTAACTACTAGTTTAAGTAAATATATAAGTAAAAAAGATTTTTATAGGTCAGAATTTATTCTGACACATTTAATAAAAAACGGAGAGATCAAATGTTTGAATTAATGGAAGACCATAACGAAGAAGCAATTATAAAGGTTATTGGGGTTGGCGGCGGCGGCGGCAACGCCGTTGAACACATGGTAAGCCAAACCATTGAAGGTGTAGAGTTTATTACTGCAAATACAGATTCACAGGCGCTGCGTAACTCATCTGCTAATGTGACCTTGCAACTAGGTGCTGATGTAACAAAAGGCTTAGGTGCTGGCGCTAATCCAAATATTGGTCGCCAAGCTGCAGAAGAAGACAGAGAAACCATTATGCAAACGCTTAATGGCGCAGATATGATCTTTATCGCTGCAGGTATGGGTGGTGGTACCGGTACAGGAGCAGCACCAGTAGTTGCAGAAATAGCAAAAGAAATGGGTATATTAACGGTTGCCGTTGTCACTAAGCCTTTCCCGTTTGAAGGTAAAAAGCGCATGAGTTACGCAGACCAAGGGATTGAAGCTTTAGCCAATAGTGTTGATTCATTGATTACTATTCCTAATGAAAAGCTGTTAAAAGTACTTGGTCCAGGAACCAGTTTATTAGATGCTTTTAAAGCAGCCAATAACGTTTTATTAGGAGCTGTGCAAGGTATTGCTGAGCTAATTACTCGTCCGGGCTTAATAAACGTCGATTTTGCTGATGTACGTACAGTCATGTCAGAAATGGGTACTGCAATGATGGGCTCAGGTATTGCAACAGGTCCAGACCGTGCAGCAGAAGCGGCAGAATCAGCAATTTCTAGTCCATTACTTGAAGATGTAGACTTAGCTGGAGCTCGCGGTATTTTAGTTAATATTACCGCGGGTATGGATATCAGTATTGACGAGTTTGAAACGGTAGGTAATGCAGTTAAGGCATTTGCCAGTGAAAATGCTACAGTAGTTGTTGGAGCAGTTATCGATCCTGAAATGACAGAAGAGCTTCGCGTAACGGTTGTTGCTACAGGTATTGGAGCAGAAATCAAGCCAGACATTACGCTTGTTAACCCAGCACCTATGGCTGAACCAATAGTTGTTGGTGGTGATTATACGCAAGCAACACCACAAGTTGATACGGCTGCAGAGTCTATTGTAATGAAGGATAGTAATGTACAAAAAGTTGCGCATGCAGATTTGGATAATTATTTAGACATCCCTGCTTTTTTACGTAAGCAAGCTGACTAGTAGCTTATAACGAGTCACTGATAAGTAGGTATCACTTGTTAGTTGTCGGTAATTAGTTGTTAGGTATTTGGTTAATGGGTATAAATAACGGCTGTAATAAATAGTCCATTTTGATTTTATTACGTATTTTTGTTATATTATGTCAGTGAAAAAGCATGCCTATCACGTTAGGTACTTGGCATTGGACATTATTATATTCTTAAGCTTACCTTTAAGCGTGACTTTTGATTGCAATGCTCAGAAGAAAAAAGCAAAAACTAAATAAAGAAACGAGGCTAATATGATTAAGCAACGGACACTAAAAACAAGTGTTTCAACCATAGGGGTTGGTCTACATAAAGGCGAAAAGGTACAGGTTACTCTCCGTCCTGCACCAGCAAACACCGGTATTGTTTTTCGTCGTGTTGATCTTGACCCTGTGGTTGATATCAAAGCAACGCCTGAAGCTGTAGGCGAAACAACCTTGTGTACTTGTTTAGTTAATGAGCAATCTGTGACGGTTTCTACCGTTGAACATTTGTTATCAGCAGTGGCTGGTTTAGGTATTGATAATTTAATTATTGATGTGGATGCCCCTGAAATACCTATAATGGATGGTAGTGCCTTACCTTTTGTCTATTTAATTCAATCTGTTGGTATAGAAACGCAAAATGTAGCCAAACGTTTTATTCGTATTAAAAAAGCAATTCGCGTTGAAGAGGGTGATAAATGGGCAGAGTTACTCCCTTATGAAGGTTTCAGAGTCAACTTTGCTATAGAATTTAAACACCCTGTTATTGCAAATACTTGCCAAACAATGAGTATGGATTTTTCGAGTCGTTCCTTTATTAAAGAGATCAGCCGGGCTCGTACTTTTGGTTTTATGAAAGATATTGATTTTCTACGCTCTCATAATCTTGCTTTAGGTGGTAGTTTAGAAAATGCGATAGTATTGGATGAATATCGTATGCTCAATAAAAGCGAATTACGCTACGATGATGAATTTGTTAAGCATAAAATACTAGATGCTATAGGCGATCTCTATATGGGCAGTGCAAGCATATTAGGTGAGTTTAATGCTTTTAAATCGGGTCACGGTTTAAACAACCTATTGTTACGAGAAGTATTCAAACAAACAGATTCATGGGAATGGGTTACATACGAAGGTGATCAGGCATTAGCTCCGATAAAGTATCAAGAGGTTAATGCGAGCGCATTTTAATTTTAAAGATTTTTATTAATAAAAAACTGAGCACCGGCTCGGTTTTTTCGTTTATTAGCTTAGCTTGTTAACAAAGGTTATTAGTATAGGTAGCTAAGGTTATTTATTTTGTTTACCTGCACTCGCTGCCAGTTTTTGCAATTTTTCTTTTAACCCTTTAGGCGCCTTTTCAGCAATACTTAATAAGTGTTTAGCTGTTGTAGTTGAAATATTTTGCACAGAGCTTTTATTGTAAACTGACTTAATAGGCTGATATGTTTTTTGGTTAGGCGTTTGTCGATGAGCTTGTGGGTTCACTTTTATATCAATTTTAGTAAATTCCCCTTGGGTTTCATCATTGAGTTGTCGGCATATATTATTTCGTTCAAACTGGAGTCTTTGCCCCCAAACTGGCGATTTTACTTCAATAATTAAAGTCGATAGAACAAAGTTAGCAATATTGAACGCATCCTCTGGTAGGTCAGGGCATATTTGTCGTACAATGTCGGACAATAATTTCAAAGAGTTGGTTTTTTCCTGAATTTGTGCCAAAGTGCCAGTCGTCGAATTGAATAGCGTTGACATATTTTTGGGAGATTTTGGTCTTCGCGCCATGTTGATGAACCTAGATTTTGAGCTGCTGTGAGCTTTAAAAAAAGTATTAAGAAGTAAGTATGAGTTTAACACTACTGTACCGAGGAAAAAATGTTAGATTTTCAATGCGCCTAAATAAGTTGCATTGGCTTTCTATTGTCATTATTTTTGCTTTAATTTCAGGTGTTATAGTTCATTTAGTGTTATCTACAAATGAACGGCCTATACATAGTGATAATTATTTAGCCAGTGAAAGTACCGTTATTTCTGATCAAAAAACAAATAATGGAATAACTGGGTTAAAGGATGTTGAATTAAAGGGAGTTGAATTAAAGAGAGTTGGATCAAAGAATGCTGAATTTAAAAAGCAACAATTAACGGCATTAACAATGAAGTTGGCTGAATTACAGAGCCATGTACTGCGTCTGAATGCGTTAGGTAGCCGCTTAGCGGATAACGCTAATATTCCCCAAAAAGAATTTGATTTTCTTAAACTACCACCCAGCGGTGGTCCATCTACCACTAGTGCTGCTATCAGTAGAAAGTCTTTTGCACAATTACTGATTGAAATTACGCAATTAGAAAATTCACTTGAGCATAAAGAAAATCAGTTAACTATGCTTGAATCTTTAACATTAGCCCACCATATAGAAAATACACGTTATTTATCTGGACGACCTATCACTAAAGGCTGGTTGTCTTCTTACTTTGGACTACGCAAAGATCCCTTCAATGGTAGACCGTCAATGCATAAAGGCATTGATTTTGCCGGAAAGGAAGACGGTGATATTATCGCTACCGCATCAGGTGTTGTAAGTTGGGCTGATGATCGCTATGGCTATGGTCTATTGATAGAGATTAATCATGGCGATGGTTTAAAAACACGCTACGGACACAATAAACAGTTATTAGTTAAAATTGGTGAGGTAGTCGGTAAAGGACAGATTATAGCACGCATGGGAAGTACCGGACGTTCAACGGGACCTCATGTGCATTATGAGATTTTGCGCAACAATAAGCAAATAGATCCAATTAAGTTTGTATATCGTAAAGCAAAATAGAAAATAGTTAGCGGATAGTTAGCGCAAAGGTAAGTGATTTAGAATAATAAACTGGTAATCTAAGCCTATAAATAATAGTTAAAAATTTATAATTAAATCCACCACATAGTATGCAAAATTGCTTGCTAAATATGACAAAATGGTTAAATAAGATGTTTGTTAAATTGTTGACAAAAATGTTTGGTAGTCGTAACGATAGATTATTAAAACAAATGGGCAAAGAAGTAAAAAAAATAAACGCATTAGAGCCGATTTTAGAAGCACTAAGTGACGATGAATTAAAAGCAAAAACAAATGAGTTTAAAGAACGTTTAGCCAATAATGAAACATTAGAACAATTACTGCCTGAAGCATTCGCTGTGGTTCGTGAAGCCAGTAAACGTGTTTTTAAAATGCGCCACTTTGACGTACAAATGATTGGTGGCATGGTGCTAAATGAAGGTAAAATTGCTGAAATGCGCACAGGTGAAGGTAAAACGCTTACAGCTACATTACCTTCTTATTTGAATGCCTTAACGGGTGATGGTGTTCATGTTATTACCGTTAATGATTATCTCGCAACCAGAGATGCCGACTGGAGTCGCCCGTTATTTACTTTTTTAGGAATGACAGTTGGTTGCAATGTAGCCGGTATGACCCCGCAAGATAAGCAAGCAGCTTATCTTGCGGATGTTACCTACGGCACTAATAATGAGTTTGGTTTTGACTATTTACGTGACAACATGGTGTTTTCACCAGAGGAACGTGCTCAGAAAAAATTAAATTTTGCTATTGTAGATGAAGTTGATTCAATTTTAATTGATGAAGCGCGTACTCCGCTTATTATTTCAGGGCAAGCCGAAGATAGCTCTGAGCTATATAAAGCCATTGATGTCATCGTGCCATCACTTGAAGTACAAAGTGAAGAAGATAAAGATGAAGAAACAGGTCAATCAGAAGACTTTGTTGAAGGTGACTATACTGTTGATGAAAAAGCCAAACAGGTTTATTTAACTGAGCGTGGTCAAATTCTAATTGAAAATATCATGCGAGAAAAAGATTTATTACAAGAAGGTGATACCTTATTCTCTGCAACTAACATTACCTTGCTACATCATGTTATGGCAGCGTTACGCGCCCATAAACTATTCACTAAAGACGTAGATTACATCATAAAAGATAATGAAATAGTTATTGTTGATGAGCACACCGGCCGTACAATGGAAGGTCGCCGTTGGTCTGAAGGTTTACATCAAGCAATAGAGGCGAAAGAAGGTGTGAATATTCAAAATGAAAATCAGACCCTTGCTTCTATCACTTTCCAAAATTTCTTTAGAATATATGAAAAACTGTCAGGTATGACAGGTACAGCTGATACCGAAGCATTTGAATTTCAACATATATATGGTTTAGAAACAGTAATTATACCAACTAATCAGCAAATGGTTCGTAAAGACATGTCTGATTTGATCTATCTAACCACAGAAGAAAAATTTGAAGCAATATTAGACGACATTAAAGATTGTGCAGAGCGTGGACAGCCAGTATTAGTGGGTACAATTACTATTGAAACATCAGAGCTTTTATCTGGATTGTTGAAAAAGGCTAAAATTAAGCATAAAGTTCTTAATGCAAAATTTCATGAGCAAGAAGCTGAAATTGTTGCTGATGCAGGTAAAGAAGGAGCAGTAACCATTGCGACTAATATGGCCGGTCGTGGTACTGATATAGTACTCGGTGGTAATTTAGATGCGAGTATTGCCTCTTTAGCTAAAGGAAAAAAACAACCTACTGAAGGGCAAATCGAAAAGCTAAAAGCACAATGGAAAATTGATCATGACCGTGTACTTGAATTAGGTGGTTTGAAAATAGTGGCGACAGAACGTCACGAATCTCGCCGTATTGATAACCAGCTACGTGGTCGCTCAGGTCGTCAAGGTGACGCCGGTGTAACTCGCTTTTATCTATCGATGGAAGATGCATTGATGCGTATTTTTGCCTCTGAGCGTATTTCAAATATGATGCGTAAACTAGGTATGGAACATGGTGAAGCGATTGAACACCCTTGGGTGACTCGCAGTATTGAAAATGCTCAACGTAAAGTCGAAGGTCGTAACTTTGATATGCGTAAACAGTTATTAGAATATGATGATGTAGCCAATGATCAACGTGGCGTTATTTACGAACAACGTAATGAATTACTGGATGAAGCTGAAATAGGCGAAATAGTTAATGCTATTCGTAGTGACGTTATCACGGGTATTATTGATCAGCATATTCCTCCGCAATCATTAATTGAAATGTGGAATATTACCGCCCTTGAAGAGCAACTTAAAGGTGATTTGAATACGAATTTACCGATAGCGAAGTGGCTTGATGAAGACAAAAAACTTCATGAAGAAAGCTTGCGTGAAAAAATTATTACTGAATTTGAGCAGCTTTATAAAGACAAAGAAGAAATGGTTGGCGCTGATGTATTACGCCAATTTGAAAAAGCAGTTATGTTGCAAAGTTTAGATTCTCATTGGAAAGAGCATTTAGCCGCTATGGATCATTTACGCCAAGGTATAGGCTTACGTGCACATGCTCAGAAAAATCCTAAACAAGAATTTAAACGAGAATCGTTTGAGTTGTTTACCGAAATGTTAGATCACTTAAAATATGACGTAGTTGGTATTTTATCTAAAGTTCAAATTCAGGCAGAATCTGATGTAGAAGCGGTAGAAGAGCAACATAGAAAGTCAGAAACACCAAAAGAATTTCAACACAAAAGTGCAGATAATCTAGATAAAAAATCTCAAATACCGCGTGTTGGGCGTAATGAACCTTGTCCTTGTGGGTCAGGTAAAAAATACAAACAATGTCATGGTAAGTTGACTTAGAAGGTACCACTGAACACTATTAACTCGATTATTATTCTGTATGTCTAAATATGTACATGTTGCAGTTGGTGTTATTATTTCAACCAACAAAGGTAACCAAACACAATATTTTCTTACTAAACGTCTTGATAATGTCCATCAAGGCGGTAAGTGGGAGTTCCCTGGTGGCAAGGTTGAAAAAGGTGAAACCATTGCTCAAGCACTTGCTAGAGAGCTAAAGGAAGAAGTTAATATCGACGTATTAAGTTGCCAACCACTGATGATTATTCATCACGATTATGGCGATAAAAAAGTATGCCTAGAGGTGTTTGTTGTAGATAATTATATGGGCGAACCATGCGCTCAAGAGGGGCAACAGCAAAGCTGGATTACGCTTGAAGAATTTAAAAACCTAAACTTTCCAAAAGCTAATGAAGCAATAATGGCCAAGCTAGTATCTCGTTACTCTTAACTTACTACTTGATTTACTACTTGACTTACTACTTGTAATTTCTTGCAGGTAACTTTTCTCGCTATTAGCTTTTCTTACTAATAACTGAACTTCTATTCTGGCTCAACAAAGAATTTATTATTTAACAAAAACTCACCCTCTAATGCATCAAGCATTTCTTCAGTTAATGGCGTTTCGCTTTGTATAGACTGCGATATTTTATGTCCTTCATCAGCCCATTCACCAAGATCAATTAACTGGCAACGTTTGCAGCAAAAAGGTCTAAATTCACTTTCTTTACACCAGATCACTGGTTTATCACAGTTAGGGCAGGAAAC
>Ga0105358_10000569_pt1 | contig 18657 bp, 14 predicted proteins | sample GOMGulsemesocosm_5_FD_83509 | JGI IMG/M metagenome (GOLD analysis project Ga0105358, IMG submission 83509) | Methane-oxidizing microbial communities from mesocosms in the Gulf of Mexico - GOM15C Gulf of Mexico | ecosystem: Environmental > Aquatic > Marine > Cold seeps | place: Gulf of Mexico... | reverse complement strand
TGGGTATTACTGCAAAAGGAGCTTGGGTTTCTGTACAGCATCATTTTGACCGTTTAGGCGTAGATATACAAAATAATGCGTTCAGTGTGGTTGGTATAGGCAGCATGGTTGGAGATGTCTTTGGTAATGGCATGTTGTTATCCAGCAATATAAAGTTAGTCGCGGCCTTTGACCATGAATCCATCTTTTTAGACCCTACGCCGAATATGGACATTTCATTTAATGAGCGTCAACGCTTATTTAAGTTACCCCGTTCAGGTTGGGGTGATTACACTGCCGAATTAATTTCGTCAGGCGGTGGAATTTATTCACGCAAAGAAAAATCAATTGCTTTAAGCCCTGAAGTGCAACAAGTCTTGGCCATTAATGAAAAATATCTTTCATCCAGTGATTTAATTCGAGCTATTTTAGCTGCCCCCGTAGATTTATTATGGAATGGCGGCATTGGCACCTACGTGAAGGCTGAAACAGAACTGCATGGCGAAGTAGGAGATAGAGCCAATGACAGTTTGCGTATTAATGGTGCGGATTTACGTTGTAAATTGGTAGGCGAAGGCGGTAATTTAGGTTTTACGCAAAAAGGGCGTATTGAATATGCCTTACAGGGTGGGTGCATTAATACCGATTCGATTGATAATTCAGCGGGAGTGGACTGTTCGGACCATGAAGTGAATATCAAAATTTTATTGAACAGTTTATTAGCGCAAGGCGATTTAACCACTAAGCAGCGTGACACTTTATTAGCCAGTATGACAGACCAAGTCGCTGAATTGGTATTGAATAATAATTATGAGCAAAATCATGCTTTAGGCATGATTGCGAATGAGGCGGTTGGTGTTTGGCAGAATTTAAGAAATTTAATTATTACCTTAGAAACAAGGGCTCATTTAGATAGAGAATTAGAGCGTTTACCAAATGATAAGCTAATGCAAGAGCGAAAATCTTCAGGAAAAGGCTTGATGCGTCCTGAAATATCGGTTTTATTAGCCTATACCAAGCAGTTGTTTAAGACCGATTTATTAGAGCAAGCCGAGAGCATTAATAGCTCTTTATATCAAGACAGTTTAGCTGAGTATTTTCCGAAACCTTTGCAAACAGCGTACCCAGAAGAAATTCAGCGCCATCGCTTAGGGAAAGAAATTGTTGCGAATCAGCTTATTAACCAGTTAGTGAATCGTTTAGGTATCGTATTTCCGCATCGATTTATACAGGAGCTAAATTGTTCTGCGGCGGATTTAGTGAATACCTATGATTTAGTGTGTCGTGTCTTTGAAATAGAAAGCTTATGGAAAATGCAAAGTGATTTAGAGGGTACGGTCAGTGAATCTATTTTAGAAGGTATTAAGCTGAGTGCTCGTAAATGGATAGAACGTGCGATGTATTGGTTTGTGCGTAATGAGCCAGCGTTATCTTCGGCGGAGCATTATATACAAGCGATTTCAGAGCTTAGTGCCGATTTAAGTCAATTAGTCACCAAAAAAGAACAGAAGCATATTGATTCCGCGGCGGATGAGTTACTGCGTGCGGGGGTGAGTGCTAATTTAGCGGTGAAAGTTGCACAAATGGATGTGTTATTTTCTTGTCTCAATGCGGTAAAAGTGCATAAGAAAAGTAAATATTCTTTGCAGGATATGACCCACAGTTTGTTTTATCAATCCAGTAAATTGAATTTAGATTGGGTGCGTGAGCAAATTATTTTATTACCTAAAGAATCCAGTTGGGAGGCTTTATCTCGTCGTTCCATGTTGGATGAATATCATCAAATTTGCTGTGTATTATTACAAAGTGTGTTTAAAGAGGAAGGCTTAACAGGAGAGGAAAAAATCGTTGGATGGACTGAGCGAAACCATCTTGCGTTTGAGCGTTATTTAGAGTTAATTCATTCCGCGGAGTCGGATGACAGCGTGCAGTTGGAGAAAATCGTGGTGATTTTAGGCGCTATTTGGAATTTAACGGTTTATGCGAGTTAGTGCATGAAAGTTTTATTGATTACACCGCCGATGACTCAATTAAATACGCCGTATCCTGCCACGGCGTATTTAACGGGCTTTTTAAAGCAGGAAGGCTATGAGGTGACGCAGAGAGATTTAGCCATCGATTTATTTTTGCAAATTTTATCGCGCTCAGGCCTGGAAATCTTATACGACCAAGTAGTATTGAATTATGAGGCGGTGGAGGATGAGGATTTACCCGATAGTATTTTTCATTTTCTAACGCATTATGAACAATATTATCAGTGCATTGATAGTACGATTCGTTTTTTGCAAGGGAAAGATTCGAGTTTAGCCCTGCGTATTGCTTCGCGTCGTTTTTTACCTGAAGGTCCACAGTTTGAAACCCTGTATCAAATGGAAGAAATACAAGATGAACCTTTAGAGCAGGCTTTTGGGCAATTAGGGGTGCAAGATAAAGCCAAATATCTAGCGACCTTATTTATTAATGATATTGCTCAGGTGATTACGGAAGGCGTTGATTCATACTTTGAAGTATCGCGCTACGCCGAACGCTTGGCGGCTTCTAATCCGCAGTTTGATGATTTATATGCGGTGTTGCACGCGGAAGAGTCGAGTTATACCGAAGTGATTATTGAAAATTTGATGCGCGAATATCTTGAGCAAGAATCGCCTGATGTGTTGGGTATTAGCATACCTTTTCCCGGTAATATGTTGGGCGCATTGCAGGCGGCTAAGTATTGTAAACAGCATTCTCCCAAAACGAAGGTGATTTTAGGCGGTGGGTTTATCAATACCGAGTTGCGGCGATTGAAAGAGCCGCGTGTATTCGAATATGTGGACTATATCTGTTTGGATGATGGCGAGCGTCCGCTGTTAAGTGTTTTAGCAAGGCTGCAAGGGCAGGAAACTGACTTATTACGTACGTATACTTTAGAAAAAGGAGAGGTGGTCTTTAATACCACACAGGCCTTGCATGATATTGCGCAAAGCCAAGTGGGAACGCCCAGTTATACAGGGCTGACCTTAGATAATTATTTGTCTTTATGTGAAGTCTTGAATCCCATGCATCGTATTTGGAGTGATGGCCGTTGGAATAAAATAACCCTTGCTCACGGCTGCTATTGGGCAAAATGCAGCTTTTGTGATATTAGCCTTGATTATATTGGTCAATATGACGATGCGGGGGTAGAAATAACCATCGCCCGTATTCAAGCACTTATTAAAGAAACAGGGCAAACAGGCTTTCATTTTGTCGATGAAGCCGCTCCGCCTAAAGCTTTGTTTGCCTTGGCTGAAAAATTAATTGAGCGCAATATAGTGATTACCTGGTGGGGAAATATTCGTTTTGAGAAAACTTTTACCCTCGAAAAATGTCAGTTATTAGCCGATTCAGGTTGTATTGCCGTTAGTGGCGGCTTAGAAGTGGCTTCAGATCGTTTATTGAAATTAATGAAAAAGGGGGTCAGTGTCGCGCAAGTGGCGAATATTACCCATGCCTTTAGTCAATCTGGGATATTAGTTCATGCGTATTTAATGTATGGCTTTCCCAGCCAAACAGAGCAAGAAACCATTGATGCTTTAGAGTACGTTAAACAATTAATGCAAAATAAGTGCATTCATTCTGCGTATTGGCATCGTTTTGCGGCGACGGTACACAGTCCTGTCGGACTTCACCCTGAAGAATATGGCATTCGTTTACAGCCCAATTCAGATATTCGCTTTGCAGAGAATGATATTGAGTATATTGATTCTGTGCGTACTGAGCATGAAATGTTGGGGGAGGGTTTAAAAACCGCCTTATATAACTATATGCACCATAGAGGCTTTGAATATCCTGTTTCGGTGTGGTTTGAGCAGGCTGTTCGGGATACCACTGTCGCTGAAAATACCATTCAGAACTATTTAACACATTAATTTTAGGTGATAAATCGATGATTCCTATTAGAGATACCGCTCCTTGTTTAACCCGTCCCTATGTAACATGGGGATTAATGGCTGTTTGTATTAGTTTGTTTGTGGTATTGGAGTTTGGCTCAGATAAAATACATCACTATGTAATTTCTCTGTATGGCATGGTACCCGCGCGTTATACCCACCCTGATTGGGCAATAGCGATGGGCTATCCTATGGATTACGGTTTTTCTTTTGTGAGCAATCTATTCTTACATGGAGGCTGGTGGCATTTAGTAATGAATATGTGGTTTATTTGGATATTTGCTGACAATATTGAAGACCGAATGGGGCATGGTCGATTTATTATTTTTTATGTATTGTGTGGTGTGATTGCCAGCAGTATTCAATGGCTGCATACGCCTGAATTAGTCGCCCCTGTGATTGGAGCCTCTGGCGCGATTGCTGGGGTATTGGGCGCGTATTTCTTTTTATATCCCTATGCCCGTATTGTTTTATGGGTTCCGATTTTCTTTTTACCGCTCTTTATTGAAATTCCAGCCATCGCCTTTATTGGCGTTTGGGTGATTTTACAAATGCAGAGTGCAACGGTGGCTATGGTATTTTATAAAGGAGCCTCGGATGTGGCATTATGGGCGCATTTAGGGGGGTTTGTTGCCGGTATTTTATTGTTTAAGCTTTTTCTTAGAAAAGATTATCCTGAATAAATACCTTTAAGGTATAATTATGAAAATTTTAAACCTCACGCATGGCTTATGTGTGTTATCCATAAGTAGATAATTTTATTTACTTTATCCCTTATTTAGGAATGATTGCCAAAATGAAGAAACTTAATGTTGCTCTCGTTAGACTTATCCAATTTGTTATTTTCGTATTTTTTACCTTTGTAGTCATTTCTTATTTTTCGATTATGATTATGATTCCATTAGCTGTATTGGATATTTTTGGTGATTTATTCGGATTATTTGGCTTGAACTCATTACTTGGAGCTGCATTAGGGTTACCGGTTGTCGGTTACTTATGTAAAATCGTTTACGATACGCCAGTATTAAGTGAAATGATTGTTTCTACAGGTATGGAATTAGTAAAAACAGGAAAAGCAAAAGTAGACGCATTTAATAAAATCGCAGAAAGCCTTTAGTTTTCTTATCCGACGACAGATTGTCGTTGGATTTAAGCCGCGTCCTTACGCTTAAGGACGCGGCTTTTTTTTGCGTTTTTTTCAAGAGCTTGAGTTTGAACTGCCAATGAGAGCTTGAGGCTCTATGCACCAAAATCCAGTACCATTTTAATTGAGGCATACAGCACGGCGATAATCGCCGCGATAAAAAGCAGGACTTGTAAGGGATGCTGGCGTAAATTACTGAAAAAGGTGGCTGCTTCCCCTGATTGTTTTAATTGTGCGTATTCGGCTTGTAATACGGCTTGGCGTTCTTGTTGATAGGCATAGATAAGCCGCTGTGCTGGCTCGTGTTGCGTATCATCAGGAAGCCAAATGGCCGGCATGGAAATTCCCCAGTTGCCTGCATTGGTTTCATAAAATTGGATGCTATTTTCATTAAGCACATCTCGAATATCCTCGGCTTCATCATCGGCGACACCGCGTAAAGGGAAAAGTAATATAGCCATGTTAAACTCGCGTTAGGGTGAACAGTCGAGGGGAGTCCTCAGTTTCTTGTAAGCTATGAATATGCGTAATGGCGAAACTATCATTTAAACTTTGTAGCCATTGCTGAATAGCGGTTAATTCTGTTTTGCCTCCAGTATGGCCTGGATAGGCAATAATACTGATAATGCCTGTCTTACTTAGCAAGGTAGTCGCAATTTCCAGTGCTTGCAGTGTACTTTTTGTTTGGGTCATAATCGCTGTATTATCACTTTGTGGTAAATAGCCGAGATTAAACATAAAAATATCAATACTGTCTTCTTGGGGGAGGTAATTCGTCATAGATTCATGACCATCATGAACCAAGGTGACTTTGTGGGCTTGTTTAGAGGCTTGTAAACGATGCAGGGTATTGAGAATAGCTGGTTCTTGTACGTCAAAAGCATAAACGTGATGACTATGCCGCGCTAAAAAATCGGTGTCATGTCCATTGCCCATGGTAGCATCGACACTTATATGCACGTTCTTTTGGTAGGTCAATAAGGTCTTTTGGGCTTCTGTGACTAAAGAATGTTTGGTAAATCGAGTGCTAATCATAGGCTGGGCGTTAGGATGGTATTAAGGGCGATTTGGGTGTTTGTTTGTGGGTAATCTAAGGTGTAATGCAATCCACGGCTTTCTTTGCGGGCTAAGGCGCTTTGAATAATAAGGTCTGCGACAATTAACAGATTACGCAGTTCTAATAAATCACTGGTAATACAGTAATGCTGATAATAATCAGAAATTTCATTTTGCAGTAATTCTAAACGATCAGCGGCTTGTTGTAAGCGTTTGGTGGTGCGCACAATGCCGACATAATCCCACATAAAACGCCGTAATTCATCCCAGTTATGGGCAATCATAATTTCTTCTTGGGATTCTTCTACTTGAGATTCATCCCATGCAGGTAATTGAGCAAAGGCATTAGGGATGGGCTGTTTTAATATATCTTCACTGGCGCGTTCTGCAAAGACAATACATTCAAGCAATGAATTGCTGGCCATACGATTGGCACCATGTAAGCCGGTATGTGCGACTTCGCCTAAAGCATACAATCCTTCAATATCGGTGCGTGCATAACGGTCTGTCATTACTCCGCCACAGGTGTAATGAGCCGCAGGCACAACAGGAATCGGGTCTTTGGTAATATCAATATTAAATTTTAGGCACTGTTGATAAATAGAAGGGAAGTGTTGTTTAATAAATTCAGGGGATTGATGGCTAATATCCAGAAAAACGCAATCAATGCCATGTTTTTTCATTTCATGGTCAATGGCTCGGGCAACAATGTCCCGTGGCGCTAATTCTGCCCGTGGATCGTATTGGTGCATAAATTCAGAACCATCCGGCAAGACTAATTTTGCGCCTTCGCCGCGCACGGCTTCACTGATTAAAAAGGAACGTGCATCGGGATGATATAAACAGGTCGGGTGAAATTGCATAAATTCCATATTAGCCACGCGACAGCCTGCTCGCCAAGCAAGGGCAATACCATCGCCTGTGGAGATTTGTGGGTTTGTGGTGTACAAATACACTTTACTCGCTCCGCCAGTGGCCAATGCAACGGTATGAGCGGCAATGGATTCCACTTGTTTACTTTGGTTATTGAGTACATACGCTCCAACCACGCGTTTATCTTGAATAATTAAGTCAATGGCGTTGTGCTGTTCAAGTAAGGTGATATTGGGGTGCTGTTGGGCTTTATTAATCAGCGATAAAGACAGGGCTTTGCCAGTAGCATCGGCATGATGCACAATACGTCGCTCAGAATGTCCGCCTTCTTGATTGAGGTGTAATTCGGAAATGCCATTTTTATCTTGTCGCTGAGTAAAGGCCATGCCTTGTTGCTGTAAGAAATCAATGCTTTTTTTACCGTATTCAACGGTTAAGCGCACAATATCCTTATCACAGAGTCCTGCTCCCGATTGTAAGGTGTCTTGGATATGGGAATCAATCGAGCTTTCTTGGGGGTCTAAAACGGCGGATATTCCTCCTTGCGCATAAAAGGTGCTGCCTTCGGTAATGGCAAATTTAGACAAAACCACCACCTGTTTATGTTCGGCGAGTTTGAGTGCTAAAGAAAGTCCTGCGCCCCCACTACCGATAATAAGGACATCGTAATTTTGTTGTTTAGGCATGGCATTTGAGGGGGTTGTCATAATAAGATAAATAAGCGGTCATGGATGGTATTATACGTGTCTGGTATTAATCTTTGCAGTGTTAAAGCAAGAAAATTAAGCCTTTTATGGCGTGGGATGTGGTATGCAAGTAACCAATAAATTGGTGGTGGCGGTTTCATCGCGCGCGTTGTTTGATTTAGATGAATCGCATCATATTTTTGAACAGCAAGGTAAAGAGGCCTATTGTGCCTACCAAGTAGAGCATGAGGAAACCATTTTAGAGGCAGGTTTTGGTTTTGCTCTGGTAAAAAAATTATTATCGATTAATCAGCGTTTAGCTCAAGAAGAGCCGTTAGTTGAAGTAATTTTATTGTCGCAAAACAGTGCGGATACAGGCTTACGCATTTTTAATTCGATAGACCATTATCAATTAGATATAACGCGCGCAGCCTTTACCAGTGGGGTTGCCCCGTATGCTTATGTGCCTGCTTTTGGCGCGCATTTATTTTTATCGGTCAATGCAGAGGATGTCAGTCATGCTTTAAGTTTAGGTTATGCGGCGGCCACGATTTTATCGGGAGGGCGCGATACGACAGAGTCCTCATCAGAACAATTACGCATTGCTTTTGATGGTGATGCGGTCTTATTTTCAGACCAATCAGAGCGTATTTATCAAGAAGAAGGCTTGGCCGCTTTTGCTGAAAATGAGAAAAATTCTGCACGTATTCCCTTAAACAGTGGACCTTTTAAAGGGTTTTTAGAGGCCTTGCAATGTTTGCAATCTCAGTTTGATGAACAAGATTCTCCGATACGCACCGCTTTAGTGACTGCGCGTTCTGCTCCTGCACATGAACGTGTGATTCGAACCTTACGCCAATGGGGGATTCGTATTGATGAGGCTTTGTTTTTGGGGGGGATGCCGAAACAAGCTTTTTTAAGTGCATTTGGAGCGGATATTTTTTTTGATGACCAGAAAAAGCACTGTGAGGCCGCGGCTGAACATATTTCCACCGCTCATGTGCCGCATGGGGTGAGTAATGAAGGGTAAGAACCTACGTTAGGAGTTAAGGATTAAGGGGGCCGTATTTTTCGAGTAATAATTGCGTGGCTTTTTCCGCAGAAATGGGGCGACTGAATAAAAATCCTTGCCCTGAAAAACAGCCTTGAGAGAGTAAAAATTCTTCTTGTTCTTTGGTCTCAATGCCTTCTGCAATCACATTAAAATTAAAATGGCGCGCAATTGAAATAATCGCTTGTGTAATGGCTTGGTCGCTATTGTCTTGTGGTATGCCGGTAATAAAACAGCGATCTATTTTGATACGATTAATAGGCAGTTTTTTTAAATAACTCATATTAGAATAGCCTGTACCAAAATCATCCATAGACAGTTGTACGCCTAAATCATAGAGCTTATGTAAGCTGCTTAAAGTATTTGAATGTTCATCTATTGATATATTTTCAGTGATTTCTAGCTCAATATAAGGCGCAGGGATTTGAGTTTTATTCAGTAAGTCTGTGAGGCAATCAATCAGTTGATTGTCTTCTAATTGCTTCACGGAGATATTGACGGCCATAAATAAATTAGGGGTAATGGTTTTTTGCCAGATAAGTAATTGCTCTACGGCTGATTCAAGCACCCAAAGCCCTATTTCTATAATTAAGTCACTTTCTTCAGCAATACTAATAAATTCATCGGGGCTAATAAATCCTAATTCTGGATGTTCCCAGCGCAATAAGGCTTCAAAACTTTCAATGGATTGCGTGATAAGGTTATATTGAGGCTGGTAATGTAAATACAGTTGTTTTTGTTGAATAGCGACTGTCAAATCTTTTTCTAAACGGGCTTTATGGCGTGCTTTTTTATTAAGTTCTTTAGAATAAAACTGAAAGTTATTTTTTCCTTCTGCTTTGGCATGATACATGGCCATATCGGCGCTTTGGAGTAAGCTACTGGCAATATCATCGGTATGACTGGGTATGTCAGCAGGGTAATTGGCAATACCAATACTGGCACCAATATGTGCTGTATTGTCTCCAAGTGTGTATTTCTGAGAAAGAAAGTGGATAATTTTTTCAGCAACAATGGCTGTATTGGAGCTAATATCCTCTGTCGGAATATCTTCTAAAAGAACTACAAATTCATCTCCTCCTATACGTGCCGCATGGTCGGATTTGCGTAAGCAGTTTTTTATATCATTGGCAACTTGGATAAGCAGTTGGTCACCGGCTTTATGGCCAAGGGTATCATTAACCTTTTTAAAGTAATCTAAATCAATGAATAATAAAGAGAGACCGGAATTGTTTCGTTGGCTTTTATCAATGGCATGTTGTAGTTGTCCAGAGAATAAGGTGCGGTTGGCTAATTTTGTCAGTGGGTCGTAGTGCGCTAAAAAGTTAATGTGTTTTTCAGCTTCTCTTTGTTCTGATAAATCATTAAAAATGGCCATGTAATGCGTGATTTTTTCTTGCGCATTTTTAATGACAATAATTTTTAGATGTTCGAGGTAAATTTCATTTGATTTTCGACGGTTATAGATTTCCCCCTCCCAGTAGTTGTTGGTATTAAGGCTGTCCCATAAATTTTCGTAAAATTCTTTAGCTTGCTTCCCTGAATTTAAAATACTGGGAGTTTTACCAATAATTTCTTCAGAGCTATAGCCTGTGAGTAAGGTAAAAGCTGGGTTTATTTGGATGATAGTATTATCTGCATCGGCCAACATTACGCCTTCGGGAATGTGTTGAAACACGGTCGCTGAAAGATTGACTTGTTCCTCTAAATGTTTTCTTTGTGAAATATCAGTAATCGCTGCAATCAGTCTTGGTTTATGTTCTTTTTGTGTGGGGAAGGTAGTTAAAGACTCCGACCATAGAAGGTATTTATCAGAGTTTATATCTTTGATGCGATATTCATAGGTGACGACAGAGCCTGATTCTGGAGGGTTTAGGTAATTGTTTTTGACTCGTGTTAAATCTTCAGGGTGAATATGAGCATAGTGCTGCTCTGATAAAATACCTTTTTCATTTTCTTGTAATACGGTATGTTGACATTGCTGATTGGTAAAAGTTAGTTCCCCTTTTTCATTACTCATCCACAGCATGACCGGTGCATTATTGGTCATTAAATGCAGAATATCTTTACTGCGTGTCAGTTTATGTAAGGTATTGGTCAGGAGAACAGAAAGCGCAATGGTGCTAATAATGAATAAAATCAGGAATAAATAAAAGCCTAACTTAATTTGTTGAGCTTTTATGAGAGATTCTTCAAATCCTTTTTCATAATATTTGAGTAAATTGTTAGAGTGTTGCTGTAAGCTTGGGTTTAATATTTTTTGATACAGTTGATTAGATCGCTCAGGGTGTTGAGTAATCAGCGTAATATGCTTGAGTAATGCGTTGAGTTTGTCACTATGAATGCTATTAGCATACAGAAGTAATGTTTTTTTATTTTGCGTAGTTGGATTGATATTAAACAGTAAGGTTAGATACTCTAGTTTTTGTAAGGTTTGGTAGAGTTTTGGGTTGTTCGTTTCAGCTTGTAAACGCGCGACTTCTGTTGGAAATAACAGTAAAGAGTTCTTGTAAGTCGCATAATTGCTTTTTATTTCTTCGATATTATCAATAAAGTCTAAACTGGCTGTTTTTAACAGATGGCTGATAGGGGAATCCATCTTTATTTGTTTAATTAAAATTTGAAAATCCCGCTCTTTTTGGGTCACTGTATCGTAATGAGGCAGTGATAAAGAGGTGACTTTCATCATTGCCATACTGACTTGTACTGCTTGATTATTTATTTTTTGAGTAAACGCGAGTTGGGCATCATAGGGTTTATGGTTAACACGAGATAAACAATAGAGTTCTGTCACTAAGAGCAGCGTTAAGCTCATACATATTAAGGAAAGTATCTTTTTTTTATGGCTCATTTAATGACTCGTGAATATCGCTTATTGTATTTATAGATGAATTTTTAAGGGTGTATTAATAATGAAATATCATCCTATTATTCATGCTGTCTCAGTCTTTTCGAAGCAGATAAAATAAGCCTTTTATTATTGATTTTCTGTATATGGCAATGGCTTTATTGCTTATGTTATCAAAGCGTATGCCTTTATCAAAGTGCTGTTTGATACATTTATATTTTTATATTTGTGCATAAGGCGGTGAAAATAACTCTAATCTTATTGAGAATGATTTGCATTTGCATTTGTTGTTGTTTATACTGATTTCCAAGTTAGACAATAAGAGATAGATATGAATAAAAAAATAGCTTCATTAAGTATTGCCTGCGCTTTATTTAATTACAGTCACCAGGCGTTAGCCTTGGATAAACCACAGTCTATGGAAGAAATGTGGAAAATAATTCAAATGCAGCAAGTGCAATTAGATGCCATGAAATCCAGTTTGCAAGCTAATGAAAAGCAAGCAGAGCAGCCGAATCAGCAAGAAATTAAAAAATTAACGCATAAGACTAATGTCTTAACGGAATTAATGGAAGATATGCGTACCGCTTTAGTGATTCCTGAAGAAAAAGAATATAAAAGTGCCTATGGTTTAGGCCCGGCGGCTTCTAAAGTGTATCAAGTGGATCAAGGCTTATCGATTGGTGGATATGGTGAGGTTAATATTCAGTCTTTTATCGGGGATAAAGGGCCTAAAGACCAAAATAATGCGGATTTTGAGCGGTTGGTCGTATATATGGGCTATAAGTTTACCGATAACATCATTTTTAACAGTGAAATAGAATTTGAGCACGCTTCAACGGGTAATGCTGGTTCTGTTGGTGTTGAAATGGCCGCGATTGATTTTTTATGGGATCCAATGCTGAATGCGCGAGCAGGGATGTTATTAATGCCCATGGGCTTTGTTAACACCATACATGAGCCTCCCTTTTATTTTGGTAATAATCGCCCTGAAGTAGAGCGTGCGATTATTCCAAGTACCTGGCGTGAAGTTGGGGCGGGTATTTTTGGTCAAATTACCCCTGAATTTACTTATACCGCCTATGCTGTAACGGGTTTAGATGCCGAAGATTTTAGCTCTAAAGGGATTCGCGGTGGTCGTCAAAAAGGCTCAAAAGCGGTAAATGAAGATATGGCTTTTGTGGGTCGTATTGATTATGCCCCTGAAGAAATAAAAGGTTTTAGTGTTGGTTTCTCAACGTATTTAGGTAATTCAGGACAAGGTAAGGTCGGTGCCGATGTGTTTACTCAGCTTTATGAAGCACATGTGCAATGGAAATATCGTGGCTGGGAATTTCGTACTTTAGGTGCGTTTGGGCATATCGGTGATGCTGACGTGTTAAGTGCAAATAAAGGCGAAACGGTGGGCAGTTCAAATTATGGGGTGTATACGGAATTAGCGTATGATGTGATGCCACACTTTTTACCGGATAGTGGGCAATATTTTGCACCTTTTATTCGCTATGAAAAATTGGATACTGTGGCCAGTACAGCCAATGGCTTGCCAGATGATTTAAGTAAAGAGCAAGATATTTATCAAATCGGCTTTAACTATAAACCGATTCCACAAGTGGTGATAAAAGTGGATTATCGTAACCGCAATGCAAAACAAGGTGCAAAAGCGGATGAATTTAATGTAGGTTTTGGCTTTATTTATTAAAGAGGAAGGAATTGAAGATGTTAGCAATAAAGTCTATGTATAAAGTTGTTTTTTTATTATGTTGTTTGTTGTTAACCTCGGTTTGTCAGGCAAAAGTTTTTTATAGTAAAGCGGAAGCGATGGAGTTAGCTTTTGGGGCTGGAGCAAAGGTTGAAAAGCTTTCTTTGTTTCCAATGGAACCACAGAGCCAAAAGATACGCCAGCTTGCCCGAGTGAATAAAGTTCCCAGCTTATTTACTTTTTATGTAGTGCAAGAGCAGGGCAAGGTATTAAAATATGCGGCGATAGAAAGCCATCAAGTGCGTACTAAACCTGAAACCTTATTGGTGGTTTTAAATGTCTTAGGGGAATTAGAAAAAGTACATACCTTGGCGTTTCATGAACCCGCTGAATACCAGCCTTCCGAACGCTGGTATGCGCAACTTTATGCCTTAGCCATAGAGGAATTAAGTTTTAATCGCTCGGTGCAAGGCATAACCGGTGCGACTTTAAGCAGTCGAGCCGCCCTTGACAGTGTGCGCTTGGTGTTAGCGATGTATCAAGTGATGATTGAGGAAAAATAATGCGTTTTTTTGCAACCGGTGAGCAAAACAGGCAGTTATTATTAAATTCAGTGATTTTAATGTTTCTGGGCTATGTCTTATTATTATGGGTGAGTAATGCCCTGATGTATTTTCATAAGATGGACCTTAGTTATGTTTCGGTAGTCGAGTATTACTTAGGTTCCGAAGAGAATTTTACTCAGCCTAAAAGTTATCAGAGTTTATTGGAAATTCTGCATTTTCATTTATTTGCCATGGGTTTGTTGGTACTGACATTAACGCATTTAATGCTGATGACGCAGTTGTCTGTTGCTGTAAAAGTGGGTTTAAATGCGGCTATTTATATCGCAACGATTTTGAATGAAGCGGCCAGTTGGTTGGTGGTTTTTGTGCATCCCTATTTTGCCTACTTAAAAATAGGCAGTTTTATGGTATTAGAGTTGTCTTTATTGGCTTTAATTATTTCAGTATCTGTGTCTTTACTGTATGCACGGCGGAAAATGCAGAAAGGATGAGGTATTTTTAAAATTGATGTGCTGATGTTTTTATGGGCATGGAATTAGGCAACTTTTAGTTACCTTATCGCTGGTATAGAATTACTCACCATAATGTGATTCTGCTCTAATGATTAACACTACACAGCGTTCATTTTCAATGCGATAGACAATCCGATCTTGAAAGCTCAGACGCACGGAATAGTAGCCAGTTAAATCCCCAACCAGTGGCTTTCCAGTTTTTGGTGCAATAGAAATCTTATTGCGTAAAATATCTTTTAGTTTGTTTTTTAATTTGGGTGTTAGTTTGCTAATGTCCTTTTGTGCTTACTTGGTAAACTCAATCTGATAGAGTGTATCACTCACAAAGGCTCTCCAAACACCTCTTCAAAACTCGCAACATCGCCTGCATCCGCCTGCGAAATTGATTCATTAAACGTCTGTTTAAAATTAGGCTGAGATAGAAGATATAGTGTCTCCTGTAAGCTTTCGTAGTCATCAGAAGACATAATAATGGCATTGCCAGATTTATGTTGCACTTCAATAATGTCATGTTGCTGACTTGTTTGTTGAAGAAGTTCAAAGAAAGTTTTTCTTGCTTCAGTTGCGGTAATGGTCATCATGGTTTTTTCCTTATTTAATTTACCAGATAATGTACCACATTAGTCATAATTAAACGGGATAGGTATTCTCAAGTAGGAGGCTTGGGAGGAGAAAGTATACTCACCTTCTTTACATAACTATCGGCTGGAAGTGTTTTTTAGCTTTATTTTTACAATTTATTCCAATCTTTTGCCCTAACTCTACCCGTTTGATAATAAGTAGAAACAAGCTCTATATAATCTTTAAAATCAGGGTTTTCAACTAAAATTCTATTAACTGATTGCCAATCAATTTCTGCTCTTGCTTTTGATGGAAGCATCATTTCACTTTCAGTTGGGTTTTCTATATTAAGCAAGATAATACCTACGCCATGTAAAGCCGATAGCATTCTTAACTCTTGTTCAACATTAGCGTCTGATATAGAGGTTGCAACCAAGTAGCTTTCATTTGCCCAGCTAGAATTACTCACGGTTTGAAAGAAACTTTTTCGAGCATTTGAGCTATTTAATTCTTTTTTTACCTCAAATGACCAAAGGCGTACACTTTGCCCAGCTCCTTGTTTAATACAATTCCTTATTAATTCATTCCACTCTTTATCGATTGTTTGCATAGCAACAATATCGGGGTGAAGCCATTGATTACCTCCAGTTCCTCTAGAATTTTTTGAACGCTTCTCATCTATACGTTGGCAGTATAATTTTAATTCAGATTTTAGATAAGTAATTAAAATTGGATATAAGTCATGTTCGGAATATGAATTATTTGGAAGAGCAACAGTAGCCTTAATATTCTCTTCTTCTTCGGGTATTTCAATTTTTTCTTTTGTATCTTGAGTACTCTCAGTGCTATACCAATAAATGCGTGGTCTTGGTTTATCTTGCCAAAAAATATGCTGGTCACTCTTTATAATTTGCTCTTTTTGTGAACCAATTTCAGCAACTACCTGAGAAATAAATGATTTTTCATTTCCAAAACGAGGGTTTAATTTTTTATCTGCATAATCTTCTGGGTATGCTTCCACAATACTCTCTGCTATCTGACGAGCATTAAACTTCTTATCTGGATTATCTTTCAGAAATTTAACTATTTTTTGTGATTGAGAAGTTTTTTGCATTTTTATCTTTAAATATGCCTAATTTTCTAAAAACTTAAAATTAGGGTGACTGATAACAAACTCATCATACAGTCTAGTGATGAAATTAAATCAAACCATTGTAGTATTTATATTGAAAAAATCTATGTTGTGTGGATAGTTGTTAAAAATTTTAGTGTTTTATCAAAAGGGTAGGAAGATTTTTCTCACAGCTACAGTTCCGCAGTTTTAAATTCGCTATAGCCTTCATAATAGTAGCTGATATCAATTCCTTTCATAAATAGGGTGCGGTTATTAATTTGCTCGGTTAAGGCGTGTTTCAGTAGGGCTTTAATTTCAATATCTTTCACCACGCTACGTTGCATGGCTGAGAGGTAATCCTCTTTATCGACCTGATTCCAATCTATCACCTGTTTTATTTCTGTTTTAAGTATTAAATCCAGCCAGATGCGGGTGGCGCGTCCGTTGCCTTCGCGGAAAGGGTGGGCGATGTTCATTTCTACATATTTTTCGATGATTTCATCAAAACTGCTTTGCGGTAGGCTGTCAATATGTGCCAGCGAGGGCTGTAGGTACATTAGCGGGGCAAATCGAAAATTACCTTTGGCGATATTCACCACGCGGATTTTTCCTGCAAAGTTATAAATATCTTCAAACAAATAGGTGTGAATAAAGGCAAGACCAGAAAATGTGCCGATTTCCACCTTGGCAATATCGTTAGAGTCAAAAAGCTGTTTGGCTTTTTGTTTGCTGATTTTTTCTTCTGCCTTAGCCAGTTCAATCTGGTCGGTGATGTGTAGCTTATTTTCTAATATCATGCAGCCCCGTTTTCAATGTTATTGGCAAAATTTCGCTTGTAAAAATACATTAAATCATGGAAGCCAATAAATATAAATGTAAATTAATGGAGACGAAAATAGACGGATATTGAGTGAGGCTCTACTCTTTACAGGGGAAAGCCTTGGTCAAAGAATGCTCGGAAAAATTAAAATAAGGCTTTAATTTCAGGAACACAGCTACCACAATTGGTGCCTGCTTTTAAACAAAGTCCTATTTCTTGGTGTGTGGTGAAACCTTTTTCTTGTATGGCATTGATAATGGTTTTTTCCCCTACATTAAAACAAGAACAGACAATTTGCCCGACATCGGGTGTTCCTAAAGGTGGCTGCCCTGTAAGTAAGGCGCGGCGTTCTTCAAATTCTAAAGTAGGCTGACTGAATAAACCACTTAACCAATGACGCTCAGGTAAAGGACTTTTACCGGTCATAAAAACCACAGTCTTTAATTGCTCATCTAATAACAGAGCCGCTCGATAAATACCTTGGGCAGTATCTTGATATTCTTGCCATTGATACTTTTCTAATGATTGCCCAATAAGTTCATTTTGCACCCAGTCTTTTAAGTTTTCAGGGGCTTCTTCTCCTGCTAATTCATAGTGATAATAATGCTCGCCTTTAATTTTGACATAATACTCGGTTGGCTTAAAGTGCAGTTCACGTTGAGATAAGATAAAGCCTTGCCAAGCAGGTTGATAGGCTTGAATCTTTGCAGGGGTATGTTTACTTTCGGGCTGTTTGGACAGTGGGTCAATGGCTGGATTAACTAAAGCTCCCACACGTCCCGCACTGGCATATTGTTCTGTCCAATGCATGGGAATAAACAACGAGCCTTGTTGCTGTCCTTCTGTAATCGCAATGCGAGCCAGCATTTTTCCCCATTGTGTGCTGATATTAGCCAGTGATTTATCGGATAAATTCAATGCTTGGGCATCATTGGGGTGAATTTCAACAAACGGTTCGGTTTTATGTTGATTCAGTTTTGAGGCCAAGGCCGTGCGTGTCATGGTATGCCACTGGTCGCGTATGCGTCCCGTGTTAAGCACGAAAGGGTATTCTTGATTGGTTGGGTACGCGGGTGAGCGCGGGATAATGGGAATAAAACGGGCTTTTTTAGACGGGGTAAAGAATTGCCCTTGGCTAAATAAGCGTTTTGTCCCTTGAGGGTTCTTTTGATTAACAGGCCATTGAATCGGCGTGAGCTGCTGATATTCTTCTTCTGTAATGTGGCTAAAAGCGGAAATATCAAAGGCGCGTTGTTTGTATTCGGGGGTATTTTCAAACCCAGACAATGCCGCGTGTTCACGAAATATATCAGCACTGGAGTGATAGGGGAATGCTTTTTCGTATCCCATGTGTCGAGCAACATGGGTAATAATCCACCAATCAGGCTTTGCATCTCCTGAAGGAGAGAATAGGGCGCGTTGTCGAGAAATGCGGCGTTCTGAATTGGTGACTGTGCCATCTTTTTCACTCCAGCCTAAAGCGGGTAATTTTACATGCGCTAAATCTAAGGTATCGGTATTGGCAACGCAGTCTGAGACCACTACAAAGTCACATTTTTGTAAGGCTTGTTTGACTTTATCTGCATTGGGCATACTGACAACAGGATTGGTGGCCATAATCCAAACGGCTTTGACTTTTCCTGCTTCAATGGCATCAAATAATTCTACGGCGGTATAGCCTGCGCTTGTGGCAATCTGTTCACTGCCCCAAAATCGAGCAACCCGCTCGATGGATTCAGGGTCTGATAATTCCATGTGAGCGGCTAATTGATTGGATAATCCGCCAACTTCACGACCGCCCATGGCATTGGGTTGTCCTGTTAAAGAAAAAGGCCCC
>Ga0105358_10000567_pt1 | contig 18660 bp, 20 predicted proteins | sample GOMGulsemesocosm_5_FD_83509 | JGI IMG/M metagenome (GOLD analysis project Ga0105358, IMG submission 83509) | Methane-oxidizing microbial communities from mesocosms in the Gulf of Mexico - GOM15C Gulf of Mexico | ecosystem: Environmental > Aquatic > Marine > Cold seeps | place: Gulf of Mexico... | reverse complement strand
TAAATACCAATAAAAGCATTACTGATATTACCTTTGAGTTAGGCTTTAATTCCACACAATATTTTGCCACGTGTTTTCGTAAGTATACCGGACTCACCCCAAGTCAATTTAGAGAAAGAAGCCAGTTTTAGTTTTCTCACCATTTCAGTGAGCTTGAATGGTTAATGTAAGTATTCTATTCTTCGTAGCTTAAGGCGAATCCGTCCATTTTTAATGAAGGTCTACAGAAAAATTTGATGTCATAATTTTTAAAATCTATAAAATTTTGGCTCTGTTCCATTATACTGTTGTCTATGCTATAAAACGTTGATTTTATATACTTTGTAGGTCGCCCTTTAGGGCGTCAATGTGACGGACTAAAGCCAACCTACATAGTAATAAGAACCTTAAAGAAAATTCAACAACAACAACAAGAACGTGCTACAACAGAGCTAAAATTTTATACATGACAAACTATGATGATAATCATTACTTCGTTGCGGTTTATTCTAGATTTGTAACGTGACTTGGGCTACAAGCTGCCTTGTATAAGCAGCTCAGCTTAAAATGATAAACAATAACGAATAAGTTTCCAACGCTTCTTACTGCGTTACTCTGTTGCTACAAGTTTGCTGTTGCTGCATTACACTATGACTAAAAGCATATCCACCCACAATAACAAAACAAATTAACGGAACTAGATATGATAGTTGAATACCAATCCAAGTGATATCAGCAAGCGAACCTTGCAATAGTGGAATAACAGCACCACCCACAATCATCATAATTAATATAGCTGAGGCTAAATGTGTTTTTTCCTCAAGGCCTTCAATGGCTAGCGAAAATATACAAGGCCACATTACTGCGCTAAATAAAGACACGGCTAAAATACAGAACATTGCGCTGTAACCATTGAGAACAATAGCACCGAGCAAGAAAAAAACTGAACTTATCGCCGCTATCAATAGAATTCTTCTTGGATCTTTTTTGCTGAGTAATAAACCCAATGGCAGCGCTAATATAAAAGGTGCAAAACCTAGTAATTGCTGTATTTCTTCACCGCTGAACCAATTCAATACCAAAACAAAAGCAAAGGTCAAACCGGGGACAACAAACAACAAAAAGCAAAGCAACATCTTTCTTAAGGGAAAATTAAAGACTGAGGCTGTAGTGCGACCAATAAGTAAACCGCCACCAAATAGGCTAATAAATTTAACCGTATCTTTCGTTGATAAACCAAGAAAATCAGCATCTTTTAACAATGCTGGTAAATTGCTTTGCAGAGTAACTTCTCCGCCTACATAACAAAATAGCGCCAGCATACTGAACTTAAAACCAGAGGTATTGAGCACATCGAAAACGGACACGTAAGATGATTTTGACGAATTTAAATTGGGCATATCGATTACTTTATAACTGTAAGCAAACAACAAGTAACCTATGGCCAAAGCTATATAAATAGGCGTTAAGCTCGAAAGGCTAGCCGCTTGCCCATCTTGGAGTTGATTAAAAGCAAAGTAGCCTAATATTAACGGAGCGATTGCACTTCCCGTAGAGCCTAATGCACCGGCTAACGTAAGTCGGTGTGCTCCACCATCTTTACCACCAATTGTGATCAAGGTAGGATTTGCCGCTATTTGTTGCAGAGAGAAACCAAAAGAGATACTAAATAGACAAATGAGCAATAAAACATAATTACCAAGAGGCAAGACCATCACGATAGCAAAAGTCCCCAACGCTGAAACCAATAAACCCGTGATCAATATTTGCTTCGTTGATACAGCTGCCAATATTCGCCATTGCTTATGACTTGCCAGTAGATACAAAAAAGAACCACTAAAATAGGCAAAGTAAAAAGAAAATTCAATTAACTGAGATTGTAGCTGGCTAAGTTGAAATGTTTCTTTGACTAAAGGAATAAGCAATATATTAGCTGCGGCAGAAAACCCCCAAAAAAAGAAAATAGCAATGGTTAGAAAAAGTGCCTTTGAATAGCTTTCTTGATTTTTATTTACCCGCATTTATATCTACCCGATTTATCATTTAAATTATCTAAGTAAACTATCTGTTTTTTTGGCTTAAAATGCGTTCATTTAACTAGGGCAGAGATAATTGAACAAGCTTATTTTATGCGCATAACCGTTTCAGGAGTGAGCCAATAACGGGTGTTTGTGGTATCTATGTTCAACAAAAAAGGGTTCTTTAATTTAATGTAGCGTACCTTACTCCAATTCTTCAGCGGAAATAAATGCTTGGTTGTAGGATGGCTTTCAATGTAATCATCAAAACTTCCATCATCAATCGCAGCCTCAAGACCTTTTTTCAACATAGTTGCAAGGTCGGTATTCTTAGGCGCAGTAAAAAAGTACATTGGGAGAGGATAATATAAAATCAGATCATTATATAAGTCTAAGTTTGGCATACTGTCTTGCCTTATTTTAAATTCGATTAAGGCTTCATTTATCCCTCTAGGAAAAGCATCGCATCTTTTATGGTGAGTCTGAAAAAACATACTTTCATATACTGAGTTTAACAATAAATTCAATCCAGCAGCCTGCATTATCTTGGTATCAGGCCAATCTCGCCCAATACACAAAATAATTTCTTTTAAATCGTCTAATGTAGCAATTTTTGTCAATTTATCTAAATTGTCTTTGTGGGTGAGAAAAACTCTGAAGCCTAAAAGTCCCTTTATCAAAGGAACATCAACAACCGAAAGCTCACTTGAACGCTCTTCATCAGCTCCAGCCCAATCCACATCTATTAGCCGGCCTGCTTGAAGCTCTTTTAAAGCTCGTCCTTGTACCATATTCGGCGAATAAACTATATTTACTGCTTTTCCATTTTTTTCATAGGCAAGTCTAATTAAACCTTCATAATAGCTATGGCTCGCATCAAATTTTGACTGAGGACCTCTGATCCTAATCGTGTCAATAGCATTAACATGAAAAGCAAAAAGATAGAGCAGTATATACAAATAATAAATCATTTAGGATATCTCTATTTGTCTACTGGCTAGTATAACTGTAGAAAATGAGTACTGTGATAATATAGAAAATAGTTTTCAGTGATCTAATTGTAGTATAGGAACGCTTGGGTGCTCAATTATTTTAAGTAATTTATTTGACGCTGTGCCCCAACTCTCAGTACACTTTCCCTTAATTCTATCGTTTACTAAACAGTCACCCTTAAGGCCAGAACTCGATCAGTCAATACCCAATTTTTCTACTATTGTTTAAGTTAGTTTACTGTCTATGTTTAATGACTAATTGTTCTAATCGTTTGATAACAGCTGAAGACTGATGATAAGCCAGTACAATTTCGCGCATTAAGCTTACGCCTTTAATGGGACGAAAAACTAGCTCAGATTTATTCATCACCTCAGAATGGGCCGGTAATAATGCACACCCTAAACCCGCATTTACCAAGCCGATAGCATAATCAATGGTTTGTATTTTTGCTCTGATATCTAAAGTAAAGCCAGCCAAAACCAAGAGGTCTTGTAAACTATTCCACGCTGTACAGGGTGTACGTTGAATAAAAGGTAAGCCATCTAAATCAGCTAAAAAAATATTTTCTTTTAGCGATAATACATGGTTGTAAGGCAAAGCAAGTAAGTAATCTTCTTGCCATAAAGAAGTAAACTCTTCTTGCTCGTCGAGTTCTTCTTTAATAATAATTCTGGCATCACACTGTTCGTTTTGTGGGACTAACGTTAATTCCATACTCTCTTGTGAGGCAGTAAAATCTTTGAGTAAGGCACTCATTCTTGCTACACCGACTCCTTTGGTAACCCCTAAATAAAAACTTTCTTTTGCACTTTTCTCTGCAAAAGTCATTTTAATGGCCTGAGCTTGTCCTAACAATTGTTTGGCTAAAGGATACAAGCGTTCTCCGTCACTGGTGGCATTAACGCCTCGACCGTGCCTAATAAATAACATGACGTTTAAAGTTTGCTCTAGTTGAGCAATAGCCGAAGATATAGATGGCTGGGCAACAAAACATTTTTTTGCTCCAGCACTAAAGCTTTTCTGCTCATAAACAGAGACAAAGTAATGTAGGTTTCTTAAATCCATATTTAATTCCATTGTTAGTTTTTAACAAAATAGCACAGATATAGAGTAAACCTATAACTGGTAAAGAAAAATGATATTTTAACTTTAGCTCATATTTTACTAAGATTAGAAAATAAGCAATATTTTATTGAACCAACAAGGTGAAATTTCATGTCTACTGCTAACTCAGCAAAGCCTGCACTTGGCCGGAAAATACGACTCATACCACACACTTTAGCAGCTGTTCATAGTCAGTACTCGGAGGTTGAGATCACAAAAGTGTTAGCTGCATTGGGCTTATTAGGGACTACTTTATTATGGAGCTTACATGTCTAACCGTAATCAATTGGTAAGAGATAATTTTATCAATTTCGTTCAAGCCGGTACTTTGCCTAAATCTAATTGCACGTTAACTCCTGAAGAAGCGGGCTTAACTGACAGTGCGGTTATCGATCTTTTTGAAACACAGGTCATCAGTCGTCATCTCGATTTACAATCGCGAAAGATGCAAAAAAAAGGGCAAAGTTTTTATACTATTGGTAGCTCAGGACATGAAGGCAATGCTGCCTATGCAAAAGCATTTCGCCCCACTGACATGGCTTTTTTACATTATCGAAGTGGTGCTTTTGTTATTCAGCGTAGCAAGCAAGTGCCTGGACAAACACCTATTTACGATATGCTACTTTCTTTTGCTGCTTCAAAAGATGATCCTACTTCTGGCGGTCGTCATAAAGTTTTGGGTAGCAAAGCATTAAATATCCCTCCGCAAACCAGTACTATTGCATCACATTTACCCAAAGCAATGGGGGCAGCCTACAGTGTGCCTTTAGCAAAACGACTCGCGTTAAGCGGAGAGTTACCTGACGACAGCGTTATCGTCTGTAATTTCGGTGATGCCTCTTCAAATCACTCAACCACACAAGGGGCAATAAACAGTACTGCTTGGGCGGCTTATCAATCTATTCCTATGCCAATCGTTTTTGTTTGTGAAGACAATGGCATTGGTATTTCAACATCCACACCAAAGGGTTGGATTGCCGCTAATTATCAACAGCGAGCTGGCATCGAGTATATTTATTGTGATGGTTTACATTTATTAGATACCTATAAAAAAGCAAAACAAGCCGAAAATCTTGCCCGTAAAAAAAGAAAACCGGTATTTTTGCATATGAGAACAGTCCGAATTTTAGGACATGCTGGCTCTGATGCTGAATTTGTCTATCGAAAAATGAAAGATATTGAGTCAACTGAATTTCAAGATCCATTACTACACAGTGCACGCATTTTACTTGAAAATAATATTTTAAATAAAGAACAAATAATTAAAATATACCAAGATATTGAACACAGAATTTCTTGTGTCGCTGAGCAAGTCGTTACCAAAGAAAAACTGGTGACTGCTGGTGAAGTAATGCACAGTATTATTCCTCCGCTGCAGTCTAATAAAAAAAGTGACTTACATTTTAATTTAGTGACAGAAGAAAAACGTAAGCAGCTGTTTGACCATGAAAAACATAACCTAAATAAAAAGCAACACCTTGCCAAACTATTGAACTGGGCATTAATGGACTTAATGGCCGAAAATGAAAATATGGTGATGTGCGGTGAAGATATTGCTAAAAAAGGCGGAGTTTATAACGTCACCACTAAGCTTAGCGAACGTTTTGGCCAAAATCGCGTTATTAATACCTTATTGGATGAACAGTCTATTTTAGGTTTAGCCATAGGTATGGCACATAACGGTTTTTTACCTATCCCTGAAATTCAGTTTTTGGCTTATGTTCATAACGCTGAAGATCAAATTAGAGGTGAAGCGGCAACCTTACCATTTTTCTCTGATGGTCAATACAGTAATCCTATGGTTATTCGTATTGCTGGACTTGCCTATCAAAAAGGCTTTGGTGGCCATTTTCATAATGATAACTCTTTTGCTGTTTTTCGGGATATTCCGGGGCTTATTTTAGCTTGTCCTTCAAACGGTGCCGATGCCGTTGAAATGATGCGCACCAGCGTGCAACTAGCCCGTGAGCACCAGCGTTTAGTGGTTTTTTTAGAGCCGATAGCCTTATACATGACTAAGGATTTACATGAAGGTGGAGATGGCTTGTGGACATCCGAGTATGTTACACCTGCCAATGCATTAGCGGCTAAGTCTCTTGATGTAGAAATGAATATAGAAAATACTGCAACCAATCTACAAATCAGTTGTTATGGTCATGGTACGGACCTTTGCATTATCTCTTACGGCAATGGCTATTTCCTTGCTCGCCAAGCAGAAAAAATTCTGCAAGCCCAAGGCATTAATTGTCGCGTTATAGATTTACGTTGGTTAGCGCCATTAGATGAAAAAGGTATTATTGAGCAAGTACGACAATGCAATAAAGCGTTAATTGTTGATGAATGTCGCCAAACCGGTTCAATAAGTGAAGCATTAGTAACTTTGTTGGTAACAGCACAACCTTCAGGCCAACATAAAGAAATTTGCCGAATAACAGCGTATGACAGTTTTATCCCACTGGGCGCAGCTGCCTATCATGTATTACCGTCAACAAAAGCGATTGTTGACCAAGCAATTTCAATGATAGCAGGAGAAAACAGCTAATGGCCAACAACGAAGATAACATTAAAAAAACCGCAAAAAAAAGAGCCGTGGTTATTTGTCCTGGCCGAGGCACATATAACAAGGAAGAACTTGGCTATTTAAAACGCTTGCACAGTGATAAGCCAGATCTTGTTCAATTAATTGATGAGTATCGCCAAGAACAAAATCAGCTAACAATAAGTGAGCTTGATTCCATGGAACAATTTAATATGCGCCAACATACTACAGGAGAGAACGCTTCTGCACTAATTTACGCTTGTGCTATGGCAGATTTTCAGTCAATTGACCAAGATGAGTATGACATCGTTGCGGTAACCGGAAATTCCATGGGCTGGTATATTGCTTTGGCCGTTGCTGAAGCGCTTGAGCCTAAGGCCGCAATTACGTTAATTAATACTATGGGTTCAATGATGACCGATGGCGTGATTGGCGGACAAATAATTTATCCGATCATTGATGAAAATTGGCAGCAAGATGAAAATATTATAGAGCTGATTAACCAATGGCTTTTGGACGTCAATCAAAGTTCTGACTGTGAAGTTTATGTTTCTATTCACTTAGGTGGTTATATTGTTTTTGGTGGTAATAAAGCGGGTTTAAAAGTCCTAGAGCGAAAGTTGCCTATGGTGCAAGATCGTTACCCAATGAATTTATTTAACCACGCAGCCTTTCATACCCCGTTATTAAATGAAACCTCTAAAAAAGCGAAAACACTTTTATCACCCCGATTATTCACAAAACCGTCTATCCCTTTAATTGATGGTTTAGGACAATTATGGCAACCCCATAGTTATGATGCCCAAGCCTTATATCAATACACTCTAGGCACTCAAGTAGTTTCACCCTATAACTTTACTAAAGCAATTGAAGTGGCTGTAAAAGAATATGCACCAGATAAACTAATTATTTTAGGCCCTGGGGCAACATTAGGGGGCGCAGTAGCACAAAGTCTCATTAAACAAAAGTGGTTGAATTTACAACAAAAAAGTGACTTTATTGCTTTACAAAAACAAGATCCATTTATTATCGCCATGGGGCTGGCAGAACAACGGAAATTGGTCGTATAGTAATTAAATTATTAATTAATTACATGGCTATGTAGTTAACTCAGGATGTAATGGTAAGCGTCATTTCCGAAGTCTCTGATCGAAAATCTATTGCGCTTAATACACGAGCTCCCCGACTAAAAAACCACGGGGATGACGATCCTGAGCCATATATACCCGTTACCATTCAAGATGCAGGTTTCAGAGTGCTTGAGCTATTTCAATTCAAGGCGCTGTGATGTAATAATGGTTATTCCCTTTTAAATCACAGCAACAATGAAGTGATATTGCTCAAGCCCTTCTTCAATGGGGACTCATCTCAGAACGCTAACTGATGCCACCCTGCGGAAGTTAGCATTAGATAATTTTGACTAAAAATGTTTGTATGTTTTGCTCTACAGCGGATATGACTTAACAATCACATTCCTCTGGTTGCTTCCCGATAGCTGACGTTCACCATAATGAAAAAGTCTGTTGTTTGATGTTAACTTTCTGCCAATCCCCCTTTAATTCTGAATGCGAACTAAGCCACCATATAATCGTTCACGTAAGGCTAATACATCTAAGGTCTAATTCACCTATATGCGGCATTAGAAATAATGTACGAACCGACCCTTATTTGAGTTATTCTGCAACGCCTATAGGCTTAATTTATTATTCTATTTCGACCTTTTTCTTTTGCCAGATAGAGTTTTTCATCCGCTTTTTTCATAATAGAATCAATAGTATCATTTATATTTGGGATTAAAGTGATAATACCAATAGAAACAGTCATATATTTAGAAACATCACTATTTGTATTTTCTATTTTTAATATTTTAATTTTATCTTGTAGAGATTTAGCCAGATTTAATGCTGATTCATTTTTACTATCTGAGATGATAATAGAAAATTCTTCTCCCCCAACTCTAAAAACAAAATCACCAGGACGTTGGCATATATCTTTTAAAGATTTTCCTAAACTAATTAAGGCATTATCTCCATATTGATGTCCATATGTATCATTAATACGCTTAAAATAATCGATATCTAATGAAACAAGACTAAAAACTGTTTTAGATCTTATAGCTCTTTTTAGTTCTAAATCAAAAATATGGTCAAAATGTCTACGATTATGTAATGTAGTTAATTGATCCGTTATCGATAGTTTTTCTAGTTTATCATTAACTTCTTTGAGTTCATTTTCAGCTTTAATTCTTGCATTTCTTTCTCTCATTAACCTTATTGTTCTTGAAGATAACCCGTCATACATTGACAATATTGCTTCAATAAGAATTTTATTATAACCACTCATTTCTTTTTCTGATATCACAGCTGATTCTTCTAAAGTTTTACCTTCTTTCATAGCTGAAATAATTAATGCTAGACCTTTATCTTCGCCAATTATATGGAATATAAGCCAACGTATTAAAAATAATAAAATTGCTTCAATGGTATAATGTAAGGGTTTGTGTTCATTTTGTTTTTGAATTTCTAAAATTTTTGGTAAAAAAGAGTCATGACTTTCTTTATGCATGTGCACTAAATCATCATCTTTTATATGGTTAGCCCATACTTCTTCTTCTGATTTAAAGTGATAGTCTGCATAATCAGCAAGTTCAGATAACGCACCTGATATCTCGCTTATTTCAGGGTGAGTTATACTAATTGCCAATTCATTTAACAATACAACAATATTCTTATGTTGATCATCAATTTGTTTAATTCCAATTTCAAAGTTTTTATTCCATGGGAATACTTCAAACAAATCTAAACCTCTATTTTCTTTTTTCAAAAAACGAGCCTCTTATATGACTAATGTATATATTATATAAGTAATATGAGTAATATAAAAGTAAGTAAGGTACTCGTTCCCCCCACATTTATGTCATGTTCTAGCTCATTTAAGGTAAGCCTTATTTCGTCATTACCTATGTTCGATAATTACTGGAGTTAAGCGGTGGTAAACTATATCTGCCAGAAATTTAGATTATATAAGAATAATTCAACGTCCGATTTCGTATTTAAGTGAACATAAATTATGAGGGGGGGTAACCGATGAATTAGGTTGGATTGTTATAAAAGTTAGCTCATCGGAGATGCAATCCCACAGGCAGGAATGAGCTTGCAACAGTCTTATATATTGTTCTCGTTCTATAATTCTATTTTGTTTTTTGAACATGAAATGAATCATAAACACCCTCAACTTCAAATCATTGCTTCTTCTTAGCGCACTTTGAAATCATCCAAATGAAACATCGAGACTGACGGAAATGGTGCTCTCTGTGACTGTCAGTTTTGATTACATCTAACATGTCATCAAGTTTGAGCTACCACATCTAATTACTACAAGTCATTAATGACTATAACCTTTGAATAACTTTCATCCCTACTTCAATACTATTATTTGGGTGTATGATAACTTGTTCACCTACGGCTAAACCTTTTGTTATTTCGGCAAATAGATTATTTCGCTTTCCTACCATAACAACCTGCAAGACAACTTTACCATCAATAACCTTTAATACTGACCACTCACCATTTTGTCGAAATAGCGCAGATAAAGGCACTTTAATAATACTTTTAATATCATCAATAACGATTTCTGCCTCTACTCTAAAAGCGTCACCTAAACTTTGCCATTTTTCATATGTATCAGTTAAAGATAAAATAACATTGACCCTCTGCTCTTCTACGCCAAGCGCTGAAATTTTAGTAAAGCCTGAAGGCTCGATAACTTTAACTCTTGCAGCAAGATCTTCAGTGCCTCCCCAACGTTTAATAAATGCTTTATCACCCACATTTACTTTAACTGCATTGGTCGACAGCATTTCAATATTAATTTCTAAATCCTTAAGATCACCTATTTCAACTAGCGCGGTGCCAACAGGTATAATGCTTTCACTTTTGTGTAATATACGTAGCACATGACCGTCAACTGGAGAATAGATACAAATTTGGCAGGTCTCACTTTGTATATAATCAGTAAACTCAGGTTGAATTGACTTAGCTTGTGCTGCTTTTAATCGAGACTCCATTAATGCTTTGTTGGCTATAAATGTATCTTTTTCTGCTTTTTGCATCGTTAATTTAATTTCAGCTCGTTCAAGTTCAGCCGTTGAAACCATATTAGTTTTAAACAACTTTTGTGCACGCTTATATTCAGATTGATCCAACTCTAATTTTGCTTGGGCTTGTCTCACTTTCGAACTGGCTAAATCAAGCGCAGCTTCTGCGCCATTAATATCAGCTTTTGCTTGTATTTCTGAACGCTTATCTAAAAAAGCAGGGTTTGCTGGGTACATGTTAGCAATAATAGTTTTCCCTGCAGTAACACTATCTCCCGCATTACTTTCTATACGGGTAACTCTTCCCTTTATAGGGGTGTAAATAGTATAAACATCATGAATGCGTGTTTTCCCTTCACCCTCAACCGACACAGTTAAATTACCTTTTTCTACAGAAATAAGATCAACTGCTAGTTTTTCAGGGATAAAAGCAAAAATTAATAAGGCAACTGCGATAAAAGCTAACGTTATCTTAGCCAGTCGCTTAACCCCTTCATATGGCATTTTGTTTTTTAACACTATTCAACTCCTTTTTGAGCACTAACGAGATCTATGCTATCGACTTGTCGCCAGACCAAATAAAATGAAACAAAGGCACTAAGCAGTACAATAAGCACCGCATAACCATAAGTACTATTTTTTAAATAAACAGGAATGCGAAATAACTCACTATCCATAGATTCTGTCATACCCACCGACATGCTGTACCCTAAAAAAATGCCTATCGGTATCGAAAACAAGGTAATCAAACCTAATTCACCAAATAATATATATGCCACCTCTGCTTGAGTAAGACCTAAAACCCTTAAGCTAGCAAGCTCTCTACTACGTTCAGAAATAGTAATTCTTGCAGTATTATAAATAATACCGAAACTGATGAAGCTAGCAAACATCACATTAGTTGCTACCATTTTCAACAAATTTTCAGCCATAATATCCTCAAATATCTGTCGTAAAACTGAAGTGATGTTTAAACCAATAATAGCGGGAATTTCTTTAAGTTTTTTATAAAGCTGGGCACTATGGTTTTGATCAACTAATAACGAAGCTCCAGTAATTTTTGGGGTGGAATCGAGTATTTTATTCAGTTGAACTATATTCATATATGCCCCCAAACCAATAAACTCTTGCGTAATAGCAGAGACAGGAATGGTTAACGTTTGACGCTTTTCTTCAAGTACTTCAACTTCTACTGTGTCGCCAGCTTTCAATTGGAGAATACGTGCAAGCGTTTTATTAAGAACTATTCCTTCCTTTGGTATGTTGACAGAGTTTAAATTGTCATCAATAACTCGCCTTAGCATTGGCTCATTAATTAACCCCGTAATCGAGGCACGCTTCTTAAAGTGTTTATGTTTAAAATAAACAGGAACACTTCTAAGCGGTTCAACCATTAACACACCTGAAATTGTTTTAATTTCTTCTAGCGCTTTAGATGATTTTGGCTCAACAAATCCTATGTTGACATCTTCGCGCTGTGTTAACCCGTATTGCACATCCATTAAGTATTCCATGGAGTCTTCCATGAAAAAACTAAAAACTAAAATAGAAAGTGCAAAAGCAATGCCAATGGATGACATAAGTGTTCTAACCGGCCGTCGTTCTATTTGTCTTAAAATAATTCTGCTGGTAAATGACAAGTATTGATGTACACCAATGCGTTCAAGTAGCGTAACCTTGAATATTGCAGGACTCTCAGGACGCATGGCTTCAGCGGGAGGCAGCTTCGCCACATTATTAATAGCAAATAAAGTTCCAATAACTGCAGCTAACGTGCATGAAAACACAGATAAAATCATAATTTCTAATGAGAAGCTGTATTTAAGTATAGGAAAATGAAAAAACTGGGTATACATTTGAGTCATACCTGAGCCCATCCAAGCACCTAATGTCAAACCAATGATAGAACCTAAAACCGTTATCACTAAAACCATTTTTAAATAATGTAAAGAGACTTCTTTGTCGGTGTAACCTACCGCTTTTAGCATGCCTATTTGTTCACGTTGGGTAGCTACTTGCCTAGACATAACAACATTAATTAGAAAGGCTGCCACACTTAAAAAGATAACTGGAGCAAGTGAACCCATGCTCTGTAGCTGCTTTAATTCATTGCTAACAAAAAAATTAGATATTTGATCTTCCCTAGCAAAAGATATCAAGCCCCCGTAAGGCTTTAGGATCGAATCTACTTGCGACAGAATACCTTCAATTGCTACATTTCTTTCTGTTTTAATGGATATATCATTAAAAGCACCTTTCATATTAACAGCTGCTTCGAGAGAACGACGACTCATCCAAAACACGCCAAAGCGTTTACTATCAGGCATTAATGCCCCCGGCGCTATGCTGTAAACATATTCAGGGGACAAAACAACACCAACGATATTAAGTGTTCTTCGATAGCCGTTCATTATAACTGTTAAGTTATCGCCCAAACTTAATTGATGCGCTTTAACAAAACTTTCGTCAGCTAAAATGGCATTTTCTTCATTTGGGAAAAGCATACGCCCTTCACGTAAATAAAGTTTATTTAGCAAAGCAGGTGAACTATCAGGTAGCGAAATAATTTTTCCTGTAGCAGGCTCTAGCATAGACTCCATTTGTAAAGTAACACCAAAAACAACACGGCTTTGTGATACTGAAACGCCAGGTATTTCATTTATTCTGTCTTTTACCGAGTCTGGAGCTCTTTTTAGTGAAGCAAACACATCAGCAAATTGATATCGTTCATAATAGGTATCACGCGATAATTTTAGACTATCAAGTACGCCAAACATTATAATAAAGATGGCGATGCCTGCAGCCATCACTAATGTAATAGCAGCTACCTGCCCCTTAATAACCCAAAGGTCACGTAATAGTTTTTGATTTAACGGGCTAAGCATTGATGCCATTACCAATCTATCTGCTGTGGCGTTTTTCGTGTCTCATTTATGTGTACATGATGAATATTACCGTCAACAAAATGAATTACACGGTGGGCTAATGCAGCGATGGCAGCGTTATGAGTGATAATAATTGTTGTTGTACCAAACGCCTCATTGACTTTCATCAAAGCATCAAGCACAACAATACCTGTTTCACTGTCAAGCGCTCCGGTAGGCTCATCACACAAGAGTACTTCTGGTCGCTTAGCTAACGCTCTAGCAATGGCAACTCGCTGTTGCTCGCCGCCAGACATTTGTGAAGGAAAATGATTTGCTCTATTTTTAAGGCCTACTATTTCTAATGCTTGTAAGGGGTCCATTGGTTCTAGAGATATTTCGGTAACTAAAGCTACATTTTCAAGTGCTGTTAAGCTTGGAACTAAGTTATATGCTTGAAAAACAAAGCCCACGTGTTCTCTACGATAATAAGTCAGTTCATGATTATTGAAATTAGCTAAGTTTTTTCCTTTGAAGAATACCTTTCCTGATGTTGGCTCATCTAATCCGCCAAGAATATTTAGAAAAGTAGATTTTCCACTACCTGAAGGGCCGAGCATAACGACTAATTCACCACTTGGAATATCGGCTGTAACGCCTTTAAGTGCATGAATTTCAGTTTCACCTGTTACATAAGATTTTTTTAATTTTTCAGTTTTAAAAAGACTTGTCATTGGCGCCTTATAGCTATCTCAGAATGCTGACATTAATATTGTATAAATTATAAATTAAGTCAAACAAAGGATGACTGAGGTGATCCAGTTAATAACGAATAACTATTAACGTTGAGACAACAAACTACCCTATCTGACAGCTGGATGGATAAAGTAGAAGACTGAAATTTTAGATTGTTAGCTCATGCCTAAACTAAATATTCTCTACAAATAAGCATTGTATCATCACTGCTTAAAGTCTCTTTAGTTAGCTCACATAAAATACCGTCACTGGTTTTTTTATTAAATTTACAGTACTGACAGACACCAAAAGCAGTTCTTCCTGTCGCTTGTTGATAATTACTCAATATTTGTTGTAGCAGTGTTTTCGTCTCCTGTTGTTGAGCAGAAGACAAGCTCGTTACAGCATCACTAAACTTTTGTGGCGGGCAGGTTTTTAACAAAAAGTCATGACCTGCTTCTGTCACTTTTAAGTGAGTAATGCGCTTATCTATTTTGTCTTTTACTTTAACAATTAAGGCTTTGTTTTCTAATATTTTTAATGACTGCGATACGGTGCCTTTAGTTAAACCTAAAAACTCAGTTACCGCTAATGTGGTATCTGAATAACGATTACAAGTTGACTAGCATATTACTGGCATCAAAACCAATGATGGAAACAAATGGCATAGCCACTGGGTAGTACTAGTACCTGATAATGCAAGTTCATGCTTTTGATACGCATGTAATGACTACGTCAGGTCAACATATCCATTTTGATGTTTTGGTGAACGATGAAAATGTTAAACAACTAGCTCAATATGCAGAGCAATATCTGGCGAGTTTAGGCTTTAAAGTAGATAATATAAAGCAAAGCCGCTGCATTTTTTGCCATAGTGAAATTGCGAACCTTGACGTACAAGATCATATCACCAATCAAGGGTACAGTATTATTCGCTTATAACTTCTTTATTAGAAGCTATCAATAAGTATTGTTTTACTAATATTCATTGATAGATATATATTTTAAGGTTCGATGCAAATTAAGTTTTATACCTTACAGCTATTTAAGCTGAATAATATAGTTGCCTACAATAGAGAGAAACTATTAATAACCAACTGTAAATTGTCCCTTTTAACATCTTGTATGACTACATTCACGGGAGCTTTTGCCAAATTTCATACTCCACACGTTTTCCTTTACTCCAGCGAGAATTATACCAAATATCGTTTTCTACTTTATAGGTAAAAGCATACTCTTTACCTAAAGTAACACCATAAGAAGTATGAATGGGCTTTTCAATATACTCAGTTTCGGTAAAACGGTAACGCCCTACTCCAGAACTCCAAAATTTATTTCCTGACATTGAAACATAACTGAAGTGTGTTCCCGAAATAACTTTAATTGAGCTCATTTTAACATCTTTATACTGAATGCGTTTACCTTCTTTATCCAAGTATTCTCCTGAAACAAGCTTCCATGAACCATTGAATTTATTTTCAACAGCATTGACAGAAAAAGTAACAGCAATAGTAATAATTATTGCAATAATTTTATTCATAGAACAATTCCTAAGTAGGTACCAACGCTAGGTTAAGTAGCAGATAAAAGTTAGCAAAAATATAAGCTGAGTAGTATTTTGTCCTACTTGTACAGCTTAGGCACGCTTATCTACTCGCCATGGTGGATTAAGCCTATTCTCACCAGCCCAATATAGTTTAATCTTATTACCTGAGGGATCGTATAAGATAGCTTCTCGCCACAGGTAACTTTGATCTGTTGGCTCTTGGTAAAACTCAATGCCAATAGATTTTAGCTCCGATACCCATTGATCTAGTTTTTCATGTTCGAAATAGATTACTACACCATTTAAAAAACTACCTGTTTCCAGCGCTAGAGAAAAAGTTGAGTTACCGTCAGGGCATTCAAAACGAGCATAATGAGGCGTATCTACAATTTGAATAAAGCCGAGTTGTAGATAAAACGCGGTGGCTTCATCCATATGTTTGACTGGCAAGGTCACTTGATTAAGATTCACTGAAGCTCCTTATGTATAACGAGACTATAGAATAACTCGTTTTTTACAATTTATTAATACATCGACAACACTGAATAATTTCATATCTGCCTCCGATGATTCTTATAACCGCCCATGCGCACCTATGATGTACAGTTTATATTATTTTATAGCAATTGCCTGAACAACTGAAGCCATCCCCGTATGATATTTTCCCTCAATCACATTACGCTCAAGCTCAACGAGGTGATTAAAACTTACCCCTGTAAATTCATCTATTAAAGATTTTTTAGATTGCATCAGCCCTATCACTTCTCCGCCACCAGTGCCAAACTTTAATTGCTCTGGGGTATATGCCTCCAGTAAAAAAACACCATTTTTCTTTAATCCGTTAATAATTTTTTTATACAGTATTTTTCTCTGTAATGACGATAGTGGAAAAAAAATAGAGATTACCCCATCCCACTGATTAAGCCCTAGATCGAACTCAACTAGGTCAGCATGAATAAATTCAACCTCAACTCCATTTCTCTTTGCTAATCTCTGTCCCTTATCGATTCCCACTATAGATGAATCGATAGCAGTAACAGAGTAACCTTGTTTTGCTAAGAACACAGCATTCCTCCCTTCGCCTTCTGCCAGACTTAAAACTTTTCCTTTTGGGATAGAATTACAATAGTCTTTTAAAAAACTGTTCGGCTCCGTCCCGTATGCATACTCATCTGCGTTGTAACGTTTATCCCACATTCTCTATATCCTCTTGTTGGCTGTAATTTAGTGATATACTCAATGTTACAACCTAAAGTCGACTTGAGGTCAAGAGATAAATTTATGGACATAGGTCAGGTTTCAAAGATTTCAAAGTTACCTGTCTCAACATTAAGGTTCTATGAAGAAAAGGGGCTAATTCAGTCAATTGGCCGAAATGGCTTAAGAAGATATTTTGCCCAAGATGTGGTTGATACTCTTTCCTTGATCTCATTGGGGCGTAATGCTGGCTTATCATTAGATGAGATTGGGGAAATGTTGCTTCCCCAAGGGCTCCAAGTTGATAGAAACTTACTGTTAGCGAAAGCAGATGAATTAGATAAAAAAATTATAGAGATGACAGCCATAAGAGATGGGCTTCGCCATGCTTCAGCCTGCAAGGCGACTGTTCATATGGAATGTCCAAAATTCCTTCGCTTGTTGAATATAGTAAGTAAAAAATGGCCTAAACCTAAAAATAAACTCTAGTGGTATTAAACCCTTCATCTGATAAAGGTTCTTCAAAATACTTTGTGATCTGCGCAAACATTTCTGCGGTATCAGTTGCTGCTCTTTGCGGTTGTTCAATACGTCTTTTCTCTAGCTGTTTTAGGCAAGCTTCATTTGGCAAATCGATATAGACCAAATGATGAGGCGCTTCGATCTCGGTGAAAATGCTCTTGAACCATGCTCTTTGTGAAACAGTATTGGCTGGAAAGTCCATTACGACATCCGTACCCGTTACTAAGATGCCACAAACTAGTTTTTTTATTTGAGGCTTAAGCCGATTAGCATACTTAATATAGTCTTCCAGAGATTTAATTTTATCTGGGTAGAGTGACGCCAGCCATTCATCTTCTGACAGTAATACCGCATTAGTGTGTTTTGCAATTTCACGTGATTTAGTTGATTTTCCTGTAGCCATTTTGCCACAAAAAAATGTTAATACTCCTTTATCCATGACTTCTATCGCCCTTCACCATACGTTGGCAAGTCACCCGCAACATCACACCAATTAGCTTTATAATTAGTATAAATATTCGCATCAATTTTAACAGGAATATCTTCATCAAAAGCCGCTATTGCTATCTCAATTTCAGAAGCAGGTGCATCTTGTACTCTAAAGCCTAAACTTGAGCCACAGTTTCGGCAGAATGTCCGTACAGTGCCATTATCTGCAGTAAAGTCTTTGAGATATACATTACCAGTTAGCCACTTTAAACCTGAAACTCCTACAAGTGTTCCAAAGGCTGCACCATGAAATTTCCGACACATGGTGCAATGACAATTAGCGGCCTTAATAGAAAAGCTATCAACAGAAAATTTAATTTCACCGCACAAACAACTTCCTTTATAAGGCTTGCTCATTTCAGGTTTCTCCATATCGCATTACAATTTATTAGACGGAAATAACTTTTCTACCATTATTTAATCGCCTTTTATTTTTGAAATAAAAATATCTTTATATTATCAATATATCAAGTGTTGATTGGTTTCCATTAAACCGTTTTTGAACGTCCCATCAATTAAATAAAAAAAGCCCCTCTGTATTTAAACAGAGGGGCTTTATAAGTATTAATGGATTAAAG
>Ga0105358_10000566_pt1 | contig 18663 bp, 13 predicted proteins | sample GOMGulsemesocosm_5_FD_83509 | JGI IMG/M metagenome (GOLD analysis project Ga0105358, IMG submission 83509) | Methane-oxidizing microbial communities from mesocosms in the Gulf of Mexico - GOM15C Gulf of Mexico | ecosystem: Environmental > Aquatic > Marine > Cold seeps | place: Gulf of Mexico... | reverse complement strand
CCGTTATCCACTAATGATTGGCAGTGCGAGAGAGAAATGAAATTTAGCTACGCAAATCCTACACGAATTCTTTTTGGCAAAACGCAAATACAGTCCATTGTTAAAGAGATCCCAGCAGACAAAAAAGTGCTGCTGATTTACGGTGGTGGTTCCATCAAAAAAAATGGTGTTTACCAACAGGTTGAAACTGCTCTAGCAGAGTACCAGTGGGTTGAGTTTTCCGGCGTTGAGCCCAACCCCACCGTTGAAACCCTCGATAAAGCCGTGGCTTTGGCAAAAGCTGAGAAAGTCGATTATGTATTGGCTGTTGGCGGCGGTTCTGTCATCGATGGAGCCAAATACGTGGTTGCTGCAGCACTCTACGACGGTGACGGCTGGGATATCATGACCGGTAAATACCGCATTAAGAAGGCCTTACCGCTGGGCGTTGTTCTGACCTTACCGGCCACCGGCTCCGAATCAAATTCAGGCGGCGTTGTCACCAAAAAGGCAACTCAAGACAAATTGCCCTTTGCCTCGCCAGCGGTGCGACCGCTATTTGCGGTGATGGATCCAGACGTTATGAAAAGCTTGCCAGAGCGTCAGCTGATCAACGGTTTGGTGGATGCTTGGGTTCATGTGTGCGAGCAATACATCACTTACCCGGCCGGCGCCATGGTTCAAGATGGTTACGCCGAGACCTTGCTAAGAAACCTAAAGACACTCGCTGATCAGTACAACGACAGGGACAACGACCAGTGGCGCGCGAACTTAATGTGGACTGCCAACCAAGCGCTGAACGGTTTGATCGGCGCGGGTGTACCGCAAGATTGGGCCACGCATATGATGGGCCATGAGGTGACGGCTCAGTATGGGGTTGACCACGCGCGCTCGTTGGCGATGGTTCATCCGACACTGCTGCGCCATCAAATTGATGGCAAGCGTGAAAAGCTTGAGCAAATGGGCCGCAATGTTTTTGCTCTGCCGCAGGCGGCCGACTTGGCTGAACGCACCATCGACTCGATAGAAGCCTTCTACAAGCAGTTGGATGTTGCCACCCAACTATCCGATCACGGTGGCAGTGCCGACGAGGTGGTTGACTTGCTGATCAAGCGATTGGAGTCACACGGCATGGTGAAACTGGGTGAGCATCGAAACATCACTCTAGAGCAAACTCGCGAAATTCTGCAGGATGTTGTGGTCTAGGGATTAGCTTGGTTGGAGGAGGTTTCGGCACAGCTACTGTGTCTAGGCCTCTATTTCTTACGCTGACCTTGAGTTCTGTAAGTGCATCCTTGGCACACTTCTCTTCCATATCTGGCGCATCTGACAGACCGCTGCCTCCGATCGGATGTCCTTCATGCCGGATAGGTAAGCTGCAAGATATAGTCCCTCTTTGGCTAACTGAGAATGTTCGAGCGATCCACAGCTACTGACAATAAGGCAGTGAGCACTTTTAAAGTGGCCGCTGTATACGCTTTATTAACACCGGCCTTCATTGAATGCGGTCGAGCTTACAAGCCCCGCCGAAAGACAATAGAGTGCCGGCAAGACCAAAACCGAAAGCATGTGGGTAGGTTTTCCAAATAGACCTGTTTGCAGATTTACATCAGAAACGTCAACCAAGTAACTAGGCATGAGTTTAATCTCATTAAGGTTGCCTTGATTAATCGCTATGCCTGCTTCATTCTCGACCCCACCATCAATATAATCAAATAGGATTTGAGGTAAGTATGCTTTTGCCGGTAAACACCAGTCATTGATATTTACAGGGTTCATCTCTGTAAGACTCCTACTTCGATAAGTCAGCGGACTATCTTCAGCGAAACCCCTGTATTATCAAGTACGAAATCAGGCTTGAGCTTGCATCACCATGAAATTGATCTGTACTAACCTGATTCAGCCAGCAACTTATTGATAAAGTGAGATTCAGGGTAGCGGCCGGCCTTTGGTTCATACAAGTCAGCCCAAGCATTATGAGCCATAAGAACCAACAAGATGAACTTGAGGGTACACCGAGCATATATATTGATGTGCCTAAGTCGGGGCTCATCTCTATCAGCCTGTTGAAAAGCCGTCCAAAACAGGCCAAGTACTTGTCAGGCTGGCCATAGGAAAAATCTTGTTATAAATTCATGGGCGACTATTTTTATCGCCACATTGAACCTGCTTAATTTTTTGGTCAGTGAGAAGTAAATTGTTCCACTATGTTGATCATTTCACTGCTCGCAGGGTATCGGCAGTGTCATTTATGTTAATAGTGCCTTTAGCCGGATAATATTGTAAGCGGCAGCCGTAAACCTGAACTGCCAGCCGACGTTTTTAAGACCTCTATGACGAAGTTTGTGCATGAGGCCAAAAGCTTTCATCCAGCCAAAACATTCTTCTACGCGTTTTCGTTTCCGCTGACTGGTTCTATAGCCATCCGATGACAGGGTTCTGCCGTCTAACCTGCTGCCTGTCTTTTTAGCTGCAACGTGGGGCGTAATTTGCAGGCCTCGGCAACCTTCAACAAATTCATGGGTATCATATCCCTTATCTGCACCAACAGCCTGCCCTGGTCGGGTGCTTTGATTGGCCAGCAAACGTAACGCTAGAATCCCATTCTTGGGATGTTCCTGCCACGCTCGTTTCTGCATCAACAATAAGGCCGTTTCGGTTCTCAGTCAGCTGGTGCTCCATAAACCTCAGCTTAGCCTCTTTACCCTTGCCCTTTCTGTACAGGCGAGCATCGGGGTCAGTCGAGGACTCGTGCGTTGCATTACTCCGTTTTTCTCCATGGAAGTTTTCGCCAGTTCCGCCGTCATCATCGTCAGCTAATACGAGCTTGAATGACTTGATGCTTGCACACGCATCAAGCAAGTTGCCGTCAACCGTAAAATGATCGCGAGACATCAGATTTTTCGCGTAAGCTTGTTTCTTCACAGCATCAAAGAGCATTTCGTCAATGTTGTGCGCCATTAAACGATCCCTATTTTTGGAAAAGGTGGAGTGATTCCACACCGGATCATCAATACCTAACCCGACAAACCAGCGGAACAGTAAGTCATCGTCGATACGCTCTACTCATTGACGTTCTGAGCGAATGGTAAAGAAGATTTGCAGCAATGATGCGCGAATGAGCATCTCAGGTGGTATTGATGGCCTGCCAGTTGAGGCATACATCTCATCAAACCAAGGAGCAATCTCATCCAGAGCCTCATCAAGAATACTGCGAATTTTTCTTATAGGGTGCGACTCCGGAATACGACTTTCTAAATCGACATAACTGAACATAGTAGGTTGTGGATTGATGTCGCCGCGCATATCTGTGTGCTCACTGGATTCAAGTTGCAATTATCTCATAAATGGGCTGTTTTCAACAGGCTGCTAGTAGCAATCAGATTGCTGACCTCCAATAACGATAAAAGCAACGCAGAAGCCAACGCTGTAATATAAGGCTAGTTATCGAAAACGACAATTTTCAAGCTATAGCCCTAAAAGTCTTCGCGCACATTTCTTCACATTAAACCTATCATCAACACCTAAATGAAACCAGTCGGTTTATCGTTATGGTGTGTATGGTGATCTAAACCTTGTCATAACGACGGTTAAGAGGGGAGTTGGTCATGACGACTTTTTCCACTCTCTCGGTCGCACACCAAACCAGCGCTTAAAGGCGCGTCCAAAAGCGGTTTGATCAGAATAGCCGAGAATTTCGCCTAATTGAGTCGCACTGATGTTGGATTGCATAAGTTTTTGTTGAGCGATGTTTTTTCTAACCTCATCTAGGAGCTTCTGAAAACTAACACCTTCCTTTGATAATAGATATTGTAATTTTCGGCTACTGATGTCGAGCTTGGACGCAATAGAGTCCATTGAATAACTGCCGTTGGCAAGGTTTAGTGTAATCAGTTCTTTGACTTGCTCGCTGGTAGCTTGTGTTAAATCGTTGAGGGCATTTTCGATATGATTTACCAGCTCAGAATATAGTAGCGGGTCATAGCTGGTCAGTGGAAGATCCAAAAGCTTGCGGTCATAGACCAGAGCATTCATTTCATGATTGTAAATGACGGGTGCGCCGAATAGCTTTCTGTACAAGTTCTCGTCGCTGGGCTTATCATGGGTGAGATAGACTGTTTTTATGGCATTTGGCCGTTGCGTCAATGTACGAACAATGTTGCAATTTGTCCCCATGGTCAGATCAAGGATGGCCGGACATTGGCGAGTATTTTCAATTAAACTGAAAGAAAAAATTGCAAGGTCACCTTCTTCTAGCAGTTCTGCGAGAATGTTATCAGTGTATACCGGTAAATATTGAATAGCGCTTTTGACTGCTGATCTGACATCGCGGGATTTTTCCATCATCAAACCGAGCATCCCCAAAATGGAGTGGCCCTGCTGCTTCGAAAGCTTGAGCCCAAAGGTCGAGTCACCGGTGGCTTGAACCGTGGCCGCTAATAAATCACCAAGCTGTTTTCCGGAAATATAACCTTTCTGACTTTCAACAATTTTAGTGTCAATGCCGCAGTCAGCTAGTAAGGCATAAGGATCTGTTTTATAGGTTGAGACCAATTCAAGATACCCATGTAGAGCTGTGATGTTAACCTTTTTCATGCTCTTTCACCTTTCTTTAAATGCCTCAATCATTGTTCTGCGCCGAATGGCCCTTCGCTATTTGTTTCAAATGTAATGTTTATTGTCTGAGATGTCATCTTTTATCTAGCGCTTAGCTTAACCTAGAAGCAGTTAAGAAATAGAAGCTTGAGCCGTAGGCAGCACCGCTGAGGGTAGGTGTTTTTGGGGCAGAAAATCAAACTCTACTTTTCGGTAATTGCTGTGAGAACAAGTGTAATTAGCTTCACTAGTCACAAGTGATTGGTTGTTAAAATGACAAAAGTTTCTGGAGAATGAAGAAATGAGTGTTCCAAGTTCTGGCTGTCAAAACAGCATTCAGTTTAAGAAAAATATGCTATCTATGGGCGTGGCATTGACCTTTGGGCTGCCTGTTGTTGCACTGGCTGAAAAGAGTTCGAGTTTCACGCTAGAGGAGATAGTGGTTACTGCGCAAAAGCGTTCCCAGTCATTACAAGATGTACCCATTAGCGTTAGTACAATCTCAGAAGACGCCTTAAAGAACGCTGGTGTATTGACAGTTGCTGATGTGAAAAACTTGGTTCCGGCTTTAAATATCTTTAGTGGTCCAACACCAGCTATGACATCGGTTGCTATACGGGGGGCGGGTACTGGGCCTTCAGATCCGACCCTCGAGCCCTCTGTAGGCATATTTATTGATGGCGTGTTTATGCCGCGTAGTGTTTTTGGGCTTTCTGATCTGGTAGATATTAGCGGCGTTGAAGTTTTGCTGGGGCCTCAGGGGACTCTTTATGGGAAAAATACCAATTCTGGCGTGGTCTCCGTAAGCACCAAAAGTATGCCTGATCAATTGGAGGTTGAGGCTGAAGTAGGTTTTGGCAATGACAAGTTACAGGTAAGCAAATTTTCACTAGGCGGTAAGTTGTCTGAATCCACAGGTTACCGTTTTGCCGCCTTAACGCGTCGTCGCGATGGTGTGTTAGATGATGAAATCACCGGTGACTCTGAGTATGGGCAGATTGATGCTCAAGCATATCGTGGACAGCTCTTTTGGGAGCCAAGTAATGAGCTGTCGGTAAGGGCGATTGCTTACCACAGTCTATCTGACTCGAATAATGGTGAAGGTGAAGTTGGTTTTAACGCTAACTCGGCCTATTACAGTTATGTCTCTATGTTGGAGGCCATCAATAACGCTGGACACGTTATTGGAACTTCAGCGGACGATCGAGAAGTTTCCTTCACTCAAGGTAAAGGAGGTCGCTTGGAAGTACAGGGTGGGTCGCTGCAGCTAGACTATGATTTTGATCAGTTTACGCTGACTTCTATCAGTGCCTATCAAGAGTGGGAGCAATCTGGCTACTTTGATGATGTGGACAAAACGCCAGTTAATATTCTTTCCGTTAATGATCGAATGGATGAGCAAAGTTTAAGTCAGGAAGTGCGATTAACATCTCTGGGTGGCGAAACGATTGATTGGATGGCAGGGCTGTTTTACTTCAAAAGTCAGTTACACCGTGGATCGGATACTGATATCTATGCAAGGTTTGGCATTGGCTTGCCGGGCGTTGGATCATCTGCTGCGTTGTTGAGTGTAGCCCCAAATTTGGCTGAACCAGGTGATTTTGCTATTTGGGAAAACAAATACGAAACAGAGTCCATCGCCATATTTGGTCAGGCTACCTGGAATATCTCTGAGGTCACAGCGTTAACTTTAGGCTTGCGTTACGGTGAGGAGGATAAGGAGTTTTTCTTGTTCAACAGTGCTTATGATGCCAGTGGCGTGCAGTTTAGCGCCGCCAATTTTGCGGCATATTCCGGCGGCAGTTATCTGCCATTAACAACCGGAAGCCTCGTAGGCTTCGGCGCAGTTGATCGTGTAGGGAATAGATCGGAGAGTGATGTGACAAGCTCAATAAGCATCAACCACTTCATTGGTAACACCATGCTCTATGCAACAGTAGCCAATGGTTCCAAGTCAGGTGGTTTCAATGGCTCCTTTGGACCTCTAAGTGCCGATAGCCGAGAGTTTGAAACAGAAGAAACGATTAATTATGAAGTTGGCGCAAAAATTGATGGCTTGCTTGATGGTCGAGCCCGCCTCAATCTGGCTTATTTCTATACTGAGTACAAAGACTTCCAGGCGGCCGCGTTTGATCCTGTTACGGTTTCTTTCCTGGTAGTAAATGCCGGCGAGCAAGTAACTCAAGGAGTTGACTTAGATGTAACTCTACTCATTACTGAAAGCCTGACAGCCAGTGTTAAGTTGGAATACCTTGATGCGCGATATACAGACTTTGAAGGGGCTAGCTGTCATGAGCTTTCAGGAGGAGCCGGTTGCGACTTGAGTGGAACTCGTTTACCGATTGCCGCAAATTGGTCTGGATCTTTTACGTTAGATTATGTGATTCCGCTAAACGATGCGGATGAATTTTACGTTCATTCCGGTCTTTCATTTAAAACCACGCATAATGCCAGTACGACTAGTGCTTCTTATGCCGACACACGCTATGAATTATTAGATGCTAGGCTGGGGTGGCGCAATGACAATTGGGATATCAGTATGTGGGGTAGCAATCTGACAGACGATACCTACAGCCAGATAACCAGCGGCAATAGTATTGCAAATGTATTCAACGCTGTGGACGGAAATGCATCTAGCTTAAATTACAGTCGTCACATTAACCCCCCCAGAGCTTATGGGTTAACGCTACGTTATAGTTTTTACTGACGGCTCTCTCTTTGGCCGCTCTGTGCGGCTTTACTCTTGCGGCTAAGGCTGCCATTTTTATCTTTAAATCAACTGTCTTCTTAGTGATCTCCATGGTCTCTGAAGATAGAGGTTGCTTCGATAAGGAATAAGACATATGACAGCTGTTGCCGCTATTCAAATGCAAGCTCGAGTCGGTGATCTAGCCTACAACTTACAGCATGTAGAAACGCTTTTATTGGAGGCTATTGAAGGCGGCGCAAAAGTCATAGCGCTACCTGAGTTTTTTACCACGGCGATTGTCTTGGATCAGGATGAAAGTGTCAGGCGCTGCGTTTTACCGCCAAATAATATTGCACTGAACATGCTGATTCAGACCTGCAAACGTCATCAAGTATTAGTCGGTGGTTCCTACCTTGAGCAGCGACCAGAATCTAGTGATGTCTTTAATTGTTACGTGATCGTACGACCCGATGGCAGTGTAACCCGCCATGATAAAGATCGCCCAACCATGATTGAAGGCGCCTTCTACGTGGAAGGGAATACTCAAGGTGTGCACGCTACCGATTTTGGATCAGTCGGTACGGCAGTCTGCTGGGAAACGATTCGAACGCAAACGGTCAGACGTTTACAGGGAAACATTGATTTTTTAATGACCGGAAGTCATTGGTGGACTACGGCGACTAATTTTTCTGGCATGAAAAAAAAGCTAGCGGTGGTGGATAAGGAAAATCGACAGATGCTTGCTAAAGCACCGGCAATGCTATCCAAGTTGTTAGGAGTTGCCAATATCCATGCTTCTCATTGCGGTGATCTTAAAGGTCTCGTTGCTGTTTTTCCGGGGCGTTTACTGGATGTCGATTTTGAGACCGAACTCATTGGTGAAACTCAAATTGTGGATCATCTTGGCAATGTGGTTGCTCGTCGTTTTGCCTCTGAAGGCCCGGGCGTACTCATTGCAGATCTCGAGTTAACGCGGCAGCCGGTGAGGCTGGACTTGCCTGATCGATACTGGATCCCTGAGATGCCATTGATGACAAAAATTCACTGGTGGCAACAAAATTATGTCAGTAAGGGAATTTATCGTAAAGCAAAAAAAGAAGAGCGCTTGTCTGTCCGCTCTGAACTTTCCTGAGGAGATTCACAATGAATACCAATAAATTGAAGTGGTCTTATATTCCGATTGCTGAGCTTAACTATAAAATTCCGTTCAAGCCTCTTCTGAACGATTCAGAAACCGGTATGTCGATTCTGAAAATGAAGTATGACGCCGGCTTCATGAACCCTTGGCATACTCACAACTGCGCGCATGGCATGTATGTATTGGACGGAATGCTAAGCACGAGTAAAGGCGATTTCGGTCCGGGTGAGTTTGTCTGGTTTTCCGAAGGTGAGCGAATGTTTCATGGGGCTACTGATGATAACGAGGTGAGTTTTCTATTTATCACAAATAAACCATTCGATATTCATTACGAATAATGGCAGTCGATGAACGCTAGGCACAGAATATTTCAATTACCCATTTTTTGTATCTTAAAAATTCCATTGAAGCAGACTATTAGGAGTAGACATGGATATACATGAGCAATTAACGGAAGGCGGCCCTAACGGAAATACCGTGAAGGTAGCTGTGGTGCAGGCAGGATCCATTCCTTTCGATACTGCGGCGTGTGTAGATAAGGCCGTTCATTTGATCGCAGATGCAGCGACTGCAGGAGCAAAGGTAATCGTCTTTCCAGAGGCATTTATTACTGGTTACCCCAAAGGGCTTCAGTTCGGTCAGGTAATTGGCGCACGTGAACCCTCTGGGCGTGAGGAATTTCGGCTGTACTTCGATGCTGCTATTGATGTTCCTGGGCCAGAGACTCGAACGTTAGGCGAGGCCGCAGCAGCCCACAAAAGCTATGTCGTTATGGGTGTCATTGAACGTGAACACGGGACATGTTATTGCACTGTTCTATTTTTTGGACCTAATGGTCAATTGCTGGGGAAGCACCGAAAACTCTTACCAACCGCCTTGGAGCGGACAATCTGGGGCGGCGGCGATGGATCGACACTGACTACTGTGGATAGCCCCTATGGACGAATCGGTTCAGTGATTTGCTGGGAAAACTATATGCCTATGCTCAGGATGGCTATGTACTCAAAGAACGTGGCGATCTATTGTGCGCCTACGGCTGACGATCGAGATACCTGGCTTCCCTCGATGCAGCATGTCGCACTTGAGGGACGCTGCTTTGTTCTCTCCGCGTGCCAGTTTATTTGCAAAAAGGACTTCCCAGATAGCGTAAACATTACCATAGGTAACTCGCCGGATGCGGTATTGATGCGCGGTGGTAGCGCTATTATCAGCCCTTTGGGCAAGGTGCTAGCGGGACCAAATTTTGACGGAGAGACGATTTTAACTGCGGATATTGATCTCAACGAGATCGCCCGAAGTAAGCTTGATTTTGATGTTGTAGGGCATTACAGCCGTCCAGATATTTTTCAGCTGATTGTAAATGAGCAGCCTATGCTTCCAGTTACAAGCCGAAAAAATAAGGAGCTAGGCAACTTTTGTGCCTAATGTCAGCTGTCAATTGGCAGCGCTCCAGTACCGCAAAATAGACATCCAATCTAAACGCTAAAAACGACCGAAAGTAGTAAATTCGCGAAATCTAAAAAGCAGTGAGTTTTGCCATTGTCCGCCGAAGTAGAATACAAGAAAACTCATAATGGGTTGGCCAGTTTCAGTCGACCACTACATCCTTATCTCCGCAGTTATCGAGAGTATTTCTACGTTTACAAAATTCTGCTGTCAAAATAGTCCTGGCATATTTTGATGAAAACACTGGCGGCTGGTGAACGTGAACGATTGGAGTTTTCCATAACTCCAATCTCTGTATTGATATCAAATTCCCCGGTAGATAATTCGATGACTTCACCTCGCTCTAAACTCTCCGAAAACTCTATCGTCGGGGCAACCAACCACGAATCTGTTTCAATAAGGATATTTTTAAGGGTCGGATAGTCATTACAAACTATGCTAGGCCATTCTATAGCTACGCCAGTTAATTTTTTGACTTTTTTTTCTATCATCTTAAATAGAGGGTGTGATCTTCCTAGTTGTGTTGGTGCAATCATATGGCCGCCTCTTGATCGTCGTGTAGTGCCTGTAGCAAGCGAATAAAGGCGTTGATAAGTGCACTATTCATCGTTTCTGAAACTAGCCCCAAAGGCGATGATATTTTGTGTTTGTGAGCTGAGCTGTGCTCAGCCACTTGATTCACTAATCGGTGTAAGAGCCGTGAAGGTACGTTGATCGATAGGCCCAAAATGGGTAAGCCGCTCTCGGCGAAGGCTTCGCATTCCAAGGGAAGCGGTACACCGACGACTAGGCAGTCGCCTGCGCCATAACGCATGCACTGATCGCCAAGGTGTATTTCTTTTGTGCCTTGCCCGACCACAATAATACCCGATTGGTAGAGCAGCGGTTGGCGCCCACTGCTGCCGTCGGCCCGAAAATAGCGCACACTCGCTATCTCGGTACGACAGTTGCCGTTGAGTTGATTGAGCGATTTTAGGTCGGCGTAGCTTTGTAGTAGCGGGGCTAAAGCGTTCATGTTGTTTTCACAGTAATTTAGACATCAATGAAGAGCTGTAATCTCGTAAAAATTATAGGAATAGGCAAGAAAAGTCCACTTTTAAATCTTTTCTATAACTATATCTCCAGTAATATGCATTGTGAGTGGTCGAGATACACTGGCCTCGACCGATAATCGATTGGCAGCGAGAGAGAATGATGAAATTTACTTACGCAAACCCTACCCGTATTCGTTTTGGCAAAGAGCAAATTCAGGCCATTGCTAAAGAGATTCCAGCCGACCAGAAAGTCCTGCTGATCTACGGCGGAGGATCGATCAAAAACAACGGTGTCTACGCTCAGGTCTGCGCCGCATTAGCAGATCATCAGCGGGTCGAATTTGGCGGTGTCGAACCCAACCCCACGGTTGAGACCTTGGATAAAGCGGTGAAGCTGGCGAAAGCTGAACAGGTGGATTACGTGCTCGCTGTCGGTGGTGGTTCGGTGATCGATGGCGCCAAATACGTCGCGGCGGCTGCGCTGTACGACGGCGAGGGCTGGGATATTATGACCGGCAAACACCGAGTCAAAAATGCACTGCCCTTGGGCGTGGTACTGACGCTGCCGGCCACCGGTTCTGAATCGAACTCGGGCGCAGTTGTCACCAAAAAGGCGACTCACGACAAACTATCCTTTGCCTCACCAGCGGTGCGACCGTTGTTTGCGGTTATGGACCCAGATGTGATGAAGAGTCTGCCCGAGCGCCAGCTAATCAACGGTTTGGTCGATGCGTGGGTTCACGTCTGTGAGCAATACATTACCTATCCCGCAGGCGCAATGGTGCAAGATGGCTACGCAGAAACCTTACTGAGAAACCTCAAGACCCTTGCTGATCAGTACAACGATCGCGACAGCGATCAATGGCGAGCGAACTTGATGTGGACGGCGAATCAGGCCTTAAACGGTTTGATTGGCGCGGGTGTGCCGCAAGACTGGGCCACTCATATGATGGGCCATGAGCTAACCGCGCAGTACGGTGTTGACCACGCGCGCTCGCTGGCAATGGTTCAACCGACGCTCATGAGACATCAAATCGACACCAAACGCGAAAAGCTTGAGCAAATGGGGCGCAATGTCTTTGCTTTGCCGGCAAGTGCTGATTTGGCTGAGCGCACCATTGATGCGATTGAAGCTTTCTATACGCAGCTCGCCGTCGAAACTCAATTGACGGATTACACCGGTCAGGCCGATGAAGTAGTCGACTTATTGGTTAAGCAATTGGAGCTGCATGGCATGGTCAAATTGGGCGAACACCGAGCAATCACGTTGCAGGAAACTCGCGAAATTTTGCAGGGCGTTGTGGCTTAGATCCTACTGCGCGGTTCACGGCCCTAGAGATAGTTTGTTGGGTGGGTGCTGCGCGTCCGGTGTCTAGCGCTTCATCCTAATCTCCATGCCAACCTTTGAACTGTTCAGGGCGTTGGCCTTCGCGGTTTAATCAGGTTGTGGGAGGGCCTGTACGAGCGCCACTTCATAGCCTTGGGTGAGCTGCCGCTAATGCTGCGCTGACCCCACCTCGGTGGTGTCTCAAGCGGTTGGGACGCTGGCGGCGGCGAGTGCATAGAGCCATGTACCCCCTGCTCTACGGTTTCTATGGCACAGCGTATTGGCTGCCAAGGCAGGGTATTTATGGCCTTGGCGGTATACGATTGCCGTCTCGGTACTGTTATTACATCGATTGTTGGCAAAGCTTTGGCCTAAATTCAAGCGTAGCCAAGACGATGGCATGGAGGCAGGTCGCTAGGGCAGTGGTCGCTCCACCAGTTTAAGTTTCGCGGCGGTTATAGGTGTGGCCAAACGACAAGTGACGAAAGTTCTTATAATACAATGCGCAGGGTTATTGAGCCTCGGCTATTATGGACAGAGTGAATGGATAGTACCTTTTCTTAGTACATAATATTCTGTCTGGCTGCTGTAATAAGCCACCAAGCGGGACTGGTCGCGATGCTTTTCGGCTAAAATTCATGTATCGATATTCTAGAGATATACGGATGAGAGTCTAATCTGCGGAAGGGTTCGTCCTATGCTGGGCTTTACTGTAAATAGCCTCCAACTCCCCAAGCTTGCCGCGATGATAGTGGCTATATTTATGACCGTTTCCGTTTCGGTACAGGCTCGAAGCCTTGATGAGCTCTTAAGTCTCTCGATTACCGATTTGAAAAACGTCGAGGTGAGCACGGCCTCCAATGTGGTGGTGGATATCCGCAAACAGCCGGTGTCCATGACCACTATCAGCCGCGATAAAATTCAGCTCAGCGGCGCGCGCACACTCAGTGAATTGTTGACCATTTTTGTGCCCGGTTACTTTCTGGTCGAAGACCAAGACGATACCATTGCCGGCTTTCGCGGCTTGGTAGCCGATAACAACTCCAAGGTGATGCTGTTGCTCAATGGCACCAAAATGAACGCCGAGTGGTTTTGGGGCGCGCCTGATGCACTGCTTAACGGCATGGACTTGGGTTTTATTGAGCGCATTGAAATCGTCCGCGGACCGGGTTCGGTGACCTTGGGGCAGGGCGCGCTACTTGGCGCCATTAATATTATTACCAAAAAGGGCGATGTGAATGCTGCCCGCGTGCAATATCAACAGGGTCTTGATGGACTGCGCAAGGTGACGCTGGACGGCAGTTATGTTATGGATGAACTGCGGGCTTACGGTTACTTCTCCGACGGTCGCTACGCTGGTCAGGCGTTGCGCGATGAGGGTGGGGCCAACACGCGGGAGGACCAAGGGCTCAGTGTGTTCGAGCGTCAGCACCGCTTGAAGCGCAGCGAGTACACGACTCTGTTTGGAAATATCCGCTACGGTAATTTTGAGCTGGACGCCTATCATTTTGAGCAGCTACGTGACCTCTATAACTTTTTTCGAGACCGTGAGCGGGTGGCCCAAACACTCGATGGTTTAAGCGCCCACTACACCTTTAATTTCAGCAAGCAAATTCGCTTAAAGGTCAGTGCTCACTACAGTATCGACGATTATGAATTGAGCTCACACGGCAACAACCTACAGACTCAAGGCCGTCTTGACTACGAAAGTAGCGGCAGTGGTTTCGCCAGTTTTATCGCCTTAACGCCCGGGCTAGCGGACAACCAGCTTGAGCCAGATCTCAATATGGGGGGTACCCGTGAGGAGCGAAAGGGCCTCAAACTGTTACTAAATTGGGACCAGCTCTGGCCGGGTAACCGCCTAGCGCTGGGCTTTGAGCACGCTGACTACGATTATGGGCAGAGTAATAGCCAGGGCAGTAATTTTATTATCAATGAGGAGGTCCAGGCTCAAGGGCTGTCCAGCGATGGTATGGGCGGCTTTGTCGTCACCGATGCACTCAACGACACTAATACCTGGGTTAAACCTGGCTCTGTTGGTATTAGCAGTTTTTTTCTTGAAGACGTCTACCAAGTGAATCAGCGCTTTGATGTCTTTGCCGCGCTGCGCTATGACGACCACCCTAGCTGGGGTGCACAGCTGAGCCCGCGGCTGGGCGGCTTTTACGACATTAATAATACCCACCTGTTTCGTCTGTCCTGGCAGAGCGGTTTTCGCGGCGCCGTCGGGGTGCAGTTTGCCGGTGGATTTGTGCAGGACGGGCTGCTCGCGGAAGAAAATTTTAGTGTCGTTAACAGCCTTGCAATCACCAATGTTGACTTTGACTTTGACGGCATTGCGGCTAACGACAACGGTAGTCTGCAGCCGGTCAGACCAGAAACCATCGAGAGTTTAGAGTTGGCCTATACCTACTCGGGCGCCGAACGAAGCTTCAACGCCGTGCTGTTTTTTAGTGCTGTTGAAGATATCCTCGCGGCCCAGGCGCACGGTTATGAGGGTTTTGGCTTTGGTGATAGTATCGGTAGCGATGAGGTAGGCACCTGGGGTGGCAACTGGTACTACCAAAATCAGAACGGCAAGCTGGAGCAGGCGGGTCTTGAAGTTGAGGTGAGCTTTCAACGCGGTCGCTGGGACCTGCGTGCCAGTCATGCCCATGTTGAAGTGACCAGTGCCGGTGCAGGAGTTATAGGCGCCTATGTATTGGCGGGAGAGAAGAGTTTGGCCTACCCAGAGGATGTCAGCCGCCTGCATCTAAGCTACTGGCTGAATAGCGAAAGAGGGCGTTGGACCTGGCAGTACAACCACCTTTACCACTGGGGTTATGATGCGCCGACGGGGTTGAACGTTAAGGGGAGCCACATCGCCAATCTAGGTCTGCGTTGGACGCCACCGGGGGCGGACAATAGCTGGTTTGTCGACCTGGTGGTGAAGAATATCTGGAACCAGCGTGAACTCTATCCGATCAATGGCACCGGTGATCTAACCGGCGCCGATGGCGCCCCAGCATTGGAAGAGCGCAGCGGTTGGCTGGGGGTGGGATTCAGTTTTTAATGCAGACCAGTCTGCGAACGTCCAAGTACTTTTATAGACCTTCTGGCAGCGCTAATTGCCTCCCTTTCAAGTCGCGACCTTCTTTTGTCGCTTTGTCTTCCTATCGAGCTTCTATACTTCTGAAAAGGATATGTTGATCCCAGGCTGCAGGAGGTGTGCTTGTCTGACTTTTCCATTGGAAGTCGCCGTTTGAACCAATCTGTTATGGGGATGGTTCTCTTGTTATCGGTACTCATTATTTCTCCTCGCGGGTGGGCTATTACCACCAATGAGCTGCGTACGGCCTGGATCTACACCTTTGCCAAGCACACCATCTGGCCCAATGACGAGCAGTTAGAAGAAATAGTGATTGGCTTTTATCCGGCGCAACCTAAGTTAGAAGCCCTGTTGCGCTCAGCCACGGAAGACAAACCGCTGCGGAGTAAGCGTATTCGCGTGACCAGCTATAGGGATCTAAAGGCGGCTCGTCAGGCGCACTTATTGGTCTTAGGCGGCGGTAAAAACACACAATTACAGGCGGTGAGCGTTGGTCTCAGTGGCAGCAGTACGTTATTAGTTACTGAGGCGGCTGATGATTCGCTGCACACCATGATTAACCTGCTGCCCCAGGGCGACCGGCGGTTTACCTTTGAGGTGCACAGACCCAATATTGTCTACGAGGGGCTAGATGTCGGTCAGGATTTACTCTTGTCCGGTGGCTCCGAGTTGGATATAGCGCGTATTTACAAGGAATCGGAGCGGGCGCTGGTGCAGGTGAAAGACTCGCTGAAGCTGCAAGCAGAGGCGCTGCAGCAGCAAGAGCTGGCACTGGTAAAAAAGACTCAGCAGGTACAGGAAAGGGCTCAGCAGCAGCAGACCTTGGAAGCCAATATTGAGCAGTTACATAGGCAACTAAAAGAAGATCGGCAGCACCTTGATCAAAACAAACATCAGCTACAGCAGGATAAACAGCGCGCCCAGCTCAATCAGCTGTCACTGAATAAACAGCAGCTGACACTGCAACAACAGCAATCTCAAGTGAAGAAAATGACGCTGGAGCTCAACGTTAAATTGGGGGATATCAGTAAAAATAACCGCCTACTGGCCGAACAGGAAGCGGTGATCGACGGACAAAAGCAACGTATCAGCCAACAGCGCGAGACCCTAGAAGCCAAGACCGAGACCATCGAGCAGCAGCAGGGTTTACTGTTTTATCAGAAGTTGGTGTTGGTTAGCCTCGGGCTGATTGTGCTGATTACCCTCTACAGTATTTACGCCCGTGTCAGGGCCAGTAAAAAAATGGCTAGGACCAATCAGCAATTGGCAGTGAGCAACACGCAACTGGAGAAAACCACCGCGGACTTACGACACGCGGTTGAGGCCAAGAGCATGTTTCTCTCGACTATGAGTCACGAAATACGTACGCCGCTGAACGGTGTGCTGGGCATGGCCGAACTCCTGGCGAGTTCGAAACTCGACAGTGAACAGCAGCGTAATCTGGGGATTATTCAATCTTCAGGTAAGTTATTGGTCAATGTCATCAACGACATACTTGACTATTCAAAGATCGAAGCGGGCAAGATGGAGTTGGAGCATATTGATTTTCAGCCCAGCCATTTGCTGCAAGAGTGTGCCGCTACCTTTAACCGTACCGCGCAGGAACAGTGTTTAGAGTTTAGTCTGTTGATTGACCCTGATGTGCCCGAAGTACTTGAAGGGGACCCTTCGCGCATCACGCAAGTATTGACGAACTTTCTCAGCAATGCGTTTAAATTTACTGAAGCGGGCGAGGTGGTTATCAGTGTCTCCCTGCTCGCTGAACCGCAAGTGTGGCGCTTTAGTGTGCGCGACTCTGGGCCGGGAATGTCGGCGCAGCAGTGTGAGGCTATCTTCTCGCCCTTTACTCAAGCCGACGCCAGTATTACTCGCAGCCACGGCGGCACCGGCTTGGGACTGTCGATCTGCAAGCGCTTGGTGGAACTCATGGGTGGAGACGTTGGCGTCGACAGCCGTCTGGGGCAGGGCTCTGTGTTTTGGGCGCAGCTGCCTGTCACCGATGCCGCCTTGTCGCAAGCCTCAAGGCGACACCTACCTGAGGCACTGTCAGTGGAGCCTATGCTGGTGATGATTGAACACCCAGGGCAGCGGGATAATCTCTGTGCTCACCTGCGGCACTGGGGCATAACACCACAACCACTGGCCAGTGCTGAAGCGCTCTGGCAGAGGTTGGCGCAGGTGCTAGGCGATGACCCCAAGCGGCGGCCGACCATCTTATTGAGTGATAAGGTAATTGACCTCAGCAAACCTCACCCGGTGAATTTAATGGACGAGGCTTATCTCGTCTATCTGTGCAGTCGAGCGCAGAGCATGGCACTTGAGGAGCAGCCCGGTTGTGCGCGTCTACGTCAGCCGGTTAACGCGGCGATGATCTTCGATGCGCTGGTGGGACTGCATCGCCCCGCGTCTATGTCGCAGCCGGCTGCTGAGCAGCAGCTCAGCCAATATCCGCATGCGCGGGTACTGGTCGCCGAAGACAATGCGGTTAATCAAATGGTGGTCAAGGGGTTGTTGAAGCAGTATGGAATAGCGCCAACACTAGTGGAAAACGGCCAGTTGGCGTTAGAGGCCTTGCAAAAAATGCGCTTTGATCTGGTGTTGATGGACTGTGAAATGCCGGTGCTCGATGGCTATGACGCCACGCGGCTATTCCGCGACGGTGTTCAGTGCGCGGCAGCGGAGAAGACGGCCATAGTCGCGCTCACCGCTCACGCTATGACGGAGCATCGCGACAGGGCCCAGGCGGCGGGCATGGACGACCACCTTGCTAAGCCCATCGCCCGCGCGGCACTTGAGTCTGTACTGGCGCGTTTCTGCCCTGCCACCGATTAGTTTTCAGCCTTGTCACCTTTCAGGTGCCTCTCGATTTGAACGACAAAGATTTCCGAGTTTATCGGCTTGGGGACATAGCCGTTGCAACCCTGATGCAAACTGGGTATTTCTCTCAACCGTTACAGCACTTCATGACCTTCCATGTTGGGCAGTTGTATGTCGAGCAGTTTCAGGATGGGGCGAACTGGTCAATACCCGCGAGGCCATAGCTAGCGAGGGTCATTGTATGGCCGTGTTTGGTTAATAAGAAATTCACCAGCTACTGATTAACGTCATTGCCTTCGATGTACAGGGTGTGAATGCTCATGGCGCATCTCTCTCTGGAGAGCGATAAAGACAGTGTCAGCGTGAGCAGTTACCCCGGTTGATTTCACTGCTGGCTGTGCGGTTGGTTAGGTGCTTACCAAGCACCTGCCGGCATAGTCGCGAATAAAAAAACCTAAAAACAAAGTCAAACAGATTAATTTCGTCTAATCGGGCCTCTCATAGCCAGCAGATAGACGAAATATACCCAACCAAATAACCTAAACTGGT
>Ga0105358_10000564_pt1 | contig 18664 bp, 22 predicted proteins | sample GOMGulsemesocosm_5_FD_83509 | JGI IMG/M metagenome (GOLD analysis project Ga0105358, IMG submission 83509) | Methane-oxidizing microbial communities from mesocosms in the Gulf of Mexico - GOM15C Gulf of Mexico | ecosystem: Environmental > Aquatic > Marine > Cold seeps | place: Gulf of Mexico... | reverse complement strand
TGGAGCAGGCCGAGATGCTGATCGGCCAACACAACCTGCCGGATATCGACCTGCTCGGCCCGGTACCCTCACCAATGGAACGCCGCGCCGGCCGCCACCGCGCCCAACTGCTACTGCAAGCGGCCCAGCGCTCAGCCCTGCACCAACTGGTGCACATGCTGCTGCCAATGCTGGAACAGCACCCGCAGGCGCGCAAGGTGCGCTGGTCGATTGATATTGATCCGCTGGATATGTTTTAGAAGGTTGATATCAGGCAGGCTGACAGACAAAAACCATCGTCCGGTATTTGCATCGCGCTGCGGTTGAGCCATCAGAAAGAGGGCGCAAGGCGTGAAGAGTGCACGGACCCACTCCCCGTTTACGCGGGCAAGTAGCGCAGGATTGGCAGGAAAAAAGACGGCAGCCTGTTTGAGGCTCGAAGATCCGAGTTCTGCCGGCCCCTGCCAAGCCGAGCAACGCAGCGAACCCGCAGGGCCGCGTAGCCGGGTGCCCGGGGGATCGCCAAGGGGGGGCTGGGCAAGCAGCCCCCCTTGGCTCGCCGTAAAAGGCGAAAAGCAAACTCGACAAAAGCACCTTGCAGAGAACGATCACCCTTGTGCAGCCACCGCAGAGCTACATAAAGCCCGCGCCAGCCGCAACGACAAACCCCAACCGACCACAGGGTTTGGCAAGCCGCCCCATAAAACGGATAATGTCGGGTTTTCACTGGGCACCTGCCGGATACTCCATTAAATGAAGAACCTGATCAGCCAACTGCTTGCCGACGCTGTAGACCGCCTCAAGGCCGACGGCGTCCTGCCGACCGACCTTTCGCCCTCCATTCAGGTCGAGAACGCGCGCGACAAGGCCCACGGCGACTTCGCCAGCAACCTGGCGATGATGCTGGCCAAGCCGGCCGGCATGAAGCCGCGCGATCTGGCCGAGAAGCTGATCGCCGCCCTGCCCGCCCATCAGGCGGTGGCGTCGGTCAACATCGCCGGCCCGGGCTTTATCAACTTCTTCCAGGATGCCGGCTGGCTGGCCGGTCAGCTTGAAGCCGCGCTGGCCGACCCGCAACTGAGCGTGCGCGCCGAGGTTCCCGCCCAGCGCGTCGTCGTCGATTACTCCTCGCCAAACCTGGCCAAGGAGATGCACGTCGGCCATCTGCGCTCCTCGATCATCGGTGATGCGGTTGCCCGCATCCTCGAATTCCTCGGCCACACCGTGATCCGCCAGAACCACGTGGGCGACTGGGGCACCCAGTTCGGCATGCTGCTGGCCTATATGGAAGAGCACAGCGTCGACGCCGAAGCCGAGCTGGGCGATCTGGAGAATTTCTACCGCCAGGCCAAGAAGCGCTTCGACGAGAGCGAAGACTTCGCCGCCCGCGCGCGCCAGCGCGTGGTCGACCTGCAGGCTGGCGAGCCGTCCTGTCTGGCTCTGTGGGAACGCTTCAACAGCATTTCCCTCGGCCATTGCCAGGCCGTCTACGACCGCCTCGGCGTCAGCCTGACGCCCGCAGATGTGCGCGGCGAAAGCGCCTACAACGCCGATCTGCCGGGCATCGTTGCCGATCTGCGCAGCGCCGGTCTGCTGACCGAGAGCGATGGCGCCCAGTGCGTATTCCTCGAGCAGTTCAGGAACGCAGAGGGTAACCCGCTGCCGGTGATCGTACAAAAGGCCGGCGGCGGCTATCTGTATGCCACCACCGACCTGGCCGCCATGCGCTACCGCCATGCCGAGCTGCACGCCAATCGCGTGCTGTACTTTGTCGATCAGCGTCAGGCGCTGCACTTCCAGCAGGTGTTTGCCGTGGCCCGGGCAGCCGGCTTTGTTCCCGCCGACATGCAACTTGAGCACATGGGCTTCGGCACCATGAACGGTGCCGACGGCAAGCCGTTCAAGACCCGCGACGGCGGCACCGTCAAGCTGGTCGACCTGCTCGACGAGGCAGAGCAGCGTGCTCTGCGCCTGGTTAAAGAGAAGAACCCGGAGCTGCCGTCCGACGAGCTGCGCGCCATCGGCACCGCCGTGGGTATCGGCGCGGTCAAGTACGCCGACCTCTCCAAGCACCGCAGCAGCGACTACAGCTTCAACTTCGACCTGATGCTGAGCTTCGAGGGCAATACCGCGCCCTACATGATGTACGCCTATACCCGTGTTGCCAGCGTATTCCGCAAATTGGAACGCAGCATGGATTCGGTCGCCGATCTGGCACCTATGGCTCTGGTCGAGCCGGCCGAGACCGAGCTGGGCGCGCATCTGGCGCAATTCAACGCCACGCTGAATTACGTTGCTCGCGAAGGCACCCCGCACGTACTCTGCACCTATCTGTACGAGCTGGCCGGTCGCTTCTCCAGCTTCTATGAACAGTGCCCGATCCTCGCAGCGGACAGCGAGACCCAGCGCGACAGCCGTCTGCGCCTGGCAGCACTGACCGGCCGTACCCTCAAGCAGGGTCTGAACCTGTTGGGCATCAACACTCTGGAGCGTATGTAAGGGCATGGCAAAAGGACGCAAAGCCCCTCGCCGCGGCGCCAGCCGCGCGCAATCAGCGCCACGGCGCAAAGGCATTCCCGGCTGGTTGTGGCTGGTCAGCGGTCTGGTGATTGGTGTGTTCGTTACCTTCCTGCTGCAACTCGAACCGGGCCGCGAGGGGGTCCGACGCTCGCCCGAGCCACCCAAGCCAAGCAACACACCCGCCGCGCCCCCAACGACGCCCAAGCCGCAGTACGATTTCTACACCCTGCTGCCGGAGTCCGAGGTCAGCACTCCGCAGCAGGCGACGCAGACTACGCCGGCACCAACACCGGCGCCCGAGGCCAGCAAACCGGCCTCAAGCGGGCCATCCTATTACCTGCAGGCGGGCTCCTTCCGCCAGCGTTCGGATGCCGACCAGCTGCGCGCGCAGATCCTGCTGCTGGGCATGGACGTGAAACTGGAGAACGCCACCATCAATGGCGACCAGTGGTACCGCGTTCAGGTTGGCCCGTTCAACAACAAGGACAGCATGACCCAGGCCCAGCGCACCCTCAGCGGCAACGGCTTCAGCAACCTGCTGCCGCAACAGCGCTGAGCCTCTCGCGCCCGTTGCTCGGGCGCATCCAGCTTTGCCTTGAAATCCTGATCAGTGCCCCCAGATCAGGATGCAAGGCAGCGATCCTGCCACTTTTTCCCCCACAGCCAACCAGGAGTTGCGCGTGACTACAATCGTATCCGTACGCCGCCACGGCAAGGTCGTGATCGGTGGTGACGGCCAGGTATCCCTCGGCAACACCGTCATGAAGGGCAACGCCCGCAAGGTACGCCGCCTCTACAAGGATCAGGTCATTGCCGGTTTCGCCGGTGGTACCGCCGATGCCTTTACCCTGTTCGAACGCTTTGAAGCCCAACTGGAAAAACACCAGGGCAACCTCGTCCGCGCCGCCGTCGAGCTGGCCAAGGACTGGCGCACCGACCGCGCCCTGCGCAAGCTGGAAGCCCTGCTTGCCGTCGCCAACAAGGACGCCTCGCTGATCATCACCGGCAACGGCGATGTCATCGAGCCTGAAGAAGGGTTGATCGCCATCGGTTCCGGTGGCCCCTACGCGCAATCCGCCGCGCGCGCCCTGCTGATGCACACCGAGCTGTCTGCTCGCGAGATCGTCGAAACCAGCCTCAACATTGCCGGCGACATCTGCATCTATACCAACCGCAACCTGACTATCGAGGAGCTGGACGCCAATACCTGAGGCGACCGGATTCAACCCCATGTCCATGACACCCCGTGAGATCGTGCACGAGCTGGACCGACACATCATCGGTCAGCAAGATGCCAAGCGCGCCGTCGCCATCGCCCTGCGCAACCGCTGGCGCCGCCAGCAGCTGCCCGAGGCGCTGCGCAATGAAGTCACCCCGAAGAACATCCTGATGATCGGCCCGACCGGTGTCGGCAAGACCGAAATCGCCCGTCGCCTGGCGAAACTGGCCCAGGCACCGTTCATCAAGGTCGAAGCCACCAAGTTCACCGAGGTGGGGTACGTCGGCCGCGACGTCGAATCCATCATCCGTGATCTGGTCGATGCCGCCATCAAGCTGCTGCGCGAACAGGAGATGACCAAGGTTCGCTACCGCGCCGAAGACGCTGCCGAAGAGCGCATCCTCGACGCCCTGCTGCCCGGCGCCCGCCCGGCTACCGGCGATCAGCCCGAGCGCACCGACAGCAGCACCCGCCAGCTGTTCCGCAAGCGCCTGCGCGAGGGCGAGCTGGATGACAAGGACATCGAGATCGAAGTTTCCGACGCGCCGGCCGGCATCGAGATCATGACCCCACCGGGCATGGAGGAGATGACCAGCCAGCTGCGCGACATGTTCTCCAACCTGGGCAAGGGCAAGAAGAAGACCCGCACCCTCAAGGTCCGCGATGCGCTCAAGCTGGTGCGCGATGAAGAGGCTGCGCGCCTGGTTAATGAAGACGACCTGAAGACCCGCGCGATCAACGCCGTCGAGCAGAACGGCATCGTCTTCCTCGACGAGATCGACAAGGTCAGCAAGCGGGCCGACAGCGGCAGCGGCGCCGACGTTTCCCGCGAAGGCGTACAGCGCGACCTGCTGCCACTGATCGAAGGCTGCACGGTCAACACCAAGTTCGGCATGGTCAAGACCGACCACATCCTGTTCATCGCCTCCGGCGCCTTCCACCTGACCAAGCCCTCGGACCTGATTCCCGAGCTGCAGGGCCGCCTGCCGATTCGGGTTGAACTGCAATCGCTGACGCCGAGCGACTTTGAGCGCATCCTGACCGAACCGGATGCCTCGCTGACCGAGCAGTATCGCGCTCTGATGGCGACCGAGAACCTGAACATCGAGTTCGCCCCTGATGCCGTCAGCCGCCTCGCGGAAATCGCCTGGCAGGTCAACGAGAAGACTGAAAACATCGGTGCCCGTCGTCTGCACACGGTGCTGGAGCGCCTGCTGGAAGAAGTCTCGTTCAGCGCCGCCGATCTGGCCGCCAAGCACGACGATCAGCCGCTGGTTATCGACGCCGCCTACGTCGACAGTCACCTCGGTGAGCTGGCCGTCAACGAAGACCTGTCACGCTATATTCTTTAACTCAAGCCGCAAGCTTCAAGCGGCAAGCGAACAGCAGATCGGGCGCGCCATGCGATCTGCTTGAAGCTTGAAGCTTCAAGCTCAGGACTCTGCCATGCCTGCACCTATCCCGACCCGCATCAAGTTGCACAAGGCCTCGCGCACGCTGGAGCTGGGATATGCCGACGGTCGCAGCTATCAGTTGCCCGCCGAATACCTGCGCGTGCTGTCGCCCTCTGCCGAGGTGCGCGGACATGGCCGTCCCGTCCTGCAGACCGGCAAGATCAACGTTGCCCTGGTCGGCGTCGAGCCAGCCGGGCGCTACGCCCTGAAGCTGGTGTTTGATGACGGTCACGACAGCGGCCTCTACAGCTGGGACTATCTCTACCGCCTCGCCACCGAACAGGCGCAGCGCTGGCAAGCCTACCTTGACGAGCTGCACCAGACTGGTGCATCGCGCGACCCTGACGTCAGCGCAATCCGCTTCATCCCCTGACGGGGCGCTCGCCTCAACACCTGTTTGACATATGGCTCTGGTTTAGTTGACCTGCCTAAAAAAGCGTTAACAGCAATCAAGCCGCATGCTAACGTGTCTCAAGAATGCGACACCAACAAGCTGGTTCAATTCTTGCTGGACTGCATTCGGAGCGGCTTCCCTGCCTCAGACTGGAGCGTTGAAAATGGGCGATAAAACCAATAATGAAAATCTGGCCAACAAGGCCAGCGAACATATTCTCGGCCCCAACCCCGTGGTTGGTGTTCCGGCACGTGATCTTGTCAGCACCGCCCGCATGGTGCTGAGGCAAACTGTCAAACAACCGCTGCACAGTATTCGCCATCTGGGTCGCCTCGGCATGGCGGTGACCGATGTGATGCTCGGTCGCTCGCAACTGGCTCCCAGTGCCGACGACCGCCGCTTTGTGGATCCGACCTGGAGCCAGAACCCGCTGTACCGCCGTTACATGCAGACCTATCTGGCCTGGCGCAAGGAACTGAACAGCTGGATTACCAGCTCCGATCTGTCGGCCCAGGACATAAGCCGCGCCCAGTTTGTCATCGCCCTGATGACCGAGGCTATGTCGCCGACCAACACCGCACTCAATCCGGCTGCACTCAAGCGCTTTTTCGAGACCGGCGGCAAGAGCATCCTCGACGGTCTCACCCACATGGCCAAGGACATCGCCCACAACGGTGGCATGCCAAGCCAGGTGAACATGAATGCCTTCGAGGTCGGCGGCAACCTGGCCACCACTCGCGGCTCGGTGATTTTCCGCAATGAGGTGCTGGAACTGATCCAGTACAAGCCACTGACCGAAGAAGTCTATGAACGCCCGGTGCTGGTGGTACCGCCGCAGATCAACAAGTTTTACGTCTTCGATCTGTCACCCGACAAGAGCCTGGCCCGCTACCTGGTCAGCAACCATATGCAGGGCTTCGTGGTCAGCTGGCGCAACCCGACCAAGAGCCATCGTGAGTGGGGGCTGAGTACCTACATCGACGCCCTCAAGGAAGCCGTCGACGTGGTACTGGACGTGACCGGCAGCAAGGACCTGAGCATGCTTGGCGCCTGCTCCGGCGGCATCACCACCGCCTCCCTGCTCGGCCACTACGCGGCGCTGAAGGAAAAGAAGGTCCACTCCTACACCCTGCTGGTCAGCGTGCTGGATACCGAACTCAAGACCCAGGTCGCGCTGTTTGCCGACGAGCGCTCAATTGAGGCCGCTCGCCGCATGTCCTACCAGAGCGGCGTGCTGGAAGGCCGCGACATGGCACGCATCTTTGCCTGGATGCGCCCCAACGACCTGATCTGGAACTACTGGGTCAACAACTACCTGCTGGGCAACGAACCGCCGGTATTCGACATCCTGTTCTGGAACAACGACACCACCCGCCTGCCGGCCGCCTTGCACGGCGAATTCATGGAGATGTTCAAGACCAACCCGCTGACCCGCCCCGGCGCACTGGAAGTCAGCGGCACGCCGATCGACCTGAAGCAGGTCAAGAGCGACTTCTTTGTCATTGCCGGGCTAAACGATCACATCACGCCATGGGAATCGTGCTACAAATCAGCCAAACTAATGGGCGGCAAGTGTGAATTCGTACTGTCCTCCAGCGGCCACATCCAGAGTATTCTTAATCCGCCAGGCAACCCCAAGGCGCGCTTCTTTACCAGCGGCGACATGAGTGGCGATGCCAAACACTGGCTGGAAACCGCGACCAAACAGTCCGACTCCTGGTGGCAATACTGGCGGGACTGGCTGCATGCCCGCGGCGGCAAGCGCAAGCCGGCCCCTGCGGTGCTTGGCAACGAGTCGTATCCGGCGCTGGAGCCCGCACCCGGCACTTACGTACACGAGCGCTGATCGGCGCAAAACTGAGAGCAGCCCATGCCGCAGTCCATCATATTTCGCACCATCGAGCTGGACGGTCAGTACCTGCGTACAGCCGTTCGCCCGGGCTCAAGCTCGCTGCCTCCGCTGCTGATCTTCAATGGCATTGGCGCCAACCTGGAACTGGTGTTTCCGTTCATCGAAGCGCTGGACCCGGATCTGGAGGTCATCGCCTTCGATGTGCCCGGTGTCGGCGGCTCATCCACGCCGATGACGCCGTTCCGGTTCCCCGGTCTGGCCAAGCTGGCCGCACGCATGCTCGACTACCTCGACTACTCCCAGGTCAACGTCATCGGCGTGTCCTGGGGGGGCGCGCTGGCGCAGCAGTTTGCCTACAGCCACCCCGAGCGTTGCAAGAAGCTGATTCTGGCGGCTACCTCGGCTGGAGCCGTAATGGTCCCCGGTCGGCCGGCCGTACTGATGAAGATGGCCAGCCCGCGGCGCTACATTCAGCCCTCGCACGGCGTCACCATCGCCCCCGATATCTATGGCGGCGCGTTCCGCCGCGACCCGCATCTGGCCGAGAAGCACGCAGCCAAGGTGCGATCCTCCGGCAAGCTGGGCTACTACTGGCAACTGTTCGCGGGGCTGGGCTGGACCAGCGTGCACTGGCTGCACAAGATCCGGCAGCCGACGCTGATTCTGGCCGGTGACGACGACCCGATCATTCCTTTGATCAATATGAAGCTGCTGGCCTGGCGCATTCCCAACTCGGAGCTGCATGTGATCGACGACGGCCACCTGTTTCTGGTGACGCGCGCACAGAGTGTCGCTCCGATGATCATGGCGTTTCTGTCAGAGGAGAAACAGCCCGCCGTCATCCGGCACCCTGCCTCCATCAAGCAGGCTCCCGGGCATGGCTGATCAGGCACAGCGCCAAGGCCAGCAAGGCACCCTCGACACAGCCCCGTACAGGGCCTGCTTGCGTTAGACTGCGACACGAGACACGGATCTGGATCAGGAACGCTGGATGCCCGAGCACTCACAAGGACGAACGCGCCAAAGCGCTATCGGGCGAGACCTGTCGCAGAGTCTGCTGGCACTGCTGCGCAGCCTGAGCCAACAGCCCTGCCACCACGCAGATTACCTGCTCCAAACCCTGGGCAAGGCCCTGCAAGCATTGCTCGGCCAGCTCGATATCGACGTACCGGAGGGCGACCCCCGCTTCAGCCACCCGGGCTGGCAGGCAACCATGCCACAACGCATTTTGCAGCTTTGGTACGCCTGGCAGCAGCCGCTGAACGCATGGCTCAACGGCCTGGAGATGGCCGAGCACGAACGCGCGCAACTGAGCTGGCTGCTGGAGCAAGTGGCTGCCGCCGTAGCACCCAGCAACAGCCTGCTCAACCCTGAGGTGCTCGACGCCGCCCGCCAAAGCCGGGGTCATAGCCTGTGCCGGGGCGCACATAACCTCTGGACCGACCTGGCCAGCGGCCGCCCCTTTGCCCAACCCAATCTGGATACCCGTCACCTGCTCGGGCGTGACATCGCCTGCAGCCCTGGCCAGGTAATCGCCCGCCACGCCGAGTTCGAGCTGCTTTGCTATCAGCCATTGACTGACCGCGTCCACAACACTCCGCTGCTGATCGTTCCGCCGCCGATCAACCGCTTTTACCTGCTTGATCTGACCCCGGACACCAGTCTGATCCGCCATGCCCTGCAACAGGGGCTGCAGGTCTACCTGATCAGCTGGCGCAATCCCAATCCCAGCCACTGCAACTGGGGGCTGGGCCGCTACGTCAGCGCTAGCCAGCGCGCGCTGAGCGAGTGCCTGCAGCACAGCGCCAGCCCCCAGGCAACACTCACCGGTGTCTGCAGCGGCGGCCTGATCGCTGCCCTGCTCTGCGCCTGGCAGCAGGCCGCAGGCCGCCCTAGCCAACTGAATGCACTCAGTCTGCTGGTGACCCCGCTGGATACTCGCCTGCAGACCGACCTGATGCGCCTGAGCGGCCCGGCAACCCGACAGCGCCTGCGCCAGCGGGTCTGGCGCGACGGCTACCTCGACGCCCGCAGCAGCGGCGCCCTGTTCGGCTGGATGCGGCCGGAACAACTGGTTTGGATACCGGCCGTCACCCGTTACGGGCTGGGCCGCGAGCTGAAGGACTGCCCGGTCAGCACCTGGGGACACGATCACACCCGCCTGCCGGCGCAACTGGTCGAGGACCTGCTCGACCTGTTCAACCGCGACCCGCTTGGCCAGCCCGGCAGCCTGCAGCTGAACGGTGAAGCAATCGACCTCAGCGCAGTGACCCTGCCCAGCTGGCATCTGGCCGCGCGTCGGGATCACATCGTGCCTTGGCAAAACACCTACCCCGGTACCCGTCTGGGGGGCGAGAAAGTCTTCAATCTGTGCCACAGTGGCCATATTCAGGGCCTGCTGTGCCCGCCCGGCCATCCACGCGCGCACTTCCAGCACGGCCAGGTCACCTGCGCTTCTGCCGACGCCTGGCTGGCCACAGCCGAAGCACAGCAGGGCAGTTGGTGGTTGGCCTGGACTGGCTGGCTGAAGCGCTACAGCGGCGGTCTGATCAGCGCACCGACTCACGCCGATGGCGGCAACGGCCCGGCGCCCGGCCAATACGTTCAACAGCAATGAGTAACCGATGAAGACCCGCGATCGCATCCTGCTCTGCACTCTGGAACTCTACAATGCCGACGGCGAGCCCAACGTCACCACACTGGACATCGCCAACGAGCTGGAGATCAGTCCGGGCAACCTGTATTACCACTTCAAGGGCAAGGAAGCACTGCTGGAGGCGCTGGTCGATGACTTTCTGCTTTCCACCCACAGCCTGCTGGTCAGCCCAGAAGAACCCGACGATGCCTCACCCGACGACCTCTGGCTGCTGCTGCACCTGCTCTTCGAAGCCATCGCCACTCACCGCTTCCTGTTCCAGGATCTGTCCAACCTGATGGGGCGCTATCCGTTCCTGCGCCATGCCATGCGCCCGTGGTTGGCGGCGCTGCGCAGCCGACTGAATCAGGTGCTGCGGGCCCTGCGCAACAGTGGCCATCTGATCTGCGATGAGGACGCGGAGCAACGGCTGCTTGACGCGCTGTGCCAGACCACCCTGTTCTGGCTCGACTACCAGCGCGTCGCCGGAGACGGCGAGGTCGATGCCGCCGGCGGCGTACAGCAGATGCTCGGCCTGCTGCGCCCCTGCCTCGACGAGGAGACCGCCGAATGGATGCAGCTGCTGATCGACCGCTACAACTGATCGCCCACTCTCAAGCAGCCAATAAAAAACCCCGCAATGCCGAAGCAGTGCGGGGTCCGGTACGACTGAGCGCAATCAGGCGTCGGTGGGCTTGTCCGCCGCCGGTGCCGCAGCGGGTGCTGCAGGTGCCGGAGCAGGGGCCGCCGCAGCGGGTGCCTTAACAGCCGGAGTCGCCTTCGGCTTGGCCGGAGCTTTCGGTTTGGCTGGTGCCTTCGGCTTGGCCGCAGCAGTCTTCGCCGCCGGTTTGGCAGCCGGCTTCGGTGCGGCCTTCGCGGCTGGCTTGGCGGCCGGTTTCGCTGCGGGCTTGGCCGCGGGCTTGGCAGCTGCGGTCTTCGGCTTGGCTGCCGGCTTGGCAGCAGGTTTCGCCGCCGGTTTGGCAGCCGCAGGGCTGGCTTTCGGCGCAACCTTGGCAGCCGGCGCCTTGCCGGAAGCCATACCCTGAATCAGCTTGGTCAACTCATCGACCTTGTCGTTCAGCGCCTTCACTTCATCACGTGAGGGCACCCCAAGGCGGGAAACAGCACTGTTGAGACGCTTGTCGAAGGCTTCTTCCAGCTCATTCCACTTGCCTGTCAGCTTGCCCTTGGCCTTTTCGGCCTTGGACTTGGCTTCATCAAGCGGGCTCTTGCCGGCTTTCGCCTTACCCTTGAGGGTGTCGACCTGCTTGTCGATCTCGGCCTTGGCTTTCTTCTCGGCAACCTCTCCGTCCTTGATCAGGGTTTCGAAGAGCTTCACGCCCTCCTTCCCGACCTTGGCGTAGGCACCCAGACCTGCCAGCCAGATCTGCCGCGAATAGCTTTCGATATCCGCAACCCAACTTGGATCCTTGTCCTTCTTTTTACCCGCCATGGAGCAACTCCTCTGTGACCTTACTTGCTTTGCAGCGACTTGAGTGCAGCACTCAGATCATCCAGCTTAGCAGACAGCTGATCAATATCTTTCTTGCTCGGAATACCCATGCGACCGAGGGTGGAAGCAACGCGCTCGTCGAATACTTCTTCAACCTTGCTGAAGCGACCGCCGGTCTTTTCCTGCACCTTTTCCTTGAAGGTTTCGATGCGGCTGTTGGCGGCTTCAACCTGGCTGGCGACCAGTTCCTTGCCCTGTTTCTCGACGGCTTCGCCTTCGCTTACCAGCGCCTTGAAATAGTCCGCACCTTCTTTACCGGCCTTGGCATAGGCACCCAGGCCTGCCAGCCAGATCTGATGGGCGTATTTCTTCACGTCAGCAGCAAAACCAGCGGTGCTTTCTTCAATTTTCTTTGCGGTGTTCTTGGCCATGTTCGTAACTCCAGTTCAGTAGATTGGGATACTGCAATGGACCGTTTACCGATCCTTGGAGACGAACTTACCCAGCAAAATTAGAAAACACATACTAAAAACCGGGACCGGGCAGAGCAGCCTGTCCGCGAGGACGTGCACGCAGGCTCTGGGACAGCCGTTACAGCCGGAGCCTGCGACACGATGACACAGCAATCAAACCAGGTACTTGTCCAGTGCCTTCTGCACTTCGCTTTTCACCATGCCGGCCATCGGCGTGAGCATCATGCCCAGATTGACCTGTACTCGCACGTCAGTATCGGAGACAGTGATGCGGCCATCGGCGCCACTGCGTTTGAAGGTCAACTGGTCACCCTCCCAGCTGCATTTGGCGTCCAGCTTCTGAACCAGCTTGTCAGCCAATTTCTGGGCACGCTGACGCGCTTCTTCCTTGCCCAGGCTGTGTTCGCGGGTAATGTCTACGGTCGGCATCGTTTGTTTCATCCAGTGTTGTTAACAAAGCTCGTCAGCATGCCGCAAATGAGGGCAGCCGTCATCACCCGGGGGAAAACCCGGGCGCGGCAAATGGACTGCGCTTCCGGGTGCAAAAAATGGTTAGAATGGGGCAAATTTTCCAGCGCAGACGGAATCCATGAGCGATCGACACGACAGCGACAAAACCACCCACTTCGGCTATCAGACGGTCGCCGAGTCCGAAAAGGCCCAGCGCGTCGCTGAGGTCTTTCACTCGGTAGCCGCCAAGTACGACATCATGAACGACCTGATGTCCGGCGGCATTCACCGCCTGTGGAAGCGCTTCACGATCGAATTGTCTGGCGTTCGCACCGGCAACCGGGTACTCGACATTGCCGGCGGCACCGGCGACCTGACTCGCCGCTTTGCCAAGCGTGTGGGCCCGACCGGTGAAGTCATCCTCGCCGACATCAATGCCTCCATGCTCAAGGTCGGCCGCGACCGCCTGCTCGATCTGGGCGTCGCCGGTAACGTACGCTTCGTCCAGGCTGACGCCGAGGCACTGCCATTCCCGGACAACTACTTTGACTGCATCACCATCGCCTTCGGCCTGCGTAACGTCACCCACAAGGATACCGCCATCGCCTCAATGCTGCGCGTATTGAAGCCGGGCGGCCGTCTGCTGGTGCTGGAGTTCTCCAAACCCAAGAGCGAGCTGCTGTCCAAGGTCTACGATCAGTACAGCTTCAAGTTTCTTCCCCTGATGGGCAAGCTGGTGGCCAACGATGCCGAGAGCTACCGCTATCTGGCCGAGTCGATTCGCATGCACCCGGATCAGGAAACCCTCAAGGCGATGATGGAAGAAGCAGGCTTTGCCCGGGTCACCTACCACAACATGACTGGCGGCATCGTCGCCCTGCACCGGGGCATCAAACCCTGATGCTGCCGGCTGCACTGCTCAAGGCGGCCGAGCGCAGCATTGCTGCGGCACTGGCCCGTGACAGTGTGACCGCCAGGCGGCTCGGCGCACTGCAGGGCAAATCTGTACTTATCTCGGCCCGTGACCCGGACTGGCAACTCTGGCTGCTGCCAGCCGAGGGCGACATTGCCCTGCGCGCCGCCAGCGACCTGCCCGCCGACTGCGAACTGCACGCGCCCAGTGCCCTGCTTGCCCGCCTGCTGATCAGCAGCGACCGCAAGGCGTTGCTGCAGGAGCCGGACGTCGAGCTGGTCGGCGACAGCCAGGTGCTGGTCACACTGCAGAACATCATGACCGACCTCAGGCTCGACGGTGAGGCCGAACTGGCCCGCTGGCTCGGCCCGGTCGCCGGTCACGCCATCGGCAGCGCGCTGCGCCGCAGCCACCAATGGGGCCGCGAAAGCCGCGCAAGCCTGCGCCAGACCCTGGCCGAGTACCTGACCGAAGAGAGCCGTCAGCTGGTCGGCCAGGCCGAGGCCCGCGCCCGCGCCGAACAGCTGCACGCACTGCGCCTGCAACTCGACCGCCTGGAAGCCCGGGTTGCGTTGCTCACTCCTACCGCACCGGACTCGCCCGACGCATGAGACTCACCGCCTTTTCGCGCCTGCTGCGCATCCTGCATATCTTCGCCCGCTACCGTCTGGACCAGATCCTGCTGGCATTGCCGTTGCCGTGGCTGGCGCGCCTGGCGCTGCAGCTCGGCCCCTGGCGTCTGCGACCGGCCCCGCGCGACCTGAGCCGCGGCGCGCGGCTGCGCAAGGCCTGCGAAGACCTCGGCCCGGTATTCATCAAGTTCGGCCAGATTTTGTCTACCCGCCGCGACCTGCTGCCCGAAGACATCGCCCTTGAACTGGCCCGTCTGCAGGACAAGGTACCGCCCTTCCCAGGCCCCAGGGCCCGGGCACGGATTGAGGAGCAGCTCGGTCAACGCATTGAGGATGTCTTCGCCGAGTTCAGCGACCAGCCGCTGGCCTCCGCCTCGGTAGCCCAGGTCCACGCTGCCCGCCTGAAAGATGGCAGTGAGGTGGTGGTCAAGGTGGTTCGCCCGGGCATTGGCGAAACCATTGATCAGGATATCCAGTGGCTGTTTCTGGCTGCGCGCCTGCTGGAGCGCATTTCTGCCGATGGTCGTCGTCTGCGCCCGGTCGAGGTGGTCGAGGATTACGAAAAGACCATCTTCGACGAGCTGGACCTGCACCGCGAAGCCGCCAATGCCTCGCAGCTGCGGCGCAACTTCGAGGGCTCCGAGCTGCTGTATATCCCCCGCATCCACTGGGACTGGTGTCGCCACAAGGTGCTGGTGATGGAGCGGATCGACGGCATTCCAGTGACCGATCTGGCCGCCCTCGCAGACCAGCGCACCGACATGCAAAAACTGGCCGAACGCGGCGTCGAAATCTTCTTTACCCAGGTGTTCCGTGACAGCTTCTTCCACGCCGACATGCACCCGGGCAACATCTTCATCTCCCGCAAGCACCCGTGGGAGCCGCAGTACATCGCCATCGACTTCGGCATCGTCGGTAGCCTGACGCCGGAAGACCAGAGCTATCTGGCGCGCAACCTGATAGCATTTTTCAAGCGTGACTACCGGCGCGTGGCGCAGTTGCATATCGACTCGGGCTGGGTGCCGGCCGATACCCGGGTCAACGAGTTCGAAGCAGCGATCCGCAGTGTCTGCGAGCCGATCTTCGAGCGCCCGTTGAAGGATATCTCCTTCGGCCAGCTGCTGCTGCGCCTGTTCCAGACCGCACGCCGCTTCAACATGGAAGTACAGCCACAACTGGTATTGCTGCAAAAAACCCTGCTCAACATCGAAGGTCTGGGCCGCCAGCTGTATCCGGATCTGGATCTGTGGAATACCGCCCAGCCCTACTTGGAGCGCTGGATGCGCGAACGCATGCTGCCGCAGCATCAGCTCAAGACCTGGCAACAGCATCTGGAACGCGTACCGGCCCTGATTGATACCACCAACCAGGCGCTGGGAAAGCTGGCCAGAGCGCCCGAGCAACCCCGTGCGCAACAGCGTTCGCGCTGGCCTTTGCAATTGGCCGGGATCGCTCTGCTGGTCTTCGGCGCCAGCGCTCTGGGCGGCGCGGACCCGGCGCTCTGGCTTGACGCCGCCCCGGCCCAGTGGGGCCTGATCGCACTGGGAAGCTGGCTGATTCTGCGCCGCGGATAGTCAGCACCCCGCAGAACTGGCAAACTTGCGACATTAACTCAAAGACGACCCGCCATGACCGACTCGACCCCCGCCAGTGACTGGCTCGACAGCATCCACTGGGATGCCGACGGCCTGGTTCCCGCCATTGCCCAGGATGTACATACCCAGCGTATCCTGATGATGGCCTGGATGAACCGCGAAGCCCTCCAGCTGACCGTGCAGGAAGGCCGCGGCATTTACTGGTCCCGTTCGCGTCAGCGCCTGTGGCGCAAGGGCGAGGAGTCCGGCAACGTGCAGAAGCTGCACGAGCTGCGGCTGGACTGCGACGCCGACGTGATCATCCTGCAGGTCGAGCAGATCGGCGGCATTGCCTGCCATACCGGTCGTGAGAGTTGTTTCTACCGGGTTCTGAAGGACGGCCAGTGGCAAACCGTCGACGCCGTCATCAAGGACCCGAAAACGTTATACGAGCACCCAAAACATGTCTGACACCCTGAGCCAACTGGCTGCCGTACTGGAACAACGCAAGCAGGCGTCTGCCGACACCTCCTACGTTGCCAGCCTGCACGCCAAGGGCCTGAACAAGATTCTCGAAAAGGTCGGTGAAGAGTGCACCGAGACACTGCTAGCCGCCAAGGATTGTCAGCACAGCGACGACAAGTCCGACCTGATCTACGAGACCGCTGACCTGTGGTTCCACTCATTGGTCATGCTCAGTCATCTCGGCCTCGGTCCGGACGACATCCTGAACGAACTGGCACGCCGCTTCGACCTCTCCGGTCTGGAAGAAAAGGCGTTCCGCAGCAAATAAACTGGGCAATAGGCCCCGGAGGCAAACATGGGTTTTGGTGGCATCAGTCTGTGGCAACTGCTGATCGTACTGGTCATCGTGGTACTGCTGTTCGGTACCAAGCGGCTTAAGAACATCGGCGGCGATCTGGGCGGCGCAATCAAGGGTTTCCGCAAGGCGATGAACGATGAGGACAAACCCTCGGTCGAAAACAAGTCGGGAGAAACGCTCGACGCCAAGGCGCAAGAGCACAAGCAGGACGCTCCGTCCAACAAGCAGTAATTCGCCGACAGGTTCCGTCTCATGTTCGACATCGGCTTTATGGAAATGCTGGTGGTGGCGATCATCGCCCTGCTGGTACTCGGCCCCGAACGGCTGCCCGGTGCCATCCGCACCGTCAGCCTGACCGTAGGACGGATCAAGCGCGGCTTCTCCGAGGTGCGCAGCCAGGTCGAGCGTGAGATCGGTGCCGACGAAATTCGTCAGCAGCTGCACAACGAGCGCATCCTCGCCGAACTGGAAAAACAGGGCCTGAACGCCGGCAGTCCAAGCAATCAGCTGCACACTGCCAGCGGTAACAAGCCCGTCACACAGTCGTCGCAAACTGGCCCGACCGCCGATAAATCCAGCGCCGAGCCCGTCAATGAGCAGCAAGACACCCGCCATGAGCAACCCTGAACTGCCACCAGCCAAATCTGCCGGTGACATGCCGCTGGTCGCGCACCTGACCGAGCTGCGCTCGCGTCTGCTGCGTATCGTGCTGATCTGGCTGCTGATCTTTGCCGGCCTGTTCTACTTCGCCAACGACATCTACGCGTTCATTTCCGAACCGTTGCGGGCGCTGATGCCGCCCGGCACCAGCATGATCGCAACGGACGTGGCCTCGCCGTTTCTGACCCCGTTCAAACTGACACTGGTCAGCGCGCTGTTTATCGCCATGCCGTTCGTGCTGCATCAGATCTGGGGCTTTATCGCACCCGGGCTGTACAAGCATGAAAAGCGCATCGCCATCCCGCTGCTGGTCTCCAGCATCCTGCTGTTCTACGGCGGCATGGCGTTCGCGTACTTTGTGGTCTTTCCGCTGGTGTTCGGCTTCTTCACCAGCGCCGCGCCGGATGGCGTGGCGGTGATGACCGACATAAACAGCTATCTGGACTTCGTGCTCACGCTGTTTATGGCCTTCGGCCTGTCGTTCGAGATTCCGGTCGCCACCGTGCTGCTGGTGCTGGTCGGCATCGTTGACGTACAAAGCCTTAGCAAGGCGCGCCCCTACGTGGTCGTCGGCTGCTTCACCGTCGGCATGGTACTGACTCCGCCGGACGTGATCTCCCAGACCCTGCTGGCGGTACCGATGTGGTTGCTGTATGAAGTCGGCATCCTGTTCAGCCGAATGGTTCGCCCGCGCACGTCAGAAGATCAGCAGGACAGCCCGCAGGCATGAACCTGCTGCTGCTTGAAGAGACTGATTTCATCGACGCGGACCATGTTCGCCTTAGCGGCCGCCGCCTGGCCCATATGCTGGACATCCAGCAGGTCGGCGTTGGCGACACCCTGCGAGTCGGCCGCATCAACGGATTGATGGGCCAGGGCACGGTGCTGGATCTGGACAAGAACAGCGCTCTGCTCAACGTCGTGCTGAACGAACAACCACCCGCCAAACTGCCGCTGACCCTGCTGCTGGCCATGCCCCGCCCGAAGATGTTCCGCCGCATTCTGCAGCACTGCGCCACCCTCGGCGTGCCGGAGATCATCCTGCTCAACAGCGTGCGGGTGGAAAAGAGCTTCTGGCAGACCCCATTCCTGCAACCGGAGGTGGTGCGCGACAACCTGCTGCTGGGCCTGGAGCAGGCGCGCGATACCGTGCTGCCGGCGGTGCGCATCGAGAAACGCTTCAAACCCTTCGTCGAGGACAGCCTGCCCGGCATCATCGACGGCCGTCTGGCGCTGGTTGCCCACCCCGGCAACTTCCCGGCCTGCCCACGCGGCATCGACCAGCCGCTGACGCTGGCCATCGGCCCCGAGGGCGGCTGGGTTCCCTATGAGGTCGACAAACTGATCGAGGCCGGCATGCAGCCGGTGCAACTGGGCGACCGTATCCTGCGGGTGGAAACGGCGGTTACCGCGCTTGTCTCAAGGCTGTTCTGAGCGCCTGCAAGACACCCTGACCGGGTATTACTCCACCCGCACCAGCTTGATATTGACCAGTTCATTACCCTGCATGAGGGTCTTGTCGTCGACGATGGTCCAGACCTCTTCGGTTTCGCCGCTCTTGAACACCAGATAGCGCTTGCCCGCCGACTCGCGCTCGAAGATATCGTCGAAGGTCGTGCGCCGGCCCTCGGAC
>Ga0105358_10000563_pt1 | contig 18668 bp, 19 predicted proteins | sample GOMGulsemesocosm_5_FD_83509 | JGI IMG/M metagenome (GOLD analysis project Ga0105358, IMG submission 83509) | Methane-oxidizing microbial communities from mesocosms in the Gulf of Mexico - GOM15C Gulf of Mexico | ecosystem: Environmental > Aquatic > Marine > Cold seeps | place: Gulf of Mexico... | reverse complement strand
TGGAGAGCAACCTAGGTGAGTACAGATACCAACCGCTAAAAAAACTTCCGGCTTGAGAGAACGAGAAACATTTCTACATGATTCTGGTTGTTCGGATTCATTAGAACCAGGGTCTCTTAGTTTCTCCGTCATTCCTTCCAGTTGAGCTAATATTTCTTTTGTACGCTTTAAAATCCAAACTGGTTTTCCACGCCATTCAACACGAATTAACTGGCCTAGTTCTAGCTTCGCAATATCAGCTTCAACGGGAGCACCCGCTGCTTTCGCACGATCGCTTGGGTTCATTGACGCTAAGAATGGAACTGCCACATAAGCCGCACCAACACCCGTTACCGCAGTAGCTGCAGCCGTTAAAAAAAGGCGTCTGCGCTTATCTACTACCTGTTCGCTCATCTAAATCTCCATAAAATCATCGTAAATTGCGTATACAATTTTTGCACAGCACTTATCTGCGAAATTTTAGCATAATTTTATACTTTTGATGCCCGCAACCATGCTTTAAAGCTAGATATCTTATGAAACGAATATTTTTCTAACGAAGATTAGAGTATTGAATGGATTTTTTCGAGAAATAACTTATTTTCTGAATCTGAACCGACTGTTACGCGTAAGCATTCAGCGGGTAAGCCTTGCACCTTACCCATTTTTTTAATCAATACACCTGCTTGCTTTAACGCATCAAAAACACGCTCAGCAGAATCCGATCGCAGTGAAAATAATATAAAGTTAGCTTCGCTTGGGAAAACATTAAGCCCATCAAATGACGAAAGACTTTCAAGCAATCGCTCGCGTTGTTCACAAATAATGGCAGCTTGAGAGTCCAGCACGTCAATGTGCTTAAAAGCAAATCTTGCCGTTAACTGCGTAAACACATTGATGTTATACGGTAACCTTACCTTCTCTAGTTGACCGGTTAAGTTTTTATGCCCGACAACAAAACCAAGGCGCAAGCCTGCAAGACCAAGCTTTGATACCGTCCGCATCACTAACAATTGCTCAAAATCCCGCACCCGGTTTAAGAATGTTTTATGTGCAAAAGGCTGATACGCCTCATCAATCACCACGATGCCATTTGAAGCATCTAGAATTGCAAGCAAATCATCATCACTAAATAAGTTTGCCGTTGGATTATTAGGGTAAGCCAAGAAAATTACGGCTGGGTCATCTTTCTTTATCGCCGCCAGCATCGCTGGCATGTCTAAACTAAAGTCCTTACTTAATGGTATCCCAATAAACGGCAAGCCCAACGAGTTTGCAATGTGTTGGTACATAACAAAGCTTGGCGTGGGAGCCATAACACAAGCATCATGATTCATTGCCATCAGAATAAGCTGGATCAATTCATCCGAACCATTGCCCAACACTACGCCCAATTCAGCGGAAACGCCAAAGCACTCACGCAGACTCGTCACTAATTCCTTTGCAGATGGGTCAGGGTATCTATTCGGCTCAGCTGTTGACAGTAATTCCAACCACTCGGCCTTCATTTCGTCTGGCCATGCAAATGGGTTCTCCATTGCGTCCAACTTCACTAAACCTGTGGATTCTGGCACTTGATATGCCGTCATTTTTTGTATTTCTGGGCGAATTAAGTTCTGTAAATTCATCTGTTTTTTAGACAATGTTAGTCACCAAGTTTACGGTATTCTGCGGATCTAGCGTGGGCCGTTAACGCCTCACCACGCGCCAAAATAGACGCTGTAGCAGACAAATCAGATGCACCCGACTGGCTGCAGTTGATAATACTGCTACGCTTTTGAAAGTCGTAAACGCCTAATGGCGATGAAAATCTCGCTGTTCCAGACGTTGGCAATACATGATTAGGGCCCGCACAATAATCACCTAAGGCTTCCGGGGTATATCGCCCCATAAAGATAGCACCTGCATGCTTGATCTGGGACACCCATGCTTCAGCATTATCCACTGACAGCTCTAAATGCTCAGGCGCTATTTTATTTGCGATTTCAATCGCTTGCTCGCTGGTAGCGGCATAAATAAATCCACCTCTACTTTCCAACGATGCTTTAATGACGTTTGACCGTTCCATTGTTGACAGCAATCTATCCATACTTTTCTTGACCGCATCAATAAACCCTGCATCCAGCGAAATAAGTATCGACTGAGCATTTTCATCGTGCTCCGCTTGTGAAAACAAATCCATCGCTATCCAATCTGGGTTTGTCTTGCCATCACAAATAATAAGAATTTCAGATGGCCCAGCCACCATATCAATACCGACCTGACCAAAAACTTGCTTCTTAGCTGTGGCGACAAAAATATTGCCCGGCCCAACGATTTTATCAACCGCTGGCACAACTTCGGTACCATAAGCCAGCGCCGCTACCGCTTGTGCGCCGCCCACTCTAATGACTTTATCAACGCCTGCTAAGAAAGCCGCCGCTAACACCAATTGATTCAATTCACCTTTAGGGGTTGGCGTCACCATCACAATTTCAGCAACACCGGCTACTTTTGCAGGAATAACATTCATCAAAACAGATGAAGGGTATGCCGCCTTCCCGCCTGGCACGTACACACCAACGCGTTCTAAAGGAGTGACTTTCTGACCGAGGGTATTACCAAATTCATCAACAAAATCCCACGACTGCATCTTTTGGTGCTCAGCATACGCACGGATCCTATCTGCCGCCGTGGTTAGCGCCCTCGATTGCTCCTCTGGGAGTTGCTTCCATGCTTGTTCTAACTGTTCACGACTAAGCAGCAAGTCATCGGATGACTCACTCCACTGATCAAACTGCTGGGTATAAGATAACAAAGCCGAATCGCCTTGTTGTCGCACCGCCTCGATGATGCTTGAAACAGTTTGCGATATCGACGCATCCTGCGTTTCATCCCATTTCAACAGGTCATCAAGCGCTTGATCGAAATCGGCACTAGATGCATCTAGAGTCGTTATATTCATACTCTAACGCCTATTTTCAACCGCTACTTCTAACTTATTAACAAGCGCTTTAATCTGCTGATGCTTCATCTTCATCGAAGCCTTATTAATCACCAATCTTGAACTGATGTTCATAATCAGGTCCAACGGCTCCATACCATTTGCTTTCAGGGTGTTACCGGTGTCGACTAAATCAACGATGCAGTCCGCTAGACCCACGATGGGCGCCAACTCCATAGAGCCATACAACTTGATAATCTCTACTTGCTGACCTTGCTTCGCAAAATATTGCTCTGTTAGCGACACATATTTTGATGCCACCCGAATTTTACCGGACGGTAATTCTTTCCCAGTTACAATCGCCGTCATTAAACGACACTTTGCGATATTTAAATCCAGAGGCTCATAAAGGTTATCACTACCGTGTTCGACCAAAGTGTCTTTACCCGTAATACCCACATCGGCAGCGCCATATTCAACAAATGTTGGCACATCGGTGGCTCGGATAATCACCAAATTAACGTTGCCACACACACTGGGAACAATCAATTTTCGTGTTTTAGATAAATCTTCAGATGGCTCAATGCCTGCTTCTGCCAATAGCGGTAGCGTATCTTTTAAGATTCTTCCTTTTGATATTGCAATTGTTAACATAGGTATTTAATTGGGTACTCGGCGAATTTTCCCGCCTAATAAAGCCGTTTTCTCTTCAATGCATTCATAGCCACGGTCAATATGATAAATTCGCTCGATAATTGTTTCACCTTTTGACACCAAGCCGGCGATAACAAGGCTAGCCGACGCCCTTAAATCCGTCGCCATGACCGTTGCGCCTTCAAGAACCTCTTTACCAACACATATCGCTGTATTGCCTTCTAATCTAATATCGGCACCCAAGCGCTGTAATTCGTGAACGTGCATAAAGCGATTTTCAAAAATAGTTTCTGTGATAACGGAAGTGCCTTCGGCTAACACATTTAAAACCATAAACTGAGCCTGCATATCCGTTGGAAAACCTGGGTATGGTGCTGTTTTAAATGAAACAGCTTTAGCGCGTCGGCCAGCCATATCCAATTCAATCCAATCATCCCCTATCGATAAATTGGCACCAGCCTCTTCTAGTTTCGACAACACCATATCTAAGGTGCTTGGATCAACATCTTTGATTTTGATTTTTCCACCCGTCACTGCGGCGGCAACTAAATATGTACCCGCCTCAATTCTATCCGGCAAAATGTTATACACTAAATTTTTAGTGGCTAACGATGTTACGCCTTCAATGGTTAAGGTATCTGTTCCAATACCCGATATCTTTGCACCCAATTCATTTAAGAAATTCGCCAAATCACTCACTTCAGGTTCGCGCGCGGCATTTTCAATAATGGTTGTGCCTTCTGCAAGCGTGGCCGCCATCATTAAATTCTCGGTACCTGTTACCGTCACCATATCCAAAACAAGGCGCGCACCCTTCAACCGGTCACACGTTGCATGAATATAGCCATTTTCAACACGGATATCAGCACCCATAGCTTCCAAACCCTTCAAGTGAATATCCACAGGCCGTGAACCAATGGCGCAACCACCTGGTAAAGACACTTCAGCCTTACCAAACCGAGCCAATAATGGACCTAGAACTATAATTGAAGCACGCATTGTTTTTACTAATTCGTAAGGCGCTTTGTATGAGGATATCGTTGAAGAATCAACCTCAACTCTCACCTTTTCATCCACCGATAAGGTCACACCCATTTGCCCTAACAAGCTCATCGTGGTCGTAATATCGTGAAGATGCGGCACATTTCCAATCACAACCGGGTTCTCAGCAAGTAATGCCCCCGCTAGAATTGGTAACGCAGCATTTTTTGCTCCTGAAATGCGTATTTCTCCTGAGAGTGGCCCGCCGCCTTGAATAATCAACTTATCCATTTATTTTATACACCTAATTTTTTCATTTTTAATACCGCTAAACGATCGGTAAAACTCCGTCAAGGCCGCTGACACGTGCTATGTCGAGCATTTGCTTGGGAACCTCTCGAAAGGAAATCGTCTGGCCAGATTCCTGCGCCCTCACCATCCACTCAACCATTAACGCTAAGCCAGCACTGTCTGTTTTTTCAACACCACTGAGATCAAACACTAAGTCCGTTTGGCTAGAAAAAAAGCGCCGAGAACTGTTCAATAAATCAACAACCAAGCCAAACCCCAAGGTACCTGAAACATCTATGACACCCGCACCATTTTGCTTTAGTTCCGCCATGCTCATCGTTGAAACCTCTCTTCAATAACCATCATTACTCTACTCTTCTGCTGAATCACTACTGAAGAGGAATTGACCTATGATCTGCTCCAGCACTAAAGCTGATTGCGTCAACTCCAGCACACTTCCATTCATCAACACCTCTTCTTCACCGCCAGGCTCTAGGCCAATGTACTGCTCACCCAATAACCCAGCCGTTAAAATACTTGCATTACTATCTGAGGGCAATTGATTATATTTCGCCTCTATACTCATCGTCACCACTGCTTCAAATGACTCTGGGTCAAAATTAATAGCGGTCACCCTACCAACATTAACGCCCGCCATTGCCACAGGTGCGCGCACTTTCAAGCTACCGACATTCTCAAAACTCGCCGTTATATCATAACCACCATCACCATTGGCACTGCTTAAGTTACTCACTTCCATGGATAAAAAGAACATCGCCACAAAACCAATTGCCACGAAAAAACCCACTAAAACCTCAATCGATCTCGATATATGCATATTAGATATCTCCAAACATCAATGCAGTTAAAATAAAATCTAACAATAAAATAGCAAACGCAGAATGGACAACGGTTCTCGTTGTCGCACGACTCACACCTTCAGAGGTTGGTATAGCATCGTAGCCCTCAAAAATAGCGATCCAAGTCACCACCCAACCAAATACAACACTTTTGATCAGGCCATTAATGACGTCCTGATCGAAATCTATTTTGGCCTGCATTTGAGACCAATAGCCGCCTTCATCGATACCCAGCAATCCAACCCCAATGAAATAGCCGCCTAGAATACCCACTGCGCTAAATATGGTCGCTAAGATAGGCATAGAGATCAACCCCGCCAAGAAACGTGGCGCCATAATTCTCGCCACAGGGTCAACCGCCATCATTTCCATACCGGATAATTGCTCTGTCGCCTTCATCAGGCCAATTTCAGCCGTTAACGCTGACCCTGCACGACCCGCGAATAATAGCGCGGCTACAACCGGTCCCAGCTCTCTAATCAATGACGCCGAAACCATAACACCCAACATGCCCTCGGCGCCAAAGTCTGACAAGGTGTAAAAACCTTGCAACGCGAGCACCATACCAACGAACAGACCTGAAATAACAATCAACGCAAAACTCAACACACCCACTGAGTGTATCTGGCTGATTAACAAGCGCGGTCTAATAATAACACTCGGTATACTGAGTAAAACATTGACGAAGAACAACGAACCACGGCCCAAGCGCTCAAACATGCCCAGCGAGCTAGCACCTAACCGTTGAAAATAATCTAGCATGGTAAACCCACTTTCATATTCATGCCTCTAAACCTAATAAATCTTTTGCGTACTCTTTCGCCTCATAATGAAAGGGAACCGGACCATCAGCCATTCCCTGCATAAACTGTTGCGACCATTCTGAATCTGATAGCGCAAGCTGTTCTGGCGAACCGTGTTCAATCACCTTGCCAGCTGACACCAAATACACGTAATCTGCAATTGCACACGTCTCTTTCACATCGTGCGATACAACAATACTCGACAAGCCTAAAGCGTCATTTAACAACCGAATAAGCTGCACTAAAACACCCATTGAAATAGGGTCTTGCCCCGTAAACGGCTCATCGTACATAATCATCATCGGGTCTAACGCAATCGCCCGAGCTAACGCAACCCGTCTCGCCATACCACCCGACAGTTCTGATGGCATTAAATCTCGTGCCCCACGCAAACCAACCGCATGCAGCTTCATAAGCACTAGGTGACGAATCATCGACTCCGGCAGCTGAGTGTGTTCGCGCAGCGGAAACGCGACATTATCAAACACGGAAATATCCGTTAGCAGCGCACCACTTTGGAATAGCATACCCATCTTTTTGCGCAACTGATAAAGTTCTTTATGCCTTAATTGATGAATATTTTGCCCATCCACTTCAACCGTGCCAGCCGTGGGCCTCAACTGCCCACCAATCAGCTTTAGCAACGTGGTTTTACCTGTTCCACTCGGGCCCATAATAGCTGTTACTTTTCCGCGCTGAATATCCATGTTCACGCCGTCAAAAATAACTTTTGATCCGCGAGAAAAATGGACATCTCTAATTTTTATTAATGGGGCTATTTCCGTCAATTCCGTTTACCTAGTTTCTTGCCACTTTTATTTAATGCTCTAATACTTACTATATAAAATAGATCAAGCATTGTCCTTACCTTAGTATTGCACGTCAATCTGAACTTCCAATATTTACGAGAAATTACATAAAAAATAATTTAAGTCCCTTGATTCACCGCTAAGGCTATTTGCAGGCAATCATTCTATGCGACAATAAATCTTTGCTTTAACCAACCCTAATCCAGCTTATTCTTTATGCTTTTATTTTCAGCTGCTCTTTTTGCAGGCTTTTTGTTTTTAATATTTTCTGCCGATTCCTTTGTCAAAGGCACCTCGGCTATCGCTCGCAACTTGGGTATCTCACCCTTAATTATCGGCCTGACCATTGTCGGCTTAGGCACCTCTGCCCCGGAAATGTTAGTCGCTGGAATGGCTTCAATTCAAGGTAACACTGGATTAGCAACAGGAAATGCAATTGGCTCAAATATCGCTAATATCGGTTTAGTGTTAGGGGCGACTGCGCTTGTAACTCCTATCCTAATACAATCATCCTTACTTAAACGTGAACTGCCCATTTTGTTGGCCATTTCAATCGCGAGTTATTTATTGGTCATTGATGGCGATTTATCGCAATTAGATGGCCTTATTTTAATCGCTGGCTTATTTGCTTTTCTATATTGGTTGCTACGTAGCGCACAACAAAGCAAACAGCAAAAGGCCGATGCATTGGCCACTGAATTCGACGACGAAATCCCAACTGATATCAGTAATAAGGCAGCCAGTCTCTACGCAATAATCGGGCTCATTGGGCTGATCGCAAGTTCAAAGCTGCTTGTCTGGGCCGCTGTTAACATTGCAATCATCTTTGGTGTTAGCGACCTAGTAATTGGCTTAACCATCATCGCCATTGGTACTAGCCTGCCTGAACTGGCTGCCTCCATCATGAGTGTTATCAAGAAAGAACCCGACCTTGCCGTTGGTAACATTATCGGCTCAAATGCTTTTAATTTATTGGCTGTTTTTTGTTTACCGGGGCTTATTCACCCTGGCGCAGTAGACGCACAACTCATTTCACGTGACTTCCCAGTTATGCTTGGTATTACGTTATGCCTGTTCTTTTTCTCCTATAGTTTCAAAGGCAAACCAGAGATCAGCCGTTTTAAAGGCGGGATTTTTATGATATTTTTTATCGCCTACCTCAGCAAGGTATACTTAGACACCATTGGAATATAGCTAAACAAAGACTGACCACGCATGCCCAATAAAAATAGTCATCGAGAACAACTAAAACGACTCGGTTTAGCCGTTATAAAAACTGAAGCCGAGGCCATCTCAAACCTCACCCAACACATTAACGAACATTTTATCGATGCTTGTGAGCTAATGCTCCAGTGCGAAGGAAAAGTAGTTGTTATCGGCATGGGGAAATCTGGGCACGTTGGTAATAAAATTGCTGCCACACTTGCAAGCACCGGTACACCCGCCTTCTTCGTCCACCCAGGCGAAGCCAGCCATGGCGACTTAGGCATGATTACCAAAAGTGACGTTGCCTTAGCGCTATCAAACTCTGGCGAAACGGGCGAAGTACTAACCATTTTACCTATCTTAAAGCGCCTTGGAATCCCACTAATTTCTATCACTGGCAACCCGAGCTCAACCCTAGCCACCATGTCTGACGCACCCATTAATTCCAGCGTAGACAAAGAAGCTTGTCCATTAGGACTGGCACCCACGTCAAGCACTACCGCTGCCTTGGTAATGGGGGACGCATTAGCGATCGCACTGCTTGAAGCTCGTGGTTTCACCGAAGCCGATTTTGCATTATCACACCCTGGTGGTAGTCTTGGCAGGCGCTTACTGCTTCACGTTAACGATGTCATGCATAAAGGCAGTGATATTCCTGTCATTGAAGAAACAGCGCTCGTTAGCACCGCCTTACTCGAAATGACTGAAAAAAAATTAGGCATGACCGCCATCACCAATAAACAGGGCACCTTAACCGGTATTTTTACTGACGGTGATTTACGACGTATGCTCGAGAGTAATATCGATGTACATAACACCGAAGTTCAACGAGTGATGACTCAAGGTGGCGCCACCATTAGCCCAGAAAAACTAGCTGTTGAGGCCTTACAATTAATGCAAGACAAGAAAATTAACGCCTTACTCGTGACCGACAACAATAAATTAGTTGGTGCGTTGAATATGCACGATATGTTGAAGGCGGGATTATCATGATTGAGCTAAATGACGACTTCCAACAACGCGCACAAGACATCAAATGTGTCATTTTTGACGTAGACGGCGTACTCACCGATGGGAAATTATTTTTTGACCTAAGCGGTCAAGAATACAAATCATTCCACGCGCAAGACGGCCAGGGATTAAAACTACTACAACAAAATGGCATTGAAGTTGCCGTTATTTCTGGTCGCTCATCACCCATTGTTGAGCGGCGCATGAAAAGTCTTGGCGTTAAACACGTTTATCAGGGGCAAGAGAACAAAATAGCCGCTTTTAATGATTTACTCGACAAATTAAGCCTTCGTCCCGATCAAGTGGCACACGTTGGCGACGACCTGCCCGACTTGGCACTAATGACCCGAGCTCGCCTCGCTATTGCTGTTCAAGATGCCAACCCGTCTATCTTGCCGTATTGCCAAGGCCAAACAACTCGCCTAGGCGGACAAGGAGCTGCGCGTGAAGTGTGTGACGCCATTTTGACTGCTCAAAAAAAACTGGCTATCGCCATTCAGATTTTCACCGACGCTTAAGCTTTAAGCTGATGAAATATCTAAAAATAACCGCCTTAGCCATTCTCGCCGCCAGTACTTGGTGGCTAGCATTTACAGAAGAGCCAGAGGTTGAACAACAGACAATAAAACCCGGCCACAAAATTGATTACTTTTTAAAAAACTTTGAAGTACTGAGCATGACCTTAGGTGGCAAGCCAAAACAACGGATACAGGCGGAGTATATGCAGCATTTCGTCGATGATGACAGCACCGAAATGACCCAGCCCATTATGACCATGTATTCGCCAGACAAACCTGACTTACATATTAACTCAGAGACCGGATACATCTCTTCTGATGGCGAACTCATTCTGCTTAACGGGGCCGTCAAAATCAAACGAGACGCACTGAAAAATATTGCACCGCTTGAAATCGACACTCATAACCTCCGCATTCAATTACCAAACGACTTTGCTGAAACAGACGAATTCGTTAAGATTAAATCTGGTGAAAACACCATACAAGGAATTGGTTTGCGTGCGCATTTTCGCGAACCTATCAACATCAAAATACTAGAGAAAGCACGAGGCCTGCATGAAATTAATTAATTGGAAAACTGTTTTTTTTGCCTTCATCTTAATCTCACTCTCAACGCCATTATGGGCATTGAGCTCTGACAAACAAAAGCCGGTAGAAGTTGAGGCCGACAGCTTTAACTTAGATGATGCGAAAAAAATCACCATCTATTCAGGCAACGTTATTATTACGCAAGGCAGCATGGAAATCATGGCCGAAAAAGTCACCATTTATGGTGCTCGCGGCACGACAGATAAAGTGATTGCTATTGGTAACCCAGTCAAATTCAAACAACAACCAGACGGCAGCCAAGGCCTTATTCGAGGAGAGGCTAATCGCTTCGACTACCTAGTTACTAGGGACACCTTGATTCTAATCGATAAAGCAACCTTATGGCAGGACGGCAGCACATTTACCAGCGACCGAATTGAGTACGACAGCAAGCGATCCGTGATTAAAGCTGGCGATAAAAAGAGTGGCTCGAAACGCGTCAAGATCACATTAGAGCCGGCCAAGAAATAATGAGCATCCTACGTACAGACAATATCTGCAAACAATTCAACGGCCGAAAGGTTGTTGATAACGTCAGCATCAACGTAAAAAGCGGCGAAGTTGTTGGCTTATTAGGACCCAATGGTGCCGGTAAAACCACCAGCTTTTATATCACCGTCGGTTTAATAAAACCTGATAGTGGCAAAATTTTTCTCGACGAACAAGACATCACACTAAGCCCTATGCACGTCCGAGCAAAGCAAGGCCTCGGCTATTTACCGCAAGAGGCCTCTGTTTTTAGAAAGTTAAGCGTGGAAGATAATATTCGCGCTGTGTTACAAACCCGTCAGGAGCTATCTCCAGGACAACAAGAGCTTGCCCTTGACGAATTACTCGGTGAGTTTTCAATTAATCACTTACGGTCACAAAGCGCTTTAGCACTGTCAGGCGGTGAAAGGCGGCGTCTTGAAATAGCGCGCTCCCTCGCGACTGAACCACGTTTTGTGCTACTAGACGAACCTTTCGCTGGTGTTGACCCCATCTCTGTTATTGATATTCAGAAAATCATTCACCACCTAACCGAACGCGATATTGGTGTACTCATTACCGATCACAATGTTAGAGAAACATTGGGAACCTGCGACCGAGCATACATCTTAAACAACGGCTCTGTGATCACTGAAGGTTCCGCCGAAGAAATCCTAGGGCACCGTGAAGTACGCGATGTTTATTTAGGGCACGACTTTCGCATGTAATTCTAATTAAAATCACTCTCCTTTGTAAAATATGGGCTAAACTTGAGATTATGAGATGTAAGCAAGTTTTAATTCCTTCAATAATCGGGCAGTACAAATAATGAGGCAGTCTTTACAGCTTCGAATTGGTCAGCACTTGACCATGACGCCACAACTCCAACAAGCCATTCGCCTGTTACAACTGTCCACCCTCGAACTGCAACAAGAAATTCAAATCGTATTGGATGGCAATATGATGTTGGAGGTTCCAGATGAAGAATCTCAAACCAACCAAGAAGAGACGGATAAAAAAACGACGCCTGCTGACGAGAAAACCAGTGAAGGCTCGCAAGACCAGCTGCCTGATGAGTTAGCTGTCGACACTTCATGGGATGATATTTACGATTTAGCGCCATCACCAGGACTTAATCAACCATCCGATACCACACCGCCAGACCCAGGTAGCATAAACTCTGCCAAACAGACGCTACACGACCACCTTACCTGGCAAATGGAATTAACCAATTTTTCAGACACCGACCGCGTTATTGCGACCGCCATTATCGATAGTATTGATGACAATGGTTACTTAAATTCAACCACCGAACTCCTCCATCAACACCTTTCAGAGCATTTAGATGACCTAGACCTTGATGAAGTCATTGCTGTTTTACACAAGGTACAATCGTTCGACCCGCTAGGCGTTGGTGCCGTTGATTTACAAGACTGCCTTCTAATCCAACTCAGGCAACTGCCTGACGATACGAAGCTTTTGCCTTTGGCCATGGAGTTGGTTAGTGACTACATGCCTGCACTTGGCTCTCAAGATAGTACTAAATTAAAGCGCCAGCTAGGAGTAGATGAAGAAACTCTCGGGCAAATCATTTCTCTTATCCAGCAGCTAAACCCTCGACCTGGCTCTGGCGTCGAAGAAACAAGCACTGAATACGTCACACCTGATGTTTACGTTGCCAAATTAAAAGGTAAATGGCAGGTCTCCATCAATGGTGAAATAGCCACTAATATTCGTATTAACCCTTACTACCAAACGCTCATCAAGAAAGGCGACAAGAGCACTGATACCCAAACAATGAAGAACCACTTACAAGAAGCTCGCTGGTTCTTAAAAAGTTTGCAAAGTCGCAACGAGACCTTAATGTTAGTCTCACAGGAAATTGTTAACCGACAGCAAGAGTTTCTTGAGCATGGCGCAATTGCTATGAAACCCATGGTGCTTCGTGATATTGCCGACACTGTTGAAATGCATGAATCAACAATATCTCGCGTCACTACCAATAAATATATGCATACGCCAAATGGTATTTTTGAGCTTAAACACTTCTTTTCCAGTCATGTTTCAACTGATAGTGGGGGTGAATGTTCAGCCACTGCCATCAGAGCCTTTATCAAAGAACTCGTGAATAATGAAAACCCTAAAAAGCCTCTCAGCGATAACAAAATTGCCGCTATACTAGGGGATAAAGGCATTAACGTAGCGAGACGAACGATCGCTAAATACCGCGAATCCATCTCGATACCCCCTTCTAGTCAGAGGAAACGAATCCTTTGACATTTTTCGTCACCACAACAGGAGAGTAATATGCAATTAGATCTATCTGGACACCATGTTGATATCACTGATGCTATTCGGGAATATACTAATTCAAAATTTGGCAAGATCAAGCGCCACTTTGATAAGGTCATCGACGTCCATGTTGTTCTATCCGTTGAGAAACTGGAACAAAAAGCAGAAGCAACTATCCAATTAAATGGGACAAAAATCTTTGCCGAAGATACTCAAGAAAATATGTACGCAGCCATCGACACATTGGTTGACAAGTTAGACAGGCAAGTCCTAAAACATAAAGAAAAAACGAAAGCTCATCGTTAAGCATTCGAGGCCGGCGTTATCGCCGGCCTTTTTACTGCAATCATGAAACTCATCATAGTAAGCGGCTTATCCGGGTCGGGAAAAAGTGTCACCTTAGACACCTTAGAAGACGCCGGCTTTTATTGCACAGACAACTTACCGGTTGCTTTATTACCGGACTTCTCAACACTACTCACTGATTCAGAAAAAACATTATTTAGCAAAGCGGCTGTCGGCATTGATGCACGCAATGACCAATCTTCATTAAGTCAATTTGGCGCATTCATTGAACAGCTAAAACACAATAACATCGACTACGACGTTATTTTCCTCAGGGCCAGTAAAGAAAGTTTATTAAAGCGCTTCAGTGAAACTCGACGCAAGCATCCTTTGTCTGATGAGAACACATCGTTAGACGAAGCCCTTGATCTTGAACTTAAGCGGCTTAGCTTAATTGCCAGCCATGCCAGCATACAGATCGACACCACTCACACTAACGTACACCAGTTACGCAGCATTATACGTGAGCGCGTGAGCCTTAATAAAGACACCGGCCTATCACTTCAGATCATGTCATTTGGCTATAAACACGGCGCACCGAACGATGTCGACTTTGTGTTTGATGCCCGCTGCCTTCCAAACCCGTATTGGGAGCCAAGCTTACGTAAATTTACTGGTAGAGATGCAGCCGTTATTGAATTTCTTGATGAAAAAAAGCTTGTTCAGGACTATTTAGAGGACACCGCACAGTTCTTAACCCGTTGGATTCCAGAATTTATCAACACAAACCGGAACTATTTATCCATCGCCATCGGCTGCACAGGCGGTCAACATCGATCCGTTTATCTCACAGAAAAATTAGCACATCACCTAACAACACAAGGCCTCAACATTATTACCCGCCACCGCGAAATCGCTTAACTAGCCAAACACCTCCCAGCCTATAAATAACAAAGCAGTCGGCAATGGATTAAGCTAGAATGGTTTGCGTTTACAGCACCTGATTTTATTATCGATATGTCAGTCTCTCCACAACACGAGAACACCCATGAGCACCTACGTTTACTCGCGGGTAACCTTGATAGTGGTGCGCTTTCGCAAATCGAAGCACAGGTTAACGAACTCCATCCTGCTGAAATAGCCAACCTTCTTGAGTCGTTACCGCTCCAAAATAGGCGTATCGTTTGGGAGCTAATAAACCCAGCATTAGCGGGGGATATTTTAGTTGAGGTTAACGATGAAGTGCGTTTGGGTCTCATTGAACAAACCGACGAAGAAGACCTTATTACCGCGGCCGTTTCCTTAGAAACGGATGACCTGGCCGATATCTTTGAAGACCTTCCAAAAGCCGTTTTACATGAAGTCGTACGCTCCATGTCAAACCAAGACAGGCGGCGCTTGCAGTCCGTTATGTCGTATGAAGAAGACAGTGCTGGCGGTTTAATGAACCCCGATATGGTCACCATTCGTCCTAATGTCGAGCTTGATGTGGTTTTAAGGTACCTCCGACAGCGAGGCGAGCTTCCAGCTAATACCGACAAATTGTTTGTTGTGGATAGAGATGATCGATACCTCGGCGTGCTTAATATCTCTGACTTACTCACAAAGAGTAAAAAAGAATCCGTAAGCGATACCATGCTCACCGATCAAAAGGCCTTACCGCCCACCTTGTCCGACAATGACGTCGCCTTGTTTTTTGAAGATTACAACCTTGTCTCTGCGCCCGTTGTTGATGAAAATAATCGACTGCTGGGTCGTATCACCGTTGATGACGTGGTCGACGTTATCCGCGACGAAGCTGACCGTTCTCTTTTAAGCCTCGCCGGTCTGGATGAAGATGACGATATGTTTGCACCGGTCATTAGAAGCGCCAAACGTCGCGCAGTATGGCTCGGCATCAACTTATTTACCGCTTTTTTAGCCGCTTGGGTGATTGGCCTTTTTGCTGCGACCATCGAACAAATTGTGGCTCTCGCTGTGCTAATGCCGATTGTCGCAAGCATGGGTGGTATTGCCGGCAGTCAAACGCTAATGCTAGTGATTCGCGGCATCGCATTAAACCAAATTGGTAAAACAAATTCGCGTTGGCTACTTTGGAAAGAATTATCCGTAGGTACCTTAAACGGCATTCTATGGGCCTGCGTGGTCGCGGTCATCACGGGTCTTTGGTTTCAAAGTCAATCACTTGGCCTTTTGATTGGTGCCGCTCTGATTATTAACCTCATCTTCGCCGCACTTGCTGGCGCTACTATCCCACTCACCTTAAAGCGAATGAATATTGACCCCGCTATCGCCGGTGGCGTGATCTTAACGACGGTGACTGACGTGATTGGTTTCTTTTCTTTTTTAGGGCTCGCAACCGTCTTCTTAACGTAAGCTAAAAAGCCTAAAATTAAGTCCCCGCTAACGTCATTTCACTGACCAAAATTGAGCCAGTGCGAGTATTCCCTCTTAAATCCACATCACTTCCCACCGCCACGATCGATTTAAACATATCGTTTAAATTGCCTGCAATTGTCACCTCTTCAACCGGATATTGGATCTCGCCATTTTCAACCCAATAACCCGCAGCACCTCTTGAGTAGTCACCCGTCATCGTATTAACGCCTTGACCAATCAGCTCTGTCACCAACAAGCCTGTATACATCTGTTTTAACATGCCGGTAAAATCTAACTCACCAGACTCAACGGTCAAGTTATGCACGCCACCCGCGTTAGCAGTACTTTTTAAACCCAGTTTTCGCGCTGAATAGCTACTCAGTACATAGCCCTCTACAACGCCCGCTTTTACAATATTTCTTAATGACGTTGCCACACCTTCTGAGTCATACGCCGTACTCCCCAGCGCTTGCGGCAACAACGGTTGCTCGTAAATATTTATAAATGATGGAAACACTTGCTGCCCCAGACTGTCCAGTAAAAAAGATGATTTTCGATACAGGTTCCCACCTCTGATCGCTGAAATAAAATGACCGATAAAGCCGCTACTAACTTCTGCGGCAAACATCACTGGGCACTTTCTAGTGCTGATTGATTTTGCCCCCAAACGCTTAACTGTACGCTTTGACGCCATCTCACCCACCTTCACAGCACCTTCCATATCACTCGCTTTGCGAGCAACGGTATACCAATAATCGCGTTGCATGGTGCCATTTGATTCACCAATAACAGAACAACTCATGCTGTGACGACTGGCGGGGTAACCGTGGTTAAACCCAAGGCTATTTGCTAATACACGCGTACCCTCAAAAGTTTGTATGCTGGCACCTTCCGAGTTGGTTATTTTTTTATCATAAAAACGCGCTGCGTTTTCACAAGTAATCGCCATTTCAATAGCTTGCTCGGAACTAATCTGCCAGGGGTAATGCAACGATAAGTCAGGGAAATCAGTCGCTAACAATTTTTCCTCCGGCAAACCTGAAAAAGGATCCTCTTCCGCGTATTGAGCAATCGCGCAAGCGGCGGACACCATTTCTTTTATGGACGATGAATCGAGTTTTGTTGAGCTCGCCGAACCCTTCTTTTTGCCCTTGTAAACGGTAATGCCAACACCTTGATCTCGGTGATGCTCAATCGTTTCCACCTCACCTAGCCTCGCATTGACAGAGAGGCCTTGACCGACGCTAACAGCTGTTTCTACTTGATCTGCGCCTTGTTTTTTAGCTTCTATTAATATATCCGATGCAATATTTTTCAATCGATCAGTTTCTTGCTCACCAACAGACGATGCTCTTATTGACTTAGGCATTTGTGCCTCCTACAGTCAGCCCATCAATTTTTAATGTTGGCTGGCCAACGCCTACCGGAACACTTTGTCCCTCTTTACCACACGTCCCTACGCCCTGGTCTAGTGCCAAGTCATTACCCACCATGCTCACTTTAGTTAACACATCAGGGCCATTGCCGATCAAGGTAGCGCCTTTAACCGGTACGGTAATTTTTCCATTTTCGATCAAATAGGCTTCACTGGCGGAAAACACGAACTTACCGGAGGTGATATCTACCTGACCACCCGCAAAATTCACCGCGTATAAACCATTTTTTACTGACGCTAAAATATCACCCGGGTCGCTTTTACCGGCCAACATATAAGTGTTTGTCATTCTCGGCATTGGTAAGTGGGCGTATGATTCACGGCGACCATTTCCCGTCGCGGCGTGCCCCATCAATCGTGCATTCATTTTGTCGTGCATATAGCCTTTTAAAACACCGTTTTCGATCAAGGTTGTGCATTCGGTTTTGGTTCCTTCGTCATCAACAGATAACGAGCCACGCCTATTTTCTAACGTGCCATCATCAACAACCGTACACAATGATGAGGCTACTTTTTCACCAATTTGCCCACTAAAGGCCGAACTGCCTTTGCGGTTAAAGTCACCCTCTAAACCATGCCCTATCGCTTCATGTAATAAAATCCCTGGCCAGCCTGGGCCCAGAACAACGGTCATAGTACCGGCAGGCGCGTCTACCGCCTCTAAATTTACTAATGCGAGTCGCAGCGCTTCACGGCCATAGTCCATTGCCCGATCATTTTCTAGAAAATATTCATAACCGCGACGAGCACCGCCACCAGAGCCACCTTGTTCCCGGCGCCCATTTTCTTCTACGATCACTGAAACATTCATTCTCACCAATGGGCGAATATCACTACTTAGACCACCGTCTTCTGTTGCAACCAGTACCACTTCATAAACACCGACAAGACTGACCACGACCTGTTCAATACGCGAGTCAAGTTGACGGGTTTGTTGGTCAACACTCTTTAGTAAGGCTATTTTTTCTTCTGTGCTTAGGGTGTCTAGTGGGTCTAAAGGCGCGTATAGAGCAGGCAATGTATTAAACGATTTGGGCTTTATAATGCCTGTTTGACCTAGGCTCGCAATCGACTTCACACTCTTTGCTGCATCCAAGAGGTTCGGTAATGCCAATTCCTCACTGTAGGCAAACCCGGTCTTCTCACCACTTACCGCCCGTAGCCCCACGCCTTGTTCAATATTGTA
>Ga0105358_10000561_pt1 | contig 18692 bp, 18 predicted proteins | sample GOMGulsemesocosm_5_FD_83509 | JGI IMG/M metagenome (GOLD analysis project Ga0105358, IMG submission 83509) | Methane-oxidizing microbial communities from mesocosms in the Gulf of Mexico - GOM15C Gulf of Mexico | ecosystem: Environmental > Aquatic > Marine > Cold seeps | place: Gulf of Mexico... | reverse complement strand
TATATATTTCAGTGTCAAATTTGATTGAAAAATCCTTTTTAAAGGGAAAATTCTTTTCGTCATTAATGTCGGTATATCCTAAATACCCATCATTACTGGAAATTATAATGGCTTCTTTCAGGATTACCCCCGTATTAATTTGTTGATACTCACCGGTTTTTTTCATCTGCTTGATGTACCAGGCAAAAGGAAGTTTAGACGCAATGGTACAATCGGCTCTTCTTTTTAGTAAAAAAGGAATAGTGCTTTTCACATCCTTTACCAGCTGTATTTTGATTTTGTTCGTTGCCACAAGTTTGTCGAATTTTGGTCCTGCACGACCATCACCGCGCCACATAACAAACCTCAATCCTTGAAAATCATAAGGAAAGTTTACGCGTGGTTTGTAGAGCGCTGATTGATTGCAAATCACGACATCATATTGTGTGAATAATGGAAGTGAATATGGCCAGATATACGGTCGTCTGGGCTCTGTATCTGTTAGCCAGTCATGGGCATGAAAATAGGGAGGGAGAATTGCAAAAGCATTTCCTGATTTTGTTTCCGCTTTTGCTCTTGCCCAAGGGACTACATTAAAAGCGACATCATAGTCCGGCATTTTTGACAGGGCCGTTTTAATTATTTCAATATAAACACCAGTCAAATTCCCCTGACCATCCTTGAATGCCAAAGGTGGTAGGGTATCGTATGTGTATATTTCAATTTTCTGCGCCGAAGTTGCGGCAGAAAGTGCAAAAACACAGAGGATTAGCGCAAGGACTATTTTAGTCATGATACCTCAGGGTTAGAGTGGCACTCTACTCGCTATGCAACACCTAATCGGGTCTTTGACCTCAACAATAAAGCGCCACAATTTCTGTCTTCCGATCATGTGGATTTGATGCCCTGCATAATTTTTTCACATATGAAAAGCATTAAACGCATTTATACTAATATCAATAATGCTTATGTAATAAAAGAAATATCTGGTTCCGAGATTTCCTCTTCCATTTTTTCCAGCACTTACTGCTGTAAGAATTTACCGGTTCTAATGCGTTGTGGATGGTCGCCGACGGGCACGCTGGCAACCTCTTTCCCGGTTTCAAAAGAAATCACTGAAACCCGGTCTTGTTCGCTCACCGATATGTAGCAAAATTGTCCATCAGCGCTTTCGGTCGCCCAATAGGGTTTAGCCCCTAAAGGATCTTTGGATAGGGTAACTGTCGTATAGGTGAAATCATTGCGGTTCACGATGGCAACATAACCGGACATGGTCGCCGCTACGCATAGTTTTGTACCGTCTTCGTTGATGGCCAATCCGTGATGGGCGGAGTTGAGTTGATAATCCCAATAACTCATTTGTTTAATTTGATCGGGGATGGGCAATTCGATCTTGCGAGTGATTTTATCCAGCTTCAGGTCATATTCGAAGAAACCGTGAAAGAAGGAAACTTGCAAATAGACAAAACGTCCGTCTGGTGCGATAGCCATTGGTCTTACCGCCTTATCAATCCACGGCATACCGGCTTGCTCAAGCTTTTCACCAATATCGATCCGCTTTAACACCTTCAACGTCTTGGCATCAACTAACTGAAACCAGCGATCGCCTTTAATCCAATCAAGCCAGCCACTGGTGGTTGGCACATATACTTTACCGATGCTGGCATGGTAAATGAGCTGACCGTCTTTAGAATAACTATTCTCATGGGGTTGGTCACCAGATTCAAATTCGCCAATAATTTTACCTGTGCCGGTATCAATGGCGTGTACTTTTTTTGCGGTAGAGGCTGAGACTAGAAACGTTTTCCCATCAGGGGAGATCGCTGCGTGGTCTGCACGCACACCTTCAATGGGTGTGCGCCAGACAATCTCTCCGTTATTCATATCAATCGCCACCACATCGGCGAAGCTCGGACGGGATGCATAGAGATATCGACCATCGTGGGAGGTAAACATGTCATCGACCAATTGGTCATGACCTTCCCCGATTAAGGAACGAATGACCCTGAAGGATATCTGGCGAACCCAACTGGCGTTGTCAATTTCCTCCATGCGCTGATCAAAGTCCGGCACGATGTTGATACGTTTGATTGTCTCAAAGTTGTTCACATCGAATATATCAGCGGTACCCGACCAGTTATTCCCCACAACCATGACATCCCGCAATTCACCTGCAGCCTGCGCGCCGTTTGCGTAAACAGCCATAGTGAAGATAAGGGCTAACAGCCGAAGGGAGAATAACCGGATAAGTCCAAGGTTGCGCATAATAAGGTCCTGATCTCTATCGTATACTTATTGTTTGTTAATTAACCGCAGTATAAGCAGGGTTTTAACAACAACGACAGACCTTTTTAGGATGCAGGGAGACCTATTTCAGGGTCACAATTTCAGCATTACCCTCTAAATGCCATATTTTCGCTACGATTTTCCAGCCATCAGACCCCTTAACAAAAGAGAGATGATCAACAAAAATATTTTTATGAGATTGCAAACGCAGTTTCACAACAGCGCTCAGATCGCTCAACCAATCAATTGCAATGATCTCATCCTGTCTTTTTTGATTAATGCTTGCAGGAGAGGGGCGTATCGCCACGTCCGCTCGAAAATCGGCGACGGGGTCTACAAATATTTCTCCTCCATCGGCATCAAATAGGCTCGACTTCTCATGAAATACCTCATCCAATTTTTCAGCATCACAATAGTGAATGGCATCCAGGTAGATTTTAATGGCGTCTGTTAATTCGTTTATCTGGTTCATGGTAGCTCCGATAGTATTTGTAATAATTCAACGAACACATATATAATGCCAATTCAATAGGCTCCGCTATAGGAGGACGTGCCAAATAGGATGGAAAACATGCCAAAGGGAAATTCCAATGTAATCAAGGAAGCACACAAGAAGGTTGTGGCCTTGGCTTACAGTGGTCTGTGCGTGTTTGAGTTTGGCATTGTGTCAGAAATTTTTGGATTGAACCGGCCAGAGATAAAGGGCCCGTGGTATAGTTTTCAAACGGTGGCGTTAGAGGCGGGGCCACTGCAAGCGGCGGGCGGATTAGAGTTTACTGCGTCGGGTTCCTTGAGTGATCTTGAGCAAGCAGAGATCATTATCATCCCCGGCTGGCGGGGAAAAGACGAAGCTGTGCCGCACATTATATGCCGCGCCCTGCAAGGTGCTCATGAGAGAGGTGCAAGGATCGTATCCATCTGTTCGGGCATCTATGTTTTGGCCGCCGCTGGATTGCTTGGGGGGCGCAAGGTGACGACCCATTGGAAGTACCTCCATGATTTTGGTGAAAAATACCCGCAGGCCATTTTAGAACCAGATAGCATTTACGTGGATGACGAAGATATCATGACGTCAGCGGGAAGCTCTGCCGGGATAGATTTGTGTCTGCATATTGTCCGGAAAGATTACGGGGCAAAAATTGCAAATTCTGTCGCCCGTCGTTTGGTGATGCATGCCCACCGGCAAGGGGGACAGACGCAATATATCGAACAACCTGTGCCCGAGGAGAAGGAGGCCCACCGTTTATCCGGGGCCCTCGATCATATCAGGTCAAACTTGGGTGAGACCCACAGCATATCAGATCTCGCCAACCTGTCGGGTATGAGCTCGCGCTCCTTCCAGCGGAAATTCAACACACTGACTGGAATGCCCGTGGGGCGCTGGATCATTCAGGAAAGACTGATGCAGGCGCGCACGCTTCTGGAGACTTCGGAGGCGTCCATCGATGACATTGCGCATGCCGTCGGCGTCCCTAATGTTGAAGGCCTCCGCTATCACTTCCGCAACCATTTCGGCGTTAGCCCCGGCCAATATAGAAAACGGTTTTCGGTTTAGAACTTCACTTCACCGCAAAACCGAATTCCAATGGAGTTTTCGTTGATTGCATTTGATTGTTAAGTAGTTTTTGCTTTGAGCAGTTCCATTATTTTAAGATAATCGAATCTGCAAGTGATTGAATTTGTTCTGATATATTATCAAGCGCGCCCTTTTCGCCTAATGCGACTAGGCGAATATATATTCTGTCTTTTGGTATCGTGATATACTGTTTTATGAGATGTCCATTTTCGATGGCTTCGATGTAAAATCCAGAATGTCCGGCAAATTCTTTAGATTGAGCCACTCTGATTTTCGCAGCGCTGAAACCATTAGTAGACCGTAGCGCTTGTTCTGCAAAATTTGCAATATCTGCTGAACCAACAGCAGAGGATGCGCGTGTAATTACTGCCATTGGGAGTTTACCAGAAGGATCTGATCCCTCGAATGTCGTTAGTAATACTGATGATCCAAGTATTATATTTGAAATTTTGAAAGGATCGGTGGCTTGGAATGAGAAAGAAAGTAGAGCTAGTCTTTCCTTAAGTGATGGGATGCTGGAAAGGATTGTTGATTTCAGTGCCGCGAGTGCTTCTGCTTTTTTTGTGGTCTCTTTGTCCATGATATTAAAGGCAATTAGTACAGTTTTTTCACCTTCAAATAATGCCATATATTTAGTAATTTTTTGAGTTGAAACTTGTTGAGTCCCACTTAAAACCGAGATCGCTTTACCAGCGATAATTACATCTTCTTGACTAACAATTGAGATGCCTTTTGTAGAAAACCGCGCAGCAGATTCACGGCTATGAAATAGCTGGCTTAATTTGGCGTAGGCTTTTTTTGGCAGTTCAACGATCGTTATGCTTGAGTTATCTGATGGATTCTCAAAGCCTGAAAAGCTTTTTGATAAAGTAAACCCAACAGGAGGGGTCATTGATACAGTTGTTCCGGGTATTGCAACCGGCTCATTCGTTGCTGCCCAGCTAACTGATTGTAGACTTAAAAAAACAATCAAAATTGTTATCGAATTTTTCCAAATGTTATTCTTGGTCAAAACAATATTTCCTATAAATACTCTGTTGAATTTTAGGCCAGGGGGGGGACGTTTGCCTAAGCGCTTAATAGTATGGATCCGTGGGTCGAATAGCAATTGCTTAAACATTGTTGGATTAATATATTTCTCGTATGACGAGCGCTCCTTCCAACGGGAATTCAACACACTGACCGGAATGTCCGTGGGGCACCGCTATCACTTCTGATACCATCTCGGCGTTAGTCCCGGCCAATATAGAAAACGATTTGCAGTGTAGTATTTTGATTTATTGAGTGAGGAGAAAATGGGCTATACTATAACACAGAATACTGAAAAACTTGCCCGCAAGGCTGCTAGATTTCTCAAGATAGGTGCGCGATGCTGATGAAAAAAAGTTTGACTGTTTTAGTCTTAATATTCGCCGTTATGCTGAATATTTCTGTTGGTTTTGCCAAAAATGACAAGGCCAAAGGGAAAGCCAATAAAAACAAGCATAATCAGACGGAATCTGTTGTTAATGATGTTGCCAATCTGATTAATCCAAACATCACAAGCCGGGAAATACGCAAGATCCTTGAAGGATATAACCTATCGACGGCGAAGTCATTGCCGCCGGGGATTGCAAAAAATCTGGCGCGAGGCAAGCCGCTGCCACCGGGCATTGCTAAAAAATCTTTCCCGCGAAATCAGTACACAAATCTGCCTCATTATGATGGCTATGAATGGGTTCGTGCCGGAACATCAATGCTATTGGTCGCAGTCACATCCCGCGTTATCGCCAAAGTGCTTGAAAGAGTGTTCGATTAGCGGTTGCAGGCCAATGACTGTCGATGATCATCGATCTAATCAGTGATTGACGCAATATCTCGCCGCCTTGAAAAAGATAATGAGCATTGGGTCATTGGTTGGAGCCACAGTCAGCTCCAGACCTGATTATCCAGTCATAACTTTCAAAAAGTTGAAGGCTTCCGCGGTGAGGGCAGGAGCCTCCAACATTTCTCTAGTTTTTAGTCATGACTGTGGCCATGGGCGCCGAATATATCCAAACCTGTGAAGATGAGGACTGCGATAACTATCGTGATGACAACAAGTCCCGCTGCAATCAAATATTTTGGCTCGGAGAATTTTGCTTTTAGTTTTGTCATGTTTAATTCCTTACTCATAATGTTTGATTTCGGTATATTCACCGTTGGTTTTTAGGGTGATTGTCATCGTCTTGGATGTCCGGTTTCGCCAGAACCAACCGTGAGATCCGTCAAAGGCGGCAATGATCTCCCCTTCTTTGCGTTGCAAGGAGCCTTTGCCGTAGTTGTGATAATCAATGTCCAGTTTCTTAGAGTCAGCATGGGTATCAAAATTGGCTATCCCACCATCAGTCTGCCATGTGTATTGGGTCTTGCTACCCTTCGTCATGACAACTTTAATCTCCGTGCCTTCATCAGGCTTAAGGGTCACTTGCATCTCATGCTTTAGAAGGGGGGCAGTTTGTTGCTCAGCCTTGGGTACAGTTTTAGTAACCTCTGGCGTAACAGCAGGCTTCATTTGAGGTTTGGAGGCTTTAGCCCTCTCTAACGCCGCTTCTTCAGCCAGTGATACTTTTATCTCCCCCATTTTCTTTAGGCCGGTGATTTCACCAACCCCCAATGGATCAATGCCATATTCCGATGGCATGACGACGGTAACAAGCAAGACCCCTGCGGTGATTGCAGCAAGTAGGGTGGATTTGGCCAGTTTTCCAGTTGAGGGGACATCCTGATCGGTCGGTATATTCGAATTGCGCATAGTATTTACTTTCATAGGTTCTTAACCTGAATTAGGAGACAAAATATCCGGTGATCTGGTAGCCCATTAAAAGGAAACCAAGCATCATTATCAAAACGTTCGCAGCGTAAGCGTGACGCAGGAAATTTCCGGATTTTCGCCAGTAATTAATAGCGATCAGGATGACGGCCAAGGCCAGGATTTGTCCAATTTCAACACCAACATTGAAGAAAATAAGATTGGCCAGCAATCCATCAGGTGAGATTTCATAATCCAGTATTTTCGCGGCCAAACCAAAACCGTGGAACAATCCAAATATAAAGGTGGCGATCTTTGTATCTGGCTGATAGCCAAACCATCTTTGGAAAGCACCCATGTTATCGAGTGCTTTATAGACGACTGAAAACCCAATGATCGTATCAATGATATAGGGGTTAATACTAATTTCCATCAATACGCCGGACAACAGCGTAATGACATGCCCAATAGCAAAAAGGGTGACGTAAATACCGACATCTTTCATGCGGTATAAGAAGAAAATCACCCCAAATAAAAATAACAGATGATCGTAGCCGGTCATCATATGTTTGGCACCAAGATACAGAAAGGGGATTGGTAAAATACCAGTGCTTTCTTGAATATATCCCTTATCGCCTTCGGTTACGCCATGGGCAAAGACTTCGGGAACAACCCCGAAGACAGCGGCAAAGACAATGATCCCGCCGATAAGAAAAAACAAACGCTCTCGACACAGAAAGTGTCGTGCAAAATCACTCATTAATGGAAACTCCACTATGTTACGTTTTTAATAAAAAGGAAGAGGAAGCGCGCAAGACGTATATGTAAGGACTAATAAAATCCTACAGTCTGTGCGCGTTCGAACTCTTCTTTAAACCCGAAAACGGTGTGTTGAGAGATAGACGGGAGGATAACTTCGTCTTGGTACGGTCCCGTCTGTAGGCACTGGTATACCAATGGACACAAAGCCATAGTCCTTTGGCCGCATTAAAATAGGCGTAAAGCCAAAGTCGATATTAGGTTTGATTTTGAGCGCGATAATCGAAGGCGATCGGTCGGAGCCCGACAAATCCATTTTCAGATAGTCGTTGTAATAGGTGACGATATCCAAATCTATCGCATGATGCGCTGCATCGGTCTCACCGTCCAAATGCTCAACGATAGTATGATCAGCACTATGATCATGCTTCTCGTCAGCATTTAATAAATTTTCGCTGTGACTTACTTGTTGCGCATGAATAGCATGGGCCGCACCGTGGGGCATCCATTGCAGGAATGCCGAAAATGCAAGTAACATACAGGCAAATAGGGATAAAAATTTGTTCACAGGTGATAAAATAATCCAAAGAATAAGAACAGAAGATGACTGAATGTGCTTCTTTTGTCTATTAAATTTAATTGCAATTTTCCAAACAAGAAACCTCTAAACAATAAGCCAAAATGGGCAAAAAATATCATCGCTACTCAAGTAAGAAGGGACTAACTCAAGTATCTTTAAAAGTCGCTTTCTATTAAGAGCCCTGTATAAACTTCTTTTAGTACTGTCCTGTTATATTATAAAAATTGGCTGCTGTGTGCCAGAAGTAGACGTTAAGGGAAGATGTCTAATGTCAGCTCTGAGCTCTTTTAAGACCTTCAGTATAATTACTCACATTGGCGGTTTTCGGCCAAATTCCCTAAATCACTTCTGTTCGCAGCAGTACATGTCGCGTACTTTCCGTTTACAACTCGAATGAAACCTTAAATGAACTGGGGTTTTCGACATTCCGATCTACTAAGTCACGAAGCGAGTGTGTATTCTTAATGGCCTTCATTCCATATTTGGTAAAATTCTGAGCGTTTAGAATATGTTTTGATAACAAGGGATTGGTCAGGGCTTGAGTAAATGCATCAGATGCTACCATTGTCGTCATAAGATCTCCGAAAAGAGCTCCATCGGAAGGGTCTTCGGCAAAAAGTCCGACAAAGAACTCAACATTGTCGACGTCACCATATAACTCCTTGAGCTTATTCGCTAACTCCTTGTCAGACGTCAAATCATCGAAATCGTCTAGCTCATCTTCCCCGAATTGAACGCGGTAGTCGTTAAAACTCTGCAACCGAAACTCTCTCCCCAATTGGATTGCCGAATGCTCTGCAGCAAGCAGAAAATCGGGGGTGTTGTGCAGAGAAACTTTGCCCGCCCTCTGACTGGATCCTCCATCGATAATCGCACCCAATCCACTTTCCAATAGAACAGAATTATTCAACATGAATTCCCGCTCATTATAGTGTTGGCCGCCGATTGTCACTTTGTCAGGGATCAATCCATGCCAGCGATAGAGCAAGTCAAACTCCAATGAAATCCAGTTCGTCCGGTACCATTCCTCTTCCTCAAGAAAGGAATTGTCCACCATAAAGATTGGTGCTTCAACTGGCGAAATGTGATTTATATAATCTTCGATGACTATGTTCAGCAGCAGAACAATATTAATGTTACGCGCTGTTTGGAACAGTCTTTCGTCATCCCAGGTTGAGTTTCGGGTCTTGAGTTCATCACAAAGGCGATTGTGTTCACGCAGAAACAATGTGCTGATAGCCGTGTAACCAAAGGTCGAATTGCCGCGTTCTAGTCCAGAGGCAAAATAATTTTTCTTCCGCGCTTCGGCATCTCCGAACCTGCCGCGGATATATTCAGCACGGCGATCCTCTACATATGGCAATTTTTCGTATTCAGGTTTCACGCTTCCATTGTCGTTGTACAGGTTGTCAGGAAACTCCTCTCCATTGACAAACTGGCTCTTGAGTTTGCCATCGCCCGCCATCGTCCGAAGCATCAATGTTGTCTCTTCTTTTAGACCGTAAATCTGACACAAATCGATTTCGTGGTTAGAAGTATTTTTCCGTTTATCTGTTGGGTCAACCCTGAGAAAGCTGTCGGTGAACCATTGAGCGAAGAAAGGGAATAACAAGCTCGATCTCGGGCAATCAATCTGATTATCCCGCTTGAACAAGCCTGTGACATCACCATAATCGGAAGGAGACAAATATGCCGAGTCTACAGGTAAATTTCGAACGTAGTTGTCTGATGCAGCTCTCAGATGTCGCCCTGAGAAAGTACGATCCGTCAGAGATGGCCACGAGACATAATCGCAAAGTTTACCCACATCTTTTGATTTAGCATCGGACCAAAGACTATACGGACGTGGGCGAGATGTTGTTGCCTTGGCGAAACCATTAATCGCTGTTTTACTTACAAATTCTGGCGCGACACCATGACCAATTTTAGCAAGTAGTTCCGTAAAAAATCCTGGCATGATCAATCTCCCCAACACACTCGATTATCGAATGTCTTCTAATTCGTACATTGGTGATAAATTAAAGAAGCAAATTTTTTGGGCGGTAGAAAAACTCTTACTAATCTCCTCTTAATCGATTGCTTCAAAAACCATCCATATTGTTAATTATGTTATTATAATACACATAAATCTAAATAAAAAGAAATTGGATTTTATGTTCGAGATTAAAAAACGGCTATTTCGGTTAAGACCCCAATTTTGGGCAAAATTAACCGTCAAAAGCCGCATATTCCCTATAATAAGGGTGCGCGTGAAAGTGTTGCGCCGATCGATTGAGACCACCGCTAGAAGGAGACATGGGGGAAAGATGTTTAAAGTAAGCTCCGAGCTCAAAGTGACGTTTTTCGGTACCACACCCAACGTCCACATTTGGGAGCCTTGGGGCCGTTAGATGACGTCATTGCCCTCCAGAGATTGTTGAAACTTGGCCTTAGGCAACAATCGAAACCGCGCATCTGAGACTTTGGCGCTCAGAATCCGGTCACACCGAAACACACGGGGTGCACTTCGAAGGTGATCAAAAGCCAGCACATACCAGACCGGGTAATTCAGCAATATATAGTGTGGCTCCATACTCCTGTTCGATATTTCTCCAGATTCTTTTTTGTATCTGATGTCCAAAACACTTTGATCAAGAAATGCTTGATGCAACGTCTGAACTGAGGGGGCGTTGGTGGTGACGGTGGTTTTTTGAACGAATGTTGATGCCGTTGTACCTATCAGTATTCTGGATTTCAAACCGCTTACTTTGTGGCGTTTGTCAGATGAGAATGATGCAATTAACTGATGTCGGATTGATGTTAAATTTGCAAGAAACATAGGTGAGTTCATTTGTTCAGCAACGGCTAGGCTGATTAGCAGATCAACGGCTTCAGAGTAATTCAGGTTTAGACGCCCTACGCCCCAGTTCTGATCTAGACGAACGCCGCCACCGCGACCACGATCAGCATCAATCGGTAGTCCTTGGTCGCGCATAAGCTGTAGGTCACGTGCAATTGTACGTTCGCTGACATTGTGTAAATCAGCAAGGCCTTTGATGGTGCACAATCCATCTTGCTTTAGTTGAGCTGTTAAAAGCTCAAGCCGTCTCAGCCTATCGTTAGAATTCGTACGAACCATTAAACAAATAGGACATAAAATGTCTTATTTGACAATATACTTATCGTGACACTAACAAATCAAAGGAGACATTGATGTCACCCATAACCGTTTTAGCGCCTATCAAGCTTGCCGAGGGCAAGACCGAAGCCGACTTGCTTGCTGCCTCCAAAATTTTTCAACGGGACTTCGTTGCGCACGAAGCTGGCGTGTTACGACGCGAGCTAGTGCGCAAACCGGACGGGACATATATAGACATTGTCCAGTTCCGTAGTCAAAAAGACTATTTGGACGTTGTCAAAAAGGAAATGGAATCGCCGATCTGTGCCGCTTTTTTTTCCGTGATGGATCTCAGCGATTTTGACCCTGATGCCGAGATGGAAGTTAATGTCTCGCTCGAAACCCACTAACTGTTTTTTATGGTGGTCTGATAAAACAGGCCACCCGTTTCTCAGTTCACATTCCCGATGCAGCGGACATTCTATTGGTAAAGTCGGAGAGCTGCTTTTTCTCGATTGTAGACGAGCCAAATTTGAAATACAACTTAGGTGGGTGTTTGAATTCAACCGAACGAAAAAATAGGCGAAACTTCCTCTTAGGATCAGAAGAGGACATGTGCTCCTTTGTGCCAGAAGGAGACTTTAACCCTGCAGTTCTATATATCCGCTACTGAGAATTTTCCGCCCCTCCCTTGATCTCGTTTTTCGGCTGGTTCGAGTGTCCTGCGAGTTTATCATTTCTTTGCTTGTCGTTGCCTGTTTGCTCGGCTGAGAAAAAGCAGTATCCCCGTTGGCTTATGCAGCAGGCTTCGCCGATGACCAGTGTTAGTCAAACAAGCGCCTCCTCTTCAGGCAATGGCTTGAGAAGACCCCATATCTTTACAACGCTTAATTTTGCAGGGCCTTCACAGCTGCACCTGTTTCGCGCACGGTTTGTTTGAACGGGATCGGTGTCCAGCCAAACAATTGGCACGTCTTGGAATTGTCATTGCCTAGATTCATGCCAAGAAACCCCAACATGCCTTTTGCCTCTCGATCAAATAATGCAATGAACCGCAATATGAAGTTTGGAGCAAGTCGCGTGCTTGGGCCTTTGTAACCTTCGTCTTTCAGGATTTGGGCCACTTCGGCAAAGCCGTGAGGCATTGTATCAGACGCGATAATCCGCAGGCTAGCCGCATCAGGGTGGGTCAGTGCTTTTACATGTAAGGTTGCAACATCACGAACATCGACCATAGCAAAGGCAGACTTTGGTACCATGGGCATCTTGCCCCGCAACATTTGATCGATCATGCTCATGCTAGCGCCAGTGATGTCACGTCCTAAAGGTGGGCCCAACACCGCACCTGGATTGATAACCACCATTTCCATCTTGTCGTCACTGTTTTGTCCGTTCATAAAGTCCCAAGCCGCTTTTTCAGCGAGTGTTTTACTTTTTGCATAAGTGCTGACGTCCTTGGCGTTCACATCCGTCCAATCACTCGGCTTGACCGTTCCAGTCTTCATGCTGCCCATCATCGATATGGTCGAGCTGGTCAGTACAACACGTTTAATACCAGCCTTCTTGGCTGCACGAAGCGCACGCAACGTTCCCTCAACCGCAGGTTTTATCATCTCGTCCTCAGACTTGGGGTTCGCAATCGCAAAAGGCGAGGCGATATGCATAACATAGTCACACCCCTGCGCTGCTTCGTCCCAGCCAACGTCATTGGCGAGGTTTAGCTCAACAACGGACAGATTGGTTGTATCAATACTGGAAGCCGCCAGCGTTTCGCGGACTTCCTGTTCTTTGGCTTTGTTACGTACTGAGCCCCGAACAGCAAATCCCGCTTCCAATAATTGCCGGGCGCAATGCAACCCGATGTAGCCAGACACTCCAGTCAAAAGAACAGTTTCAGTCATTTTCGGTCCTTGGTTTGATGTCTAAACAGCACCCTACAATAAATATTAGCAAAGTCATTATAAATATTTCATCATATACGAATCTGATTTTGGACTAATCGTCCTTGATCACTATGGCCCGGAATTTACTGAAGCTGGAACGATTGCAACTGAAGTCTCGTTCAATGATCATAATTGGCACGAAAGTACCAACGCGAGTAAACATTCAAAGACGGAGTGTCTTACTTACGTATATAGCAACACGTAGAATCCAAATTCAAAACATTCGGATGAAATGGGTCGCAAAAATGAAGACAAACGCGACAGCCGACATAAACAGTGCGCGAAGGAAGCTACATCTTTTTAACTCGCGAAGCTGCGACACTTTAAGCAGCTCTATGCTATACTCATTGACTGGATCGCAATAACTGGCGGCGTCTTTGAGTGCCTTTACACTGCCAAATTTTGTTGGGTCAACGTAAAGAATTCGGTTCTATTTCTGACTGTTTTGGAATTTTCTCGGCCGATTTACGGGTGGGGTACAACACAAAACCGAACAGAAATATTGGCAAAATAACACTGGAAGCGACCGAGATCGTAAGTAGGTTCAACTCTGATGCTCTGGGCAATAGGCCCTCAAATTTACCGATAACACCCAATGCCAATATAAATCCAACGCCAACGATTTGCGCCTTTGTGTCATCGGCGCGTGCCGTCGTTTGTGCCTCGATAAGACTATCGCGCAGCAAGTTCAAAGATTGTTGGGCTGAAGGATTCATTTTCTGTTGATCAGTCCTAAATCACCGGTTCGTTTGGAATGTTGGCTCATAGTCTGTCTTTCGTGGTCGTCCGATGGGTGCCCATATTTAGCACTTTTATAAAAATCGTTTAATCTAATGCGAAGTCGGGCTCAGTAGGACGAGGGTATTAAATCAGCCAATTTTCGTGCGAGGTACCGTGACTTGATGATCAATCGGTACCCCGTAATTTGGAGCGTTAGCGGTCAGTTGTCGCTGAGCCGGATATAAGGGCTTGCCGCACAATGGCTTCGTCTTCCAGGCATTTCACAAATGCCGGATGTGCTTTCGCGCGTTTCATGTAAACAGCCATCTTAGGCCAGCGAGTTTCGTCAATGACATAGGCGCCATACTCCGCATTGATAAGCGGGGATACGAGGGCGATATCTGCAGCCCCCAGTGCCCCAAACAGGAAAGCTTCCTCCGGCACCTGAGACTCCAAATAGTCCATAACCGGAGGGAACAGATTGTTTATCGCATTTTCCACAATTGCCTCATCCGTTGGAACTTTCAGAAAATACCGATTGACCACACGTTGCTGAAAGATAGGGACACAACAGGGAAAAACGCCGGCACCGGCATATTCCATGTACCAGCGTGCCTTTGCACGATCTTCAAGGCTTGAAGGCATGAGTGGTGTGTCGGGGTATTTATCGTCAATATACTGCATGATGATACTGGAATCTGGAAGAGCAAAGCCCCGATCCTCCATAACCGGTATCATACCCAATGGGCTGATTTTGAGAAATTCAGGTGACTTGTCACCGGGCAGCACACTTACTGACTCATAACTGAGGCCTTTGGCGGCAAGAGCAACAAGAACCTTACGGACATTCGGGGAAATGATTACGCCATGAATTTTCATATTAATATCTCCTAATTGTTGGGGTGAGATGAAAATAATCCGTGACAGCGCGCGGTGTAAGCGTCATAAAAGGCGAAAAGGGTCTGATCGGGACATGACTGCATGAAAAAAGTTGCTATTCTTGCCGCAGAGAACTGTGTGCTCTCTTCCATTGCATCCCCTATGGATATGTTTCTTCAGGCGGGAGCTCTGTGGAATGTAACAATGGGGGAAAAACCTTCCCCGATTTTTGAGGTCAAAATTGTCACCGCGGATGGAAACCCTATCACAGCCATCAATAATATACCCGTCACGCCGCACTGTTCCATGCATGACATCGATGATGTGGATTTGGTTATAGTTCCCTCTCAAGGGTTCTTTTTTAATCCGGGAACTCGGGAACATTTCGACAGAATTGAATGGCTAAAGGCCTCGTTTGAGCGGGGTTCCGACCTTGCCAGTGTATGTGCAGGTGCTTTCACTCTGGCATCGACAGGATTGTTGGACGGGAAAATGGCAACGACCCATTGGGGGCTGGCAAAACAATTCAAAAGGAGTTTTCCAAAAGTTGATTTGAGGACAGATCGTCTGGTGACGGATGAAGGACGATTGTTCTGCGGCGGAGGCATATCCGCTGAATTGAATTTGTCTTTGTATCTCATTGAAAAATACTGTGGGCGTGAAATTGCGCTTCAGAGCTCTCGCTGTACGCTCGTCGACTTGGATTGCGTTACCCAGTCTCCGTTCGCGATGTTCAATCCTGAAAAAAATCATAGCGACAGTAGTATTCTCAAAGCACAGGAACGGATCGAGAAAAACCACCGGGAACCAGTCGATATTGCAGCCCTCGCAGAGAATGCAGACATGAGCAGTCGTCAATTTAATAGACGTTTCAAAGCGGCGACAGGTGAAACAGTAAACAATTATTTACAGCTGATCAGGGTTGAAGCGGCCAAAGTGGATCTTGTGAATACCAAATTATCGTTTGAAGTGATATCCACCAAAACCGGTTACGAAAATGTCAGCTTTTTTCGGCGGATTTTTAAAAAAATTACTAGTGTTACGCCCGCAGAATACAGACGGCGGTTTGGCCAAACTTGAGGTTTACAGTTATAAAAAAAATAGGGGGAAGGGGGCAAGTTCAACTTCGGTCGGTGTGGTTTTGATAGATCGCTATGGATCCAACTATCGCGCCAGCCGCTACGATGGAGAACCAGGTCATTTGCTCTTCAAAAACAAGCGCTCCTATGAGCGCTGCAAAAATTATAGATATGTAGTTTGCAAAGGAGACATAGGTGGCTCCATAGTCATGTGCGATTTTCAAATATACCAATAAAGCCAGCCCTTCACATACGATGATCAGCCCTATCGCAGGCATATTCAGTGTTATGTCACCCCAAGTGGTAAGGGTTCCAGCAATCAAACTGCCCAATAGTACCGCTACTGACATAATTAGCGTTTGAGCATGCGCGACTTCAACAGCAGTTCCCCCCGACGGCCAGCGCTTCGCAACAAAGACTGTGTTGATGGCATAAAGCGTCGGCACCCCAAATGCAATTCCGACCCAAAACAGGCTTGTGCCTCCCGATGGGATTATCCGTGCAGTGTCCCATAAGATGACCATGGCCCCGACAAAACCGAGCGCAACAGATATAATCGGAAGCATGTTAAGGCTTTGATGGCCGAAGATCGTGGATATAATCAGAGTGATCACAGGCATCGTCGCAATGATGACGACAAAAGCAAATACCGGGAGGTTAGGGGCGACAAGGCTCTCAAGCATAAATGGTAAAATGAAGCCAAGAGTACCGCTAAAGACATAAAAGAGCAGTGTTGATCGGCTGGCAGGTGGCCATGATCCGCGCCAAACGGCTATTCCTGAGAAGAACGCTGCAATGCCCAGAGTTGAGACCGCCACGACCACATGAACAGGAATACCCGATAATCCGGCAGCCTTGATACTCGATAAGCGGACACTCCATAGCAGCCCGAGAAAAACAAGTAAAATGGCCTTCAACATCGCTTACCTTTCATCGATTAGTTTACGTTCAGTTTGGTTGTATTCAACTGTGATGAGCCAGCGTTCCCGAATGTCTCATCACATAAAGGCATTATCCGTTATGTTTATTGTGGATGGGGTAGCCCTTATTGTCTGCTGTCGTTCGTTTGCGATGATTTGAAATGGGTAGTTGGCTCGATAAAAACTCCGACCGATAGTTTCCTACCGATCGGAGTTAATGCACTTATTCTCAGCTAGAGTTTCACCTGAGTTTTCAGGTTAAATTCTATGAGACTATCTAAAGAGAGACGACCAGCATTAATTGGCAGGCTCGGTAATTTTCTCTGCGCCCTTAAATCGTTTGATTTCGCCCTTACCCAGACGTTCCATGTAGGAGGTAAGTTCGGCTTTTACGATCGGCATCAAAACATACAGTGCTGTAATGTTGACGACGGCCATGGCAAAGATTGCTGCATCAGAGAAATCGATGACTGGGCCTAGATTTGCCGCGGCACCAACAATAATGAACAAACAAAACATGATTTTGAACGCAAGTTCTGCCTTTTTGCCTTCTCCAAAAAGATAAGTCCATGCTTTAAGTCCGTAATAGGACCACGAAATCATGGTTGAGAAAGCAAACAGGATAACCGCGACGGCAAGAACATACGGGAACCAGCTGAAAGCGGATTCAAAGGCTGCTGATGTCAGCGCAACCCCAGAGGCACCGGTTACAGTTTGGATTGAACCACCGTCATTCAAAATGTAATTACCCGATGCCGGATCAATCATCAATTGACCGGAAATTGTGATGACAAGTGCTGTCATGGTACAGATCACAACGGTATCGATAAAGGGCTCAAGCAAGGAGACAAATCCTTCGGTAATAGGCTCTTTCGTGCGCACTGCCGCATGAGCAATCGCGGCGGAGCCAACACCCGCTTCGTTAGAGAAGGCGGCGCGTTTGAAGCCTTGGATCAAGGCACCAACGACACCGCCGGCAACACCGAGTCCTGTAAAGGCACCAGAGAAAATCTGGCCGAAAGCCCAGCCAATCTGATCAAAATTTACCGCCAAAATTGCGACGCCTGCTAAAACATACATCACCCCCATGAAAGGGACGACTTTTTCAGTGACATTGGCGATAGATTTGATACCGCCGACAATGACGGCAAACACCACACCGGCGAAAACGATACCGGTAATCCAGCCGGGGAATTCACCGACGATACCGGCAATCTGTGCATGGGCCTGATTGGCTTGGAACATGTTGCCACCGCCAAGAGCACCCAAAATACAGAAGATCGCAAACAAGACGGCGAGAAACTTACCGCCGGGTATGCCACGTTCCTTGAAACCCTTGGACATATAGTACATAGGGCCCCCTGATACGGTGCCATCTTTATATTCGTTCCGGTATTTCACACCCAATGTGCATTCGGTAAATTTAGAGGCCATACCCAGTAAGCCGGCAAGGATCATCCAGAATGTCGCACCGGGACCGCCGATGCCGACCGCAACAGCCACCCCTGCAATGTTACCCAGACCAACCGTACCTGACAGGGCTGTCGTCAGGGCTTGAAAGTGACTGACTTCACCAGCGTCATTGGGATCGGAAAAATCTCCTTTGACCAGTTCTATGGAATGGCGAAAGGCGCGAAATTGAACAAATCCGAAATATAAGGTGAATACCGATGCCGCAATTACCAGCCACATTACGATCCAGGGAAAACTTGTGCCCGGAATTGGTGCGAAAATCAGGCTGACAAATGGACCTGTTACGGTTGCAAAAAGTTCGTTTATTTTTTGATCAAGGCCAGCCTCCTGAGCCTGAGCAACACTTGAAAAGCAACTCGCTATGACAAGTGGTAACGCAAAATTTCTAATGAGTCTCATCGTTCATTCCTCACTTGATAACGGTTACGGGGACACTGGCATTCATCACCAGGTTCGCTGTTGCTGATCCAAATATGGTTTTTGCAATCCCCCCTTCGGATGAGCGGGCAACGACGATCTGATGGGCATTTTCTTCCACTGCGATTAAATCAAGCAGTTGGGCCACTTTTCCGTGCCTTACAACACCGCGTGCGGAGAAGCCAGCTTCCTTCAACTCATCAACGGCAGGATT